>Ga0182024_10012634_pt1 | contig 16665 bp, 14 predicted proteins | sample P32metaG_FD_120480 | JGI IMG/M metagenome (GOLD analysis project Ga0182024, IMG submission 120480) | Permafrost microbial communities from Stordalen Mire, Sweden - P3-2 metaG (Illumina Assembly) | ecosystem: Environmental > Terrestrial > Soil > Wetlands > Permafrost | place: Sweden: Stordalen... | reverse complement strand
TTATCGCCGCGACCAATATGCTCGCGCAAACCACCCTCCGATCCGTTCTAGGGCAACACGATCTCGACGAGATGCTTGCCGAACGCAACAAGCTCAACGCGGACATTCAAGACATTCTTGATTCGCGCACGAAGGCTTGGGGAATCGAAGTGAGCGCCGTCGAGATTCGCGACGTACAGCTTACCGAAAATATGGTAAAGGCAATCGCAAAGCAAGCGGAAGCTGAACGTGACCGCAGAGCGAAGATCATTCATGCGGATGCCGAGTTTCAAGCCTCCCAAACGCTCGTTAACGCGGCCGCGATCCTCAGTTCCGTTCCCGCCGCCATGCAACTACGGTACCTCCAAACGCTAACGGAGATCGGCGGCGAACACAATTCGACCGTTATATTCCCGATGCCGCTGGACATCGTCAAGCCGTTCTTAGACATTCTCAACAAAAACGCGGCATTGGCGACGCCGACTACAAACGGCCTTAAAGTCCCGGCATGACTTATCACCCAAAAATCCGTCGACTTGAAAGCGCATGAGCCTTGAAAGCAATCGATCACGCGGATTTATTAGCCGGGAACAATATTCGTCTCGCGAATAGCGATACAGCATTCACGGCCGATTTCAAAGATAAGAACGACGCGAAAGAGAAACTGCGCGACGATATCAGGTATCTATCCGTGCTGCAAGATATCTTTTACGCGGATCGGCGATATGCGTTGCTCCTCATCTTCCAGGGTATGGATGCAGCGGGCAAGGACGGCGCTATCAAACACGTGATGTCGGGCGTTAACCCGCAAGGCGTGGATGTCTACAGCTTTAAGCAGCCGTCAATGCAAGAGTTATCGCACGATTACCTCTGGCGCAGTTCGAAGGTGCTGCCGGAGCGAGGACGGATTAGTATTTTTAACCGCTCGTATTACGAAGAACTCACCGTCGTTCGGATTCACGAATCCCTTCTTGAGCGCGAGCGGCTCCCGCCCGAACCATCCGATGCCGCTGTATGGAAAGATCGCTACGAAGATATCGTGTCCTTCGAGCGGCACTTGGTACGCAACGGGACGCTGGTTCTGAAATTCTTCCTGCATCTTTCAAGGAACGAGCAACGAAAGCGTCTACTTGAACGCATCGATCTGCCTGAGAAAAACTGGAAAATATCAGCCGACGACATCCGCGAACGCAAGTATTGGGATAGCTATCAGCACGCGTACCAACAACTCCTGACGCACACAAGCACCGAGGCGGCGCCTTGGTACATAATTCCCGCGGACCGTAAATGGTTCACGCGCGCGGCCGTCGCCGACATTATCGTCACGCGGCTTAAGGCGCTCGGTTTGGCCTATCCCAGCGTTACGGACGAGCAGCGATCGCAGCTTGAAGCAGAGCGCAAACAGCTCGCGGAGGGCGACGCAAGTTGAAATCCGACATTGTCGACATAAGCATGGATTTTACCGCAGTGCGGCTCGGCGTGATCATGACCCCGCAAAGAGGCGAAACGCACGAAGCATGGGGCGTTCTCAATCCCGGCGGGGTTCGGTCTGCGGACGGAACGATGCATCTTTTCCCGCGCCTTATCGCTGAGGGGAATTATTCTCGGATCGGGCACGTACGCGTACGATTTGACTCCGAGACGCCGACGGGTGTCGAACGTCTCGGAGTCGCGCTGGAACCGCATGAATCCTACGAAGTAAGCCCGGGCGGCGGCGGAGTCGAAGATCCGCGCGTCGTTTACGTGCCGCTCCTCAAACGCTATATCATGACCTATACCGCATTCGTCCCTTACGAACCGCGCGTCGCCGTAGCCGTGTCGTCAGACCTGTCAACCTGGCGGCGTCTAGGCATACTCCGCTATGAACCCATGGACAATGGCCGCGATCTCAATACATGCGGAAATAAAGATGCCGCGTTTTTTCCCGAGGTCGTCTCCGATCCGAATGGCATTCCTTCGTTCGCGGTCTTACATCGACCGACAACCCGCCTGCATTTTCGTCGGCATCATGAAGGGACGCTGATCGCCCAGCCGCCGTCCGGCAACGAAACGCAGGAAAATATCTGGATTTCATATGTCCCCGTTGACGCGGCAGTCGCGGATATCACGAGCTTAACATCCGTTCGACGACACGAACGAGTCATGGCTCCTGAGCAATCGTGGGAAACCAAGAAAGTTGGAACAGGCGCGCCACCGGTACGACTCCCATACGGCTGGGTATTGCCATATCACGCCGTGTCGGTTCCGGACGGACATGCCCGTTATTGCATGGGCATCGCGGTCCTCGATGCAGAGCGGCCGTCGCGCGTGCTTTACCGCACGCCGGCACCGATCCTCGAGCCGCAGGCGGAGTACGAGCGTAATGGTCTCGTCAGCGATGTCGTGTTTCCATCGGCAACCGATATGCGCAAAGACGGCGCCCTTGATCTCTATTACGGCGCGGCGGATCATGTCATCGCCGCGGCGCGCATCTGCTTACCCGACAAATTACCGACCGTAATGGGGGGTTCCAATGGCGGATAAACACGAATCAGAGACAGAGACGAAGACCGAAACGAGGACTGAGTACAAGACTGAGCGTCGACCTGAGTCCACAACTGTCTCAAAGATCGAAACTAAAATCGAAACTAAAATCGAATCCGAGATCGACTACAAATTTGAGCCTGATTCCGACCACGCCGACGAGGCAAAGTCCGCGAACGGCGCGGACGCCAAGACTGACACCGATCCAAAACCCACCGCAGATGCAAAGTCCGCGAACGGCGCGGGCACCAAGACGGCAACCGATCCAAAACCAGCCGCAGACGCAAAGCACGCGAACGGCGCGGACGCCAAGACGACAACCGATCCGAAACCCGCCGCAGACGCAAAGCCCGCGAACGGCACGGATGCCAAGACGACAACCGATCCAAAATCCGCCGCAGACGCGAAGCCCGCGAACGGCGCGGAGGCCAAAGCTGCAACCGATTCCAAACCCGCCGCCGCCGGCGAAGATGACCTCAAGTCTCTTTCCATGCCGGACTTGTTCACAAAGCTGGGTTCAACAAAATACGGCTTGACTGGGGCTGAGGCCGCGAAGCGGCTTACGCAATACGGTCTCAATGAAATTGCGGAGAAAGCCGAGAATCCGTTCTTGAAGTTTCTCAGCTATTTCTGGGGACCCATCCCATGGATGATCGAAGCGGCTGTGATACTCTCTGCCGTCGTCCGTCATTGGCTGGATTTCGCCGTCATAGCGGTTCTACTTTGCACCAACGCCGTCGTCGGATTCTGGGAAGAGCACCAAGCCGGAAACGCGATTGCAGCCCTGAAGTCCCAACTCGCCGTCAATGCCCGCGTTCGGCGAGATGGGAAGTGGTGCAACCCGAAAGTTGCCGAACTTGTACCCGGGGACGTCGTTCGCATGCGCCTGGGCGACATCGTACCGGCAGACGCGCGTTTACTCGCGGGCGACCCGATCGAGGTTGACCAATCCGCCTTGACCGGCGAATCATTGCCCGTCACGCGCAAACCGGGCGAAGCGGTATTTTCCGGATCGATAATCCGACAGGGCGAGCCTGACGCTATGGTCTACGCCACCGGGACGAAAACCTATTTTGGTAAGACGGCGGCCCTAGTTGAGCAGGCGCACACGGTCAGCCACTTCCAAAAGGCCGTCCTCAAGATCGGCAATTACCTGATCGTCCTCGCAGTCGCCCTGGTCGTGCTTATCGTCGCCGTCGGAATTTTTCGTCACGACGCGATCCTGGAAACCGTTGAGTTCGCCTTGGTACTCCTCGTCGCGGCAATCCCCGTCGCGATGCCGACGGTGCTGTCCGTAACGATGGCGGTCGGTGCCCGTCTTCTCTCTAAAAAACAAGCGATCGTGACCCGACTATCGTCTATCGAGGAACTCGCCGGCGTCGACATCCTATGCTCGGATAAGACGGGGACCCTCACCGAAAATAAACTCACGCTAGGCGATCCCTTCTGTCTGAGCGGTGTACCCGGCGACAAGGTCATTCTCTATGGAGCGCTCGCGTCGCGCGCGGAAGACAAAGATACCATAGACCTGGCCGTGATCGGCGGCGTGAAAGACACCGCGGCCCTCAAAGCATATCAAGTGCTTCATTTCCAACCGTTTGACCCAGTGCATAAGCGCACCGAAGCGACGGTCAAAGGCACCGACGGGAAACAGTTCCAAATCGCTAAGGGCGCTCCGCAAGTCATTCTGGAGATGTCGAGCAACGCGGACGAGGCGAAGGCCGCCGTTGAGAAAGCCGTCAACGCGTTTGCGGCGCGCGGCTTCCGTTCCCTAGGCGTGGCCAAGGCTGACGAAAAGGACCACTGGCAGATCCTCGGCGTACTTCCGATGTTTGATCCCCCGCGTCCGACAGCCAAAGCAACCCTCGCGAGCGCGAAGGAAATGGGCGTAAGCGTTAAAATGGTCACGGGCGATCAACTCGCGATCGCCAAAGAAACGGCTCGGACTCTCGGCCTGGGCACGAACATCCTGGATGCAGCCGGCCTGGGCGACGCCAAACGTCACGAAACGGATGAGACGGCAACAGCCATCGAAAAGGCCGACGGCTTCGCTCAAGTGTTTCCCGAACACAAGTATCACATCGTTGATGTCTTACAGCAACGCGGACACATTGTCGGCATGACCGGCGACGGCGTGAACGACGCGCCCGCACTAAAGAAAGCGGACTGCGGCATCGCCGTTTCAGGCGCGACGGATGCGGCGCGAGCCGCAGCATCAATTGTGTTGATGACCCCGGGCCTCACCGTAATCGTCGACGCGATCAAGGAAAGTCGTCGCATAATTCAGCGCATGAACAGCTATGCCGTCTATCGCATCGCCGAAACCCTGCGCGTGCTATTCTTCATGACGCTGGCGATCCTCGTGTTTAACTTCTATCCCCTGACTGCGGTGATGATCGTGATGCTGGCGCTGCTCAACGACGCCGCGATCCTCTCCATCGCATACGACAACGTGATCTACAAAAAACAACCTGAAACCTGGAACATGCATCTGGTGTTGGGAGTCTCCACGGTACTGGGCGTCATCGGGGTCGTATCCGCGTTCGGACTTTTCTATCTCGGCGAGCGCGTATTTCACCTTGACCACGCGCATATCCAGACACTGATGTATCTAAAGCTTTCGATTGCCGGGCATTTGACGATCTTCCTCACGCGCACGCGCGGCCCGTTCTGGAGCATACGCCCCGCTCGAGTTCTTTGGATAGCGGTACTCGGCACGCAAACGTTCGCAACGTTCATTGCGGTGTACGGGCTATTCATGACGCCTCTGGGCTGGGGCTGGGCGCTGTTCGTATGGGGTTACGCATTGGCTTGGTTCCTCGTGAACGACCGCGTGAAACTACTCGCATACCGTATCTTCGACCCAACGCCCGCCAAGCATACGCACAAGAAGCCGCTCGACCGACCCCAGAAAGTCGCGAATGCCGCGTCATAGATCAACCTACGATGTGGTAGCCCGCATCGACATATTCAATGTCCCCGATAAGCATGGCCGCACCGGCTGCCATGGTAGGCGCACATCGCACGGAACAATGATCAGACTTTACAAAACAACCTCAGGGCATTTATAGGCAAATCTGCGCTTGTCGGCAATCCCAACAATGAACCAGTTCTTGCCATGTAGATCAAACGATGCATTTCTCCGAAGATAATGCTACGAGCAATCGTCTCAAAATCAAAGGCGGTGAAAAAGCATTGTTTTGATGCGCCTGAGATTGTCGGCGATGCGGAACGTCAATTGCTGCCGGCCGGCATCGTCGTATGCGCATTCACATTGACGTTTTCGTGAATATCAAGCTGCGTCGGTTGCGTAGTCTGCAAGATCGCGCGCGCACGTTCTACTTCGCTCGGGGTACCGTACAGCATGAGCATGAATCCATCAGCTTTGATCTCTTTTTCATAACGAAGTACGCTTTCCCTAGGGATCCCGACGCTATAGAGCGCGGCGCCGAGCGCACTCAAGCCACCGACGACAACCGCACTCTCAAGTACAGCCGCCACCAGCGCCGTGAGATGTCCAACAACGACTATCGGACCCACCAGAGGGATCGTCATGTAAATGCCGCCGAATAGCAATCCCCACAGAGTGCCCCAGAACGCGCCCCACTTGCCCCAAAACTTGACGCGGTCGCCCGTAGTGTAGAAGCCGGCAACGTGGTCTTCGGTGTGGAAACCCCGGCCGATAACGGTTATTTTGGTGATGTCGAATTTATTATCAGCAAGTTGCTTTACGGCCGCTTGGACGTATTCGTGGCTGATGAAGAGCGCGACCGCCGCCGATCCGGTGCTTACCGGCGTTTGGGAATCTTTAACTATCATGAATCAATCTCCATTGTCTTAGTCTTACTTGAAACCTAACATTACATAGGAGAATACCCGTGGAATTCATTTTCAATCAATGCGTATCCAGATGCACCGGCAAAAATGAAACGGCACAATCCGATTATGAGAAAATAATCTCCAATGAACAATCACAAACCTCGCACAATGGTTTCTGTATCTGCGCCGTTAAAATTTTGGCCGGCTAGAGAGATGTTCCGATATTTTCCATAGGTCGGCGACATGCGCTCATGTATGATTGCGTCACAGCTAACCTCACCGCGCCGTTAGCGCGGAGGATTCGCTTCCTTATCATTTTTTCTGACTTGGGAACAACAGCAAATTCATCATGAAAAAAGTGACGATCTTGTTCATACTTGCCTTCGCCGCCCTAGCATCCGGAGAAATGCTTCCGGACGAGGCGGCAGCGTCGGGCGACGGATCTTTCGTCCATCAAACGGTTCACGCGGATTTTATGGATGACCGAGAAAAGGAAGAATCGAGAAAGGTATCCGCCTCGCCCGATTCCGGCGTACAGAGGTAGGAGCGCACCTACCTATAACCAGTTTATTTGGTGAAGAGTTTTTGTCAACATCTGCTGAGTGTTCCGCACAATGAATGCCGCGAGTACCAGAGCGCGTACGTGCGATCGCGACAGTCATTGACGCTAAGCACGGAGATCACGAGACGGGAAGCGGCGATCAACGACGCATGAAACCGCGATACCGATGATCGCGCCGCCTGTGGTTTCTATTGTGATCGACGGCAGACTGATCGCAAGCTCGATGCCCGCGCTCTTGGAGCAGGGAACCGTCTTTGCGCCGGTCGATCCGTTCGCGCGCACTCTCGCTGAGCGCATCGAGGTGGATCCATCGCGCCGCACGATCCGCTTCACGCGCGGCGCCCGCAGCATCACGTTGGAAATCCTACCCATCGAGCCGTACGTGCCCGCATATCCTCTGGTAATCCCGCTTGCCGCCGTCGCCCGCGCTCTGGGCACGACGGTAAGCTACGACGCGAAGTATGCTCTCCTTGCGATCATTTCCTCGCCGTCCAGTCAGCCCGCGACGATGCCCCCTTATGTTGCCCAACCACCATTGCCGCAACCAGGGCCGACCTTCACTCCAACCCCGGAGCCGCAACCCACTCTTGCGGTAACGCCCATGCCGCAGCCGCGGCGTACCCCGATCGCACTATTTCATCGCCGGTAAAGTCACGAACGCCTTGACCTTGGCGGCAGCATTTCTTATGATGCCGATCTGTAGTGTGTGTTTTGTCGGTGATCAAGAACGTCTGCAGCGCTAATCCAGACCGGGATCCCATACTCACCGTAGAACGTCCAACTTCCCAGAGCATTCCATCGATGCTAAAGCTGTCTATATTCGCAATTCCCCATGTTCGTCCACGGCGGTTCTTATATGCCGATTTCGATGCGCATCACGTTGTGTGGGTCGATTTCCAACGCGCCGCCGATCGCGGGCCAGCTGCCGAACGTTCCGTCCAATTGTCTCATCAAGCATGGGCCGAAAGCACCAAGACCGCTCACGAAAAAAGAGCGGATAACGTCGCTTCGCCGCGCAATTCGATAACGCAAGGTAGGCATATCTATCTCATAAGGAGCAATTTTCTCACATGGGAAACGTGCGATGGGTGATCTCCGTGCTCCTTGGAGTCGGGATATTTATTAGCTCCATTGATCGTATTACCGTCTCCCTAACTGCGGATGCGCTTGCGCATGATTTCGGCTTAAATAAGGCAGGCTTCGGCCTTTTAATCGGGTCTTTCAGCATCACGTACTCATTGTGCCAAATTCCCATAGGCCTCATCCTTGATCGATACGGAGTACAAGCCGTTGGGCGCGTCACGACCTTTTTTGCAGGAGCGGCTTTTTTATGCGGTGGGCTTGCGCCGAATCTACCATTCCTTTTTATATCTCGCGGCGCCACGGGTCTTGCAGAATCTTCGGGATTTCCACGAAGCGCAAAAGCGATCGGATATTGGTTTCCGACGCATGAACGGGGCATGGCCACCGCAATATTTGAGACAATGGTGAAAAGCGCCCATATCGTAGCCGTTCCATTTGAAGCTTTGTTAGTGACCGGCTACGGTTGGCGCACCGCTTTCGTCGTCAACGCAATACTGTGTTTTTCTTATTGCATCCTTTTCTTTTCCCTATATCACGATCCAAGCAAACATCCGAAGCTTTCCCGCGCCGAACACGAATCCATCGTGCGTGGCGGCGCACAACCCGAGGGTAGCGGACCAAGCATCAAGATTGGGGATCGCCTTAAGCACTTTCTGCGCCAGCCGAAAGTGTGGGGGCTAACGATTGGATTTGCCTCATACGGGTACGGCTTCGGCATGCTCGCCGCGTGGCTGCCGACGTATTTGGAAAGCACCTTTCGCATCCCCCTCATGCAGGCCGCTCTCTATTCGACGATCCCGTGGATATCCGCAACCGCGTGCGGCTTCCTCATCGGCGGTCGGTTTGTCGATCATCTCATCGTGCGCGGACATTCCATAACAAAGGTACGGAAAGGCGTCATGTCGGCAGGATTGATGCTCGCCTCAGCCTTCATCGCCGCTGGCCTCACGCACGATTTACGCACCGCGCTCTTCTACCTAGCGATCGCAATGGGCGGATTGGCGCTTCATGGAACCGTCGCATGGACGATTCCCGGTTTGATCGCACCCAAAGGGCACCTAGCCACGATCGGCGGCATTATGAATACGTTTATGAATCTTAACGCATTTCTCGGTCAAGTGCTTACCGGCTTCATTGTTAACTGGACTGGCTCTTTCTCACTCGCGCTTGCGCTTGCCGGGACCATCCCAATAATTGGCATCATCAGTTACTTTACCTTACTCGGAAAGATCGAACCGTTACCGGATGTACCAGTTCGTCCATGATTCTTCGCTGATTGTGCAAGAGACTTCAGGAGGCAAGCGGATCGGAAGGATATCACTGGCCGGTCCGACCGCGGTGAAAGGAACTGCGCCGTCAAAGAAGCAGTGAAAGCGCCGGCCATGCTCTTGCCAATCGAGACGCCATACCGCGCTATCATTCTCGACCCCGTTTTCGCTGTCGTTACGACTACGCTCGTCGTCCAAAAGCTTGCGATATCACCAATTCTCCGTCGTCGCACGATTTGAGACGCAGCACCGACATCTCTATTTCGCGACGCAAAGAACCAGCGGCAGTATGTGTTTCTATGACTAAAGCAACCGTTCCAATGAATACGAAGATCGCGCCGATCACAACCACAATAACAGAAAACCACGGTAGCGTATCGGGTATGAAATGATCGATCATGATTGCCAAGCTGCCGGCCACGAACATGCCGATAGCCGCGTAAAACATCGTTAAAGCGCGTTCTACCAGCGATGCGCGGCGTTGGTAGAACGGAATCCATGAGAGTATCTGCTCACCGTCATCTGGATTTGGATTGTTCCACATGGGTGACGCAGCGGCTTGCTCAATCAAAACGCGTGTGCGATCGACGATACGAGCTAGACGCGTTAAGGTTGAGTTGACTAATGATCCTGTGGCTAGAATCAAGATGGCCGGGGTGATCATCGCAGAAATGATCGGAAGATACGACGCGCTATGACTGGGAGAAAACGGCATATATGGCTCCTTTCGCGTCTTACACTAAGCTTCACCGTTCAGTGATTATGTTCAGCCGTTTTCATGGAGATTTGCTCTACCGCCGCACGATCCGCTTTCAGGCCAAGGAGAGACCTTCCCACAAGCGATGCGACGACGCTTGCTATCATTAACGGCAGGATGAGCGTGTAATCGCCGGATATCTCGAACACGATTGCGATCGCCGTGATCGGCGCCTCGTTCGCGGCGGAAAACATGGCTGCCATGCCCACGAGCCCATACGCGGCCGCAACGCCGGTCCAAGCGGGGAAAAGCGTATGGGAAATAAAACCGAAGCTCTCGCCGAGCATACTGCCTGTAACAAGCATCGGCGCAAGCATGCCGCCGCTTCCGCCGCTACCGAGCGTAAGCGACGTCGCAAGCGGCTTGAGTAACGCCAGCACGAAGGCGGTAAAAGGCGAGAGTTTATTGTCGAGCATATTCTGAACGTTCTCATAACCAAGGCCGAGGACTTGAGGAAATCCAATCCCAATCGCGCCGACCAAACCAAAACCGATCATCGCTCTGACGATTGGCGGCAACACGAGTCCGTCAAAACGACGTTCCAGAAAATGCAAGAGTTCCAAGAATGCGACGGCCCAGACGGCGGCAATGATTCCAAGTAGTGCATATAAGGGCAACTCCGCCGGTGAAACAAGAACAAAGGCGTTGGTTCCGAGTGCCGGGTGATCGCCAAGGTATGCACGCGAGACGATCGTCGAAACAACGCTCGCAACGGCGATTCCGGCGAACGAGCGCGGCGCAAAATCGCGCAAGATGACTTCGCTCGCGAAGATGACGCCTCCAATGGGAGCGTTGAACGTCGCCGCGATGCCTGCGGCCGCTCCGCATGCAACGAGCATGCGCATCATCGGCGTTGGAAACGCGAAAAGTTGGCCGAGGGCGGAACCCCAGGCGGAACCGATGAGAACGATGGGCCCTTCACGCCCGCAACTTCCTCCGAAACCAATGCACGTTGCTGCGGTCAGCGTTTTCACGAGGATTACACGCGGCCGAATGATACCGCCGCGCGAATGTATTGCCGCGAGGACTTCCGGTACCCCATGCCCCTTGGTTTCCACGGCGAAGCGATGAATGATAAACGCCGTCAACGCACCGCCGCACACGAGCGGAACGATAATGCCTGCTATCCCAAGCAGCACATGCGCATGCGGTTCCAACCATTCAAAGGCGATATGATGTTCGAAGGCAATGAGCGCGCGGAAAGCAAGAGAGCTATAGCCCGCAGCCAGCCCAACGATGACCGAGGCCCCTAGCATCAGCGAACTATGGTTGATTTTGAGGTCGCCTACAGCAAGGTAGTGTCGACCGCTGGGAGTTTCAACATACCTTATTTGACGAATGTTGCCGATTCTTAAAATATGCTTGGACTCCAAGAGGTATGATTTCCATCCGAAAGGTAGCACGTTAATCATTTTGCCTTAGATTTCCCTGCCGGCCGCGCCCGCAAAGGACTCGTGCTTTAATCCGCATAGAAAGCTATTCGTGACACTTTCGCCTAGTTCAGGTAGCGGTCGTCTATTTTGTGAGGGAATATAACCGCATGGAGACGTTTTGAGTTCGAGCGGCGACGTAACCCTCGTTGCGGTCGCGTGCGTCGTCCTTATGGTCGGAACAACCTCACTACTCGCATACCTAGGTTGGCGTTTTGGTTTCTTTAAATCCGAACAACGCGACGAATGACGAGCTCCTTGTCGAATATTCGCGCCGCTTTCATCGAGCAAGAAAGGCCGTGCAATTTTTTCATCCGCAGCACGTTTCGTTTCGCGAAACACATCGTCAAAACCGGAAAGTCCCATCAAACCTAGGCTAAAAGAACCAAGGCCGCTCACGATCTCTCGCCAATCAACCCATATCGAGTCCTCATAACGTAAAAATCCAATTATTTATGAAGGAGAAATTTTTACGTGGGAAAGCTGCGATGGACCATTTCCTATTTGCTCGGACTCGGAATCTTAATCAGCTCCGCAGACCGCATCACCCTCTCGGTATCCGGGGACGCACTCCAGCATACCTTCGGCTTGGATAAGGCAGGATTCGGCCTTTTAACTGGGGCTTTCAGCATAATGTATGCGGTATGCCAGATTCCCATAGGCCTGCTTCTCGATCGCTACGGGGTAGCACTCGTTGGTCGCGTCGCAACGTTTACCTTGGGACTCACTTGCTTATTCGGCGCGATCGCGCCGAATTTACCCTGCCTTTTTATCGCGCGCGGCACTTTGGGACTTGCAGAATGTTCTGGCTTTCTGCGCAGTGCTAAAGCAATCGGGTATTGGTTTCCAACCCACGAACGAGGTATGGCCACGGCATTTTTTGAAACGATGGTAAAAACTGCAAACGTCATAGCCTTTCCGTTGGAAGCGTTCCTTGTGATCAGGTACGGTTGGCGCAATACCTTTATCATCAATGCGATCGTGAGCTTTGCCTATTTTGTCGCCTACTTTTTTCTTTATCGCGATCCAAGTAAACATCCCATGCTCTCTGCAGAAGAACACGAATACATTGTGCAGGGCGGCTCTCGGCCTGAGGGCACAGAGACTAGCATCAATCTTAGATGTCGTCTCGCGCATTTTCTACGCCAACCGAAAGTCTGGGGATTGACGATCGGATTGTCTTCATACGGCTACGGTTTCGGCATGCTTTCAGCTTGGCTTCCGACGTACTTAGAGAGTTCCTTTCGTATTCCCCTGATGCAAGCATCACTCTATGCAACAATTCCATGGATCGCTGCGACTACTTGCGGCTTTCTCATCGGAGGAAAACTCGTCGACGATCTCATCGTGCGCGGATATTCAATGACAAACGTGCGAAAAACTATTATGTCTGCGGGCTTAATGCTCGGTACAACATTCATCGCCGCAAGTTTTACGCACGATATGCGCATCTCGCTGTTCTACCTAGCGATTGCAATGGGCGGACTCGCCTTCCACGGTACCGTTGCGTGGACCATTCCCGGCTTGATCGCGCCAAAAGGACAAATCGGAATAATCGGCGGCATCATGAATACCTTCATGAACCTTACCGCATTTATCGCTCAAGTACTCACGGGCTTCATCGTTACCTGGACAGGCTCTTTCGCTGTCGCACTAATGATCGCCGGGATCATCCCGATCATCGGCATCATCAGTTACGTCACGTTGCTTGGAGAAATCGAGCCGTTGCCGGATATTCTGATTCGTTCATAATTCGCAACTATCACGTAACGACCCACAGGGAGCGCCTGTTACTACTTACGCTCGAAGAAGGGCGAAGCCTAAACCAGCATTATCATGAGCAGCCTTACATTGCGACGCTTGGCTTCAACACAAGATATCCCGCCCGCCCAACGCTCCTAAGTCTTGGCGGCGTAAAATACGTCGGATCGCCGATGCAAAACTGAAGACATGCACCGCTGTTGTCGGCGGATCTCCGTAGCCTCCATGCTTTGGAGATCCGCATGGATTCCGGTTCGTCAGAACGCAGCGATTCCTTGAGTTCCGGCAGGAAGCTTGGTGCCGTCGCCATTCACGGAAAGCAAGCGTCCATCATGGTGAATTTCGTAAGCGCCGATCACGCCGATCACGCTGTATTGTTGATAGAAAAATTTCCCATCGTCGGTTATCGCCGAGTCAATCGGTCCAGTACTCGGAGTTGCGATGTGATTCTCTGCTTCAACCGCGCGGAGAAGGTTCAGTTTTGCTTCTGATCCGAGTGCATAACTACTGACGTCACTGGAACCCGGGTTACTAGCAAACACAAGTCGTCCGTTCGGCGTGATACTGATCCAGCAGGTCGCCACTTGTTGGTCCGTCACGCTTGAGCTTACGACGCTGAGACTTCCGACCCCTGAAAGTGTGTACGATGAGAGAGCTGCCGCCGCTGCTTCCGCGACGACGATATGGGTGTTATCGGTGAATAGCACGCCGAATGGACCTGCTCCCGAGCTGCTATTCACCACTGGTGTACCGAGAGTACCGTCAGAATTCACCGGGTAGATATCGATCTTGCCCGTCGTAGGTTCCGTCGCGGCCAGCCAAAGTCCGTTGGGACTAAACGACAATGCGGCTATGGGCGTCGCGGCGCTCGGCGCGTAGGCGGCCGAAGGGATGGCGGTCAGCGACCCATCGGAGTTGATCGTGAAACCGAAGAGCTGATTATTTGAAGAATTCGCAACAGCGTGTCCGACATAGAGAATGGAACCATTCACCGTGAGGGATGTCGGCTTTACGCCGCCCGTCGCGTATGTCCCGACTAGGTGGGGATCTCCGGAGTGTGGAATCGTGAAGACGGATACCGTGCCGCTCCCCGCATTCACTGCGAAAAGCTTGGTGTGATCAGCATTCAAAATGATGCTATGTTGGCTACTGAGCGGATCAGCCGATGTCTGACCATTTAGGACCGATGCGGTTCCAACACCATTGCCGCCGGTGGAAACTGTATCGATGTAAGTTAATTGGCCCTCGGAGTTCCGTCCGTAGTTCACGATGGCATTACCGCTTGCCGCGTTCGTTTGAGCGTACACATGACCCGAATTTCTACAGTCGATTTTAGCCGTTCCTGAAATATTCTCGCGCTCAAGAGCAGCTTCCGGCGACGATGAATGAACGCTCGTTGAACAGTGGTCAGCCTGCTGGGAAGAGCTATCAGAAGGAGAAGTACCTCTATCGCGCATCTCGCTAAGCGCGCCTGTGGAAGAATTCGTCGCGGGCGGTGCAATACTACCGCCCCCACAGCCGCTAAGAGCGATAGCTCCCATTAGAGCGGCATTTATGAGCAGAGCAGGTTTTCTCACTTTTTCCAAGTGCCTTTCAATTGGATGATTTGGTAGGGCAGACGCATTTGACGGCGTCCGTCAGGGTTCGCAAAAGTGATAATACATCGGGAAAAGTATAATGACAATAGAATTTAGGGCGATCAGACCGACACCCTCAAACACATCTTCGGGCAAGCCATGCACGGCATGCGCATGCGACGCGTCGCGAAACGATCATGCCGCCTGCGGCGGCACCGCGAACGGACGCGCGAGTAAGGCGCTAAGGTCGAGATCGTGTTTGCGAGCGACATCAGCTAAAGCTGCGAACATCTCCGGCCCGAGGGAGACGAGTTCGACCCCAACAACTCCGCCGGCGGCGTCGTAGTCCACAACAACCTCATCCTGCGCCTCGGTCGGTTCCGTGGAGGCGACCGGCTCACGGGAAAAGCGAATATAAGCGGGACCGCGCGGTCCCTCGCTTGTCACGACTACAATCCCCTTCATCGCTTTGGCCTCCTTCGCTTCGGATACGCCGTTATGACGACCGTCGCGCTTCCCTAACCACTCAGGAACTACCGTCAAAAACATCCGTTTTACGTTTTCTCGAACGCCGTGAGCAAAATTTCGCTTTGCTCACTATTTGCTCACGAAATACGTCACGACACGTCCCCACACTCACCGGAAAGCCTTACAAAATGGGAGCTATCGAGGTTCGTTAGTGCCTAGCGGGACGACCAGCGAGTTTTTCAAGACCGCCGCCTTCAACCACTCGGCCATCTCTCCATGTATCGGAAAAGCTTGTCCTGTCTACGTTTGCGCCGTGTGCCATGGTTCCTCCTCTAGTCTATTTTCGCCGAATGGCGGCCATCGGGAGGCCCGTTACTTAAAATCAATGCATCCAATGCCTTTCTATAAAAAAATTTCCTATGAAATGTTCTGTCTGCATTCCTCCAGAACCATCTTTGAACCATATTTCCCCTTCTTTGACAGCGATTCTAGAAGCAGGCCTCACATCATAAACCAACATACTTTTTTCTATGTATTCAGGTACAAAACTGCCGTCATTTTCTCCCCAGTGAAATCTTAAAATTTCCTTAGGTTGAGCGAATATAGCGGCCTGGTACATTGGATATAGTATAACAAGATGAACGTAATCACCTGAGCGTAATCCTAAATATGCTAATAATAATGATATTGCTAGCGCAATAGCCCGAACAATACTTTGTGTCCAGCTTTTTTTGAAAATGGAAGTTATGACAAACCACAACAAAATGATCACTCCAACCCCAATTACTAATACGATTATTCCATCTCGTAGGATCATCTTCAAACCGGCAATGAAAGAATTTGATGTGCCTAATATAATTGCGGGAATCACCAACAACATAATTGGTAAACGCAACGCGAAGAGGACTTGCTTACCAAAGCTTAGTACTGATCCGTTTTTTAGCATTGTGGAAACCTCCTGTCTAATCTCACGCCGACCGGCACACCGATTGGAGAACAGTATCGCTTGCGTACGCTGGCGGCTTGCTCGCAAGTGACTTCGCGGCACTGGTCCGATTGCACCGATGACGCCGATGGATCGGGCAACGGTTGAGCACCAAACACTCACATCGAAGAGCGGATCACTCCGCACGGGGCGAGCTTTCCTGCACAACTTCATCAGATTACCCTATTGCCGCTGCCCCCCTTGCTTATCCGTGATCCACGGAGTACAATAATGTTGAGGCGGTTGGGGATCATGCCATTGACGGTGCGAATGGGATGGGCGAAAAAGCAAACGTTGCCGTGAGTAATGGGTCTTTAGTTTTGACTTCGCTTCCGGCATCTTCGAGCACTACTGTTTGCAACGGCGATCCCCCGAGACCGACGATCTCTATCGTGTGGACGCCGCGCGGAACACTCCGACGAATTATCTCAGCAAGGCCGGCATCGAGAAAGG
>Ga0182024_10012633_pt1 | contig 16666 bp, 15 predicted proteins | sample P32metaG_FD_120480 | JGI IMG/M metagenome (GOLD analysis project Ga0182024, IMG submission 120480) | Permafrost microbial communities from Stordalen Mire, Sweden - P3-2 metaG (Illumina Assembly) | ecosystem: Environmental > Terrestrial > Soil > Wetlands > Permafrost | place: Sweden: Stordalen... | reverse complement strand
GGCCGGTAAGAGATGACCCCCCACAGACGACTCCAAAGCGGAACATCAGCGCTTTTGGATCGCTGATTCCGTAGCGCTGTTTCAAAAGCTTCGCCCAGAGCCTTCGGCCGGCTCTGAATTTCGCCACTTCCTCGAAGAAGTCCATGTGGACGTAGAAGAAGAAGCTGAGGCGCTTGGCGAAGCTATTGGCGTCACCTTTATGACGAAGCAATTCGTCGACATACGCCAGGCCGTTCGCCAGCGTATAACCCATCTCCTCGACAGCGGTCGCACCTGCGTCGCGCACGTGCGCACCGGCGATGCTGATCGGATTGAAGCGGGGTGTATTCTCATTCGAGAAAAGAATCGTGTCCGCGATGAGCCTCATGGAGGGACGAACAGGAAAAATCCACGTGCCTCGGGCGACATATTCCTTGAGTATGTCATTCTGGAGAGTTCCGGTGAGGGCCGAACGCGGCACACCCGTTTTGTCGGCAACCGCCACATACATGGCATATATGATCGCGGCCGTGCCGTTGATCGTGAATGAGGTGGAGATTTTGGAGAGATCGATACCCGAGAAGACGGTCTCGGCTTCAGCCAAGCTGAACATCGAAACGCCAACCTTGCCGACTTCTCCACTCGCCATGACATCATCTGGGTCATAGCCGCACTGCGTCGGCAGGTCGAGGGCCACGGACAGGCCGGAGGATCCGTTGGCCAACAAGAACTTGTAGCGTTCGTTGGTTTCCTCGGCGCTGCCGAAGCCGGAGTATTGCCGAAAGGTCCACAACCGCCCCCGATATCCGTTTTTGAAGATTCCCCGTGTAAAGGGGAATTCGCCGGGTACCTCATCACCATCACCGCAGATGAATTCCGGCAGCGGGATACCGGAGGACGTTTCTGATTTCGGGAGTGGCGGCTGTCGCCCTGCGGTGCTCAACCCGCGTTCCTTTGCGCAACGGCGTTCCAGTGGTCTTCATGAGCCCACACCTCACCGAAATGCTCGGTCTCGCAGCGGTCCGCCTCTGCGCGGTCTGAGTTTCGGGATGAGTTGGCGATTGCCTTAAAGGCGCGCATCACCTGGCGAGGCTGCCTGCGGAGTGTGGACAGCTGCTCTTCGAACCAGGAGTCAAATGACTTGTCCTTAGGACAAGTCAAATCGATCACGCCCGCCACCAGTCCCTCTTGCGCGTCGAGAATGGCTGCACTCGCCATCAGACGCAATGCCTTGGCCGGTCCGACGAGGCGAACCAAGTCGCTGCCGCCGCCCCAAGCCGGAGAAATGCACAGTCGGCCATGAATGAATCCGAACTGTGTAGATGAACTCGCAAAACGAAGATCACATGCAAGCGCGAGCTCGGCGCCACCCCCAAACGCCACGCCATTCAGACGGGCAATGACCGGAACGGGAAACAGGCGCACTGCATCGAGGGCAGCCTTGCCGTGCCGTGAGAATGCCTCCGCATCCTCACGGCTGCGATAACCGGAGAGCTCGGCCAAATCGCCGCCCGAAGCAAACGCCTTTGATCCCGCTCCCGTTACGACCGCGACATGAATCAGAAGATCGTCTGCGGCCTCGGTGAAAATGCGCCGAATGCTGTCGAGCACGCCAAGTGAAAGAGGGTTGCGCTTTTCGGCGCGATCGATGGTTACGAGAAGAACACCGTCATCGACTGTGTGGCGCACATCATCCGACAGTGCAAACTGCAGCGACATAACTTCTTCCAGCCGTGGGACCTGTCTGCATGGAATAGCTAACCTAACACCCAGCGTTCACGATGTCACGATTCGTAATTCGTATATATGAATTATGCCGCCGTCCCCGCTGATCATCGACCAAATAGTTGAGCCTAAATTTTCTGATCGGCGCCAAGAATTTTGTCGGAATTCGTCAAGCAACAGAGTCGTCGCCTGCTGTACATATCTTGCTTAATTGCAGAACGAACGCTGAGCGCCACAGGCCGCTCCAGGGCGCGGCAAATGGAGGAGTCGGTCAACTTGGGGGAAACGACATGACCAATGGGGCTCAGCGCCCGGACAAGACCTACCGCGTTGTCCAATGGGCAGCGGGCCGGATGGGAAAGAAGGCCATCCGCGCGATCGTCGACCATCCGCAGCTGGAGCTGGTAGGCCTCCACGTTCATTCCGAGGACAAGGAGGGCAAGGACGCCGGTGTGCTGGCAGGAATTAGCCCGGTCGGCATCCTCGCCACACGCGGCATTGAGCATGTCGTCGCGCTCAAGCCCGACTGCGTGCTCTACATGCAGGAGGGATTCGACCTCGACGATCTGACGCGGCTGCTGAGCTCCGGGATCAATGTCATCACCACGCGCAGCGAGTTCTTCTACGCCGCAGCGATGGACCCGACCGTCCGGGACCGGATCGAGCAGGCCTGCCAACAGGGCCGTACCTCGATCCACGCGACCGGTAGCAGTCCTGGCTTCAGCACGACCACAATGCCATTGACGCTGGTCTATCCCATGCGACGCCTCGACGAACTCACTATCGACGAGTACGCCGATATCCCGGCCTCGGTGGGACCCGACATGATCACCAAGGTCATGCACTTCGGCGCGCCGGTTGACAAGACAGAAATGAACCCGCGGCTGCTGGAGGGCACCGCTGTCGGCTACAAGCAGTCACTCGCCGCCTTTGCCGACGCGATCGGCCTGCCGCTCGACGGCTTCGAGGTGCGGGGCGACATTGCGCGCGCCACCGAGCCGTTCACCCTCTCGGACGGTTCAATCATTGAGAAAGGCACAATGGCGGCCCAGCGAATCACGGTCGCCGGCCTGCGCAACGGCAACCCGTTCCTCACGTTCCACGCACATTGGTTCTGCACACCGCACCTCGACCAGGAGTGGAACATCAGCGGCGAAGGCTGGCTGTTTACTACCAAGGGCGACGCGCCGATGCAGGTCCGAGTCACATATGGAAGGACGGACGAGGGCTACTCCGAACACCTGGCCGGCTATACTGCGCACCCGGCTGTGAACGCGATTCCCTACGTCGTGGAAGCCAAACCCGGCATCCGCACGATCTTCGACCTACCCCTAATGGTGTCCCGCTTCCGCTCGCGGTAGCCTCGGAAGCAATAATTCAGAGGACAGTCAAATGTACCGTATAGGCAGCAGCGAACGCGCGGATTTGCCGTTGGCAGTGGTGATTGGCGCGGGTGCAATGGGCATGGCCATTGCCCGTAGGTTGGCGCAGCAACATCGCGTGCTGCTCGCCGACATCAATGGCCCCCATGTCGAAGACAGAGTGAGTGCAATGCGGGGCGAGGGCTGCGATGTGACTGGCATCGTCTGTGATGTCACGTCGCTCCCGTCGGTGCAGGCTCTTGCATCGACCGTTGCCGAGAAGGGCGGCTTGGGAGTCCTGGCGCATGTCGCCGGTTTGTCGCCCTCTCTCGGTGATTTCCGCTCGATAATGCGCGTTAATCTTAGGGGCGCAGCGCTTGTTGCCGAAGCGCTGTTGCCCCTGGCGCGGCAAGGCAGCGCTGCTATCCTCATCGCGTCACTGGCGGCGCACAACTTCACGCCTTCGGACGAAGTCATCGAGATCCTCCATAAACCCACCGCGGATGATCTTGCGGAACGTCTGGAACGTGCACTGGGCTTGGCGGCGGCAACACCGCAGATGGCCTATGTCTACTCGAAATGGGGCATGCTGTCCTTGGTCCGCCGAAGCACTGCCAACTGGGGTGCTCGCGGCGCGCGGATCGTATCGCTTTCCCCCGGATTGATCGCGACGACCCAAGGTGCGCTCGAATTTCAGAAAAGTGAAGGAAAGCGGCGGATGTTTCTGCTTTCTCCGTTAAAGCGCGAAGGCACCATGCTCGAAATCGCCGATGCTGTAGAGTTCCTAGCATCGCCCCGCGCATCATTTATCAGTGGGACGGATCTGTTGGTCGACGGGGGGCTGAGTTCAGCACTTTCACCGAAGTAGGGTTAAACTGAGTCAAACCATGATTGATGATTCGTTCCCGCGTCGGGCGTATGCGTGGTATGTCGTAGCCGTGATTTTCATCGCGGGCAGTTTTGCATTCATCGACCGAATTGTGGTTTCTCTGGTCACACCTGCTTTGCAGGCCGACTTAGGTTTACGCGACAGTCAGTTGGGGATGCTGCAGGGACTCGCGTTCGCGTTGTTCTATGCCTTCTTCGGAGTACCGCTCGGAATAATTGCCGATCGCTGGAACCGACAAAAACTTTTGACCATTGGAATTAGCGTGTGGAGCCTGATGACCGCTTCCTGCGGTGTCTGCACTGGGTTCGGCTCTCTGTTTCTGGCTCGGCTTGGCGTGGGTGCCGGAGAAGCAAGCCTAAACCCGTCGGTCACATCGCTGATCAGCGATTATTTTCCGCCCCGCATCCGACCGCGCGCTATCGCCGGCTATGTCATGGGCCAAGGCTTCGGTCACGGCCTGACCTATGTGTTTGGCGGAATGCTTCTTGGCTGGCTCACGACACACGGCGGCCTCGCACTGCCGGGCTTTGGACCAGTTAAACCCTGGCAGGCCATGTTCATGATCGTCGGCGCTGCCGGGCTCGTTCCAGCGTTGCTGTTTGCCTTCACAGTTCGGGAACCCAAGCGTCGCGAGATCGCCAATAAAAGCACGGGCCGCGCTTCAGCGGCCGATGTGCGTGCCTTCATGCGACTCAATCGCACGACCTTGACCTGTCATCACCTCGGCATCGCGTTGACGGTCATGACCGCTTACGGTTTCGGCAATTGGATGCCGACCTTTTTTCTGCGCGTGCATCACTGGTCGCCGCAGCGATTCTCGGTGTTCTATGGTTCGATCAACATAGTCTTCGGCATTTTTGCGCCGCTGGCGTCTGGGTGGCTCGCGGCCTGGTTCAAGGAGCGCGGCATGATCGATGCGTCCTGGCGCATAGCCCTCGTCGGGTCCATTGGCTGCACGATATTCGGTGCGCTGGCACCACTGATGCCGATGCCCGAGCTATCGTTGGCAATGTATATTGTGGCAGGCCTTTTTTCCTCGGCGCCCGCCGTCCTCGCGTTCATTGTCATCTCCGAGTTCGTGCCCAACGAGATGCGCGGTACGATTACCGCTGGCTACTTCTTGATTGTGGGGTTGCTAGCGACCGGTCTCGGGCCGCTCGCCGTAGGATTGGCCACCGACTACTTGTTTCAAGACAAAGCAGCGATCGGCCGATCTCTCTCGCTCGTGAGTTTTGCGACCGGGCTCCCGGCCGCGGTGCTGCTCATACTCGGTTTGAAGTCCTTCCGTCGGAGTATCGGCCGCGCGACGTGGGTCGCATCTAGCGAACTTTCGGCTGCTCAGCGGCCGGGCAATCCCGATGCACCGCGCTTGAATTCATCGATCTTGCGATGAATGAAGTCGTCCGGTGAGTCCGCATGTTGCTTGAGGATGTCGAACCCGTCCTCGTGCGTCGGAATGATGATGCGTCCGGCGCACATGCCGTCGGCCAGAACAGCGGCGGCGTGCTCCTGGCTCTTCACGGGAAGATGGCTGCCCGGACCACGCATGACGACGTTCTCAGACCATGGCTGCATGCCGACGGTCGATGTGGTCATCGTGGGACCGGGACATAGGCAACTTACACGAATGCCCCGTGGCAGAAGGGAAACAGCCAAATTCTCCGACATGGAAACGAGGGCCGCTTTGGAGGCCGCATAAGGAATGCGATTGGTCGCATAGGGATAGAGCCCGGCAAAGGAGGCTGTGTTGACGATATAACCCTGAGCGCGCGCAAGCATTTTGGGCATCACCACGGCATTGGCTCGAACTGCGCCGAAGAAGTTGACGCTGAACATCCGTTCCCATTCGCTGGCAGGAAAATCCTCGGGGTTGCCGCTGTGAATGATGCCGGCATTGTTCATGTGAATGTCGATAGCGCCCAGAAAGCGCTCGGCCTCGGCAACGGCAGCGCGCACCGACGCGTCACTCGTGACGTCGCATCCGATCCCGGTCGCTTTGCCGCCCGCGGCCGAGATGAGTTGCGCCGTTTCATCGGCGCCTGACTTATCCAGATCCGCGACCGCGACCTTGGCGCCCCGGCGAGAAAATTCGAGCGCGATCGCGCGGCCGATGTTGCGTCCGGCGCCGATGATCAAGGCATTCTTATTCTCGAACGTGAACATAGATCTCTCCTGCCATGACCGAGCGATTGTGACACTTATCGACTGTCTCTCTACACGCCCATTTCTTTGAGCAATTGCGAAGCGCTTTTTGCACCGCGGCGCACCGCGGGGTCGTAGCCTTCTTTCTCGATCAGCGGACCGAGAACCTCTAAATCGAAGATGCCGCGGTATCCGGAATCAAGCACTTCATGCATGAGGCGATGAATCGGCAATTCCCCTTCGCCGATATGGACTCGGCCGCCGGGCGGCGGTATGCCGTTGCCGCCGATAATCACGTCGCAAATCTGTATGAGCGCCAAGTGCGGCGCTGCGCGTTTCAACACTTCCCGGGCGTCGCGCTCCATCCACATGTTGCCGAAGTCGGCAATGATTTCGACGCCGGTGAGCTCGGCAACATCGATCGCGTCGCGCAATGTATTCACAAAGGAGGCATCCGTGCGCAGCGACGGCTCAATCGCAATATGCACGCCGCGTTGTCCGGCATGCTTGACGCTTGGAGCGACCGCCTTCGCAAAAGTCGCCAGCACGTCCTTCCACGGCGCACCCGTGGTGCGGCCCGGCGTAAAATAGATCGAGTGGCCGCCCGTATCGGCGACAAGATCAATAATTGCCGAATGTAGGGCTTGGGTGTCCTCCCACGTCTCGGGGTTGCGAAGGTCAAAAGAGTTGACAATCACCGTGCTCGACTGGATCCCGGCTTCCCGCAACCGCGCGAATTTTTGAGCCGGATCGTCCTGGATTTTCGAAATGAGCAGACCTGCGTGTTGAATGCCGAGATCCTTCCACAGCGACAGGTCCTGCTCGAACGTCCATTTGAAGGTGCTCATCGAGTCGATGGACAGCAACGGATGCATCATTTGGATGCGCCATCCACAGCGGATTTCAAGGACCTGACTTCCGCTTCCAGCCAGCGTGTTTCGCTGAAATTCTCTCGCGAGCACTCCGCAAGAAGATGCTCGGTTGCCGCCAATTTGACACGCAACGCCTCAGCGGATTGGGCGTTCAGAGCGAGCACCGCCTCGGCCAAATGCATGGCGTGGAGAGGGCGGCCCTCATCGACATGCTTGCGGGCACGCGCGAGCACGGGCTTAGGTCCCCCGGCGAGTTCAATCCAATCGGCCGATACCGACTTAGGCGGTACGTTGTAGAGTTCTGTGGTCGACTCGTAGCGGAACCATCCCAGATGTTCCTCCCAAATCGCACGTACCATCCACGGCACCTTGCCATGGCCCTGACCGATGGCGAGTTCCGGCGGCAACGAAATGCTGCCCATGAGCGTCCATAGATCAACGCCCGCGTTCATGCCTTCCCAGGTGCGGTCCTTCACATACTGAGTGGCGTCGCGAATTCGGGAAAGTTGGCGCTGAATTTCCGCCGCGCCGCGGATGGGATCCCCATGACCGGTGATGAGCACCTCAGGGTGTAAGTCCAGTACGCGATGCACGCCGTCCAGATACCATTGGACGTAGCGGATCTTATCGCCGCGCAGCGTGTAGAGGTTAGGGACGTGACCAAATAGCGGCCCAGTCAGATTGCCGGTGAATACTGCGCGCTCCTTCGGCATCCAAACAATAAGCGAATCGAGTGTCTCACCGCCTCGCACGGAATAAAGTTCGAATCGTCGGCCGCCGAGCTCGAATGAGTGCGCATCGAGAAACGTCGTCGTGACAACCGGATCGGGTTGGGAGACGACCGTCTTGGTCTGATCGCGACTCCATAGGTGACGCGAACGACTGGCCATGATCGGACGGAGGCCACCCCAGTAGCCGCGCACATGGGAATAATTGGCATGCGCGATAGTCTCCACGCCGCCGGCGTTGAAGGCATGCCAGCCGCCAATATGGTCCTCATGGCTCTGAGTCAGAATGATCTTCTTGAGCGGATTGCTGCTGACCGCGCTCAGTCGGCGATAATTCTCCTGCGCGTTGAAGCTGATGCCGGTATTAATGAGAACATCACCCTCCGGGGTGAGGACGCGGTATGCATTGGACACACAACGCGACATGAAAATGCCATCACCCAGCGCCACCGCATCCTGCAAGCCTTCTCCGGCGTTGATGATGAGCGCGTTGAGCGGTTGGTTGAGTTCAGCCATGAGTTTTCACCTCTTGACGCACCGGAAACACACCAGTGTAGAAGCGAAACCGATCGCGCAGATCGTCGAGATTTAAATTGAAGTCGCCGGCGAGATCGTAGATCACACGCCCGGCCCGGCCCCGCTGATGATGCGCCATGTAGTCGCGCAAATCCTGGGTGCTCTGCGGCGTCGTCGGCAATCCAGCCGCGACCAGTACTTTTTGCGCCGACCCAATGTCATCGGCAATGATGTCCTGGAATAGCAGGTCGACGCGGCGATTATCCGGTATTGTTTTGTAGTCTCGGAGATAGGCGCGCAGCATGCGCTCGATCCGGTCTACCCAATAGGCAACGTGCGCGTCGATATTGGGCTTCTTCTGATTCGCCAACACCGCCAGTCCCCGCATCGTCAACACGGACTGTAGAATGGCCAGAGGATCGCGATGCGTTTGCACGATAAAGGCATCCGGATACGTGCCGAGGAGCGCGCGCAATTGTTCACTATGCTGGTTGCCCTTGAGGATCCAGCGTCGCTCGCTCGGAAATTGGAAGGCGATGGCCTTTAGCATCGTGCGGCCGTGCGCATAGTGGGGCGTCTGGTCGTGCGCGAGATAATAATCTCGCCACCGCGGCACATCACCCATCCATTCCCACTGGTAGGTGGAGAAGTCCGGCATCTGCAACTCGTTTTCCCCGCAGGCATGGTCAGGGGAATGCTCATGCAGCGCTTCCATGATCGGATTGGTGCGCATTCGTTCCCAGTGAGCGTTCGAGCGCGTCCAACGAGGATCCTTGCCAGGGGTACCTAGCTGCTCGCCTGGTACGGGAACGGGTTCCGATCCCAGGTAGACCGGCAGATAGCGCAGCCGACGATCCGCCGCAATCAAGTTTTCGAGATGAGTCGTACCGGACCGAGGCAGCCCGACAATAAAAATCGGCCGATCGACGACAACGTCGTCAATCGATGGGTGGCGCTTGATGAAGTCGCGGCCTTTGAGCCGATTTGCCGCCGCTTTGACGCAGAAGCCGACGAACTGAGCCTTGGCCGCGCGCCATACATTGGCATCGGCTTCGACCTCACTTAAAAGCAGGCCGAGCCGTTCTTCGAAATCCGCGGGGCCAAAATCGCTGAGCCCGGTCTGGGCCCTCGCCGCCGACAGCACGGCGGCCACCGACATATCGAGCGGCTCGGCGTCAGCTGATTCGAGCGCACGGCGCGTCTCGTCAGGCAGCTTCGGGTTGCGAAACTGCTCCACGCGAAAAGTTTTCGACGCAAGCGCGTCGGTGGGCACGGCACTGCTCACCCGCGTCGCCCCGTCGCCAAATTGGATTTACCCGCGTTCGCCATCCAGCCGCCGTCGATCAGGACCAGGTCGCCAGTATGAAAGCGAGAAGCGTCGCTCATGAAATAGACACCGACGCCTTCGAAGTCCTCGGCCGTACCGAAACGGCCGAGGGGGTTTCGCTCGCGCACTTGATCGCCCAAAGGCGTGCCAGGCCCGGGGTCGCGGACGGTGTCGCTGACCGTGTAGCCGGGGCACACGGTATTGCAGCGAATGCCATATTTGCCCATCTCGACCGCGATTCCGCGCGCCATCGCCGCCATTGCGCCTTTCGAGGCATTGTAGTGTTGCATGGCCACGGATCCGGTTACGGCCGAAAGACTTGCGCAAAAAACGATGGAGCCACCGGGATCGCCAGCTTCCGCGCGCGCCCGCATGTGCCGTGCACCTTCGCGCGCCGTATAAAACGCACCGAATTGGTTGACCTCGATCAGCCGTCGATAGAATTCCCCGGTCATTTCCGTAAAGGATTTCGCCGCGTTCATGATGCCGGCGTTGGCGATCACACCGTCAATCCGGCCCATGGTTTTGGCTGCCGCATCCATGGCTGAAATCACCGCTGGCTCATCGGCCACATCCACAGCCTGTGCTAGAACCTTTGCCCCTAAGGCTCGCAATTCGGCCGCGGCTTCTTCATTTTTGTCGGCGCGCCGACCCCAAATGACGACGGCTCCGCCCGCTTTGGCTATGCCACGCGCGAAGCCAAGGCCGATGCCTGAATTGCCGCCGGAAATCACGACGACTTTGCCATTCATGTCCCAAGGTAATCGCGCCATTGACTCCCCAACTCGCGCAAATCAAGTATTAAGAGTGTACTTTGTAGAGTCAATAGACACAATTAGTTATAATAAGTGGTAAAAGAGTGGCCTATTATATGCGATTGAGCCGTTATTGAGAGTCTTGTGAGCGCGCCTAAGTTGAAGTCGACGATTGACGCCGCCGCGTCTCGATTGCGTTCCATGGTTCTCATGACCGAAGAGGATTCTCTGCTCGGCAGCGAAGAGGAACTCATTGCCAAGTTAGGCGTTTCGCGTGCCACGGTCAGGCAAGTGGCGCGTTTGCTCGAGAGAGAGGGATTACTGCGCGTCCGTCGAGGCATCAATGGCGGCTATTTCGCCGGTCGCCCCAATTTGCACACGGTCGAAACGACGGTTAGCGCCTACCTTGAGATGGTGCATACGGAAGCTGAGGACGTTACCGTCATTGCCTCAGTACTTTGGGTAGAAGTACTGCGCCGAGCGGCGCGCACGAAAACCGCCAAATCCAAGGCACTCGCCGAAAAGTATCTGGAACGCGTGAAGGACCTGCGGCTCGGTGCGTCATTCGACGAGGTTTTGCTGATCGAGCAGGAAAGCCGCCAAGCCATCTTCGATCTAGTTAACAGTCCCTATATCGAACTCATTTTTCACATCAACATGGCATTCGCGCAGCGACGGTTCGCTCCCGTCGCGGAAAGAGACAATGCCGATGCTCACCGCGAGTTCGTGGGCGCGTGGCGCAGCGCAAAGATATTGGAGTTCGAGAGCATTGCGGAAGGCGACCCGGAGCTGGCCATGGTGGCGGCACGGCGCGCTCGAAAAGTGTGGCATCGACGGATTTGGAATCACGATACGCCTTAGCGCATTTGCAATGACGAACCGACATGACGACAGAACAAAGCGTTGGTTCTATGTTCGTATAGTTGAGGTATCTTAAGTGCCGGGCACCGCGGGCTCGCCAGCGCCTGCTGTTGCACTCCCTCGTCCAGCCATCCCGGTTGCGAGTCCGCGGAAGCCCACCATAAGCCGTTCACGATCGGCGCGGCTCGAGACCGCCTACAGCCCCGCCTTGCGCAAGGCATCAGCGACGATCTTCATGTAATCGACGTGCTGATCGATCGTCGTGAAGTTTTGGCCCATCGTGACGACTGACACGTGGGACCCTCCGACATCGCGCCAGCGCAATGCAGTCTCGATCACCGCACCAGGGCTCTTCGCGCGCAGCATATTGCATTGAAGTCCGAAGCCAGTCTCCGATCGACCGGCGTCCTTCAGGAACTGGCGCAGGCGCACGACTTGCTCGAGCGCATCGGCTGCGCCATCCGCGAAGATGAAGCCATCCCCGAGAGCGGCCGCCCGGCGTAGCGCAACGTCAGCGAAGCCGCCGACCCAAATGGGAATCGTGCGCCGCGGCCGCGGATTCAAGGCGGCGCGATCGATCCGGTCGAAGGTGCCGGCAAACTCAACGAGGGGTTCGGACCAAAGACGGCGCAGCAGTGCGATCTGCTCGCCGACCCGTTTGCCGCGAGTGTGAAAGTCCTGACCGAGCGCGTCGTACTCGACATAGTTCCACCCGGTGCCAACGCCGAGTCTGAAGCGCTCGTGCGACAGCAGATCAAGATCCGCCGCTTGTCGCGCCACCAACACGGTCTGGCGCTGGGGCATGATGAGAATGCCGGTTGCAAACTCGATGCGCTGGGTGATCCCCGCGAGATAGGCAAACATGACGAACGGATCATGAAAGGGGTGCTGATCGGTGTAGGGCCCGGTGAGCTTTGGCTCGCGATCATGCGTCGCACCGAGTACATGGTCGTAGGCAAGGAGATGATCGTACCCCAATTCCTCGGCGGCCAGACCAATGCGGCGCACGGCCGTCGGGTCCCCCTTGAGTTCGGTTTGTGGGTAGATGATGCCGATCTTCATTATCTGGTCTCCGCTACGTCAACTTCGCTTCCGACCCACATGACAGCATATCCTTTGTAAATCCCAATTCCCAAGGCCTGCCATTTCTTGTCTTGCCAAATAGAACGGTTGAGGATGACGTCATTGTGAGGACCATTGCCGTGCTCCTTCCATGCTTCCAAAATGCCCGCCACGTCAGCAATGCCCGTCTCCTGACTGCCATAGGCATTTTCATACCCCTGCCCAGGATAGCGCGTACCCAATCTTTTGGGGGCATCCCACATGCAGTTCCAACCGCCTGAGATCGGACAATTGCTCCAATCATGCGAAAGAGTTTTGATATTGAAATACATGTCTCTCACATGTCGGTTCGCAACCAAACTCAAGGACGAGGACAGGGGGATTGCCTCCAAGTGGTTCTGTGTGCGGTACTGATTGATTAAAGCAGCCAGTTGTGTTTCTTTGCCGTCCAATTCATCGCCGTCGCACCTTCCGGGCTTCAGAATTTCATTCTTGTCGCAATCGCGGCGCGTTGGAGTGTTCGCTACTGGCGCGCTAGGTGCGGCGTTCTGGCGTGGATCGGACGACCGTGGGACCGGCGTAGGTGCCGCGCTGACCTCCGATGCACAGAACGCCAATGCCAACATCACGGCAGGCCGGATGAACCGCGCCGCACTAATCCCGCGGACACACGCACAGGGTTGCTCACTGGCAAGAAGCGCGCCTCCGGCGGCCACTGGATTTTTATCCGTCATGTTTTCACCCTTGCCCGCGAGCCCATATAAGATTATGGCATTACTCAAACCGGATGCCGCCACAAGATGAGCCGACTCGCCGCTGCCATGGTTGAGTCATTTTCTGACACCCACACACGCCCTTAGTAGCTGTCATAATAGGTCTCGCACCGGCATCTTGCAGGGTGTCGCCAAGATGGGGGTCTCGATGAAAGTTGCGCGGATTTTCGTTGCCGTGGTCGCGTTGGTGATCACTGCCTGTGCGCCTTCCTCGCACATACTAACGGGCACGCCTCGCCCCGCCATCTCACCGTCGGAAGTGAAGATCTATTCAACTCCGCCGCCGCAGTTCCAAGAGATTGCGTTGCTCGACGCCCACAGTAGCAGTGCATTTGGACCGGGCGGTCAAAAGTCGATCGACAAAGTCATTGAACGCCTCAAGATTGAAGCGGCTCAGCTGGGCGCGAATGGAATCATTTTAGGCGACGTGGCTGACCGTCAAACCGGCTCTGTCGGGACGGGCGTAGGCTCGGACTCGTATTCGCGAAATTCGGCGGTGGGTGTCGGAGTTGGTGGTTCGCTCGGCATTTATAAAAAGACCGGCAAGGGCACCGCAATCTACGTGCCGCCGGGTTGATACGAGGTAATCGGCCGGCGAGGGCGGGTATTAAGAGTCGAGTTGCATTATCTACAGACCCTATGTAGAGTTACTACTATGGGTAATCAAGGCAATGTGCGAATGTCGCTGCAGACATTGCGGGTGCTGGAGGAATTCCTAGCGAACCCAACCGAGCAACTGTCCGGCGCGGAAGTGCATCAGCGCTGCGGCATTGCATCAGGCACCCTGTACCCCATTCTCATTCGGCTCGAATCAGCCGGATGGTTTGTCAGCCAATGGGAATCCATCGATCCGTCAAGCGCCGGTCGGCCGCGGCGGCGACTTTATCGGCTAACTTCAACAGGATTGAAACGCGCGAGTGAAGTCTTCGCAAGCTTTAACCGAGGAGTTCTCGTATGAGCCAGCATGGATGGACGCAGGACATTGCTCACTGGTTGGTTCATCGCGCTGCTCGCGCGGCTCCAGAGCCTTTGTCGGACCGGCTCGAGGAGGAGTGGCGGGCGGATCTGGCGGCGCGGTCCTCTACGATGTCGCGGCTGCGCTTCGCTATCGGCTGCTGCTGGGCGACCCAAGTGATTGCGTACGAGCATCAGCCCACGCGAGTTCCGGTGAGCAGTTCCGTCGTCGCAGGCAAAACCCTGGTCGCTTACGCGGATCAGAATTTCGGTTTCTTGTCGCGTCGCTCGGCTACTTTCTTTTTGGTGGCGTCGTTGCATGGCTTGCTCTTGTACGGATTTATGACCGCGCTTTCATCCACTCATGGAACGGCGATCCCCGATCCATTGCAAAACCAGGAACTGAAGATCCCCGTTGCACACGAGCCGCCAGTGCTGCCCCCGGATCCTCAATTGAAGCGCGTACCCATCGAAGTACAGGAACCCAGTACTGACATTCGATACGAGCCGGATCTCGACAGCGATGTGATCACTAGACTCGTCACGGAATCGCCGCCTCCGCCTCCCACGGAGATCCTACCGCAGCCGCGGCCTCGCGCTGCATCGCGCGTGCAGGGGGGACCGGGTGTGGGATTCCCGTCGCCGGATGACTTCTATCCGGAAAGTGCGAGACGCTTGGAGGAGCATGGCATCGGCACCGTGCAAGTCTGTGTCGATGCCAAGGGGCGCCTCGCCTCCGATCCGGCTACGCTGCAGAGCGCCGGCAGTCCTCGGCTCGATGAGGGTGCACTCAAGCTGGCACGTGCAGGATCTGGCCATTATCGCCCGACGACGGAGGATGGCCAGCCCGTGAATTCCTGCTATGCATTGCGGATCCGGTTCCAACTGAAGAATTAGCGCGCCGGGCGGAGAGCGCCATACCCATTGCTGCAGGCAGTGGCTAGAATTTCCCCTGTTCTAGTCCCCGCTGTGTTGACCGCCAGGCCGCCTAGCAGCATTATTGAATCGGTTAGCCCAGCAAAAGACGCTGCGAAGCTGAAGTGTCGGGGGAGAAATATGTCATCAATTAAAGTAAGTTCGCTGCAGCACGACCTGCCTTTCGGCGCGCGCATCTCTGGCGTCAATTGGGAGACTGTGAAGGACGAGGCGATCCGTAAGCAAATCAACGAGGTCTTCGAGGACCGCGGCATGATCGTCTTCGAGGAGGTTGAGTCCTCGAGTAAGATGCAGGTGGCGATAAGCACTGTCTTCGGACCGCTGAAGGATCACCCGGTCAAGACGGTTCCACGCGTCGATCAGGACGCTATGCCGGGCGTTATTGAGATGAAGCCCGATCCCAAGACATCGTGCATCGTGGAGGTTGACGGGCAGCAGCGCATGAGCTGGCAACCCTACCATTTCGACCATTGCTACAACAATGAGCTTAACCGCGCCGGGGTGCTGCGATCGCTGATTACGCCGCCGGAAGGTGGCTATACGGCTTTCGCCGACGGCATCCAGCTTTACCACGCGATTTCCCCTGAGCTTCGCGCGAAGATCGAGGGCAAGAACATTATTTACACCCTGGATCTTCTGTATGCGCATCAGCGTTTCGGACTTCCCGAGGGTTTCCGCGAGGTACAACCGCCGGCGGATACCAGTATTTTGGATCTGGCAAGAGCGCTTCCGCGGGCGATCCATCCGGCCGTGTGGACCCGCAAGACCGGCGAGAAGGTCCTGCACGTCTCGGGGTATATGGCAGTCGGTATCGAGGAACACGAGGACCCCGAAGGAGACGCATTGCTTGACGCCGTGACTCAGGAGATCCGAGCGAAAGTGCAACCCTACGTGCACAAATGGAAGCCGACGGACATGGTCATTTGGGACAATTGGCGCATGTTGCATGAAGCGCTAGGTGTGGATCCCAAATATCCGCGCTGCGTTCATCGCACCACCATCAAGGGTGACTACGGCCTTGGCTATTGGGAAAACCACGTCAGGGGTCCGAACGCTGCTCCCGCCGAAATGATGTAGTCGACAGGCAGCTGCTGAGCTGGGGGTCACGGAATCGCCGGAGGCAGAAGGGATGGCGGCCAAAGGATGGATGGGACTTTTTGTTGCCGCAGTGGGCCTCGTTGCGCTGAGCGCGCCGAGCGCGGCAAGAGAGAACTACGCGGTGTTGGTGGGGGTCAACAACTACACCAACCTCGATCGCGAGTATCAATTGCAGGGTCCCGTCAACGATGTCACCTTGCTGCAGTCGGTGTTGCGCTCCCGCGGATTTGCCGAAGATCACATCCTGATATTGGCGGATGGAATCGCCGGCGCGCAGGCCCCGACCCGCCAAGGCATCATGGGCTCGCTCGCCGCGGTCACCCAGAGGGCCCAGCGAGGAGATTTCGTCTACCTGCACTTCTCCGGTCACGGCTCCCAGCAGCCCGAGGATGTCGCCCGCACCGATCGAGGCCACAAGCCCGACGGCATGAATGAGATTTTTCTGCCGCGGGACATCGGCACGTGGAATGAGAAAGGCACTTCCATCACCAATGCCATCGTCGACTTCGAGATCAATGCTGCCGTCACCGCCCTGCGCAACAAGGGCGTCTTCGTCTGGGCGGTATTCGATAGCTGTCATTCCGCAACCATGGCCCGCGGGGCAGCCCCCGAAGACGTGCGCTTTCGCCAAATCGACCCGGTCGTACTAGGCGTTCCCAGCAATCGCATCGACAAGGCGATGCGCGGC
>Ga0182024_10012632_pt1 | contig 16666 bp, 15 predicted proteins | sample P32metaG_FD_120480 | JGI IMG/M metagenome (GOLD analysis project Ga0182024, IMG submission 120480) | Permafrost microbial communities from Stordalen Mire, Sweden - P3-2 metaG (Illumina Assembly) | ecosystem: Environmental > Terrestrial > Soil > Wetlands > Permafrost | place: Sweden: Stordalen... | reverse complement strand
GGAACAATTGTCGGCCGAGGACGCATGGGGTCCGACGTCCGAAGATGCCGCCTGGTGCAGGGACAAGATCAAGGCCTCGCGTTGGCAGGGCATCTTCACTCCGCCAAGTCTCGAGGGGAGTCTCGCGTTTCCGGGCAATGTTGGCGGCATCAACTGGGGCAGTGCTGCCTACGATCCCGCTCGGCACCTCATGGTGACGAATACCAACCGGCTGATCGCCTGGGTCAAACTGATTCCAAGGGAGCAATACGACAGCGAGACCACCGAGCAGCAGGAAAATCGCATCTACGGTGAATTCGCCAGGCAGCGCGGCGCCCCCTACGGCCTGTACCGTACCTTCCTATTTTCACCTAGCAAACTGCCGTGCAATGCCCCGCCCTGGGGCACCACGGAAGCCGTAGATATCTTCACCGGCAAAAAGATTTGGGACGTTGCGCTCGGCACGTTGATACCCGGCCAACGTACCGGATCGATCAATCTCGGCGGACCGATGATCGCTGCGGGCGGGCTGGTATTTACCGCCGCAGCCATGGATCAGGATCTGCACGCCTTCGATATCGAGACCGGCCGGGAACTGTGGAAATATACGATGCCTGCCAGCGCCCAGGCGACGCCGATGAGCTTCACTCTGCATGGCAGGCAGTACCTGGTGATCGCGGCAGGCGGCCACGGCAAGCTCGGCACTCGGCAAGGCGACTATTTGCTCGCCTTTGCATTGCCCGCCGATCTCTCCACAGACGCCGACCTCCATTAACGAGTAACGAGCCGATCCCGTCGTTTCGGGACTGTCTGGCGCTTGACTTGCGAATGCGAGTGATTATCATTTAGATTATTATTCCAGTGAATGAAGCGCCAGACCTCCAATCTGTTTCGTTACTTCAATCCCTTCAACAGCAACAACACCTGGATCCTCGAGACGCCCCGATTCGAACAAGGCCGGCGTTATGAACGGCATGCTCACATTGACCGGTGCTGTATTCCATACGAGTTCAGCGAGGCCTTCGAAGTCGGGGTCGGCGGCAATTGGCTGGATCATCGGTTTGCCGACTACGCTGAGAGCGCCACGATTCCAGGCTACATAGTCTGGAACGCGATGGCCTCGTATCGGCTCAACCGCTCACTCTTTCTGCAACTCAACGTCCTCAAACTGACCAACAAGCTCCACTACGACGGGTCTTACTACACCAGTGCGTCAGAGAATCACGTCATTCCAGGCGCCGGCCGCAGCGCCCGACTGTCGATTGGAGTGAATTTCTGAACTTGCTGCGCAACGGCACCGTACGTTGCGCGCTGTGCCTCCAATCCTCGGTTTCGCGGCTTGCGTCACAGGCTGGGGTGCGACTACGTCTAGGATTTGAAGAGAGCGCATCGATACCATGCTCAGCATTCCAAACCATTGGATTGTCAGGAGAAAGGTATCAAGTCTGGCGGGTGGCTAGCGCTGTCGGCAAGGGTGCGATTGGGCATCGGTGCACGGCTGGGCATTTCATTCGCGGCAGTTGCAGCATTGGCCGTGGTGGCCAACCTGTTCGCCGAGCACGAAATCGCGGTAGTCAATACCACGCGGATCGTGCCGGTGGAGGTGCCGGTCGCACCGCCGGCCACACCGGCACTGGTGCCCACGATTGCACCGACACCCTTGGCAGCGCCGCCGACCAAACGACTCGAGTCCGATGGCTTGGTCGCCGCGATCGGCCAATTTTCGGATGCCGTGCGTAGCCAGGTAGTGGTGCACAACGAGGAGAGCGACAACCGGCTGGACGAAGCGCGGCAGGATCTGCGCGATGAATCCGAGATTTTCGCAGCACGGTCCAGCGGTGAAGTCACTGCCGCGCAGCTGCGCAATCTGCACGATCAGGTGGAAGTAATCCGGTCACGCGGCGAAGAGCTGTCACACATCGCCGATATTCGTCAGGACACACTGAACGAATTCTCAACCCACCTCGAAGCACTCGACACGCGGATTCAAGCCGCGCTGGATCGTGCCTGGAAGATTCTCGGACGCGTGATCGCACGCAAGTCTCTGATCGATCTCAAGTCCGCCCTGGACGATATTCGACGCCGCTTTGCCAGCCTGCCTTCGACGGAGGACTTTGACCGCAGCGCGTTGCATGCCGTTACCGCCAGCGAGATCGCCTTCAATCAGACACTCGATAAAGGTGCACGTGATCTGAGCCAATCGCAGGGACAGGCCTGGGTCGATGCCGTGCGCGCCGACGAAGCACGCCTGAGCGAACTGCAGGGGTTGCTTATTCAGATGGACTCGCAGCGCCGCGCGGGGCTTGACGAGCTGGCGCAGCAGGCGCAGAGCCTGATCGCCCTGACACGGTCGATCAGACCCATCATCAAGCCCGCGCCGAAGCCGATAAACAGGACGCCCAGCGTGTCGGTATCCTCCGCCTTGGTGATATCTCCCGCCGCGGCGACGCCATTTGCTCCGATACCACTGGATGACGATGTGTTGCGATCGACGGTGCCGATGGGAGAGCACACCATCGAAAGCAGCTCCACCTCAGCGCGACCCAACGAGCATGCCGGCACCATTGAATGGATCAGCGGTGCGGTCCTGATACTGATGCTGCTGATATCGGTCTGGACCGTGCGCAGCATTGTCGGACCGGTGCGGCGCATGCGCTCGGCGACGCGCCGCATTGCCGCAGGCGAGGCCAGTGTCCAGGTCAGCCGAGGCGGTATACAGGAACTGGATGACCTAGCGGTCTCCTTCAACCAGATGGCCGAGCAGCTGGCTGCTGCACAGACACTCGCACGAACCTACCAGGATCAACTCGAGGCCAAGGTCGCACAGCGGACGCGGGAGCTGCAGCATCTGGCGGAGCACGATCCGCTGACACAATTACCCAATCGGCGCCAATTGTTCACGCATCTCAAGAATGCCATCGAACGCGCTGCGGCCGACCACTCCTACGTCGGTGTGTTCTTCCTCGACCTCGACAATTTCAAGAACATCAACGACAGCATGGGCCACGCCTTTGGCGACCGCGTGCTCGAAGCCATTGCCGAGAAATTGCGCGCCACGGCCGGCGACAATGGCTTCGCTGCCCGCCTTGGCGGCGATGAATTCACCTTCGTTTGCGATGGTGCAGTCGACGAGAATGCCGTGCGCCGCGTTGGTTGGGAACTGGTGCGCGCCTTCCAGAAGCCGATTGCAGTCAACGGCCGCGAACTTGTCATCGGCATCAGTGTCGGTGCCAGCGTTTTTCCGGATCACGGAATCGATGCGGAGTCGCTGCTGCGTGCAGCGGATGCGGCGCTGTTCCGTGCCAAAGCTCTCGGGCGCGGTCAGCTTACCGTCTTCAGTCCCGAGCTGCTGGAGGAAGCATCGTTGAAATTCAGCACCGAGCAGGGACTGCGGCGAGCCATGGAGCGCGGTGAGTTCGAGCTGGTATTCCAACCTGAAGTGGATGCCGCGACACTTGAGACGCGACTGGTCGAGGCTCTGCTGCGTTGGCGGCTGCCCGACGGCCGACTGGCGTCGCCGGCCGAGTTTCTGACGGTCGCCGAGGAGTCCGGCCTGATCATGGAGATCAGCGACTGGACTTTGCGGACCGCGATCGAGACGGCGGCGCAGTGGCACCACGGTCCGTGGCCGGCGGCCAAAGTGGCCATCAATCTGTCCTCACGACAGTTGCTCGACAGCCGCTTTGTCGATCGCGTCATGGAGCTGTTGCAACAGCACCGATTGCCGCCCCACTGCATCGAGATCGAACTCACTGAGAATGTGCTGCAGACCGGCGCCGCTACTATCGAGGTGCTGCGTTGTCTGCGGGCCAATGGGATCGCGATCGCGCTCGATGACTTCGGTACCGGCTACTCCTCGCTCGCATCGCTGGAGCAGTTGCCATTGACGCGTGTGAAGCTCGATCGCGCCCTGATCTCCAGCATGCACACCAGCGCCCGCTCGGCGGCCATTGCCCGCGCCATCGTGGGACTGTGTCATGGATTGGGCCTGGAAGTCACCGCCGAGGGCATTGAATGCCCGGAGCAGCTGGCGGTGCTGGCAGATCTGACGCCCATGTGCCTGCAGGGATACCTGCTGTCCCGTCCGACACCCGCCGACAAATTGCTGCCGATCATCGCCGGCATGCCCGAACATATGCAGTCGCTGCTGCTGAGTTCGCGTCCATTGGATGGCGTCATTGACGCCACAATACCGCGACGCCGGGCAGCAGAATTCGAGGAAGTAAAACGGCGCGCTCTGTAGGAGCGTGCTCACGGCCGCTCGCGAGCCTGCTCGACAGACACGTTGTCGGTTTCACACTAGAGTTCCCCCATCGTTGCGATTACCGCATACGCCTTATTCGGGGGACAGCATGAGAACGATTCAACTGACGACTTGGGTTTCGGCTGCGCTGCTGATTGCCGGTACGGCTGCCATTGCGCAGACCGCACCGACCTCAGGTCACGGCAACGATTTGAGCACCACTCCCCAGCAGCCCACCGTCAATCCCAATTCGGCCCCTGCCTCCAGCGGTCAGAACAAGGACAGCGGCAACGATATGGTGAGCAGTCCTAACCAGAATGCGAACCAGAGCGGCATGAGTCAGTCGGGCGGCAAGCATCATCCAGATTTCAGCACGCTCGACACGCAGAATAAGGGAACGTTGAGCAAAGCGGACGCCAAGGGACATCCTTGGCTCAGCAAGCATTTTGCAAAGTGCGATACCGATCATGACGGCACGCTCAGTCGCGAAGAGTACGAAGCCTGCGGACAGCATTGACGCGCTGAGGCCCACCAGTCCTTGAAAGTTCTCTAGACGCAAGTGCGCGGTTGTTGCGCGCACTTGCGTCTGACTGCGCACTGCTAGTACAGTCATCGCGCTTCAGGTGTCCCCGCCGGGTATTGACCGGAAGGGATTAAACGGGAAGCCGGTGCGTCCGCCCTTGGCGATCAATTGCCTTGGCGATCAATCCGGCGCTGCCCCCGCAACGGTAAGCGTGTCTAAAGGATCAGCGATATACCACTGTGCGCGGGCACGGGAAGGTGCTGATTCCAGGAAGAAATTCCACGCGTGAGCCCGTAGACCGGCCTGAAGTGGGATCGGTGGCACGCGGTGGGCGATGCCGGACCACGTGCCGGATCGCTATCAGTCGCTCCCGCACCGGCTCCGTCTCTCCCTACCGTGCCTTGTTAGCTGCAGCACGGATTCGCGCGGGGCGCGCGGACAGGGAGAGGCCATTGAAGCATTGTTTTTTGTTCGCGCTCGCACTCGCTGGCGTCGGTCGGGCATTGTGCGCTGAGTCTGAGATCGATCTGGATCTCGATCCGGTGATCGTAACCGCCACGCGCACCGCGGAGCCAACCGATCAGACACTGGTAGCCGCGACGGTCATTACCCGCGATGACATTGAACGTCTGCAACCGCACTCGGTGCAGGAACTGCTGACGGGTTTGCCGGGGATATCGACTGCGAACACCGGTGGCTTGGGCAAAGCCAGCTCGGTATTCGTCCGCGGCACGGAGGCAGAGGAAACGCTGGTGCTGATCGATGGCATCCGCGTCGGTTCAGTCTCGACCGGAACCACCGCGTTCGAACAACTGCCGGTCGACCAGATCGAGCGCATCGAGATCGTCCGCGGCCCGCGCTCGAGTCTCTACGGCTCGGACGCGATTGGCGGCGTCATCCAGATATTCACTCGCAAGGGCGAAGGCGCACCTACACCGTCGTTGAGCGTCAGCGGCGGCAGCTATTCGACCTGGCAGGGACAGGGAGGCCTTTCCGGCGGCACCGACCACGCCTGGTACAGCATCAGTATCGCGGGTCTGCACAGCAATGGCTTCCCGGCGTGTCGTGGGATCGGCGCACCGGTCTTTGCAGGGTGCTTCATCAACCCGCCTCCTGGCGACGACGGCTACTGGAACTCCTCCGGCTCGGTGCGTGGCGGCTATCGTTTCGACAATGGTCTGGAGCTGTCCGCTGATTGGTTGCGCGTTTACGGCGACACTCAATACGACGGCGACATCGTCAACAGCTCGCGGGTCGTCCAGCAGGTACTCGGCGGGACCATTGCACTGCCGAGCTTCGGCATCTGGCACAGCACGTTCACCGGCGGACAGAGCCAGGACGACTCGAACGACTACCTCGACGGCGTCTACGTTGATAATTTCGACAGCCGCCGCAACAGCGTCAGCTGGCAGAACGAGTTCCAGTTCGCACCGCGACAACGGTTGATCGCCGGCCTCGACTACGTCGACGATCGTCTCATCAGCAGCACGCCCTACCCGGTTACCTCGCGGGCCGACACCGGCGAGTTCGCCGAATATCAGGGAGGCTTCGGGCCCGCGCAGATCCAGGCGAGCCTGCGCTCCGATCATGATCAGGAATTCGGTCAGCACTACACCGGCAGTGCGGCCATCGGTTACACGCTGATGCCGGGACTGCAGCTGACGGCGTCCTACGGCACTGCGTTTGAAGCGCCAACCTTCAACGATCTGTATTTTCCCGGATACGGCAATCCGGATCTCAAGCCGGTGAGTTCGCGCAGTGTCGAGTTGGGTGTCAGCGGCCGAGTATCGAGCCTCGGCTGGACGCTGAATGGCTTCGAAACCCACGTCGACGATCTCATCACCTACGATGCGGCGACCGGTGCGCCTGCCAACATCGGCCGTTCCCTGATCCGCGGACTGGAGGGGACTCTAGGGGGAAGCTGGCAGTCCTGGCGCAGCCAGCTGGCGCTGACGCTGCTCGACCCGCGCGATCGCACGCCAAGCGACAACGATGCGCTGCTGCCTCGGCGTGCCGAACAGACGGCGCGATGGGACATCGACCGGCAGATTGCTCGCTACAGCCTTGGCGCCAGCTGGTTCGAATCCGGGCGACGATTCGATGATCTGGCCAATACACAGTCGCTCGGGGGCTACAGCACCATCGATCTGCGCGGCGGCTATCAACTAAGCCGCGCCTGGCTGCTGCAGCTGCACCTAAGCAACCTGCTCGATAAGCACTACGAGACGGCGCAGTACTACAACCAGCCCGGCCGCGCCTTCTACATCACCGTTCGTTACCACCCCACCAGGCTTTGACGCGCCAGGAGTTGCGCCATGTTCACGCTACCACCCAATCGTGTCACCGCTCTGCTGGTTCTGGCGGCAGTCATGCTGATCACGCGTCTGTTCCACTTCAGCTTTCCGCCGGACGCATCCTGGGCGGATTTTTTCTGAGCGGCTTCTATGGATTGCGTTTTCGCGCCTTCGCCGGCGGCGAAGACTGTTTCGCCGATCTAGCGGCACTGCCACGCGCCCAGCAGCGCATCATTACCGACCAGGCCGAGGTCGTGCGCCGATTGCCGCAGCTAATCGTCGGCTCATGGTGCGGCAAGCACTTCCGCGCTGAGCAGCTGGCTGGCAGGGACGAGTGGAGCGAGATTCCTGCGGTAAAAAACCGCCAGCCGCACGAAATCAAATCGTGCGACATTCTGCAGCCGGGACCGGCCGCACTCAGTGATGGCCTGCGGCAATTGCAGACACTGATCGGCGCCTGCGCCAACCTGCAAACCGCTTGAGCGCGCTTGTCATGATTGCCGGGGCGACGCTCGATTGGCTGTTAGGCGAGCCGCGGCGCTGGCATCCGCTGATCGGCTTCGGAAAGTGCGTCCGACGACTGGAGCTGCTGTTGCATCCGAGCGTTCGGGCAGGGATTGTGCGAGCGCGTTGCCGTGGCTCGATCGCGTTGCTGCTCGCCGTGGTCCCTGCGACTGCCGTCACGACGTGGAACATCGAGTCGTCACCGCGCACAGGACTCGCGTTGCAGATTAGTCTGCTATACCTGGCGCTGGGCTACCGCAGCTTGTACCAGCATGCTATGCCAGTCGCTGACGCACTCAGCCGGGACGATCTCGGCGCTGCCCGGCAGCGCGTTGGCCAGATGGTGAGTCGGGATACCGCTGCCATGCGCCCGGTCGAGGTCGCGCACGCGGCGGTCGAATCGGTGCTCGAGAACGGCAACGACGCGGTGTTCGCAGCGTTGTTCTGGTTTGCCCTCGCCGGCGCGCCCGGGGCGCTGCTGTACCGCCTGATCAATACGCTCGATGCGATGTGGGGCTACCGAACGCCGCGCTATCTTTCCTTCGGTTGGGCCGCGGCCCGCTGTGATGACGCGATGAATTTCATATCGGCACGCCTGACGGCATTGAGCTACGCGCTGCTGAGACGCTTCGGCGACGCGTGGCGCTGCTGGCAGGTTCAGGGCACTCAGTGGGAAAGCCCGAACGCCGGTCCCGTCATGGCCGCCGGCGCCGGCAGTCTGCACCTGCGCCTCGGCGGACCGGCGCTCTACCACGGTTATTGGAAACTACGCCCGCCACTGGGGCAGAGTGAGGATCCGCAGGCTCGGGACATTCCGCGTGCACTGCGTCTGGTCGCACGTGGGATTCTGCTGTGGCTCGCGGCAGTCGCCTGCTCCCCCGGCCGTCGGCTGCTGGACCTGTGAACAATCGCTGCCTCATGATCCAGGGAACCACCTCGGACGCGGGCAAGAGCACCTTGACCACCGCTCTGTGTCGCGTGCTCAAGCGCCGCGGTGTGCGCGTCGCGCCATTCAAGCCGCAGAATATGGCACTGAACAGTGCCGTTGCGGTCGATGGCGGCGAAATTGGACGCGCGCAGGCACTGCAGGCGCAGGCCGCCGGGATCGCCCCGAGCTGCGACATGAACCCCGTGCTGCTCAAGCCCAATAGCGATGTCGGGGCGCAGGTGATCGTCAACGGTCAATCAATCGGCAATATGTGTGCCGGCGAATACCACGACTACAAGTGCATTGCGCAATCTGCCGTGTTGGCTGCCTACGGACGGCTCGCCAGTCAATACGAAGTAGTGCTGGTTGAAGGCGCCGGGTCGCCCGCGGAGATCAATCTGCGCGCCGGCGATATCGCCAATATGGGATTTGCCGAGGCGGTCGACTGCCCCGTGCTTTTGATTGCCGACATAGATCGGGGCGGCGTGTTCGCGCACATAGTCGGCACATTGGCGTTGCTGAGCGACAGCGAGCGTGCCCGCACCATAGGCTTCGTGATCAATCGCTTTCGCGGCGACCTCGCGCTGCTCGAACCGGGTCTGCGCTGGCTCGAGCAACACACCGACAAGCCTGTGTTCGGCGTGCTGCCGTATCTGCAGGGACTGGCGCTGGATGCGGAAGACGCCATCAAGCGCGAGAGTGTGGTGGTGACCGGCCGCGCGCTGCGTGTGCTGGTGCCGGTGCTGCCGCGAATCAGCAATCACACCGATTTCGACGCCCTTCGGGCCCATCCTCAGGTTGAGCTGCGATTCGTCGGACCGGACGAGCCGCCGCCCGCGGCCGATGTCGTGATTCTGCCTGGCTCGAAAAGCGTTCGTGCCGATCTCGCCTGGTTGCGGGCACAGGGGTGGGAGCACTACCTGCGTAGTCACCTGCGTTATGGTGGCAAGCTGATGGGCATCTGTGGCGGCTTCCAGATGCTCGGACGCTCGCTCGAGGACCCGCAAGGACTCGAAGGCGCTGCGGGTAATAGCGCCGGTTTTGGTTGGCTCGAGTTCGACACAGTCCTGCAGACGCGCAAACAGCTGCGCAATGTCAGCGGCACGCTGCAGATCGAGGCCGCCAAGGTATCCGGGTATGAAATTCACGCCGGCCTCAGCCGGGGCGAGGCTCTGCAGCGCCCGGCCGTGTTGTTCGACGACGGCCGCGGTGATGGCGTGCTGAGTGCGGACGGGCAGATTCTGGGCACTTACCTGCACGGACTTTTCGATGGCGCGGCGGCCTGCGGCGCACTGCTGCGATGGATGGGCATTGCCGAACCCGCGCCGTTGGACTACGCGGTAATACGCGAGCGCGCAATCGACCGCGTGGCCGATGCCGCCGAAGCGCACCTTGATCTCGGCAGGCTGTTCGCACCGCTCGGTATTCGGACCGGCGCGTGAAGGAACTCATTCTGGGCGGCGTACGCTCGGGGAAGAGTCGGCTGGCGGAAATACGCGCGCGCGACAGTGGACTCGAGGTCGTGTATGTGGCCACCGCGCGCATACCGCACCGAATCGTTGTGTGCTGGTGGAATGCCTGACGCTGTGGCTCATTAACGTGCTGTGCGCACAGGATGAGGCGCTCGCGATGGCCAGTAGCAGCCGCTGACGCTGGCCCCCGGACAGCTTGCTGGCGTCACGGTCAAGAAACTCCTCGAGCCCGCAGAGTGCCCCCAGTTGTTCGAGCGGCCAATGCCGCGGATACAACTCGCTGAAGAATCGCAGGTTCTCGGGCGTCGTCAGGTGCTCCTGCAGCGCCGTGCTCTGGAACTGGATACCGATGCGCTCGCGGTAGTGGCTGCCAAGGGGTGCCCCTCGAAACAGCGCCGGACCGCTGGTCGGCTGCAGCAACCCCTCGAGCATCTCGATGGTCGTGCTCTTACCGGCACCGTTACGCCCGAGCAGACCGAAACAGCTGGCCTCCTCGACCTCAAAACTGACGCCATCGACCGCTCGAACCTGTGGATATTGCTTGACCAGCTGTCGGGCTTCGAGAACGTACGCCATGATGTGCTCAATGATATGGAAGCCGGCCGAGTTCAGCGCGCCGTCCGCGGCCGAGCGCGCAGCTGCGCGGCAAACCACGACTTGACCGCCGCCCGCGGCATGACCCAGCCATCCGTGTGCGCCGACAGCAGACAATCGACGCAGAATTGGGGCGCCGATCGCATGACGTGTTTCGAAGTGACTCCGACCACGGTTGGGCAGTCGCGATCGCGCGTGACCTGCGTCAGCAGATTGACGGCCAGGGTCTCCAGTGCGACGGTCATAGCGGCGGTCATGGCCATCTCGACCTGCGGCCGCAACCAGATCTGCTGGATGAAGTTGAAGTGCTGGCGGCCGTTCGCGTCCACGTAGAAGCAGAAATAATGAGCGGTCGCGGGCCCGGGTTCGGACCGACGCGCGACCCGTGTGCCAATGCGGCATGCGAGGTCGTGTGATCGCCTGCCATTGCCGGTGCGAACCGCGGGCATCACTACCGTTGTCGGCTCTGGTACGCCGTCCGATTGCGAACTCCTGGCTGCACGTGGCTTCAAGAGATGGTTCCGATCCGTAGTGCTATATTTATGGCAGCAGTATATGCCATAATAGCAGCAGTGCTAGATGCGATCGAGGACTGATTCGTTGGCGGTGGAGTGGCCCAGGACGGAATATGGCGCAACCCGGTAAGACGGCGTTGGCGCGCGCGGCCATGGCCGCGGTCGAACCGTTGGTCGAACTGTTTCTTGAGCTCGGGATCACCAGCCCGGAAGCCGAGAGTCTGCTGCGCTGCCTGTTCGTGCACACCGCGCGGCATTGGCTGAGCAGGTTTGGCGCGGGCGACACCGAGCCTTCGGACGTGCGCGTCGCGCTGATGACCGGCGTGCACCGCAACTTCGTGCGCAGAATCCTGGCCGAGCCGCCCCGGATCGCCGCGGCGCGAGAACAGAAGGGACATCGCGCCAGTCGGCTGCTCGAGGCATGGCATGCTGATCCGAAGTACCTCGACAGCAGCGGCAAGCCGCGCGACCTGTCCGAAAAGGAACAGGAGCCCAGCTTTCACTCGCTGGCGCTCGCCTACGTGCCGGGCGCGTCCCCGAATATGGTGCTCGCCGAACTACGTCGAGCCGGGCTTGTGCAGATGCTGTCCGAACACCGCGTACGTGTTCGCAATCGTAGCTACCGGCTGCAGGGCATCAATGCCAGCAACGTCACCGAAATGGGCAACCGCGCACGCGAACTGCTGGAAACCTTGACACATAACCTGCGCCGACCGCAGACACCACGATTCTGCGAATCGATGACGGCAATCGAGGTCGATTCGGCCAGGGCGCCGTTCGTTCGCGATCTGATTGCGCGCCGGGCAGGCAATTTCCTGGCGGCAATCGAGCAGGAGTTGGCGGTCGAGGCGAGCGGCGCGCGACGACGGCGCTCTCCTCAGCGCGTCCGGATCGGACTGACGGCAGTCGAGACCGAGCGATGAAAGGCACGTCGAAGGGAGTCGGCATGAAAACGATCGACCAGGACGAACGATTGCGCGAGATGCTGGCACAGGACCTGATTGGCGTCTGCATGGAGACTCTGAAAAGTCATGGGCTACGGGGCGAACGCCTGGCTGAACTTGCGGCGAGCGCGGCGCTTGAGAACTCGACGCAGATCGCCAGCACCAATGCGGTGCTCGAGGAATCGCAGCGGTTGGCCGAAGCCACCAACAAATGGGTCGAAGATCCCGCCTACCGCGATGGTACCGGGCGACCTGCGGTGCTATCGATCGAGCAGCGCAGGGGTTGCAGTTTTGCCGCGCTGGCGCGCGAATTCTTCCCTGAACGGACCGTTGCGGACGTGGTTACCCTGGGATGCAAAGCCAGAGTCCTCGAGCGGATTGGACGGGACAAGGTCGCCCTTGTAAATAGTACCGTGCTGTTCACCGGCAGCTCGCTGCCGATTCTGGCATATGCGATCCGCTCGGTACGGCGGCTGCTCGGCACTGCAGACTTCAACCGCCGTGCCAATTCTGCTGAGCTGGAAAACTGGCCCGACCGGACCTCATACGTCAGTGTCTCCGCTGACGACTTCAGGGAGTTCGTTACTGTTTTCCGGCCGCAGATCAGCCAACTGATCGAGAGCAGCAATCGCTGGCTGTTTCAGCGCTCCGGGCTCTCGAAAAACAGACACAAGGAAAAAAGAATCGCCGGCCTGCAGGTGTTCATATTTCGGGAATAGCGCCACGCGCTCGCAGCGGCGTGATCTCCGTATAGGACGAGACTATACTGAACTGACCGGGAATTTTTCCCCAACCTCTTCAGGAACTTTTCCCCCTATCTGACTCCTTTCCAAGAGCCGAGGTCGAATTGCAATGATCGCGCGAATCAGCTTCCCAAGTCCGAGCGCCGCTTTGCTGGCCGCGCTGGTGTGTCTGCCTTGCGTGGCAAATGCGCAAAGCGGCGAGAGCTTCCAGCTGTATGTCTCCAACGAGCGTTCCGCCGATGTCACTGTCATCGACGCCGGCGATCTGAAGGTGGTGGACACCATCTTCGTGGGCAAGCGTCCACGTGGAATTCATGCGAGTCCCGACGGAAAGTCGGTATACGTCGCTCTGAGCGGCACCCCGATCGCAGTCCCAAAGATCGACGCCAACGGCAATCCGGTGTTTCAACGCGGCAAGGACGACGATGACGATGAGTCATCGCATACCGATAAAGCGGCCGATGGCATCGGCATCATCGACGTGGCACAGAAAAAGCTGACCGGCAAGCTGCTCGTGGGCTCCGATCCGGAAGAATTCTCGCTCAGCAGATCCGGAACCGAGCTTTACATCTCTAACGAGGACGTCAAAACGGCCAGTGTCGTCAACTTGTCGAACGGCAAAGTCGAGCACATCATTCCGATTGCACAGGAACCCGAAGGCGTCGCCACGTCACCGGATGGCAAGACTTTCTATGTCACTTGCGAAGCAGGCGGTGAAGTCTTCGTCGTCGACACCTCAAGCTACAAGACCATTGGACATTTTTCCGTGCCGCCACGGCCTCGAAGCATGGCGTTTCTCCCCGGTGCCGCCATCGGGTTCATTCCCTCGGAGTCGACCGGCCAACTGAACGTAATCGATACCGCGAACTACAAGGTACTCAAGACCGTGACACTGCCGCCGGGCTCACGGCCAATGAGCGTAAAGACCAGTCTCGATGGCAAGAAGATCTATATCAGCAATGGGCGCGCCGCCACGGTGTCTGTGCTCGATAGCCACTCTTACGAATTGCTCAACAGCATCAAGGTTGGAACGCGCCCCTGGGGCATGGTCATTTCGCCGGACGGCAAGTATCTCTATACGGCCAATGGGCCATCCAATGATGTCTCGGTCGTCGATCTGAAAACCGAGAAGGAAATCCAGCGACTCAAGGCCGGCGAGAGTCCCTGGGGCATCGCCGTCGTCTCCCGTTAGGGCCCGATGACGTAAACCTCCTGCGCGGTGATACTGCGCGTGAATCCCTCCTTGAAGGCGCGTGCGCGCAAGACCGTGGAGCCGGTCAACCTGATCGGAGAATCGTAGCTCAGGTCGGTTGCTACCGGTTCACTGCCATCCAGTGTGTAATGAATGTCGACGCCTGGCTCGCTATCCCGCAGCGACACCTCGATCGGCGCGTCGTATGTACCGCCTGGCTTTGACAGCGTCGGCGGTTCCAGCACGGCCCGACCCGGCAGACTGTTGATCCACTGTCCCAGCAGGGCCACGCCGCCCTGGTCGATGGTTTCCCGCGCCAACGGTGGCATCCTGATGTCGCCATTGGCATTTGCCCGCATGAAGGCGATCGAGCGCCAGGTATCGTGCGGCGAGATAACACGAGGTCGATCGATGCCCTGGTCGAGGAGCACCGGTCCGTTGACCGGTCCCTGTTCACTCAAGGGCGTGCCATAACGGGCGTCGAAGTAGGCAACGGTGCCGCCGGGGTGATGACAATGAGAGCAGTTGGCATCCAGGTAGGATCTGCCCGGTCGTCGATACTGCGGCTGGTATCGTCCGGCGCAGCCAGGGTTACAAACTTCGCGACATCTTCCGGGCTCAACGCCGGCGACAACATTCGGAGGTGATTCCAGGTGTTCAGCTCATTGGCTCTCAGGCCACCCGCATAGGCGTAGTCGTGATTCAACTGACGTGTCTTGACGCCAAGCACGCCGCCGGCACCCGAGGTATGGCAGGTGAGGCAATCCTTGCGGCTCGAGTAATACCAGCTCTGGTGCTGGATCTGCCCGGTACGTCTCGCAGCGCATTGTCCTCGGTTACGCTACCCGTGAGCAGCTCGGCGTCGCTTTGATCCGCGCGCCACTTGTAGGTGACGTCATAGACGCCGCCGGCGCTATTGCGAACCAGCAGGCGTGTCTCGAGCCGCCGCCTGACGCTCGAATCGCGGGCGTCCGTTGGAAGCTCGGAATTCTTTACAAATACAGTGCCGGCCGGAAATTGCCATGCGCCGCTCGCGGAGAATTCGATCTTGGCGTCCGGCAGCGCAATCCAGCGCGATTTCGACGCCCCACCGACCAAAGCGCCACGATTAGGTCGTAGGGAATCAAACTCCTATCGACTACAGATGACGTGTATTGGTGAACGCGCCGGTCTGCGATAACAACGATGGCATCCTGCCATCCGCACGGTGCGGCATATTCAGGTATGGCTTGGCTGGCATACGGGAGGAAATCCCGTAGGCGGGGGAATCAATGTCCGAACTCGCCCATATCTGCGCCGAGTAACCGATTGCCAGTGTGGCGATAACGGCAAGCTTGCGATGTCGCATTCTTCTCCAGGGCAAACCTCGATGATACTTTGGCGTTCCGGGCAAAGCCCAGTCAGCACCTCAGACGTGCGCCGCAGCAGCGACCAGCGGCAACCACGCCTGGCCCAACCGACGGCACGCACCATCGCCGAGCAGGCTGCAAGCCATCGGCACTAACTCGGGGCGCATCGCCGCAGCCGGCGGCCCAATTTCGGGCCGATGGGCACCGGCACGACCCTTGCAGCCCGGACCCAACGATCAGAATCAGCGTCCGTTGCGCCTGTCAGGGGGATGGTATGTGCTCAAGAAAGCAAGGCTGGGCGCGGGCTGCGTTGCTGGTGCTGGTGCTGGTGGCACTGCGCCCGGCGGTGGCCGCGCCCATCTCGCTTGGCTATAGCGACTGGCCGGGCTGGGTGGCCTGGCAGGTGGCCATTGACAAGGGCTGGCTCAAGGAGGCCGGCCTCGACATAAATTTCAATTGGTTCGATTACTCCGCCTCGATGGATGCCTTCGCTGCCGGCAAGATCGACGGCGATTTCGTCACCAACGGAGACGCCCTGGTCACGGGCGCCGGCGGCGCTCGCAATGTCACCATTCTGGTGACCGACTACTCCAACGGCAATGACATGATCATCGCCAAACCCGGCATCAAGAGCATGCAGGAGCTTCGCGGCAAGAAGATTGGCGTCGAGATCGGGCTGGTCGATCACCTGCTGCTGCTCGACGGTCTCAAGAAAGCCGGGCTGTCGCAGAACGATGTGATACTCGTGAACTCCAAGACCAACGAAACTCCGCAGGTGCTGGCGTCGGGACAGGTCGATGCCATCGGCGCCTGGCAGCCGAATTCCGGCATGGCGATGAAGGCCGTGCCCGGTGCACGCCCCATCTATACCTCGGCACAGGCGCCCGGACTGATTTACGACGTACTGATCGTGAGTCCCTCGAGTCTCGCGTCCCATCGCGCCGACTACATGAGGCTGATTCAGCTGTGGGGGCGGATCGTGCAGTACGTCAACGATCCCAAGACGCAGGATGACGCCATTACCATCATGTCGGCCAGGGTAGGTCTGACGCCGGCGCAGTACCGGCCGTTGTTGGCCGGCACGCACCTGCTTGACATCGCAGAAGCCAAAAAAGTGTTCGCCAAGGGCGACGGCCTGACATCGCTGTACGGCTCCTCGAGAATCGTTGATGACTTCAACGTCAGGAACAACGTCTACAAGCAATCGCAAAACGTCGATGGCTATATCTACCCGGCGCTGACGCTGGCGCAGCCATAGATTGCGGGCGAGTCTACTTCGACGCGGCAGCGATCCGGTGTGGCACTTCGAGCAGGGATTCGGCCAGGGCAAAGGCGTCTGCCGCGGGCATCGGGCGTCCGATCAGATAGCCCTGAATGGTACTGCAG
>Ga0182024_10012631_pt1 | contig 16667 bp, 15 predicted proteins | sample P32metaG_FD_120480 | JGI IMG/M metagenome (GOLD analysis project Ga0182024, IMG submission 120480) | Permafrost microbial communities from Stordalen Mire, Sweden - P3-2 metaG (Illumina Assembly) | ecosystem: Environmental > Terrestrial > Soil > Wetlands > Permafrost | place: Sweden: Stordalen... | reverse complement strand
TCCCCGACGCCGTCCGCCAGCGCCAGCTTCTCCGTCGCCTCGTCGTACTCGAACAAGTCGCCGAAGCGCGTCCAGTGCAAGAACGGCTGGAACATCCGCTCGGAGTTCTCCTGCGGCATGTTCATGACGATCAGTTCCAGCACGAAATCCTTGTCGATCTCGTCGCGCGGCGCCCGCTTGATCGCCTCGCACACGTCCTTGAACAGCCGCAGTTCCAGCAGATGCTGCCGCCACACCGCCTGCCGGTCCTGCGGGCTGGCCGTCACGAACGCCTTGCCGTCCGGCTCCAGCACCACCATCCGCTTGGGCGTGTCCACCAGGTCCATCATCTCCGCCGCCTTCACCACGTTGATGACGTGGCCGAATTCGCGGTTGGTGTCGCCGGCGATGCGGTACACGTCCTCCTTGCCGCCGCGGGCGTCCAGGTACTCCAGCAGGCCCGCCACCTCGCTCGGCAGCGCCTCCGGCAGCGGCTCGTAGACCCGCGCCCGCTGCTGCGGGCCGCCCGGCGTCGGCGGGTCCGGCATTTCGCTGTGCGTGATGATTTCGTGCAGGTAATCGACCAGGCTCAGGAGCTGCTGCGAGCGGTAGTCGCGCGGCCGCGGCAGCTTGTTCTCCACGATGGTGCGCACGCGGCCGGGGTTGGCCGCCAGGATCACGATCCGGTCGGCCATGTACGCCACCTCCTTGATGTCGTGACTGACAAGAAGGATCGACGATAGGCGTTGCTTCCGGGCGCCCCAGATGTCGAGGATTTCGGCCCGGAGGCTCTCGGCGGTCAGGGCGTCCACGTGGCTGAACGGCTCGTCCATGAGCAGGATTTCCGGGTCCACTGACAGGCCGCGGGCCATGCCGACGCGCTGTTTCATGCCGCCGGACAGCTCGCGCGGGTAGGCGTCCTCGAAGCCGCTCAGGCCGACCATGCGGATGGCCCGCTCCGCCCGTTCGCCAACCGCCGGGCCGGCCACGCCCTCCGCGCGCAGCACCGTCCGGATATTCTCCTGCACCGTCATCCACGGGTAGAGCGCGAAGCTCTGGAAGACGATGGCCACGCCGGGGTTGAGGCCGGGCAGCGGAGCGCCGTGGTAGAAGACCTCGCCGCGCGTCGGCTTGATGAGGCCGGCGATGATGCGCAGGATGGTCGATTTGCCGCAGCCGGACGGGCCGAGCAGGGCGATGACCTCGTTGGGCCGCACCGCCAGATTGACGTCCTCCAACACGCGCAACGGCGTTCCGTTGGGTTGGGGGAACTGGTGCGAAACGCCCCGCACCTCGCACAGGTCGGCCGTGCGCGGGCACCCCGCCCGCGGTTGCGTCGTCGTTGCAGCCATCGGTTCGGCCCTCTGGGGAGCAACCAATTACGGCGAGCGGGGAGCGTCAGCCCCCTGATGCTTCCTACAGTCCCCGACAGGATGCTCAATCAGGGGGCTGACGCCCCCCGCTCGCCAATACCTTAGCGCGTGATGGAAAAGCGCTTCTCGGCGAGTCCGTACAACTGCCGCCAGACGGAGCGGTTGAACACCACCACCACGACGGACATCACTAGCACGCTGGCCGCCAGCATGGGGTAGTCCGGCTGCTCGTCGAGGTCTTTGCCGTCCCCGGCCTCGGTCATTTCTTCCGCCGCCTTCGCGGTCCCCGCCGTTTCCCCGCCCCGTCCATCCTTCGCCGAAAACGACGGCCGTCCGTCGACGCCCTTGGCCGACGCCTTGTCCTCGCTCCCGTCGTCCGGGTTCTCGCTGGCCAGGGCGATGCCGCCGGCGGCCTTCATAATATCCGCCCCCAGCCCGCGGGCGTACAACGGCCGGCCGGCGCTGTCGATGCCGTACTCGGCCACGATACTGGCGTTCCAGGCGCCGCCCGCCGCCGTCACCCAGCCGGTGACGAGGAACGGGAACAGGGCCGGGAAATAGAGGACCGTGAAGCGCTGCCATCCGGTGATGTTATAGCTGCGGGTCGCCTCCTTCAGATCGGCCGGCACCGCCATCGCCCCGGCGATCACGTTGAACAGGATGTACCACTGCGTCCCCAACAGCATCAGCAGCACGCTTCCCCAGTCGAGCATCCGCTCATTGTCGGCGCCGAGCACTGTCCCCAGCTGTTCCAGCCCGACGATCACCAGCGGGAAAATCAGCGGCGCCGGGAACGACGCCAGGACCTGCACGACCGGCTGCAACAGGCGCGACAGCCGCGGCGACAGGCCGATGGCCAGCCCCGCCGGTACTGCCCATAGCGTGCCGATCGCCACCGCGATCAGCACCCGGCACAGGGTCAGAAGCGCATGGAACCCCCGCAGCCCCCAGTCGCCCGGCGTGACTTCCAGGATCAACTGGACCATGCACCAGGCTCCGTAGATCAGCACGCCCACCAGCACGACGAAAAGCGCCCGCGACACCCAGACCATCGCCGGCGACGACGCCGTCGGGTCCACCGGCGTGGGGGGCGTTTCCGGGGCTTCCGTGGACGTCCGTCGTTGGAACAGGCGGCCGAGCCACTCGCCCAGGCCGTTAATTAGCCGCGACCGCCGCAGCCAGTCGAGGAACCACGACGTGGTCGCCTCCTGGGCGCCCCCCTCCTCGACGCGGAACTTCTGCGCCCAGGCGACGACCGGCCGCCACAGCAACTGGTCCAGGGCCACGATCATCACCGTCATCGCCAGCACGCCCCCGACAATGGCCCACCAATTCCAGTCGTCATTGGAGGAGGCCTTGTGGATGTAGGAGCCGATGCCGGGCAGCCAGAATTTCTTGCCGCCGATCTCCAGGCCTTCGATGGTGGCCAGGAAGAACCAGCCGCCGGCCATGCTCATCATGCTGTTCCAGATCAGGCCGATGGTCGAGAACGGCAGCTCCACCCAGCGGAAGCGCTGCCACCAGCTGAAGCGGTAGACCGTGGCCGCCTCGTGCATGTCGCTGGGCACGGAGCGCACCGACTGGTAAAAGCTGAAGGCCATGTTCCAGGCCTGGCCGGTGAAGATGGAGATGATGGCGGCGATCTCCAGGCCGACGTTGCTGTTCGGGAACAGGGCGACGAACACCAGGATGAGGCCGGGCATGAAACCCAGGACGGGGATGCTTTGCAGGATGTCCAGCAGCGGGATGAGCACGCGCTGCGCCACCTTGTCCTTGGCCGCCCAGTAGCCGTACACCAGCGTGAACAACAGCGAAAGGACGTAGGCCAACAGGCCGCGCATCAGCGAATAAAAGGTGTAGACGGGCAGCATCCAGAACGACAGGTCGATGGTCGGCTCGACGTTGGGGTTGCGCGTCGTCCCCCACTCGCGGGCGAGGTTGAAGATGCCGACGACCAGGGCGACGACGGCGAGGACGAAGATGAGGTCGGTCCAGCCCAGCTTGCGCGGACGGTGCAGCCAGCTGGTGGCCTCGCCCCAGGCCCTTTGGAAAAACGGTTGATCCACGGACGCCTCGCGGAAGGGGCCGGCGGTAGGGACCGGGACGCTGCCCTTGTCTTATGGATCGGAGCGGGGCCTTTCCGAGTCAAGGAAAGGTCGATGGAAAAAAAATCGCCGGCGGGCTAAAGAACGCCCCGGCCGCCGACCGATACAAGGGGGCCGAGGTTCGTCCGCCGCGTACTTGTGCGTGGCCGAGACGAATCAAAGTAATCGGAGGAGGCCTCACCGGAAACGGCGGAGCCTCGAAAGGAGAGACGGCGGTATAGGAAACAGAAACCCCTGCAAGGAGAGCACACGATGCATTCCCGCGAAATGAATCCGGGTCTGGGCCGTTCGGGTCGCGTCAAGCCGCAACTGGAGCGCCTGGAGGACCGCTGCTGCCCGACTGTCGTGGCGACAACCCCTCCCCCTCTGATCCTGATGGACAACGTCAGCAATGTCCTCATGACGGTGCGCGACGACGGTCAGGGCGACATCACGGTCAACTTCAACGGCCGCACCACCACCCACCGCGGCGTCAAGAACGTCGAGATCGAATCCACCGCCGCCGACGATAAAATCTCCTACACCCTCACCAACACCCTCAAGCAGTCCGAAACGCTGACGCTGCAACTAGGCAACGGCGACAATCAGGTCCGGCTCGATTTCTCCAAGGGGATTTCGCTCCCCGCCCCCAAGGCGCACGCCCTGCCCCAGGCCGTCGGCGTCACGCTGAACGGCGGCCGCGGTAACAACCAGGTGTCCGCGGTCTTCGGCGCCATCAACAACGCCGACCTCGGCTTGACGGCCAGCCTGGGCAACGGCTGGGACCAATTCCAGGCCCAGTTCACCGGCAGCCTTTCGGGGTCCAACGTCAACGTGGCCGTGAACGGCGGCAACGGCGTGAACGGCGTCAACATTGCGGCCGACGGGGCCATCGCGGCGAACGCCAACCTCAGCATTAAAGTCGCCGACGGCCCCAACGACGACACCTCGAGCGTGAATTACACGGGCAAGCTGTCCGGCCACCTGTCGATCCAGGAGAACGCCGGCGCGGGCTGGGACTGGCTGGAGACGGACGTCAATCTGGCGACGGGCAGCAACGGCTGGCTGGCGGCCCACGAGGTGGGCGGGTCCGGCGCGGACCTGCTGATCCTCATGGCCCGCACCGGAAACTCCCTGAAGGGCTTGAGCGGCTCGATCAGCCACGTCAACGGCAGCAGCGCGGTCGATCACACCAGCAACGTGTCGGTGAGCCGCAGTTAAGAGGCCGATTTGCTCTGTCGATTACCTACGCTTCGAGGTGAGCGGGGGGCGTCAGCCCCCCTGATTGAGCATCCCATCGTCGACGGGATGCTCAATCGGGGGGCTGACGCCCCCCGCTCGCCAAATTTTTCGCCCGCGCCTCGTCCAGGGCTTTTCCCAACTCCTCCAGCAAGTCCCGTTGCACCGCCGCCCGGTTCGCCGCGGAGGTCCACGCCGTCGCCGCCAGCACCCGGCGGTCGTCGGCCCACTCCTCCACGTCGGCGCGAGGCGCCGGCTCCGCCAGCACGCGCGGGTCGGCGCGGAGCCGGGCCGTCAAAGCCTCCTTGGCGGACGCCAGGTCGTCGCGGCCGGACACCGGCAGCGTCCAGCGCACGCGCCGCGTCGGCAGGGCGGAGTCGTTGGCGACCGCCCCGCCGGTCAGCAGCGTGTTGGGAAGCGTGACGACGCGGTTGTCTTCGGACACAAGCACGATGTAAAAAGGGTGCATATCGCGCACCTGCCCGCGGACGCCGCCGACTTCGATCCAGTCGCCGACGCGGACGGTGCGGAAGGACAGGAGCAGCAGGCCGGACGCGAAGTTGGCCAGCGAGCCTTGCAGCGCCAGGCCGACCGCCAGCCCGGCGGCGCCGAGGAGGGCGATCAGCGACGTGGTTTGCACGCCGAGCTGGTCCAGGGCGATCAGGACCACCGCGATCATCAAGGCGCCGCGTCCGGTGTTGAGGAGGAAGGACGCCGACGACGGGTCGAGGCGGCTGCGCGCCAGCATCCGCCGGAACGGCCCGGCCACGAACCAGATCGCCAGCCCGCCGCCCGCCAACACGGCCACGGCCCGCGCGGCCCGCAGGGCGAAATCCAGCGTCAGCCTTTGCCACTCTTCCATGCGTCAGTTCCCCGCCCGCACCCAGATCGGCGACGCCCACGCCGCCTGGCCGTCCTTCTGCAACACGCGGACGTAGTAATAGACGGCCTTGTCGCCCTTCTTCGGCTTGGGATCGTCCCAGTGAAAGCGGGCCTCGGCGGCGCCCTTCGCCGGCGATTCGCTGTACACCACCTCGCCATCGCGCAGCACGTCCACGCGCTCGATCGGTCCCGTGCCCAACGCCGTCACGTCCAGTTCCGGCTTGTCGGTGCGCACCTCGTCGCCCATGATTCCCAGCGCCCCCATGCGCACGTCCAACACGATGTTGTCGGTGGCCGCGTAGGTGTGCCGCTTCTTGATGGCGTCGATCAGTCCCTTGCGGCTGAACTCCTCCGCCGCGACGCAGGCGTAGCTGACGTGCGTGGAGATGTGGTCGCTCGACGCCTGGAAGCCGAGGCGGTAGCCCTTGGCCAGCGCCAGCGACACGAAACCGTCCGGTTTGAATGGGCCGTGAATGCGATCCATTGTGTCGTTCTCGGCCTTCGGGGCGCCGGGCGCCTCGGAGGAGGCGGCGTAGCCCTGAAAGATTTCGACGACCGGCTCCAGGGCGTCGTCGTGTTCGGCCCAGTCGGTGCCTTGGTCGGTGGCGCTGCTGTGCGAGGCGCAGATGCCGTCCGTCTGCCGCAGGTAGGCGTACAGCCGGCCGGTGTCCTCGGCCATCGGCTTGGGCAGCGGCCTCGGCAGCGGCAACGTCCGGTGGCCGCGCTCGGGCCAGATGACGTTGCGGTGGCCGTCGGGGTAGCGCACGCTGCGCTCGTAGCCGTACACGGATATGAACGCTCCCGGAATGGTGTAAAGGTCGTTGGCCTTCTGCGTGCGCCACCAGGGGTACTCGGCGTCGTCGCCCATGTTGTGGTCGGACACGATGCAGAAGTCGAGTGCGGCCGCGTCCAGGGCGTAGCGGTGCAAGTCCATCAGCGACCCGTCGCCGACGCCGTCGGGGGAGATGTCGGTGTGGCGGTGCAGGTCGCCGCGGTAGACGTGATAGGTTTTGCCGGCGGCTTCGATCTTGTAGCCTCGGACGCGGGCGATTTGCTCGGCCTCGTGGGGGTGGACCGGCGGAATGTTCCCGTCCGGCGCGGGCGGGGCGACGAATTGGGCGTCGGCCGGCCGGGGCAGGCCGCCGAGCCGGCTGACGGCGACGCTCAGGTTGCGGGCCAGCATGAGGGGCGGCGTCCATCCGCGATTGTCGCTGGCGTAGGCGAAGTAGACGTTGCCGGCCGCGTCGCGTTGGGAGCTGACGCGCATGTCGTTGCGGCCGCCAGACTGCGCCAGCTCGACCGGCGTGGTCCAGCGGTCGCCGAGCCAGGCCGTGGCGAACACGTCCCAACGGCCCTGGATGCTCCAACCGTCGATGCGCGGGTGGCGGCAGGTCCGATGGCGATACGCCAGCCACATTCGGCCGTCGCCGTCGTCCTGCAACTGCGGCAGCTCGACGTAGTCCTTCGCGTCCTCGGGAATGACGCTATAAAGGTCCGCTTTCGGCTCTTTCCACACGCCGTCGTCGAGACAGCGGAGGCGGACGGCCCGGCGCGCGTAGAGGCGTTCGCCGCCGGCCTTGAAATAAAGATAGCCGTAGTCCTTGCCCCAGTTCGGGCCGGCCTCGTCCCAGGCGACCCAGAGCCGGCCGGCCCGGTCGCAGGCCAGGCTCGGGTGGGCCTGGAAGTTCGGCGACTTGTCCGGCGCCGGCACGTCGCCTGGTTTCGGCGTCGGCCCCCCGGACAGGGCGCGGACGCGCACGTTGTAGTCGCCGGAATCGTAGGAATCCCACGCCACCCATACGCGGTCTTCCTTGTAGTCGGCAGCGACGACGGGGTTCCAGGCGTTCGCCTTGGCGTCGCTGACGCGGATCGTGTCGTGCCAGCCGTCGCCGTCGGCGCAGCGGGCGAAGACGCCGAACCTGCCGTCGCGGGCGCCCTGCCAGACCAGCCACGCCCGGCCGCGCTCGTCGGTGGTCATGCGGTGCCAGAGGTCCGGCCCCGGATCGTCGGTCAGCCGCACCTCGTCGCCGAGCTTGCCGTCCTTGTAGGGCCGGCCGTAGAGGTCCCAGTTGTGGTCGCGCTGGCTGGCCCAGACGACCCAGAGGATGTCGTTGTGCGTGCCGGCCAGGGCGACGCGGAAGTGGTCGCCCGGCCCCGCCGCCACGACCGGCACCGACCAGTCGCCGTCCGGGCCGTCGCGCTCCGCCAGCAGCACGCGGTCTTTTTCCTTATGATAGGCGACCCAGGCCATGTACTGTTTGCCGGTCTTATAGCGGACCCAGAAGGCGGGGTAATCGTCCTGCACCGGCGCATCCGCTTTGGGATCGGCCGGCGGCCGAAGGACGCTCACGGCCGGCAGCCGTTCGACGCGCACGCGGCCGTCGAGGAAGACCTTGGGCCGGCCGAGCGGCGCGTCGTCGGCCGAGAACTTGATTTCGCCGGCGGCCAGGGTGAGGGTCGCCGTGGGGGCGGCGCCGCGCAGGGTGAGGACGACGCCGTTGGGCCACGGTTCCTGCGGCGGCGGCTTCGGCTTGCCGGAGGCGGGGTCGAGCGGATAGCGTTCGCCGGGCGCGATGTAATCGCGGGTCTTGCACTTCCACTGTGTCGGGGCCGACACGGCGTCCGAGTCCTCGAAGCGCCAGCCCTTGAGTTCGACGGCCTCGCCGTCGGCGACGGCGACCCGGCCGCTCCAGTCGGTCGGTTCCTTGTCTTTGAGGCCGAGGATAATGCGGAAGGAGGTTGTCGGCGGTTCGGCCGGCCGCGACGCGGCGATGAGCACCAGCAGGACGACCCCGGCCACGCCGGCGGCGGCGAGACGACGGTTACGCGGAGACATGATGCACCTCACGGAGGGCGGACGACGGGCGTGTCGCGTCATTAGAACGCGGGCGGGGCGGGGACGCAACAGGCAAACGGCTGAGGGGTGAGAAAGTCGGACCCTTTCCCAATTTCGTTGACTGGCGGCCGGGAGTGGTTACTATACCATTTGAGTGTTAATCTCCCGGTGGTGGGCGGGAAACCGTTTGGCCGAAGTTGTGCGCGGGCGTGATTTCGGCAAGAGAAGTGGCCGGAAGGCCCAACTCCTTCACCGGCCTTTAAAGGCGCAAAGAAGGCATCCCATGCAGATCACTCGAATCACCCACAACCCTGCCGTCATGGGAGGAAAGCCGTGCGTCCGCGGCCTGCGCGTTACGGCGGGGACCGTCCTGGGGCTGCTCGCCTCCGGCAATTCGCGCGAGCGGATTCTGCAAGCCTACCCCTACCTGGAGCCGGAAGACATTGACGCGGTGTTGGCCTACGCCGCCTGGCGGCTCGAAGAGCGGGAAGAACCGTTGGTCGTCGCATGAGCGTACGTCTTGTCGTTGACATGAACTTGTCGGTGGAGTGGGTCCCCGAACTCGCGCAACACGGGTGGTCCGCGGTCCACTGGTCCACGGTCGGCGACCCTCGGGCCGAGGACTCGGCGATCATGGCGTGGGCGCTTGCCAACGACCATGTGGTGTTCACCCACGACCTGGATTTCGGCGCCGCCCTCGCCCTGACCCATGCGCGGGGGCCGAGCGTTCTACAGGTACGCGGTCAAAACGTGCTGCCAGAACATATGGGGCCGCTGGTTGTCGCGGCGCTGCGTCAATACGACGCCGCACTGGCGGCGGGCGCGTTGGTCGTCGTCGAAGAGAAGAAATCCCGCGTGCGGGTGCTGCCGCTATAGGAAACCGTGAACCAGCCGCCGCACCTGAGCGGCCTCACGAAGGACCGCTTGCCGCGATGGCGTCATCATGACAGGACGACACGTCAAACGGACGCGACCCGGAGGGGCGCCCCCGCCGGGCCGCGGCGAAACGGCGCGGGATCCCTCACTTCCCCGACGACGCCTTCGGCGTGAACTGATCGAGTTCATAGATGCCGAGTTGCTTCTCGATGCCGGCCACCTGATCGACGGCCTTCTCGAAGCCCTCGTCGCCCAGGACCATGTCCTCGCTCTTCTCCATCTGTTCGGCGATCTCCTTCATCTGCTTTTCCGGCAGCATCCGGCGCAGCGCCGGGAACAGCACGGTGTCTTCGCGGGTCTCGTGCGGCCGGTACATGCGGATGAACGCCTCCACCGCGATCACCAGTTCCTTGCGGTTCTCCTCCTTGGGGAAGGCGTCCGGCGCCGCCGCGCGCAGCACCACGTCCGTCACGACGCGGCCGGCCTCGTGCTGTGTCCGCAGCAACTTGACCAGATCGACCAGCTGGTTCCGCTTCTCGAACTCGGGGAAGATGAAGTGCTCCTCGTCCTTCCGGTGGTACTCCTCCACGAAACGGCCGCCCTTGGCCGTTGTTCACCTTCCCCGCCTTGTCCAATGTTGCCAGCCTTGCGGGGAAGCCGCCTTCACTTCTTCGGCGTCGGCTTGACGACGGGCGTGTCCTCGGCGTTGCCCCACTCGGCCCAGCTCTTGTAATAGTTCCGCACGTCTTTCGCCCCCATCAGCTCCATCGTGAAGGCCATCACCGACGCCCGGCCGCCCGACTGGCAGTGGGTCACGGCCGGGCGGTCCAGGCGGACGCCCGCGTCCTTGAACAGCTTGGCCAACTCCTCGGGCGACTTGAACCGCTGGGTCTTGGGTTCGAGGACGTCCGACCACTCCAGGTGGCGGGCGCCGGGGATGGCCCCGTTCCGCTTGGCCGTCACGGCCTCCCCGCAGAACTCTTGCGACGAGCGGGCGTCGACGATCTGGCTCCCCTCGCCCTTGAGCAGTTGCAGCACCTGCCCCTTGGTGGCGAGCCGCCCTTCCTGCGGCGCAAGCTTCACCGCGCGGGGCGCAACCGTGGGTTCGTCCTTGCTCACCTTGCCGTCCGCCCAGGCGGCCCAGCCGCCGTTGAGCAGGCGCACGTCCTTGACGCCCCAGTAGCGCAGAATCCACCAGACGCGGGCGGCGTCCTTCGAGCGATTGTCGTCGTAGACCACTACCGGCGTATCGAGATCGACGCCCAGCGCGCCGACGCGCCTGGCCCAGGCGTCGGCGTCCTGGCCGGCGTCGAACGCCTTGGCCCAGGCGTCGTGGTCCACCCAGACCGCGCCGGGGACGTGGCCCGCCAGGTACTGGTCCCTGGGGCGGGCGTCCAGGACGCGGAAGCGGGCGGCCGTGGCCGGCCGGGCCAGGTCGGCCGCTTCGACCAGCAGGTCGGCGTTGGGGTAGGAACCGGCGGACGCCTGGGCTGTGGCGGTGGCCAACGCGACGAACAGGCAAGGGAGTTTGGCGTTCATAGCTTTTCTCAACGTGATCCCGAGCATGTCGAGTCTCCTTTTATTCGCGCCCGCCCAGGAACATGAGCACGGCCGCGATCACCATCGTGAGCCGACTGGTGGCGCATCCTATCGCTGACAGGGTGTCGCACCATCCGGCTCACGCCGGCCGCTCGCCGGAGTAATTCTTGGATGCCCCTCTTATTTCGACGTCTTCGGCGTGAACTGGTCCAGGTCATAGATGCCGAGTTGCTTCTCGATGGCGGCCACCTGATCGACCGCCTTCTCGAAGCCCTCGTCGCCCAGGACCATGTCCTCGCTCTTTTCCATCTTCTCGGCGATCTCCTTCATCTGCTTTTCCGGCAGCATCCGCCGCAGCGCCGGGAATAGCACGGTGTCTTCACGGGCCTCGTGCGGCCGGTACATGCGGATGAACGCCTCCACCGCGATCACCAATTCCTTGCGGTTCTCCACCTTGCGGAAAGCGTCCGGCGCCGCGGCGCGTAACACCACCTCCGTCACGGCGCGGCCGGCCTCGTGCTGTTTCCGCAGCACCTTGACCAACTCGACCATCTGGTTCCGCTTCTCGAACTCGGGGAAGATGAAGTGCTCTTCGTCCTTCTCGTGGTACTCCTCCACGAACTTGCGAATCAGGGTCGCGGTCTTCAGGAAGAGTTCCGGCCCCACGTCGTCCTTGGCGCGCAGCCGCCGCAGCCCCTCCTCGTAGACGAGCAGCGCGCGGGTGAGGACGCCGTGCTCGCGCATCAGGTCTTCCGGCGCCGACACGTCGTCTTCCGACCCCTGCGGCTTGTCCTTCTCGTCGCCGCGCGCCGCCCCCAGCAGCGGCAGGCCCGCCACGCTCACGGCCGTCGCCCACAAAAACCGTCTGCGATCGCTCGACATGGTGTCTCCTTGAAGGAATCCGCGGGCGAAGCCCCCAACCGCTGCAAAGGATGCGCCGCTCCCGACCTACTTGGCGGCGGCCGGCGCCGTTTGCTCCTGAGTCAACTTCGACGGGTCTTCCACGACCTTCTCTTCGCCGGTGAGGGGTTCCCACCCGCCGTCCTTGCCGGTCTGCTTGCCCAGCACCTCCACGCGCGCCGTCATGCACGCCGATCTTGAGGGATGTCTTAACGGGCTTATCGCCTTCCAGCAGGTAGCAGAAGGTCTGGTCGCCCTGCGTCTGGTCGCTCTTGGTGACGACGGCCGAGGCCGGCAGCGTCCAGGCGTCGGCGCGCACGCCCTTCAAGGTCGCATACACGTACATTCCCGGTCGCAGTTCGCCGTAGGAGTCGGCGCCGTTGGGGTTGGGCAGGTCGATCTCCGCGAGCAGGGTCCGCTCCTTGGGGTCCAGCGACCAGGAAGTCCGCACTACCGGCCCGATAAACTCCTTGCCCTTGAGCGCCTCCACGCGGATGTGCGCCTCGGTCGCCGGCGGCGCCTTGGTCCCCACGCGGACCCAATCGGCGTCCTCCTCCGGCACCGTGACGAAGACGCGCATCACGTCCGTCATCCGCACCACGAACAGCGGGTCGCCCTTGCCCCCCGTGGCCGGCTCCACGAAGTCGCCCCGGTTGATGTTTCGCCGCGTCACGATGCCGTTGTACGGAGCCTTCAGCGTCGTGTAGCTGAGCATCGCCTGGACGTAATCCCGATCCTGGACCGCCACCTTCTGCTTCGCCTCCTGCACGCCCACATCGACGTTGGCCTGCTCCAACTTGGCCCGCGCGGACTCGGCCTGGACCGGGGACGCATTCTCTTACTCAGCCCCGACTCTTGGCCTGTGTGCCGTGATGAGTCCTCCCTGTGTGGAGGACGAAGTGCGGTAGCCGGTCCAGCCGTGGAACGTCGTCTCGGTGAACCCGGCGTCGGTGAGCATTTGCAGGAGCGACCGCCCCCACACCGCACCGGCTATTCAATTGGACCACGCCCCCTTTCGGGCGACCTCTTCCGGGGTCACGCCGTCTTCTAGCAACATATCGGCCATCTGGATGCGGCCACCCGCCTTGAGAACCCGGAAGACCTCGGCCAGCACCTTCGGCTTGTCGAGGCACAGGTTGAACACGCCGTTCGAGATCACCACGTCCACCGAAGCGTCTTCCACAGGCAGGGCGTCGGCCTCGCCTTGGCGGAACACGGCGTTCGTCACCCCTGCGGCCAAGGTGTTCGTCTCGGCCTTCCTGACCATCTCCTCTGTCATGTCCACGCCGATCACCCTGCCCGACTGCCCGACCCGGTGAGCGGCAAGGATGCTGTCCATGCCCGCACCACTACCAAGGTCCAGCACGGTATCACCGGCCCGAAGTTCACCAAGGGCGAGAGGGTTGCCCACCCCGGCGAACGACTCCGTGAGTGTGGCGGGTAAGGCGTCGATCTCGGCGGCGTCGTAGCCAAGGTCTTTAGCACTTTCTGGCCCGATGGCGAACGGATGCTTCTCGTGGGGCGAGCAGGCTACCTTTGCGAACCGCTCCTTGACCGTGGACCTGATCTGTTCAGGCGTCTCCTGCATGGTGGCTCCTTTCTGGAAAAGAGGGCTTGACGCTGGACACGACATCAAGTAGTGTAATGATGTAGCGAAAGGGAGTCAAGCCATGACCATGACGAAGCAACGACCCGACCTCTGTTGTACACCGAAACCGGCTCTGAAGGAACGCCCCCTCATGACGCCCATTCAAGCGGGCGGCCTGGCGTCGGTGTTCAAGGTGCTAGCGAACGACACCCGCCTGCGTCTCCTGCGCGCCTTGGTTCGGGCTGACGAGATGTGCGTGACCGACCTCGCCGCCGCCGTGGGCATGAAGCCGCAAGCCGTCTCGAACCAGCTTCAACGGCTGTCGGACTTGGGCATCTTGGTGTGCAGGCGGGACGGCAAGAGCATCATCTACCGCTTGGTGGACCCCTGCGTGATGACGCTGCTGGACCAAGGCTTGTGCCTGATCGAAGACGCAACCGACCGAAATACACGACCTGCGTTGAACGGGATGTAGATGTTCTACTCCGGGGCCGTGTCGCTCTGTTCTCGAAGGAGGGACTACACGATGACGAGACGATCATGGATGCTCGCCGTGGCGATGCTGTCGCTCACGGCGGGCGGCGTGTGGGCGGGGCTGGCCCTCGCCAACGCCCGCACCGAAGGGCGGCGACTGCTGCCTCGACCCGACCTGTCCACCGGGCTGCTCGGAGGACTGTCCACCCTGCTGCTCGCCAGACTGCTGCACCGGGGCCAAGGCGACCGTGCAGGCCAAGGGCGTGAAGGCGGCTGGCAAGAAGGCCGTCACGAAGGCGGTGGACTGCTGCGACGACCTGACCTGTCCACCGGGCTGCTCGCCTGCGTGTCCTCCTGACTGTCTGGACCTGACCACCAAAGTCAGTACCAAGACGGCGGCGAAGTCGTCGTGCTGCTCTGATGGGGAGTGCTGCCCCACGACCACGGCAACTTCCACGAAGACCACGGCGACGAAGAAGTACATCTGCCCGCCGTGTCCGTTCTGCCCCGGCTGGTAGGCGACCCCAACACCTTCAGCACCTTAGTCGTCAATCACGACACCCTTCGCAGAGCGGAAGTTCTGCGAAGGGTTCTTTTTCGTGTTCACCCGCGACACAGCAATCGCTTGATGTCTTTCTCGCAAGATACTTCAGATACGTCAAACTTGAAGGGTGTGAGACCCGCCCACACGGAGATTTCTGCCGTGACTCGTTTGGCGATTAGCTTGGAAACGTCCACATGGGCACGTTCGCAGCTAATCGCCTTGGCGCGGAAGGCTCTGGAGAGGGACGACAAGCCTCGTTCCTGACAGCCCTTCACTCATCATCGCCGTCTGTTTCGATAACCTGTTCCTCCTCTGGCACATCGATCAGCCATAGGCCGATTACCGATCCTAGAAGGGCGAAAGGGATGTTGAGTACGACGATAATCACGCTCCGCCAGTCGCGCAGGAACAGCAGCACCATCAGCCCGGTGAGGAAGGCGCCGATCAGGCCCTCCGTGCCGACGCCCCACACGGCCCCGGTGACGTAGGGCGACTGGTCCAACTCGAAGCCGACCTGGATGTCGTCGGGCAGCACCGCCTGCATCTTGGGCAGGTTCTTCTTGACCTCGTTGACGACGGCGATGGTGGAGGCCTCGGCCCGCTTGGTGACGAGGATGTAGACGGCCCGCCGGCCGTTGACCAGGGCGTAGCCGGTGGGAATGTCCGTGCTGTCCTCGATGGCGCCCAGGTCGCGCAGGTAGACGTTGGAGTCGGGCCGCACGGGGATCGCGCCCAGGTCTTGCGGTTGCACGACCATCGCGTCCACGGGCACGATGGGCATCTCGTCCTGGACGCGGATGTTGCCGGAAGGGCTGATCGTGTTGCCCGTGGTCAGGGCCGCGACCACCTCGTCGGGGGAGAGGTTGTAGGCCCGCAGGCGGTTGGGGTCCACGTGAACGACGACGGTGCGCTGGTTGCCGCCGAACGGCGGCGGGGCCGACACGCCGGGCAGGCTGGCGAACATGGGCCGGACCTTGAACAGGGCCTGGTCCTGGATCTCGCCGATCGTTTTCGTGTCGCTGCGGAGGACGAGGTAGCCGACCGGAACGCTGCCGGTGTCGAAGCGCATGGCGAACGGCGGCACCGTGCCCGGCGGCATGAAGGCGCGGGCGCGGTTGATGTAGCTGACGGTCTCGGCCATGGCCTGGGCCATGTTGGCGTCTGGGTGGAAGTACAGCTTCATCAGGGCGGCGCCCTGGACGTTCTTCGACTCGACGTGATCGATGTTGCCGATATAAAGAAAATGGTACTCGTAATAGTTGGTGATGAGGCCTTCCATCTGGGCGGGGTCGAGGCCGCCGTAGGGCTGGGGATGAGGGGCCGCAAGCGCTCCTGCTTGAGCGCGGCGAGCGTGGCCTGAACTTGGGCCTTTTGCGAGGCCAATTCGGGGCTATTGAGCAGCGCGAAGGCGATCAGGTCGTCCACGCACTTGTCCGGCGGGACCACGTCGATGCGCAGGTGCGGCGGCTCCGCCGGCTCGACGCGGGCGGCGGGGTCGAGGCGCAGGACGCGCAGGAGGTCGGCGCCGGAAGTCAACCACTGCTCGCGGGCCTGGAGTTCCGTCTGTTGGCGGCGGGCCAGTTCGGCGCGGGCGCGGGTGACTTCCAGGCCGGGTGCCAGCCCCGAGATCACTTTGAGTTCCTCGGTGCGGCGGACTAGTTCCTCCGCCCGGCGCCGGGCGTCCACCGCTCCGGCGAGTTGGCCGCGGGCCTGCTGCACGTTGAAGTAGGCGTCGGTCACCGCCACCAGCGTGTCGTTCCGCGCGGCCTGGAGATCGGCCTGGCGGGCGCGCGCCGTCTGTTTGGCGACTAACGGGCCGAAAATGGCGTCGTCGAGGCTGAGGACGGCGGCGGTCCCGATGCCGGTGCCGGCGCCGTACATCCAGCTGCTGTGGGAGTCATCGATGATCGTGCCGTCGCTGTTTTGGATTTTGCCGTCGTGGCGGGCGTAATCCCCGCCGAGCGTGACGGTGGGCAGCCACTGCGCCCGGGCCAGGTCGAGGACGGCGAAGGCCGCGTTGAGCCGTTCGGCGGCGGCGGCGATGTCCACCGCCTGGACGTTGGCCAGCCGCAGGGCGGTGGGCAGGTTGATGGGCAACGGCCGGTCGCCGGGTTCGAGGGTCGGCGTTTCTAGCGGGGCCGGCGCCGGGGCGGCGGGGCCGTTTCCTGGGCGGAGGCCATCGGCAGCCCCGCCAGGCAAGCGACCCCCCAGGACGCACAGAACTGCCATGCCTAGTATCCCGTCAATCTTCGATTGATAGGTGGTTCGCGATCCGTAACTTGAGGGAAAGGCACTCCCTTCACCCCAAGACACGGAGGACGCGATGGACAAGTACCGGGTCACCTTGACGGCT
>Ga0182024_10012630_pt1 | contig 16667 bp, 13 predicted proteins | sample P32metaG_FD_120480 | JGI IMG/M metagenome (GOLD analysis project Ga0182024, IMG submission 120480) | Permafrost microbial communities from Stordalen Mire, Sweden - P3-2 metaG (Illumina Assembly) | ecosystem: Environmental > Terrestrial > Soil > Wetlands > Permafrost | place: Sweden: Stordalen... | reverse complement strand
CTACCGTGACGGCAGGCAACGATGGGGCGGTGCGGGGGGCCGCATATCCGCAAGGCACGCGGCTCGAGTGGCGCAGCGGTTATCGCGCCAGCACCATCGGCTATCGCGTCTATCGAGATGTCAGTGGGCAGCGCCAGTTGGTCTCGCCCGATATTATCGCGGGGTCGGCGCTGCTGAGCGGACGTAACGTTTCGCTTAATGCGCGGCGCTCATATGTATGGTGGGACTCCAATTCCACCCCCGGTGCGCGCTACTGGATCGAAGAACTCAACATCAATGGATCAAGCTCATGGTACGGGCCGGTGGTGACCACGCAGGGACATGGCGCCGATCTCGCGCTGTCCAGCAAGGCCAATTCGCCCACCCTGCGCACCCTCGCACAAGCCTCTGAACAGGCCCCGCATGCGCTGACCGTGCTGGGCGCGGCGAAGGTGGCCAAGGCGAAGGCGGCGATTACGCCGATCTCGAAGTCATGGCTGAATGTGTTGTCGCATCATGCGGTCAAGCTCGCGGTCAGCCACGAGGGCTGGTATCGGGTGACGCTGAGCCAGTTGGCGGGCAGCGGCCTCAAGCTGCAAAATCTGCGCACGTTACATCTATATGCGGAAGGCGCGGAGCAGCCGTTCGAGATTAATCAGGGCGGCATCGAGTTCTACGGCACCGGGCTGGACACGCCGAGCACCGGCACGCGGGTGTACTGGCTGGTCAACGGCGCCATCAACAAAAACCTCATCACCACTTCGAACCTGAGCGGCGGGAACAGCGCGGGGAGCGCTTTCCCGATCACCGTGCAGCGTCAGGATCGCACCACCTACTTCGGGGCCGCGCTGGCGCCCGATGAAGATGACTTCTTCGGCGGCCTGGTATCGAGCAGCGGACTCAATCAGACCATTTCGGCGCCCAACCTGGCGAGCACCGACGGGGCGCAATTGACGATCGCGCTGCAAGGCGTGATCAGCGGCGTGCATAACGTCAACGTGCAACTGAACGGGAACCCAATCGGGAGCATGACGTTCAATGATTTGAGCCTCGGCACCATGAGCTTCGCGGTTCCGCAGGTGGTATCGGGCGACAATACCGTGACGCTGACCGCGCCGAACCTCGGCGACTACAGCCTCGTCGATTACATCCAGCTGAGCTATCAGCATGCGTATGCGGCGGATGCGGACTGGTTGCGGTTTACCGCGCCGGGCGGAGACCAGGTGACTATCGGCGGGTTTAGCGTGCCGAGTGTGCGGATGGTGGATATCAGCGTGCCGACGGCGCCGGTCGAGTTGGCCACCGCGCAGGGCACCGCGACGGTGCCGGGGAGCGGGTCGCATACCATCATCGCGTTCGCGCCCGATGCGGTCAGTCAGGCCGATTCGGTCACGCCGCGGGCACCCTCGGTGCTGAAGGTGGCGCCCAAGGTGGACACCATTATGGTGACGCCGACGTCGCTTCAGGCGGCGTTGGCGCCGCTGGTGAAGCATCGCGAGGCGCAGAAGCTGCGGGTGGCGACGGTGGACATTTCACAGGTATACGACAACTTCAACTATGGGGAGCTCGACCCACAAGCCATCAAGAGCATGTTGGCCTCGCTCAAGAGCTTGCCGAGTTACTTGTTACTGGTAGGCAGCGCGACCTATGACCCGCGCAACTTCCTGGGCAACAATCCCAATACCGATCTGGTGCCGACCAGGATGATCGACTCCCAACTGTTCCAGACCGCCAGCGATCAGTGGTTCGCCGACTTCACCAACAGCGGCGTGTCGCAGATCGCGGTCGGACGCCTGCCGGTATCGACTCCGCTGCAGGCCAGTGCGCTGATATCCAAGATCATTGCCTATGACTCCAGCAATGTGCCGGATACGGCCCTGCTGACCTCGGACGCGGATACCGGCTTTGCCGCGAGCAATCAGCAACTGAGCGGATTGTTGCCTCCCTCGCTGCCGGCCACGGTGCTGACGCGCGATGCGGTTACCAGCAATCAGGCGCAGTTGTTGGCAGATATCAATAGCGGTCCGAGCCTGGTCAATTACATCGGGCATGGCAACGTGAACTTCTGGGGCGGCGACTGGCTCGACGATACCGGTGTGGCCACGCTGACCAACACTCAGCGCCCGGCGTTCTTCGTGCTGATGACCTGTCTCAATGGCTACTTCGTGGATCCCTACTTGCCCAGTCTGGCGGAGTCACTGCTCAGCGCCAATGGCGGTGCGGTCGCGGTGTGGGGCTCTTCGGGTGAGACTATCCCGGTGGGACAGGTGCAGGCCAACCAGGCTCTTTACCAGTCGCTGTTCGGCAGTTCCACTCCGATGACTATCGGGCAGGCGGTGCGCGCCGCCGCGGCGCAATCCACCGACCCCGATGTGCGCTCGACCTGGAACCTCCTCGGCGACCCCGAAACTATACTCAAATGATAACCGCTGCCCATGGCACTCCCCGGCTGCGGCGGGGCTCGAGTTGAATGAAGAAAATTGACCGCCTAGGTTGGGCGGAAACGATGTCATTCAATTGTTGTGGCCTTCGGATAGGGATCCGCGCCACTCGTCCGGGTTTTCTGGGCATGATCGAAAATCGATTACCGCCCGGTCTCAAGCCGACGCGCACTCCCGTGGTTGATCGTATGTATTCGGTGGTGATTGGAGGTCCTGCCTCGCGGCGCGGCCTTCATCGTATGAACCTGCTCTATGTCAATGCTACCCGGCTGGTGCGTGAGCGCGAGCTTGAGCCGGTGGTGGAGAGTTTGGAGGTCGACCTGCGCAGGAGTATTGCGCATTGGGCGCCACGTCTGGTGTTCATTCACGCGGGGGTGGTGGGATGGCGGGGTAGAGCCATAGTGATCCCCGGTCATAGTATGAGCGGGAAAAGCACATTAGTGGCGGCGTTGGTGAGGGCAGGCGCGACCTACTATTCGGATGAGTACGCAGTGCTCGACCATCGAGGTCGGGTTTTTCCGTTTGCGAAGCCACTTTCGATTCGCGAGCCGGGCAGTTACAAATCAACCGATCATCCGGTGGAGCAGTTTGGAGGACACGCTGGACGTGAGCCGCTGCCGGTGGCCCTTGTGATAGTGACGCGTTATGCCGAGGGTGCTCGTTGGCGACCGCGGCGTCTGAGGCCGAGCGAGGCTGCCCTCGCGTTGCTGCGCCACGGCGTCGCTGCGCGCCGCGACCCAGCGCGGGTTATGAAAGCATTAAGGCATTGCGTGGCCGATGCGGAAGCGTTGAGAGGCGCCCGCGGCGAGGCGACCGAGATGGCGCGAAAAATACTATCGCTATAGTGTTTTGATAATACTTTCGGACGAATTGCCGGTCTGCTCAAGATTTAGTAAAAGGGGAAAAACGTGGCCCGAAGAATAGAGCTTGATAGCGCCTGTCCTAAAGCCAAGACCGACGATCTGTTGGTCGAGGACTTCGGGAAGGAGGTTTTACTATATGATACCCGCAAGGATCGGGCGCACAGCCTGAACGAATCAGCCTACGCCATTTGGAAGCAATGCGACGGTAAGCACTCGATAGCCGATCTGGCGCATGACATCTATAAGACTCTTCCGCGTTCCGAAGCCGAAACGCTGATACAGCTGGGCTTGGAGCGGCTCCGGCGTCGAGGACTGCTCGAAGACGCAAGCGGACTCAAAGCGTTCGACCTCTCGCGGCGTCAGTTGCTGCGTAAACTTGTGATCGGGGCGGCGGCAGCAGGATTAGCGGCACCGACCATTGCTTCGATGGTTGCTCCAACTCCTGCCAACGCGTTTAGTGGCTTGCCCAACGGTACTCCCTGCTCGAGCAACTCGCAGTGTCAATCCGGATTCTGTGCTGGCGCTCCGATGGGCATGTGCGCCGCATAATTTCGTACCGGAGCGCAGAACTCATCCAGTAGTTCGAGGAGTTAGGGCATTCGAGCAACTCTCGTAGTCGCATCGATCTAGTGGAGTTTCGATCTTTCGACTTAATGAGGAGGATTGGGGGCGGCGGGAGGCGCGGGCGGCGCTTCCAGATGCACTGAGGTTATATACTTCAACAGTTCATCCTTTTTAGCTTGTGGAATGTCTTCTGTGATGGCGAGATAGCCGACGAATGAGACCGTGGATGGTGCCTTGACTACTCGCGCCAGAAGTAATTCGTGCGGACCTTTGTGGCAATCGGTGTATTTTCTTTCGAATACGATGTTTTCATTTTCGCGCGTGATGAACTTGGTTTCGTTTTTCTTGCAGTAAAAATTGACCAGATGGATGAATTGCTCGGTGAGGCTTTCCGGCGTCATCGGGTAATGCGGATTGCGATCGATCTCCACCATCATGCGAGGCCGCGTTTCATCTTCTCGAGCCTCAGGAGCAAATGTTTCGGTGAAGCTTTTGGCATTGTTAGCCACGCTGATCATGCGCCAACCTGACGGAGGAGCAACCGGAGGAGGAGGCGCCGGCGGAGCAGCCTTTTTGCCGAGATGGCATCCACACAAAAGCACGAGCGAGGCGGCGAGCGCTCGAGCCGCAATCCGAACCATTCCTTTGCGCTGTCGTTGCCTCATTGATCAATCTCCTTGGAGCGCTATGATAACCGAGTCGTTCAGAGAGGGAAATCCGTTGTGCCTCAGTTCGCCGCGCTGAGGGCGAATCACTTTTGCCGCGACATAGTCAGGAATGCAATTGCGGCCAAGCGGTTGAAATTTTCGCTTTAGATTCCGAATTCTTAAATGGATCGCTTCAAACCGGATAGAAGAAAGGACGGCTGAGCCGAAATCTGATCAGGTGGCAATTCGGATCGCTAAAAGCGTCCAATGGACGAAGCTCGGCGAGGAAGTCGTGATTCTGAATTCCTCGAGCGGCCGCTACTACAGCCTCGATCCGGTAGGCTCTCGCGCATGGTGTCTGATGGTCGAGGGACTGACCGTGGACGAGATAGTATCGACCATGCTCCGCGAGTTTGCCGCCGAAGAGCAACAACTCCGGACCGACCTGCGCGAGCTCATTGAGAATCTCGTCGAGCGGTTCCTGGTCTTGGTTTCCGATAAAGCCGCCGAATGAGCGACATGCCCGCCCGCAAAGGCCGCAGTCTGACTAAATATTTGCGTACGCCATCCACCACTATTTATCTGCAATCTGCGGGTACTTATCTCAGAGGCTGAGTATAGGGCGGGCCTTAGTGGCCCAATGCAGCGATGAGCGGTATCGTTGCCATCTGGAATCGCGATGGGGCTCCGCTTGACGAGCGGCTGCTCCTCGCAATAACCGCTCGCATGAAGCATCGAGGCCCCGACGGCGCAGGTCATTGGATTTCCGGACCTGTGGGCATGGGTCATCAAATGCTTCGTGCTACGCCCGAGTCCGCCACCGAGCAGCAGCCTCTGTCGGATGTGTCCGGACAATTGCGTTTGGTCTTCGACGGAAGGATCGACAATCGCCCAGAGCTCACCTCGAGTCTGATTTCGGATTGCTCGGAATCGCACGCAACCGATGCTGAACTGGTTATGGCTGGTTATCGTTGCGATGACGAGCGGATTGTTCCGAAACTGATCGGCGATTTCGCGTTCGCAATATGGGACGCGCGGAAACACATGATGTTTTGTGCCCGCGATGCGCTGGGGCTTAGGCCCCTCTACTACGCGTGCGTTGGACAAACTTTCATTTGCGCATCAGAGATCCAGTCCTTGTTGCTGGTCCCCAATCTTCGATGCCAACCGAACCTGCCGATATTGGCGGCCTACGTTTCGAGGAAAAACCTCGAATACGATGAAACCACTTACGCGGGAATCTATCGCCTGCCCCCGGGCCACTGCATGTCGGTCACACCTGATAGCATCGAGGTTCAACGCTACTGGAATCCCGATCCTCAGCGCGAGATTCGATACCGCAATGATGATGAATACGGTGAGCATTTCCGCGAGGTGTTCGAGGCTTCCGTGCGTTCGCGGCTTCGCACCGACGCGCCGGTCGCCGCATGGCTGAGCGGCGGCCTGGATTCATCGAGTATCGTTTGCATGGCATCACGCATCCTGAAGGAGAAAAGCAGCACCGCGCTACGAATGGAAACCTTCAGCCTCGTTTTTGACGAGGTCCGCGTATGCGACGAACGCCAATTCATCAATGCGGTGATCGGACATTGCGGAGCCAAGGCTAACTTCCACGTGGCCGATCAAGATTTGAAGCAGGTCGCGATGGAGCATCATGCGCTTTTCCCGGATGTACCGTATCGCGTTGGCAACCTCGCCATGGCGCCGATGCTGGCGGACATGAAGTCGTTCGGCTTTCGAGTCCTACTCGACGGGACCGGAGGAGATGAGTTGTGCGGGCCTGGCATCACGCATCGCGAGTCACACGCACGCGATCTTCTCTGGAAGGACCTTCGAGCGCTGTTGAAGCGAAGCGACAGATCGGGTTCCGGTGCTCGATGGAGAACAGTCGCGCGGGCACTTACTCCGATGATTCCCGGAAGCGTCAGGCGGCCGCTTAGGTTGCTTGCCGCGCCGTTTCGGCAGAAGCCGATGCCGTCGGTAGCTACGCCGGAGATCTTGAACCGAACGGGCGCGAGCGATCGGATTGCGCATGTCTATCCTACGCCGAATTTTCCTTCCGAGGCTCATCGCGAGATGTACCAGACGATGATGTACGGATGGGGGCCCATCGCGGCGACTGACGGAGCCGAGCTCTTTGTCGCGCGGTTCGGCATCGAGCTTCGCGAACCGATGAGGGATCGAAGGTTGGTCGAATTCGCTTTTGCACTGCCCGAAGAGCAACTTTGGAGAGAGGGTGTTTCGCGGGTGGCCCTCAGGAACGCGATGAAAGGTATTCTACCCGAAGAGATTCGCACCAGGCGGTCGAAAGGGGCGTTCCTACCTTTCTATGATGTTGCTTTGCATTCGCAAGCGCGGGAAATCAAGGCACTCTTCGCCAAGTCTGTGTTAGTCGAGTTAGGTGTCGCCGATCCGATTAACCTTAAAGCACTCATCGAGAGCTACTTAAGCAGTAGAGACATGGCGCTTACGATGCGAGTATCAGATCTCATCACTGTCGAGTTGATTGCTCGCGACATACTTAGTGCGGGATCTCTTCTACCTCGTCGAGGTGAAGGGGCTTCGGCCATATGAGTATGGTGTAGCCGTCTAGGTCCTTTGTTTCGCTGGGTGGCTCCACTGCAGTTGCTTTTATCCGTTTACCCGAGACTGCTATGGTTGAAGAGAGGAACGTGCATTTTCTATTTCGTGTAGCAGACACGGCCCTATGCCGCACCACCGAGGTCGGCGGCTCTTTGCCTCTCTAAAGACCCGCCCGAGCTCACTCGTTGAAATCGCCTCTTGAGTCTGAGGAAGGGTTCCTCCCACCACCGATAGGACGCAGCCGCGATCGCCACCGTGGCTGCTAGCTCTGTTGCCATGAGGCACCACCGTAATATGCCCTCGGGGAAGCCGAACATCGCACGGCCTATCATTATTACAGCGGCATGGAATACGTACAGACCATAGGAAATCCGACCAAGGTAAACCAACGGTCGCGCTGAGAGAAACCCACCGGAGCCACTTCCGATCGCCGCAACAAGAAAAGCCAGGCTCGCAAGCGCGACCATGCTTTCGGCAAACGCCGGCAAATAGAGCATCCTCGGTAACTCCCACATACTGGAAATTACGGCGAGAAAGCCCAGCCCACAGAAAATTACACCGGCGATTGCGAAGATCGCCGGCGTAACTCCGCACTTGATGTCCACGCGTCCGTTTAAAAACGCGGCGAGTAGAATACCGGCGGCGATAGGATCGAGGCGAGCAAACGTGTTGAAGGCAAACTCGGAATCCGGTGTTCCCTGCATGAATACGCGGAAGATGATTCCGATAGCCCAGAGGGCGATCGCGAGCAACACAATCCATCGGCGCGAGAGTCGGCGGATTGCCAGGGGCCAAAGAAAGTAGAATTGCTCTTCGACGGAGACACTCCAAAGCGGCGCCAGTAACTCTGGTGCGCCCCAAAGTCCGCGCGCAAAATTCCCCGCGAACAAAAAATACCAAAGCAGATGACTGCGGAGATCCGCGAGTTCTGGAAGCAGGCCCGAACAGATCAGCATCAGTAGAAGGGCTCCGTAGTAGAGCGGCCAAATGCGCAGGGCGCGGCGTATATAAAAAGACTGAACGTCGATCGTGTTGTAGGTCCGTCGTTCGCGCAGCAACAACTCGGTTATGAGATAGGCGCTTAGCGCAAAGAACAAATCGACCCCGTTTCCGCCGACCACCAAGCTTTCCGCAGCAATCCTGGCCAAAAAGGAATGCGTCGGGCTGGTGATAAAGTCGTTCGTCCAGTCAGCCATGAAATGCCACGAAAAGACTGCGAGGAACGCGAAGAACCTAAGTCCGTCAAGCTGCGGAAGGTAAAACGACTTGGGCTTACGCACGATGGCGGTAAGCTATCGCATGTTACGGAACAACGAAAGTATCAACTCTGTGAGATGAAAGACCTGTAACGCCATTGAGAGATTGGCAATCGTTCGCGATGAGGACCGCAGATCTACCTGTGTATGCATTGTCTTCCAGAAAGTTGATTGCTGACTACGTTCCTAGTGCGGGATCACGGGTATCTGGCCCAGGTGAAGGGGCCTCGGCCATATGAGTATTGTGTAGCCGTCTAAGTCCTTTGTTTCGCTGGGTGGCCCCCAAGTTGAAATCGCTGTGACCCGGTTTACGCCGAAACTTTCGTCCTTAAAGATAAGGAATCTGGCGTTCTTCATGTCATACCACTGACGTGCCGACCACCAAAGAAGTGGAGCCAGCAATCCCTGCGGCCCAAACGCAACCGGAGGCACCTTCACCTTTCCGTCGGAGAGCACCATGAAAATGCTCGCGCACCAGTATGATCCGTAACCCTCAGTAAGGTGATTCGCTTCGAGAAACTCTGCCACGCCGCGTGGATCAGGAGGAACAAAATCGGCCTGTGGTTGGGGGTCCTGGATTGGGCGGACCATTTGGCGGCCAAATGGGATCAGGAAGGCAATCATGACTATCGGCGTCGCTAACCATAGCGGCTTCGCGGAGATACCCACATCATGCCAACAGAGTCCGGCAAGAAGCGCACCAAAGATTGTCAGCGTGGGGAGGTACCTGGCCGATGCCAAGTTTGTTGGCGCAGTGGAAAAAACGAACGCGATCACGTTCAGGATCAGAGCGGTTAACAGTAACAACTTCAGCGGGTCAGTTTCTTGTGAGGCGGTCCGCGCCACCTCCCAGATAATCCAAATTATAAAGATGAGCACCCCAAGATGAATCAGCACTATTGCAGTATCGAAAGCAGCGACTGGGAGTCCGAACGGGTTGGCTCCGAAGAGAGCCAATACGGATTCGATGAAAAGACGGACATTGCCCGAAAGATTGTCCAAGCTCACAAACCTGCTCCGCAGATCTCCGGGCGTCGAATCGAATCCGCCCAGCATGGGAATCAGTGCAATAAGCAGTTTCGCGATTATCAGAGAGGTTGCGGCGCAGATCACCAACCGCCAGCCGAGACGTTTCTGCCCCCGGCTCAAGAGCAGAAGTCCGACGAGACCAACCGCGGGAATTCCGATCCACGTAGCCATGGGATCGCCGATCGGCGCGAGAATTAACGGCAGCAGCGCAAGCCCGAAGCTTTTGCGTATCGACAGAAGGTAAAACGCGATGAGAACAAGTAGGATGGTGCTTTGGTGATCACCGGCAGTTTGGACTGGTGGGCCAGCATCGGTCCGACCAAAGAGCGAAGGCAGCGCAATTACAATTGCGACGAGGAGTGTGCTAAGGAGTCGATGCTTATTGGCAGTGCTCGTCCAAGTGATTGCGCCGCAGACGATCACGATCATCACATACGTGATAGGCGGTAGGACATACATCAAAACGGCCATATGTGCTGTGAAGAGGCCACCCAATACGTATAGCGGGATGAATGTTGTATAGCCTGAATCGGGAGGATTCACCCATCCATGTAGCAATAGGTTACCGTGAAGGATATCTTGCGCTTGTAAGACGGCTGTAGCATCGTCTGAGTTCTTAGGGTTAATTAGCGATATATACGTATAGGCGGCGAACAGCATCACTGACCCAACCGCGATGCCCACCAGGATCAATCTGAGATGAGCGCTGACGAAGTCCTCCACCCGGTCTTCGAGACTGAAAATCTTTCCCCACCGCGGCCATGGCTCCGTAAGCGCGGTCGCTGTCGTCGAGGGCGTCGCATCTCGTTGGGTTACATTTCGTTTTCGATTAGACTCTTCGTTATGCATTCTACGTCTTCCCAGCAACCGCCACGCATGCGCACCATACGTATTTGCAGGCGCGCGAGCTTTCTTAACAAAATTGGTACCTAAGGCCTCCAGTGATCGTGATCATGATACTTAGACATCTTACGCAGGCCTTGGGAATGTCCCAGACGTGCGACCAAACCGATTTAGCAGCGTTTCGAACCGTATAGCAATTAAACTCGACATTCGATAGTGAACAATGGGGACGGTCGACGGATGAAAAGGGGTTCCAACTTCGCTGCGTTGGCTGCATATCTGGCGATATCCGCGGCGTTCTTCGCTCCATCTCTGTGGAATCATTTCTCGACCCGATTAATCGGGGTTGGCCCCGATCCGACGATCTACATGTGGTTCCTCAAATGGTGGCCGCATGCGATCGCTCATGGGCTCAACCCGCTCATCACACATTCGATCTGGGTGCCGATTGGAGTCAATCTCGCCTGGACCACCTGTTTCCCGCTGCTTGCCCTTGCCCTTTCGCCTATCACTGAATTATGGGGACCCGTACCCGCTTACAATATAGCTTGTTTGTTGGTTCCAGCATTGGCGGCGTGGGCGGCCTTCCAGCTCTGCTTGTATGTCACCCGGCGCTTCTGGCCGGCACTGCTCGGCGGCTACGTGTTCGGATTTTCAACCTATGTCCTGGCACAACTGCGCGGCCATCTGGTCGAGATACTCATATTTCCGATTCCACTGATGGTTCTGATCGTATTGCGGCGGTTGCACGACGAGCTATCTCCTCGCGCATTTACCGCATGGTTGACATTGTTGCTGCTAGTGCAATTCCTGCTTTGTGTCGAGCAGGTCGCGACGCTGACGTTCTTCGCTGGGCTAACACTGATGGTGGCGTTGATCGCTGGTGACCGAGACCTACGCAGCCGCATTTATACCATCTTACCTTGGATAGCACTCAGCTATGGGCTGGTTTTCATCATTCTAATTCCATACGTGTACGCCATGTTTGCGCACGGGTTTCCGCACGGCACCGTCTGGCAAGACAAATCATACTCGGCCGACCTGATAAATTTCATTGTTCCGACTCATGTTAACCAATTAGGCACGATTTCGTGGTTTGAAAGCCTGAGTCGCAATTGTCTGGGAAATGTCTTCGAAGACTCAGCCTACCTGGGATGGCCGCTGATTCTCCTCGCGCTGTGGTTCGGAATATCTCGATGGCGCAGGCCAGCCGTGCGTGTGATGCTGTTGTCGCTGCTTCTGATCTGCGTACTTGCGATGGGCCGGGTCTTGCACATCGAAGGAGTCGAAACGATTTGGCTTCCGTGGACACTGTTTGTGAAACTACCTTTGCTAGCGGCCGCACTCCCATGCCGCTTTGTAGCTTATGCATTTCTGGTCCTGGCCATCATGACGGCTCTCTACCTGAGCGAGGTGAATAAAGCGCCGGGGATCGGACTTTCTGCCCTGATCGTCTTCTGTCTTCTGCCCAATTTCGACGGAGAGTACTGGACCGACGCGACCCAAACGCCAACTTTCTTCACCGATGGAATCTATCGGAAATATATCCGGCGGAACGATGTCATTATGGTACTGCCGCCACGCGATCGCAGTAACGCCATGCTCTGGCAGGCCGAAACCGACATGTATTTTCGCATGGCGGGAGGCTATGCGGGTCCGGATCAGAAGTGGTCGGGCGAATGGCAACCGCAGTGGGATGGTGACAGGTGCGAACCGTTTAAGTTCATGGGAAACGCAAGGGTCAGTGCCATAGTTCTCGGCGATTCGGGATGGATGGTTGGGGGAGAGGTTGGCCTGCCGGAACTCGACCGTGTCAACCTAATAGCCCGGATGTACATGGGCCAATTGGATCGCCTTGGGCTGAAGGGCGAGCCAATCGGTGACATCGTGTTCTATCCGGTGCCGCCGCAATTGATCGCTCCATTTACACTGCCGCACCGGGAAATCGAGGATCGAGAATTCAGCAGCCTCGAATCGAGAGTGAACAGAGCAATCCGATATGCGGCCGAATGCCTTCCCAAAGATGCAATGCCGCCAAAGTCAGACCTTGCTCAATGGCGCGCCATCACCACCGCTGCCGCGGCGTCTTCTGACGACCCGTATTCGTGTGGAGCTGAAGTTACGGCGCGGTTGGGAAGCGCCGATAGAATTCGGCTGACGGTGATCGCGCCCCGGGAACAGCTTGATCGATTGCAGCAGGACTATCGAAGCGTCGCTTCCGTCACCACACCCGAAAACCGAAGTGCAATGACCTTCACCAGCGCCGACTTCGCGCCGGCCTTGACTATCGAGTTGAGCAGAGCAGAGATCTCCGCCCTCGCGAATCGCCTGACGGACAGTTCAGCCGCCACTTCGGGATCATTGCGAGTCGCTGGGGCCCAGTGCGATCCATCCGGAAATAGCAATGGCGGCAAGCAGGAGCAGCGTCGAAAATAGAGTCCACATATGCCCCTTGGCTTTTCGAAAGATAGGTTTAAGTTCGGCGCGCCGAACAGTATCAACATCGATCACACGGCCACCGGTCGTAGGTGGGCCGGATATTCTAACCAGGCTTATGTTGCGGCAAGCAACTGTGCCTCGACCGTCGAGCGCGCAAACGACATCGATTTGTTTGGCTGCGCTTCCGACTTTGAGGTACAAGGTGCCCTTGCGCCAATCTGACTCCGGCCGTGTATCGGGAAATGCGAGGCCGAACTTGCTGCTAGTTACTTCCACGCCGAGGATTGCCGCGCCGTAGATAGGTTCTATGCCGCTGGCGCGCATCTCGCCTGTCAGCGAGTACCAACCCCGTTCAAGTTCGATTGGATGATCCCATTTGACCGAGTTAAATGTGCGGTTATTCAGTTGCAATTCGCCCGGCGCCGGCGGCGAATGGGTCCAGACGAACGTTTGGGCAGCTTGGGGCGGATTGCGCGGCAACCGGCTGATGATCTGCCATCCGTTCGGCACATCGGTTCCGTCCGTCAGATTGTCGTTGCCCAACAGATTCTCATCCGCGTGCAACTCGCTTCCATAGGCCAAGGTAGGACCGCACACCAAAGTGACCGCCAGGATCAGCCGGGAGAATGCGCGGCGCAGACTGATGTTCACGACCATCCCGTGTCCTTTGTTACCTCCAATCGGCTACTCCGGGACCCTTCAACCACATACGCGCCCCGAACTGTTGCGGCGTCAGTGGCAACGCAAACCAAATCGGAATGAAGTACACAAACAGGATCAAGGTTGCCGCGACGTAAAGAACGCATACCATGCGACCGGCCTTGGGACCGCCTCTTCGCGTCAATGCCAGGTAGGCAACCGCCAACACAACTATCGTCATGGTCCCGACCGTAATCCCCAAGCCTAGGACTAAGACTGGACAGAATGGGATCAGCAAGGCCACTTCTTCCCACCTTCGCGTCGCTCCGGACCAGCAATCAGAAAGACTCAATGCTAGTGCCATAAATCCAAAGTAGAGCGATGGCATATAGTAGTAGATGAATTCATAACGTGGAAATGGGATCCAGATTGTCAGGTAGATCGCGTAGGCCAGGACCAGAAAACCTCGCTCCATGCTTTTCCGTGTTATCGCCTGGCGGGTAACTACTACGATGGATGCCAGGGCTCCCCACCATAGGATTGGATTGCCGATGCTGCGGATCGATCGTGCTGCGGCAATCGCGGTCGTTACGGCCTCGCCTTGGGGATAATAGATGATCGGGTGCAGCAAAAACGGCCAGCTCCACCATGGAGAAGTGGAGGAAAGGTGGATGCTGTGCTGAAGTTTTTGCTGAAAACGATATTCGCCAAAATAGAATGCAACATGATCTTCAAGGCCGTGCCACCAACCGAACCAGTAGTTTGGAAAAAAAACTACGATAAAGATGATCGTACTGAGGCCCCATATCAAAGCCAACGCTCCGTACAATTCCATGTTGCGCGCCTCTCGCTGTTGAGCGTCGCTTGCGCCTGGCGTCCCAGGTCGTTTGAGCACCAGGAACGCAACACAGGCCGTCATCAGGAGCAAGGTGATGAATGGAATTCCAAGCTTAGAGGCTAGTGCAAACCCGAGAGCGAAACCCATTACGGTTAGCGTTCGACGGCGGGCGAATGGATCCACGCTATAGGCGAACCGGAACAGCATCAGATACGCAATCGCGGAGAAAGTGAAAAAAAAGATCTCCCACAACGCAAGTCGCGAATCCACCAGATAAAGCCCGTCGCAGATGACGAAGAGCGCCGCCAGACCACCCACGAGGCGCGAAGCGAACATCCGGCGTCCCAATAGATAAGTAATTCCGATCAGCGCGGTGCCGAGACTCGCGCTTAACCATCGCCAACTCAACGGATCGTCCCCGAACGCGCGGATGCTCAGGGCTATCATCTCAGCGGGAAATGGAGGATGCGTACTGAGAAATTGCCCGCCGCCCAAGATAATGCGTGCGCCGCCTTCCACCACGGAGCGCTCGTCAAATACAAATACGGAAGGGCTGCCTAGGCTGATGAACCGGGTCATTGCGGCAGCAACCAGCAATCCTGCTATTAGAAGCGTATCGGAACGCGTCCACGGCAATAGCGCTGAATCAACTACGGTGCGTCTCTTAAAGCGCGCGCGGGGATCCACAGCTTTAGCCAGATCTTCCATGGTGCGGAATAATAAGAAGCGGTTTCATCCAAAAATCGCAAGTAGCGGAATTCTCCGCGACGGTGGAATATCTGTTAGATCAGAAGTGGAGGGAATCTTTTAGTGGTTTGGTAGAAAGTGTCTTCTAAGAGCGCAGCTCGACGTGACGATGTGCGTTCGGTGCGTTAATTACGCCTAGCAATGCATTCACAATTAGTGATGTGCCTGTTATCAATACTCGGTGTCGATACAGGTAAAACGATTGAATTAGTGGCAAACACATCCTACCGATAGCTAACATTACAAACCCAAAAGTAATTTCTTGCTCGACCTCGTGCAAAATCCGATCGAATGCACACTACCGTAGCAAGACGGATGCGTGCCAAATCTTTCGCGCGCTACCGTAACTGGTGTTTGCATTTCGAACGCCAATTAGTATAGATTGTGCCTCTGTTCAAGAAATAGACCGTCAATCCCATGCACTAATTTGTACTCTAGAGGGGAGAGTTTCCAGTGAGGATAGAATCTGACATGATTGAGCAAAACAGCAAGGTCACTTCCAAAGACGCTCCGAAAACCTACACGAAGCCCCGGCTGGTGGAACATGGCCGCGTCGAAGAGATCACGAAGGGCGCGGGTGGTTCCCTCGCGGACGGCTCGTTGGGTAATACTCTGATATAACGGCCTCGGTAGCGGGGCATCGTCATTTGTTCAGATAGATGCCTCGCTACAGATCAAACAATCAGTTCGAACTCTTCGGGCTTGTAATCGAGTCCGAAGAGTCTCTTTCCGAGCTGGTGCCCATAGAGTCTCCGACTCGTTTGGAGCCGCAAATAACGATTCGTCGGGGCGTCGAAGGGTCTGATGCTTGGAGCCGTCTGCGACCTGCGGTTCGCTGGACACTTCCCAGCGGGCGCGACTATCTGACCTCGCACAAGACTGAAAATGGCTACGTGTTGCACTTCCCGGCGTTGGCGGAGTTTTATGTTGACCACGCGGGGACGGACATAGAGTTCCGCGCCTTGGCGGGGATCCCGCCTGAGACGGTTCGCCATCTACTGTTGGACGCGGTAATTCCGTTGGTATTGGGTTTATCGGGCCACGATGTCCTGCACGCGAGCGCCGTGGTTACTCCTCATGGTGGATGTGCATTTATAGCGGAGACGGGAACCGGAAAGTCCACCTTGGCCGCGAGTTTCTCCAGTGCCGGACATTCGGTGATCACGGAAGACTGTCTGATGCTCGAAGCCGACGAAGCCGGCGTGCGCGCCTGGCCGTCGTATCCCGGGTTCCGACTTTGGCAGGATAGTCTTGATCGATTGCGAACCGCCTCGACTACCCGCACGCTGCCGCTAGCGCATTACAGTTCCAAACGCCGTCTGTTGTCCGGAAGATTCGCAACCCAAAGCCATCCGCTTTCGGCGATCTATTGTTTGAAACGGCCGTTGAAATCCAGCGGCGAAGACGTTCGCGAACCAAGAGTGGAATCGCTCTCTGGAAGCGAACGTGTGATCTCCATCGTTCATCACCTCTTCTGCATCGATCCCCACGATCCAACGCTGCTCGAGAGACAGTTCAAATTCGTAGCCAGCATCGCCGCGAAACTATCGATCCTCAGCCTGACTGTGCCTGACGATTTTGCCCGCCTCGATGAGGTGCGCGAAGCGGTCATTTCGGACCTGCAGACGCGTTCCTCCGCGGTTGCGTAGTACATCGCCACGGCACCCGCGATCGAACGTCGGCTAATCCGCCGAGAAGCCCCGCCGCAGCCGGGGAGTGCCATGGGCAGCGGTTATCATTTGAGTATAGTTTCGGGGTCGCCGAGGAGGTTCCAGGTCGAGCGCACATCGGGGTCGGTG
>Ga0182024_10012629_pt1 | contig 16667 bp, 17 predicted proteins | sample P32metaG_FD_120480 | JGI IMG/M metagenome (GOLD analysis project Ga0182024, IMG submission 120480) | Permafrost microbial communities from Stordalen Mire, Sweden - P3-2 metaG (Illumina Assembly) | ecosystem: Environmental > Terrestrial > Soil > Wetlands > Permafrost | place: Sweden: Stordalen... | reverse complement strand
GGCTCGCTGCTCTCGCTCTTGTTCTCGTTCACGCCCGATTTCGGACGCGCGCTCTCGCTGAAGTCGTTTTGCATCGTCGTGCTCGGCGGGCTCGACTCGATCGTCGGCGTCGCCTTCGGCGCGCTGTCGCTTTCGCTCGCCGAAGCGTTCGGCGTACGCTACATGCCGGCGTCGCTGCAGAACTTGATCTCGTTCGTGGTGCTGGTCGTCGTGCTGATCGTGCTGCCCAAAGGAATCGTCGGCACCTTGCGAGCGCTGCGGCGTGGATAGGCGCACCGCGTCGCTCGCCGCCTGCGGGGTCGCGCTGGCGGCCGCGATCGCGGTGCCGTTCGTGGCCGCCCGCGCCGAGTACGCCCTCGACGTGCTGTTTCTGGTTTTCCTGTATGGCGCGATGGCGACGGCCTGGAACCTGCTGGGCGGATTCGCCGGCCAGGTGTCGTTCGGGCACGCCGCGTTCTTGGGCATCGGCGCGTACACGACCGCGATCTTCAGCCAGCTCGGGATCTCACTCTGGATCGCGGTCCCGGTGGGCGCGCTGCTGGCCGGTGCATTTTCGCTGGTGATCGGGATCCCGGCCTTTCGCCTGCGCGGCCCGTACTTTTCGATCGCCACGATCGGGATCGGCGAGGCGACCCGGCTGATCGCGCTCAACTGGACCTCGCTTACCGGCGGCGCGTCGGGGCTCACGCTCGCGGCTGCGCCGCCGCTGGTCGTGCAGTACTTCGCAGCGCTCGCGCTGTGCGCCGTCTCGGTGGCGCTCGCGGCGTGGATCAAGATCTCGCGCTTCGGGTACGCGCTGTCCGCGATACGCCAGGATCCCGATGCCGCCGAAACGCTCGGCGTCGCAACGACCGTGGCGAAGACGCAGGCGCTCTTTCTCTCCGCGTGTCTGCTCGGGGTCGCCGGCAGCATCTACGCCCTGCACTATCTGTTCATCAGTCCCGATTCGGTGTTCGGGTTCGGCACCTCGATCGGGCTGGTGATCATGCCGATCATCGGCGGCCTCGGCACGGTCACCGGTCCGCTGCTCGGGGCAATCGTGTACACCTTCATTCGCGAGCAACTGGCCGCGACGCTCGCCAACGTCGACCTGCTCGCGTTCGGCTTGCTGCTGATCGCGATCGTGGTATTCGAACCGCGCGGCATCCTCGGGATCATCGATCGCCTGCGCCGCGGGGAAAAGCCGCCGGCCGAGATTCTTCCGGTGGGCGATGGCTGAGCCGATCCTGGCCTGCCGCGATCTGACCAAGCGCTTCGGCGGCCTGGTTGCGGTGAACCACGTCGACCTCGACGTCGAGCAGGGCGAAATTCTGGGGCTGATCGGCCCCAACGGCGCCGGGAAATCGACCCTGTTCCGCCTGATCGCCGGCATCATGCACCCCAACGCCGGCACGGTGACCTTCGCGGGCCGGCGTATCACCAACCGATCCGCGCACGACGTCTGCGTCGCCGGCGTCGCGGCGACGCATCAGATCGTGCGCCCATTCCGCGACATGACCGTGCTCGACAACGTCGTGGTCGGCGCATTCTTCGGGCGCCGCCCACGGCCGCACGGGCGGGCCGCCGCCCGCGAGGCGGCCATGACGGCGCTGACGTTCTGCGGCCTCGCTCAGCGCGCGCACGGCGACGCGCGAGCGCTGAACTTGTCCGGACAAAAGCGGCTCGAAATCGCGCGCGCGTTGGCGACCCGGCCCGAGGTGCTGCTGCTCGACGAAGTGCTCGCCGGTCTCAACCCGACCGAGACGGACCAAACCCTCGAGCTCGTGCGCACGATACGCAGCCACGGGACCACGATCGTGATGGTCGAGCACAACCTGCGCGCGGTTCGCGGCGTGTGTTCGCGGATCGTGGCGCTCGTGAACGGCAGCAAGATCGCCGAAGGTTCTCCCGAGTCCGTCCTCAACGACGAGCAGGTCATCAGCGCCTATCTGGGGACGACGCATGCTTGAGCTGCGCGACGTCGCCGTCGCGTACGGCGACGTCCGCGTGCTGTGGGATGTGTCGCTGCGCGTCGAGCGCGGCGAGATCGTGACCCTGGTCGGCGCCAATGGGGCGGGCAAGACGACGCTGCTGCGCGCGATCTCGCGTACGGTGTCGGTGCTCGGCGGCACGATCGAGCTCGAGGGCGAGCGCATCGATCGCGCGCCCTCCGCGCGCGTGGTCGAACTCGGCGTGGCGCATGTCCCCGAAGGGCGTCGGCTGTGGCCCGACATGAACGTCGAGGACAACCTGCGCTTGGGGTCCTATCCCCGCCGCGCGCGGGCTGATGTGCAGGCCTCGCTCGAGCATGTCTTCGCGCTTTTTCCGCGCGTGAAGGAACGTCGGCGGCAGGTCTGCGGCACCCTCTCGGGCGGAGAACAGCAGATGGTTGCGATAGGTCGCGGGCTGATGAGCAAGCCGACGATCCTGATGCTCGATGAGCCGTCGCTCGGCCTGGCGCCCATCGTCGTGAGCGAGATGTTCGCGGCCGTGCAGCGCATCAACACCGAGGGGACAACGGTGCTGCTGGTGGAGCAGAACGTCCGCCAGGCCTTGGAGATCGCGACGCGCGGCTACGTGATCGAAACCGGCCGCGTGGTCGGAAGCGGCACCCGCGATGAGCTCCTCGCCAGCGATCAGATCAAGAAAGCATACCTCGGGCTCTGACCGCCGGCGGCGGTTGGAAAGGGAAAGGACGTCATGACTGCTCGGATCAACCACGTCGCGGTTATCGTCGGCGCGATCATTGGCTGCTGGCGCGCTAAGGCCTGAACGGGAAACTGAGGGCGCGCTCCTCGGCGAAGCGGCGAGCGCGGGCGAGATCGCCGCGGTCGCCGAGGCGAACGATTTCGATCCCGATCACGGCGCCGTGTTCGTCGAGGTCAGCCGCAACGGTGGCAGAAGGCGGCACCTCGATCGTCCGAGCAACAGGCGCATCCAAGTAGCGCACGTAGCAGACCCCCGCCTCGAGATCGATTGCCAGGTGAATCGGCGCCGCCATCCGTTTCCACTCCCCGTACCGTGAGCACGCGCTGATGCATCGGGTCGAGCAGAATCCGCAATCGGTTTCCGCTCGCCCCGCAGCCTTCGAAGAGCGCGCAGGTCGCATCGGAAAGCACGACGCGATCCGGCCGCTCGATGATCGCGTCGACGTCACCTCGCGAGATGACTCGCCGGAGCATCTGCTGCCGCGCGTGCACCGTGTACCGCATCGTCCCTCCGCGCGAGCGGCGCCGCTCGCACGGAAATACGTACCCGCACCCGGTTGCGAATAGAACCACAGCTGAAAAGTTTCGGCCATTCCTACGACCGGATGCCGATCAGCCTCGCGTCGGCGGCTAACCCCGCGTCCTTTAGGTCAAGTAGCGCTGGAACCAGGCCAGAGTACGTGCCCAGGCGTCGGATGCGGCGCTGGGTACGTAGCTTTGGCGCGTGTCGTCAAAGAACGCGTGTCCGGCTTCATCGTAGATCTTCGCCGCATGGGGTGATCCCAGCCGCGCGAACATCGCCTGCACGTCGTCGGGTTTGATCGACGTATCGCGGGCCCCGAAGCTGCCCAGCAACGGGGTCGTGATGCGGCTCGTGAAGTCGAACGTCGACGCCGTCGTCGGATCGGCGGAGCTGGTGCCGGGTCGGACGTTGCCGTAGAACATTGATGCTGCCGCGAAGGCCTTGGAGTCGATGATCGACTGCAGCGTCAGACTGCCGCCCATGCAGAAGCCGGTAACCCCAAGCGACGCGTCGCGCACTCGCGTGCGCAGCCAGTCGTGCCCGGCCAGAATATCCGTCAGCGCAAACCCTTGCGCGTTCATCTGCGCGGCCAGCGGCGAAAAGATCGCGTAGTCCGTCGCGCCGTCGCCGCTAGGCGGATTGAAGCGGTCGAACAGCGCCGGCGCGATCGCCACGCAGCCGGATTTTGCGAAGCGGCGTACGGTGTCGCGCAGCTGCGCATCGACGCCCCAGATCGCCTGGATGACGACGACGCCCGGGGTGAGCCGCGTCAGCGTGCGCGGCGCCGCCGCGTACGCGCCGATCGGCGACCCGGCCGACGGCCGCAGCCGCGGGCGCGACACGACGATCGCCGGATCGTCTTCGGCGACGATCGGCGGGTGGGGCTTGCCGAAACCGTCGGTCTGCGCCGCCGCTGCCGCGCCGTTGGCGATCGCGAACGCGGTGCCGGCGCCGAGCCGCACGAACCCGCGGCGCGAGAAACCGGCTGAGGTCGCGTGCAGCGGGTCGGTCGGATCCAGTGCCACCGTGTCTCCTCGCTTCAGTACAGATGCCCGCAGGCTGCGGCCGGCGCGCCCGGGTGGTTCCGGGAAAAAACGACGAGGTTATAGTTCCCCGAAAGGAGGCGGTCCTCACTCAACGCGACTTCGGTACGCGACACACCGCCTTTGAGGTCAGCCAGGAAGTAGCGCGGGCTGCTTTCGAGCGCGTCGCAGTCCTGCCCGCGATACACGCGCACCGACTGCGTGCGGCCCGGCAACACACCGTGCATCGTGACGAAGATGCCCGTCCGCGTGCCGCGCCGGAAGAGGGTGACGGTGCCGACCTGACCCGAGTCGTTCACTTGCTGGATACCGCGCTCGACGCCGGCTCCTGAGTCGCCCGGATACCCTTGTGCGGAAGCGACGGCGGCCGTGAGCACGGCGAGCAGTGCCGCTGCGACGATGCGTTTGTTCATGCGCGTCTGTCCGACACGCTTGCTTGCTTGCCCTGCGGCCCTAGGCGCTCTTTTCGGCCCACTCATCGGCCCGGCGCTGCATCTCTTCCGGCGCGACGTCTTCGACCTTGGTCGAGATGACCCACACGTGTCCGAACGGGTCGACGATTCGTCCCGAGCGCATCCCGTAGAACTGATCCGCCACCGGAAATTTCAACGTGGCACCGTACGAGACCGCGCGCTCGATGACGGTGTCGACGTCGGGTACCGCAAGCGCGATGCTCACCGTGGTGCCGCCGAGCGTCTGCGGGCTGGGTGAATCCCATTCCGGAAATTCGTCGCACAACATGAGCTCGGAGCTGCCGATCGTCAGCACCGTGTGCATCACTTTGCCGTCCGGTCCGACCAAACGCCCGAGTTCTTCTTGCGCACCGAACGCTTTCTCGTAGAAGGCGATCGCTTCGGCAGCGCCGCGCACGCGCAGATACGCGGTAATGCTCTGTGAAATCGGGTCCCGTTGCGTGTCGCCGTTCATCTTGCGCGCCCTCCGACCCCTCCGGTCGCCTGCTATGGTACCGCATCGGCCTGGCTCCTCGCTAGCGACTCGACGGCCGCCGGCCCATTCCCGCCCGAAAACCGGCCGCGCAGACGGTTCTCAGTAGCGTGAAACCGCGTCCGCGCGGGGAAAGTAGTTCCTCCAAAGAGGGGCTATGCTGCATCTGCTCGTTGGCGCTGCTCTGGCGGCGTCGCCGTCGCCATCGTCCGGGGATCTGGCGTTCAAGGCCGGCCGTTTCGATGAGGCCTTGGCTGCCTATACGGTGGCCGCGGCGGCGAACCCGGACGATCTCGACGCGCGGCTCGGCCTGGGCACGATCGAGCTGTATCGCAATCGGCTCGCCGAGGCGAAGCGCGAATTCAGTGCGGTGCTGGCCAAAGATCCGCAGAACATGCGCGCCAAAGGCCGGCTCGCCGTCGCGCTGCAGCGCGAAGGTGCCCCGGGGATCTTTGCGATCGACCTGCACGGCGCGCGCGAGGTCGACGTTCCGCTGCTCGGCATCGATCCGCTGCCGATGCTGCACGTCACGGTCAACGGGCACGAGCTGACGCTCTTCATCGATACCGGCGCGACGACGATCGATCTCTCAACCGAGGCGGCCCAGAGGGTGGGAGCCCTGGTGACCGCCGAGGGACAAGGCGTGTTTGCGGGCGGGAAGACCGGGGACGTCGGCACGACGTCGTTGGCCCGGGTGCAGGTCGGCGGTCTCACCGTAACGGCGCTGCCGGCCGAGGTGCTTCCCGGCCTCAGATCGGCCGTCGGCACACACGTCGACGGCGCAATCGGAACGTCGTTTCTCGACCACTTCCTCTCGACGATCGATTATCGCCGGAAACTGCTCGTGCTGCGCCCGGCAAGCGATTCCGCCGCCTTCGAAGCTGACGCCGCGCACCGCAACGCCGATCTGCGCACGATGTGGCTGGTCGGCGACCACTTCATCTTCGCGACCGCGCACGTTAACGACGCGCCGGAAGCCCTCTTCAACATCGACACCGGCGGCGGCGGGATCGGCCTGCAGCTTACGCAGGCCTCGCTCGAGGGCGCGCACATCACACCGGACCTGGCCCACGCCCAATCGTTCAGCGGGGGCGGCGGTGAAACGAAGGCGGTGCCGTTCCGGGCCGTCGTCACGCTCGGCAAGCGAACGGTGCGCGACGTCCCCGGCCTCTACTTCACCGAAGGCGATCAGTACGGCATCTTCCCATTCACCGTGTCGGGAACGATCACGCACGAATTCTTCCGCAACTCCGCGCTCACGTTCGATTTCGTCGCGATGCGCATGCTCGATGAGTAGCCAGGGATGCCGGCGCGTGACCGGCAAAAACGTCGTCATGACCCCGTGGCGGCGTGCCGTGGCAGCGTTTCTCGCGGCGGCGATGTTCGCCGGCGTGGCGGTTCCGGTCGTGGCGGCCCAGACGCCCGATGCGCGGGCGATCGCGCGAGACGGGTTCGTCTACGGTTACCCGCTGGTCATCATGGAAGTCACCAAGCGGATTGTCACCACGGCGACGCCCGCCGGCACGTTCGTGCACATGCGTTCGGGGCCGACCCCGGTGTTCCGGATCGTCGTCGCGCCGAACGGCGACACGCGCTACTCCTCGGCATGGGTCGATGTCTCGCACGAACCGCAGGTGCTGCACGTGCCCGACGCCGGCAAACGCTACTTCGTCGCCCAGGTGATGGACGCGTGGACCGACGTGATCGCCGACCCGACGACGCGTGTCCCGCACTCGGCACCCGGCGACTACGCGATCGTCGGTCCGCAATGGACCGGCTCGCTGCCCGCCGGCGTCACGGCGGTGCGGTCGTCGACCAACGACGTGTGGGTGCTCGCGCGCACGCGGAATGTCGCCGGTGACGATCCGAGCGTCATCACCGCAATCCAACAGCAATACCGCATCGTTCCGCTGAGTCATTTCGGTGATCCGGCCTATCAGGCGCCGGCCGGCGTGATGCGCGACCCGAACACCGACACCGGCCCAACGCCGCCCTCGATCGTCGCGGGCATGAGCGGCATCACGTACTTCAATTTCCTCGCCGCCGCGCTGGCTGCGAACCCGCCGCGCGCGGCCGATGCCCCGATCGTCGCGCGTCTGGCCGCGATCGGCATCGTGCCGGGGAAGGCACTCGATGCGAGCACGATCGATCCGGCGCTGCGCGCAGCGCTGGACGCGGGCGTGCGTGATGGCCTCGCGTTGGTGCAAGCATACGACCCGCCGGGTGTGCGGCACATCAACGGCTGGCGTTACACCGCGAACACCGGCCGGTTCGGGATCGACTACGCCTATCGGGCGTTTGTCGCGCTGACGCTGCTCGCCGCCAACCTGCCGGAAGACGCGCTGTATCCCGAGACGTCGGTCGACGGAACCGGTGCGCAGCTCAGCGGCGAACACCGCTACGTGATGCACTTTGCCGCCGGCAATCTGCCGCCGGTCAACGGCTTCTGGTCGCTCACGCTGTACTCGCCCGATCACTATCTCGTCCCGAACGCGATCGACCGCTACACGCTGCGTGACGCCGGCCTGCGGCGCAATGCCGATGATTCGATCGACGTCGCGATTCAGCACGATCCGCCCGACGGCGACCGCACGAACTGGCTGCCTACACCGGCCGGTCGCTTCCTTATAACCCTGCGCCTGTACTGGGCGCGGCAAGCCGGCCTCGACGCGAGCTACCGCATCCCGCCGATCGAACGCCGCTAAGCGCACGCACGCTCGTTTCCACCATTCGCCTGCTTGCGTTTGGTGTGAGCATTGAGTGAGGAATGGGCATAACAGTTCTATCGCGCTCGTTTCGCCTCCATCTAACGATGTCCAGAACGGATAGGAATCTATGTCACGAATTATCCGGGGAATCGGAATCTTTCTCTCCATCGCACTCATTTGGGCGATAGTCCCCGCGCCCGCATCCGCTCAAGTCAGCCTCGCGCTCGACTTCGGCGCGGTGTCCGTCCTGATCGGACCGCCCGCGCTTCCGTATTACGAACAGCCTCCGTGCCCGCAGCCAAATTACGCCTGGATGCCCGGGTACTGGGGGTGGGGTCCCGGCGGTTACTACTGGGTTCCCGGAACCTGGGTCGCCGCGGCCGATCCGGGCTACTATTGGACGCCCGGATACTGGGCCTACAACGGCTATAACTACAACTGGAATCCCGGCTACTGGGGCCCGCAAGTCGGCTACTACGGCGGCGTGAATTACGGCGGCGGGTATTTCGGTAACGGATACAACGGCGGCAGATGGCAGGGCCGCAATTTCGCCTACAACACCGACGTCAGCAACGTCAACCGGCGCTTCATTCGCAACGTGTACGCCAGTCGAGCCGGCTACAATCCGGCGTACAATAGTCCGAACGCCCAGCGCTACAGCTACAACGGTCGCGGCGGCGTTCAAGCCCGTCCGACGGCATCTCAGCAAGCCGTCCTGCGCGAGCACCGCATTCCGCTGACGTCCATGCAGCGCCAGCACGTTCAGGTCGCTGCGGGCAACCGCAACTATCTGGCCCGTGTGAACAACGGCCGGCCCCCGCAGCTTGCCGTCGCTCGCTCGTTTGCCGCAAATCGGCGTCCGGCGAACTACACGCCGGTGCGCGCGCAAGACCGGCAAGCGGTGCGGACCTACGTCGCGCACACGCCCCAACAGCCGCGCACGGTGACGCATGCGATGCAGCCGCAAACGGTGACGCACGCGACGCAGCCGCGCACGGTGACGCATGCGATGCAGCCGCAAACGGTGACGCACGCGACGCAACCGCGCACCATGGTCCACGCTGCGCCGGTACAGCACACGTACGTGGCGCCGGTGCGCCACTACCAAGCGCCGGTCCAGCATACGTACGTAGCGCCGGTGCATCAAGCGCCGGTCCAGCATACCTACGTTGCGCCGGTGCGGCATTACCAGGCACCGGTTCAGCACACCTACGTTGCGCCGGTACGGCAGTATCGACCGCCGGTGCAGCACGTCGTTCCGGTGCGCAACGTTGCACCCGCGCGGCAGGCCGCGCCGCACCCGGCGCCTCCCGGTCACGATAAACAGGGTCCGCCCGGACACTAGCACTCGCTGACCAACCCAAAGGGCGTCTCGGTTCGACCGAGGCGCCCTTTTTTCTCGAACGTTTTCGGCGGTGGTGGGCGGTACGGTCGCGGCGAAAGCACCGGCATGGACTTCGATGCGGTCGCCGCGGCCTGGGATCGTTGGGCGCCGGTCTTCGAGCGCGGTGCGCATCCCGTTAGCGACCGGCTCGTTGAGGCGGCTCGGCTTCGCCGCGGCGACACGGTCCTGGACCTGGGGACGGGCACCGGTGAACCGGCGATCTCGGCTGCGCGCACGGTCGGCGCGCAGGGCCGAGTCGTCGGGATCGACGTGTCGCCGGCGATGGTGCTGCTGGCGCGGGAGCGCGCCGCGCGTGAAGGTGTCGTCAATGCAGACTTTGTCATCTCCGACGCCGCCGCGTATACCGGCGACCGGAGCTTCGACGCGATTGTCAGCCGCTTTGGACTGATGTTCTTGCCGGACTTAGATGCATCTCTCGCCCACTATCGCGGCTGTCTGCGCGCCGGTGGCCGGTTCGCCGCCGCAACCTGGGGCACGCCGGCCGAGGTGCCGATGATTTCGCTGCCGATGACGGTAGCGTCGCAACGGCTCGGTCTGCCGCCGGCGCCGCTCGAGGGTGGGCCGTTTGCGTTACACGATGCGGCGCAATTGCGCGAGGGATTTCTCGCGAGCGGATATGGGGACGTCGAAGTCCAGGACGTCCGGACGATTTTCCCGTTCACGTCGGCCGAAGAGTACGTGGCCTATATGGCCGAGATCGCGCCGGCTTTCCATGGGCTCCTAGGCCGGCTCGACGCGGCCGAAGGCGCGGCGCTGCGGAAGGACGTCGAAGCGGCCGCCGGCGAGCATTTTGCGAGCCCCGGCGGCGGCGTGCAGTTCCCCAATCGCGTGATCGTGATCGGCGCGACCTCGCCCGCATAGCGGCCCGCGGGAAACGAAGTCCGGCGCGACTGCGAGCGGTCAGTGAATGTTGCTGATCGTGTTCTTCGCCGTATCGTGCTTCGTTTTCATGATGTTACTGACCATCGTGAACTGACGGTTGTCGTTCTGCCTGGAGTTCTGGAGCTGGAGGTACTGCAGGTTGAAGCTCATCTGCTGTTCTTGCATGGCTTGCGTGGCCGCCATCAGCCCTGCTTCATTCGAACTCGAGCCGGGCGCAGGGGTAGCCGGACCTCCGGCTGCGAGGGTCGATCGTCGTTGTTCGAAGGCGGTTTCCAGCCGCAGCTCGACGGCCAGGCGCAAGACGAGCGCGGCCGTCGTTGGATTGGACGCACCGGCGGCCCGCGAGTCGGCATCGCGCGCGAGACGTTTCAGATCGAGCGGTGCGGCGAGGAGCGCCGCCGTCTCGGTGTCCACCCAGGCGCGAACGGCGGGGCTCGCGGCAGCGTTGAAATCTTGCTGGAAGGACGCGGCGCCCGGGGCAGGCGGTGCCGGAGCGACGAGCGCGGGCGGTTTATCGGAAATCGGCATCGCGAAAGGCTACTGGAAATTCCGCGCGCGGACCTTGTCGGTGCTGCCGTGCGCGTCGAGGCTCCAGCAGCGCTTCATGATCAGGTCGATGCAGCCCGACTCTTTCTGCAGCACGCCTTCGACGATCAGGCATTGCGAGCCGCGGATCGTGCGCCGGTTGCGCTCGTAGACGTCGGGTCGCACGATCACGTTTACCAGGCCGGTCTCGTCCTCGATGGTCAGGAACACGAAGCCCTTCGCCGTGCCGGGGCGTTGGCGGGTGATCACCAGGCCGCCGATCTTGCAGACCAGATTCTTGGGCATCGCCGGAAGCCGGTTTGCCGCCAGCACGTTCTGCGCATCGAGGACGCCGCGAATGTGCGCGATCGGCTGCACGTCGCTGACCCCGGTGGCGTGGATGTCGAGCGTGGTCTGCTCGATCGGTGAGAGCCCGCGCAGCTCGGGCTGCGGTTCGTTCTCGATCTCCATCGCCCGGCCGAGTTCGCCGCGCGCTTCACGCTCGTCGAGTCCGCGCAGCGCCCACATCGCGTCGCGCCGGGTCGAGAACCAGGGCGCGAACGCACCCGCGGCGGCGAGGTTCTCGAGCGCTTCGCGCTCGAGTCCGCTGCGGCGCGCGAAGTCGATCAAATCGCCGAACTCGCGCGGCGCGCCGTCGCGTTCGTCACCGTGCGAGAGCGCGCGCTCCAGCCGTTCCCGCTGCACGTCGCCCATACCGCGCACGAGGTGGAAGCCGAGCCGCAGGGCGCCTTCCTGATCGACGAAACTCCACCACTCGCTCTCGTTGACGGTGATCGGCTGCACGGTCACGCCGTGCCGGCGCGCATCGTTCACCAGCACCTCGGTGGAATAGAAGCCCATCGGCTGCACGTTGAGGATCGCGGCGCAGAAAATCGCGGGCTGGTGGCATTTCACGTACGCCGAGGCGTAGGCGAGCAGCGCGAACGAGGCCGCGTGCGACTCCGGGAACCCGTAGTCGGCGAAGCCTTCGAGCATGTGGAAGAGCTTGTCGGCATCCGCGCGCGGGATGCCCTGGGCGAGCATCCCCGCGACGAGCCGCGGGTAGATCTCGGCCATCCGGTCGCGCGAGCGCTTGTGCCCCATGGCGCGGCGCAGCTGGTCGGCCTCGCCGGCGCTGAAGCCGGCCGCTTCCATCGCCATGCGCATCCCCTGCTCTTGGAAGAGCGGCACGCCCAGCGTCCGTTCGAGGATCGGCTTGAGTTTCGGATGCGGATACGTCACCGGCTCCTGTCCGTTGCGCCGCCGCAGGAACGGGTGGATCATGTCGCCTTGGATCGGGCCCGGGCGAATGATCGCCACCTGCATCACCAGGTCGTAGAAACAGTGGGGTTTGAGCCGCGGCAGCATCGACATCTGGGCGCGCGACTCGACTTGGAAGACGCCGATCGAATCGGCGCGCTGGAGCATCTCGTAGGTGGGACGGTCGTCGGCGGGGATGCTGTCGAGCGAGAGCGGCGGCCGGTCAGGGTAGCGCCGCCCATGCAGCGCGAACGCATCGCGCAGAAGCGACAGCATCCCCAGGCCCAGCAAGTCGATTTTGATCAGCCCGAGGTCGGAGAGATCGTCCTTGTCCCACTGCACGATCGTGCGGTCGCGCATCGTCGCCCACTCGACCGGCGCCACTTCGACCAGCGGCGAGCGCGTGATCACCATGCCGCCGCTGTGGATCCCCATGTGGCGCGGAAAACCATCGACGCGCCGGCAGATCGCCAGCATCAGCGCGCCGAGTTCGCCTCCCACCGGACCGCGCACGTGCGCGTCCGGATCGTCGCCGCCGCGGTCGTCGGCGAGGTGGAAACTCGGCGTGTGGGCGCGTCCCGGCGTCGCCGCCGGCACGTCGTCGCCGCGTGAGAGCACGATGTTCGAGCCGGCATCGAGGTCGCGCCGCTTGGTGACCGAGTCCGGCAGCGGCGCCGGCGCGACGTGCTCGGCGCCCACCGCCCCGGCGAGCGACTCGCGCGCATCGTACTCGCGCACGATCTGCTCGACCTGACCGAGCGTCAGGCCGAGCGCCTTGCCCACATCGCGAATCGACGAACGCGTCCGGTAGGTGATCACTTCGGCCGCCATCGCCGCATGCTCGCGGCCGTAGAGCTCGTACACGTACTGAATCACCTTCTCGCGGTCCTGATGCGCGAAGTCGATGTCGATGTCGGGCACCTCGCCGCGCTCTTCGCTCAGGAAGCGCTCGAAGAGCAAACCGCTCGCGACCGGATCGATCGCCGTGATCCCGAGCGCGTAGCACACCGCCGAGTTGGCGGCCGAACCGCGGCCCTGCGCGAGCACGCGGAGCCGTTTAGCGGCGTGCGCGATATCCCAGACCACCAGGAAATAGCCGGCCAGATCCATCCGGGCAATGATGCCCAGCTCGTACTCCAACTGGCGTTCCACTTTCGGATCGAGCGGCCAGGCATACCGTTCGCGTGCACCGCGCATCACCAGCGTGCGCAGGTACGAATGCGCCGACGATTCGTCGCTGGGGATCGGGAAGAGCGGAAACTCCCCGCCCAGCTTGTCGAGCCGGAACGCGCACCGCTCGGCGATGGCCAGCGTGTTCGCGATCGCGCGCGGGAACTCGGCGAAGAGCCGTATCATCTGCGCCGGCGTCTTGAGATGATGTTCGTGATTCGGCCGCAGCAGCGTCCCGGCGCTCTGCAGCGGCGTGCCGTACTTCACGCAGGTCAGCACGTCGCAGAGCAGCCCGTCCGCGCGCGTCGCGTACGCGACCCCGTTCGTTGCGACATACGGGACGTCGAGCTGCCGGGCCAGCCGCACCATGGCGCGCAGCAAGGCCGGATCTTCGGGCCGCACGTGATGCTGCAGCTCGAGGTAGAACCGTCCGGGGAAGGCATCGCGCAGCCGCGCGCCCAGCGCAACCGCGGCGCCGGTATCGCGCCGCAGCAGCGCTTTCTCGACGATGCCGTTGCGGCCGCCCGACAGCGCGATCAGGCCGTCGGTGCGTCCGTCGAGATCGTCGAGCCGCAGCCGCGCATCGCGTTTGCGGCCGCGCAACTGGGCGGTCGAAATGAGCCGCGCCAGGTTGCCGAAGCCGCGCTTGTCGGCCGCGAGGAGCACCAAGCGCGGCGTGTCGGTCGGGACTTCTTTGGAAGGCCGCGCCGGACGGCTGGGCCGGATCGGTTCGGCATCGGCCGTCTCGAGCGTCAGCTCGGCACCGCAGAGCGCTGCGAACGGCGTTCCGGCGGCGGCCTTGGTGAAGCGGACCATCCCGTACAGCCCGTCCCGGTCGGTCAGCGCGACGCCGCCCAGTCCCAAGCGCCGGCCGTGGGCGATCAGCTCCTCCGGGTGCGACGACCCTTCGAGGAAGCTGAAGTTCGACCAGCAGTGGAGTTCGACGTACGCGGGCACCGGCATCGGGGATCCCGAGGATACTCGAACATACGTTCGATATCCCGCCCGGGGTTCTCACTCTTTGTCCTAGTTCGCCCAATGGTTGGAAAATGGTCATAACTTCCTACTCTATTGATATAATCTGACCATTTAGATATAATCCAACCGCATGGCATTACTCGAAATTCAAGCCACGGTCCGGACCAAGAACCAGGTGACGATTCCGCAGCCGGTTGCCGAGCGGCATGGAATTGAGCCGGGGCAGCGCCTGGTCATCGTGGACGGCGGGACGGAAGACGAGTTCACCGTACGCGTCATTCGCCCGAGCTATGCCGGCGCTCTCGCCGGCGTCTTCGGCACGACCGAACAGAACGTCGCCTACGTGCGCGGTGAGCGCGAGGTCTGGGACTGAACCAGAAAGGCTTCGAGAAACGCATCCCGGCCGGGGACCGTGTGCTCATCGACACGTCGGTCCTCATCGCCTACTTCGAGCCGAGCGACACCACGCACGACGTTGCGGTCCTGCTCGTCGACGACTTCGTGAAGAACGGCCGGAACGCCGCACTGGTCTCGCCGGTCACGGCGATGGAACTGCTCGTTCGACCGCTGCGAGTGGCACCTCAAGGAGCCGTTCACGTTCACGACTTCCTCGTTCACACGCCGAATCTGACCCTTCTTCCCATCGATCTGCACGTCGCCCAGGAAGCCGCATCACTCCGGGCTATGCACAACTTCAAATCTCCCGACGCGCTCGTGATCGCGACCGGCATTGTCGGCCAAGTCGGCCACCTCGTCACCAATGATGCGGAGTGGCAAAAAAAATTAGCGCCGACGAAATCCCGCATCCAGGTAGCCGAACTCAACAACTACGTCTGACGTGCATACTCCCGGTGCGAACCACTCGGCTCCCGAACATTTTGGAGCGCCGATTCATCACCTGAAGGCCGCCCATCAATCTTGCGATTGATCGACGGCACATCCGCCCCGAGCGGATTAGTACTTCAGCGGGGGTGGTTTCGGCGTTTCGGTGTCGGGCGTGGTGCCGCCGAGGCTGAATTCGATCGCATCGGGGCTGAGCTTCGGTTTGGGCGGCGGCTCACCGGCGAGCGAAAACGCGATCGTCGGATGCGCGGCGGTGCCGTTGCCGTTCACACTCGTGGCGGCCGGAGGCGCGTACTTTTCCTCGACGGGCTCGGGCGCCGGCGGCGCGGGTGCTGGCGCTGCGGGCGCTTCGGCGACCGTTTCGGTCGAGTGACCGGTAAGTGCGTCGGTGAAATCGGCCAAGCCGCCGCGGCTCAGCGGCTGAGATGCCGGCGCAGCGGGTGGTGCCTCAGCCTCTGGTTCCGCAGCCGGCACGAGCACTTCGTCTAGGCGGGCCTTTAGGTCGGCCAGTTGAGTGCTGAAACCGGCGGCGGGAGCGGGTTCGGGCGGCGCCTGGGCGATCTCGACCGCGGCCGACTTCGTGGCCATCTCCGCCGTGTCGATCTCGATCGTGGTGGGGGCGGCCTGGCCTTGGAAGGGGACCGTGTCGATCGCCGGCGGCCGCTGCGCTTGAGCCTGCTCGGCTTTCGCGCGCAGTGCCTCGAGCCGGACGCTCAGCGGTTCGCCGGTTGGCGGCACCGGCTTGAGCTGCGGAGCCGGCGTTTCGACCGGCGCCGCTTTGGCGACCGGGAAGTCGTCGTCGTCGTCGACGCCGTGCGGCGCGGGCGCGACCGTACCGGGGGACGCCATCTCGAAGACGCGGCGGTACTCTTCCCGCGTCACGGTCCGGATCTTGATCAGCCCGTGCTGCTCGAGCGCCGAGAGCGACTCCGTGATCGAAGCCAGATCGACCCCGATGCGCCGCGCGATCGCACCGAGTGAGGTGCGATCGTCGAAACTGTGGAGCATCTCCCACTGCCACGGGCGCAGGGTCATGTTCTGCGCAAGGATGTCGAAATCGGACGTACGGGCGACGATGTCTCGGGCACAGACGAACATCAGTTGACTCCCAGGGTGCTCAGTGCTTCCGCGAGCGATGCCTGTTTTTCAATCTCTACGTCGTCCTTGAGGCAGAGGATGAGTGACGAATTGTGGCCGCTCCACATGATGGGGATGACGAAGGCGGGCATATCGCGCGGAAACCTTACGTCGTGCGAGGGGCCGCTGAACACGACCGGCACCGAGATCATGAATCCCGAGCCGAGAAATTCCCGGGCGTTGCCGGAGATGGTGTTCGCGATCTCACCGACATAGTCCGCATAGATTTCGTCGGTCTGCTCGGTTTCCCCCAGCCGCTTGACGAGCTCCGCGACCATCTCGCGCGGCGCCGTGAAATAGACGCACCCCCGCTGGGTCCCCGACACCCCGATCACGGCGGAGAAATCGCTGACGACCCGATCTTTCTGCTCGCGCACGAACGGCGTGCTCACTTCCGCCGACGTCGCGGTCACCTGCGCGAAAAACCGTTCGGTACCCTTGACAAAGACTTTGAGGTCGTCCTCGGACATTGCGGTCGGCCTACTCCCTTAGTCGCGAAAAAGCTCGACGAGTTCCGTGTTGAGCGTCTCGGCGGTGAACGGCTTGAGCAAGAATCCTTGG
>Ga0182024_10012628_pt1 | contig 16669 bp, 13 predicted proteins | sample P32metaG_FD_120480 | JGI IMG/M metagenome (GOLD analysis project Ga0182024, IMG submission 120480) | Permafrost microbial communities from Stordalen Mire, Sweden - P3-2 metaG (Illumina Assembly) | ecosystem: Environmental > Terrestrial > Soil > Wetlands > Permafrost | place: Sweden: Stordalen... | reverse complement strand
GTGAAGGTGAAGGCCTGGTTTGGCTATGACGATTCGCTGGATGCGTTCGGCGTGCATGGCGCGGGGGGGACAATTGGAGCGATTCTTACGGGCCTCTTTGCCAACAGTGTGATCAATCCGATCTTCGGAGCGGGGAAGGCTACCGGTGCGCTGGAGGGGAATTGGCATCAACTGGTGAACCAGCTTGTTGGGGTGGCGATTGCGTGGAGCCTTTCGCTTGTAGGTACGCTGATTATTTTGTTCGTCGTGGATAAGGTGATTGGGCTTAGGGTGAGTGTCGAGGAAGAACGCGAGGGCCTGGACATTTCGCAGCACGGCGAAGAAGGGTACGATTGGGCGCACTAAGGCAGGGAGTAGGGAATAGGGAATAGGGAATAGCGAGCAGATGCAATGGCATGGGAGAGGTGGAGCGGGATATGCAGAAGATTGAAGCGGTGATTCAGCCGTCGAAACTGGACGCGGTGAAGGATGCGCTGGTGGAGATCGGCGTTGACGGAATGACGATCATCGAGGCCAGAGGGCACGGACGGCAGAAGGGGCACACGGAGTTTTATCGAGGGCGGGAGTACGCTGTCGATCTGTTGCCGAAGGTGAAGCTGGAGGTCGTGGTGGCGGATGGGATGGTGGAGAAGGTCATTCTGGCGATTACGGCGGCGGCTCGGACTGGGGCGATTGGCGATGGAAAGATCTTTGTGTCGAAGATCGATGAGGCGATACGGATTCGGAATGATGAGCGGGGCGAGATCGCTCTGTAAGCGATGTTTCCATCGAGGATGGCTGTATGCTTTAGGTTCCTTCGAGTAAAGCGGCCATGCAGATAGACGAAGCGACAGACGGCGGGATGCGCAGCAGATACCAGCGGCGAATGCTGGAGATTCGTGGCGCGTTTGAGGCGGGCGGAGCGTCGGGTGCGGTGACGATTGCTGCACGGTCGAAGGCGCTCGATGAGCTGGTGAGTGGCCTTTGGGGCCGGGCGGTGAAGCGGGATGCGCGGCTGGCGGAGGGAATTGCGCTGGTTGCGGTGGGTGGGTATGGGCGGGCGCAGTTGTTTCCGCACTCGGATGTCGACCTGCTGTTTCTGCTGGATGGACGGCTGCCTGAGAAGGACTTGAAGGACTCGATCCGTTCGGTGAGCCAGGAGATGTGGGATTGCGGGATCCGGGTTTCGCCGACGACGCGGAGGCTGGCGGAGTGTGAGCGCTTCCATGAGGAGAATCCAGAGTCTGCGCTTTCGCTGATGGACCATCGGATGGTCGTGGGAGATGCAACTTTATACGACAAGCTGGCGGGGCAGGTGGCTCCGAAGCTGCTGCAGCGGGATCAGAAGGCGATTGTGGCTCGGTTGCTGGAACTGACGCAGGCTCGTCATGCGAAGTATGGGGATACGCTGTTTCATCTGGAGCCGAATATCAAGGATTGTCCGGGTGGGTTGCGGGATGCGCATGTGTGTGCGTGGATGACGAAGCTGCATGGGGTGGCGGCGGCGGGGAAGAAGGGCGGAGCGGGTGAGGCTGGAGTTGGGCTGGGTGCGGCGTTAGGGACGGCGGGGGGTTCAGCCTCGGCAGATGACGGGAACGAGTTTCGCAAGGCGGTGGAGTTTCTTTGGCTGGTGCGGTGTTTTCTGCATTATCGGCATGAACGGGATGACAATACGCTGGACTGGCAGGCGCAGGATGCTGCGGCCGAGGCGGCGGTGGGGTTGGTGGGACGGCGGCCGAAGAAGCCGGATGCGGCTTATTGGATGCGGTCGTATTTTCGTCATGCGCGGAGCGTGGAGCGGCGAGTGGCGCAGATGATGGACGAGATGCCGGCGGGGAAGGCTCCTTCGAGGCTGCTTGGGTTGAAGCGCAAGCGCGAGGCGGAGGTGGCGCAGCACGGGTTTCGTCTGGAGCGAGGACGCGTGGTGCTGGAGGAGGTGGGTGCGGGGAGGCACGATCCGGCGCAGGACCCGGAGGTGGTGCTGCAGGTGTTTCGGGCGATGAGCAGGACGGGAGCGACGCTGGGGGGGAGCGCGGAGGAACGGTTGTCGCAGGCGCTGCCGGAGCTGTCGGCGCACCTGGAGGAGGGGCCCGCGCTGTGGCATCATCTGCAGGAGATTATGACTGGGCCGCATGCAGGGGGCGCGCTGCGGGCAATGCATGCGCTGGGCGTGCTGGAGTTGTTGGTGCCGGAGTTTCATGGGATCGATGCGCTGGTGATTCGCGATGCCTACCATCGGTACACCGTGGATGAGCATACGTTTGTGCTGATCGATACGCTGCATGGACTGGAGAGTGCGCAGACGGGGGCGATGGCGGAGTGGGCGACGCGGTTTGGCGGGTTGCTGAGAGAGCTGCCGCATCCGGGGCTGTTGTATCTGGCGGCGCTGCTGCATGACACTGGCAAGGGACGGAGCACGGGCGACCACACGAAGGAGAGCGCACGGCTGGCCCAGAGTGTGTTGGGGCGGCTGGAGCTGGACTCGTATGAGAGCGGGCTGGTGGTGAGCCTGATTGCAAATCATCTGGAGATGTCGGCTGCGCTGCGGCGGGATATTTTCGATGAAGAGACAGTGCGGGCGTTTGCGGGAAAGATGCAGACGCCTGAGGCGCTGCGGATGTTGACGCTGTTTACGTATGCGGATATCAATGCGGTGCATCCTGACGCGTTGACGCCGTGGAAGGCGGAGAATCTTTGGCGGCTGTATATTGCGACGGCGAATTACCTGGATCGCAGCGTTGACGATGAGCGGCTGGGAGCGCAGGGGGAGTTGGTGCATCGCGTGGCGGCGTTGCTGCCGGGCCAGAGCGCGGCGGTGGGAGAGTTTCTGGAGGGGTTTCCGGAGCGATATGTGTTGACCAGGACGCCGGGGCAGGTGCGGACGCACTTCAAGATGGCTACGCGGTTTCGGGAAGATGCGGTTCAACTGGATTTTCGCTATGCGCCGGCGGTGAGCGAGCTGACGCTGGTGACGCGGGACAGGCCACAGCTTTTTGCCACAGTGGCAGGAGCGCTTGCGGCTTGGGGAATGAACATCGTTACGGCGGATGCGTTTTCGAACCGGCAGGGCGTGGTGGTGGATACGTTCCGGTTTACCGATACCTTTCGGACGCTGGAGATGAATGCCTCGGAGCATGAGGCGTTTGTGAAGAGCGTGCATGATGTGATGACCGGCGCGGTTTCGGGGGAGAAGCTGTTGAGCGGGCGCAAGCGGGGGCGACGCAAGTCTCCACTGGTGGTGGTGGAGACGCGGGTGGAGTTCGATGACGAGGCGTCGTCGCACAGCACATTGCTGGAGGTGGTGGCGCAGGATACGCCGGGACTGCTGCGGGCCCTGAGCCTCACTCTGGCAGGACAGGGATGCAATATCGAGGTTGCGCTGGTGGACACGGAGGGCGAGACGGCGATCGACGTTTTCTATCTGACACGCGAGGGAGTGAAGTTGGATAAAGAAGAAGAGCGCACGCTGAAAGAGGCCCTGGTGCAGGCGATCGAGGAGAATGCCCGGTAGATGGATGGGCGGTGCGGAAGTTTGCGGGTTCGTTCAGAATCGGTAGGGGAGTGCAAAATAATTCGTTGTGTTGGTGCAAGGGTTTTATACTTAAGATCATGAGCACACCTGCGAACGAGACTACGAGCAATGGTCGCCCAACGGCGGTCCCGCAAAAGAACGACCGGTACATCTTCGGCACGCTGGACAGCTTTGCGAAGAACCAGGAAAAGCTGCATGAGGTGAGTTGGGGCGACGAGCAGCCGGAGGGCGTTGTTCTGGCGTCGATGGATGCGGCGATCAACTGGGTACGAAAGAATTCCATTTGGCCGATGACGTTTGGGTTGGCCTGCTGCGCGATCGAGATGATGTCGATGGGCGGGTCGAGGTACGACATTGCGCGGTTTGGCGCGGAGGTGTTTCGTCCGTCGCCGCGGCAGAGCGATCTGATGATTATCGCGGGACGGGTTTCGCAGAAGATGGCGCCAGTGATTCGGCGGCTTTACGAGCAGATGCCGGAGCCGAAGTGGGTGATTTCGATGGGAGCGTGTGCGACCTCGGGAGGGGTATTCAACAACTACGCTTTGCTGCAGGGCGTGAACCAGGTGATTCCAGTGGATGTGTATGTTCCAGGCTGTCCGCCGCGTCCGGAGCAGCTGTTATATGCCATTACTTTGCTGCAGGAAAAGATTCAGCAGGAGCGGGGAACGGTCCGAAAAACGTTGAATTTGACTTAGGCGGAGACAACGGAGTGCTGGTTACTGGAAGGGTTCCTGTGCTTGGCAAGTGGACATTTTTACCATATTGGTTGGTAAAGTATTGAAAATATAGTCGTCGAAGAGTATTTTTTTACCGGATACGTTAGCAACTGAAGTAAGCTGGAAAGAATCGAACAAACAAAACGATCCCTAGTATGAAGGCTCGTAACAAAGTAAGACTTTGAGTGGAGGAATTCGAATGGTTTATCGCCCGTTTCGTAATGTAGGCCGGTTCGTACTGGCTGCATGTGCAGTCAGTCTTGGAATTGCAAGTCTGGGTGCGCAAACTCCCAGCACAGCCGCCCCGATGGGGCTTAACCCTTCGCGAATCGATGTGTTTATGGGGTATTCGTATTTTGGAGCCCATGGAGAAGTCAAGCCCGCGGGGGTCAATTACTCCTCAATCGATTATGGCGCTATCGGCAGTGTGGCCTATTACGCCAATAAGTATGTTGGTGGCGAGTTCGATCTTGCCTCGCATCCGGATGGCAGAAACGATGGCCTGACGACCTTTGCGGTGGGCCCGGTCTTCCGTGCTCCGATGTCGAACTTTACGCTATTTGCGCACGGCCTGGTCGGTGCCGGGAGACTTGGTGGTCCGAACCAGTCGAATCCTTTTATCTACCACGAACCGTACAAGTGGGGTGCGGATCTGACGGTCGGTGGCGGAATGGACTACGATCTGCCGTTCTTTGATCACAAATTTTCGCTGCGTCTCTTCCAGGCCGATTATCAGTACATCCACGCCGATTACGGTCCGCCCACAGCGATCCCAACACAGGGTGTCCTGGGTGGCCGGGCAAATCTGAGTGCGGCTGTGTTGAGCACCGGTTTTGTGATGCACTTCGGTCACATTATTCCTCCTCCGCCGGTGACTTACTCCTGCGCGGTCTCGCCGGCGACGGTCTTCCCGGGCGATCCTCTGACGGTTACGGGCACGGCGTTGAACCTGAATCCGAAGAAGACGGCCACCTACACCTGGACTGCTGATGGCGGTGTAATCTCGGGGACCTCCAACACGGCAAATATCGACACCAAGACTGCCAATCCTGGCACCTACACGGTGAAGGGCCATGTCTCCGAAGACGCAAAGCCTGGCGACATGGCAGATTGCTCGGCCCAGTACACGGTCAAGGCGTATGAGCCACCGACGATCAGCTGCTCGGCGAACCCCTCGACTGTTGCGCCGGGAGACTCGTCGACGATTGCCGCAAGTGGTATGAGTCCGCAGAATCGCCCACTTACCTATAGCTACAGCGCTTCGGCAGGCTCGGTGTCGGGTAACACGTCGACCGCGACGCTGACCACGACCGGTGCAGCACCTGGAACGATCACGGTAACCTGCAACGTGGTTGACGATAAGGGTCAGACAGCATCTGCGAACACGACCGTTACAGTTAACGCGCCGCCACCACCGCCAGCACCGACGACCAGCGCTCTCTGCTCGATCAACTTCGAGCGTGATACCCGCCGGCCGGCACGTGTTGATAACGAAGCCAAGGCCTGCCTTGACGATATCTCACTCAACCTGCAGCGTAGCTCCGATGCGAAGATTGCAGTCGTCGGCAACTCGTCCGCTGATGAGAAGATAGAGAAGAGGCATCACAAGGCTGAAGGCGAGAAACTCGCAGCTGAGCGTGCTTACAACACCAAGCAGTATCTGGTTACGGAGAAGGGCATCGACGCCAGCCGTATCTCGGTCTATACCGGTTCGCAAGACGGTAAGACTGTGACGACTACGCTGATCCCTGCCGGTGCAACACTGGATAACTCTGGCCTAACCCCTGTGGATGAGAGCGCAATGATGGCTCCTTCACACCCTGCCAGAAGGCATCACAAGAAGTAACGACCCACACCGCAACAAGCACACGGGCTGACTGGGTTTGATTCCCAGTCAGCCTTTGTGTTGAAGGGTGGCAGGCAGGCATGTCCTGCAACCAAAATTCGACCCGGTGGTTCTATTTCTATGCAGACTGGATAAACACGTTGAACAGGAACCGATTTAGAACCCCGTTTCTTGGATTGTTATTTGCCCTCTGCTGTCTTCAGTTACACGCGGCGAACTGGCTGCCGTTTGGTCCGGATGGAGGAGATGCGCGCTCGTTTGCCGCAGATCCGCATGACCACTCGCATCTTTATTTAGGTACTCTGACCGGCTGGATCTACGAGTCGCACGACGGCGGCGAGAATTGGAAGCGATTGGCGTGGATCGGGAAACGGGACGACTTTGCCCTGGATAACATTGTGGTGGATAGCTCGAATCCAAAGCACCTTTTAGTAGGAGCGTGGGTTTTGGGAAGCCCCGACGGGGGAATCTATAGCAGTAATGATGGCGGCCTAAGCTGGGCGGCTAAATCTGAAATGCAGGGACAATCCATCCGAGCGCTTACGGCATCTGCTTCGAACCCGAAGATACTGGTCGCCGGAACCTTGAAGGGTGTTTACCGCTCGAGCGATGGCGGCGAGCATTGGCAACTCATCAGCCCCGCGGGCAGCATGGAACTGCATGAGGTGGAGTCTATAGCGATCGATCCGCTCGATCCGCAGATCATCTATGCAGGCACGTGGCATTTGCCGTGGAAGACGACCGACGGCGGAGCGCATTGGACCAATATCAAACAGGGAGTGATCGACGACTCCGATGTGTTTTCCATTATTGTGGATCCGAAGAATTCGAACGTGGTGTATGCCAGTGCCTGCTCGGGAATTTACAAGAGCGATGATGCGGGGGGGAAGTTTCAGAAGGTGCAGGGAATCCCTTCGACGGCACGGCGAACCAGGGTGCTGATGCAGGATCCGAAGAACCTGAACATCGTCTTTGCCGGAACCACGGAGGGCCTGTTCCGGACGGTGGATTCCGGGGCGACGTGGCAGCGTACGACTGGCCCTGACGTGATTATTAACGACGTGTATGTCGATTCGACGAATACAAACCGTGTGCTGATGGCAACGGACCGCGGAGGCGTGCTGGCGAGCAATGATGGAGGAAATTCGTTTTCTCCATCGAATAGAGGGTTTTCGGCACGCCAGATTACGTCTTACGTCGGGGATGTGGCACGGCCTGCGACAGTTTATGTGGGCGTGGTGAACGATAAGGAGTTGGGCGGGGTGTTCGTCAGTGAGACGGGCGGACTGAGCTGGACGCAGAAGAGTGCGGGGCTGAATGGGAATGATGTGTGCAGCCTGGGGCAGGCCTCGAATGGGACCGTCCTGGCGGGGACGGGCCACGGGCTCTATCGTCTGCAAGGTGAGGTCTGGAGCCGTGTCAACGACGTGACTCCTGAAGAGATCGCGCCGGAACCATCGGCGAAAGGGAAGAAGTCCGCTTCCGCGTCCAAGCGACATGTATCTAGTCACGTGACGCATAGTGTGGCTGCGCGAAAAGGCGGGAAGCCGTTTGATGCGGATGTCAATGCGATCGCCCGTTCCGGCGACACGCTCTACGCTGCGACTTCAGGGGGTTTGCTGAGAAGCGTCACATCGGGTGAGAGCTGGCAGCTCCTCGCCAGCATGAAAGAGCATGGGTGGGACTTTGTCGCCGCCGCGAAGTCGACGGTGATGGCAGCGACTTTGAAAACTGCGGTGTTCTCCTCGGATGGGGGCCGGACGTGGACAACTGTGAGGCTGCCCGAGACCTTGGAACAGGTTTCTGCTGTGGCAGTCGACGGTTCTGGCGGCCTTTGGGTGGGCGGCCCGCAAGGCGTCTACTTCTCCGTGGACGGCGGAGCTGCCTGGAAGACGCTCAAAGACCTGTACCTCAGAGAAGTGAACAGCCTGTTCTACGATGAGCCTTCGCAACGGATGTTGATCACGGCCAACAGCAAGAATACCAATGCGTTTGCGGTCAATCTGCCGGACAGGACAGTGCATTACTGGAATACGGGATGGAACCTCAGACTGATTCGTTCTATGGGAGACCACCTGGTTGGCGCTACCCTGTTTGACGGCATTGTGGTGCAGCCGCTCATGATTGACTCGAGTGAATTGAAGAAGCTCAAGTGAGCCATGCGGACTCAAGAGGAATAGAATTCTTGTATGAGCGTTCCATCGACAGATCTGCGGTTGCGACACTCCTTTCAGACAGCCGATCGGACGTTGTTACCAATCGCAGCCAAGGTTATAGCTGGCGAGCGGCTTAGCTTCGAGGACGGCGTCGAGCTGTACCGTGCGGGGGACATCCTGGCAGTGGGCTGGCTGGCGAATCTGGTGCGAGAGCGGTTGCATGGGAACACAACCTACTTCAATGTGAATCGGCACATCAATCCAACGAATGTATGCGTGGCCTCGTGCCGGCTGTGTGCGTTCGGGCGCAAGAAGGGTGATGCAGGCACCTACACGATGGCGCTCGAAGAGGCTTGGGAGACTGCGGCCTCAGGGTACACCGAGGCGGTCACGGAATTTCATATTGTCGGTGGACTGCATCCCGATCTGCCATTTGACTACTTCATGGACTTGGTGCGTGGGTTGAAGGTACGGTTTCCTAAGGTGCATGTGAAGGCCTTCACCATGGTGGAGGTGGCTTTTTTGGCCAAGCGCGGCAAGATGACGATTCCAGAGACCCTGCAACAGATGAAGGCGGCGGGAGTGGATTCGATGCCGGGCGGGGGGGCGGAGATATTTGCCGATCGTGTCCGGCATATCATCTGCGATCACAAGATTGATGGTGGCGAGTGGCTGGATACGGCTCGCATGGCGCATCAGATGGGGCTACGATCGAACGCGACGATGCTGTATGGGCATGTGGAGAATGAAGAGGACAGGGTGGACCACCTGCTGAAGCTGAGGGCGGTTCAGGATGAGACAGGTGGGTTTCAGACGTTTATCCCGCTGGCGTTCCATCCTGAGAATACGGCGTTGGGGCATATTCCGCGGACGACCGGAATGCTTGACCTGCGGCAGATTGCGGTGGGCCGGCTGATGCTGGATAATTTCCCGCACATCAAGAGTTACTGGCAGATGGTTTCGCCTAAGATGGCGCAGATCTCCCTGCGGTTTGGTGCGGACGATATCGATGGCACGGTGATCGAGGAGAAGATCTACCACGATGCCGGGGCGACGACTCCGCAGGGAATGAGGCGAGCGGATCTGGTTCGCCTGATTACAGAGGCTGGGCGAGAGCCATTTGAGCGCGACACGATGTATCGGGCGGTCACCCGAAGCGAAGATACGTTTACTGTCGCGGTATGACGGCGAGGCGGGTAGGATGCGGCGCGTAGACTAGCCGACCCTGTTACGAAGGTAAACTTTTGAGTTGGGAATTTGGCTTTTACTCGTCGCCGCGTTTTGCCTCAGGTTACCTTGCCTTTCAAATCGAATACGCGGCTTGCCTGTCCATTGCCCTTCCAGTTTGGGTGATGTTCTGTCCTTGGGAAATCCAACCAATGACACATGTGTCTCCTGTCTTCGGACAGTCTGAGCCATCCGTGGAAAGTATTCGCCCATCGCTATGCAAGATCCTGCGATTCGCTGAAGGCCGGTGGGTCTGTAGGGGACCCGCTGCGCAGAATACCTTCGTTTTTCTTGATAAATTGAAGCTTTTCGATCTGACCACGATCCTCCTGAAGTGGCTACCTACGTGCATATTTATCCGGACATCAGCAAAGCGCGAAGAGGCGGTTCATTTCTTCATCCCGGCTTAGGGTGGGGCAAATGATCCAAAACCGTGAACCTTCTATGAGGAAGCTCTCAGAAACCGAGGATACATAAACGCATAGGAGCAGGGTGTTACACAGCGAGAAAGTTGCCACCAGTAACCATGACAGAGCGACCAATAGTAACTGTTTAGACCCTTTGGAACAATACCCGTACTGCGAGTAACGGAGTTCAAATCATGAAGATGAAAATTGCATATCTAATTCCAGTGTTTTGCCTTGCGATCCTTTCCTTATCCGCAAGAGCAGACACATTAACCTTGGTCAGCACACCCGGCGGTGGTTCCGTTGGACCGTACACTTTAACCCTCAACCCGGGCGCCACCAGTCTTTCTCTGTTCTGCTTGAATGACAACCTCACCATCTCTGTCGGCGAGACTTGGGGCGTCGAGATAGTGAACGGATCGAATCTCAGCTCTGTTTTCAGCGGTGCAACGCTGACGGCATATGAAGAGGAAGCATATATCTACAATAATAAGGGCAGCGATTCGAACACCGAGATCCAAGATGCGCTTTGGGATATCTTAAATCCAGGCAGCCAGACTCTTGATCCGACGGCGACGACACTCTACATGAATGCGAAAGCTGCTTACGGCTCTACTAACCTCCATGATGTTGACTTCTACATCTATGATGCGGCGGATGGCGCTGTCCCCAACGGTGATGGTGCTCCGCAGAACTTTGTCGGGAGTGCGCCAGAGCCCTCCAGCTTGATTCTTTTGGGATCGGGGCTGGTTGGTCTCGCAGGTGTTGCCCGTCGTAAATTGGCTCGCGGTTAGACTGCCCTGCCGGCGGCTTTGCTTATAGCTATCTCATTTTTTAGCTGATGGATTGGAATCGAAGCCAGACTTATCTCTGGCTTCTCTTTTTAACCAACCCGTCTCTTGCGGGAAATAGTCGATATTTCTGTTGCCGCTGCGCACGAAGTTCGATCGAGATGGAACGATGCCTCTATCCATACGTTGTCATCGGACGACGAGTAACGAATGTCTGTTACTCGCGAAGCGTTACCATTTAGCGCGCTTCCCCAACGGATTGCTGCATGAATAATATTGCCCATTGCCGTGTGAAAATATTTACCCCATCGAGGGCAACCCTCAGCACCAGGACAAAGTGGGACATCTATATTCGCGCCATTTATCGGGAGAATACTGGTATTTCACAACAGAATCATTGGAGTTCACAAATGGCCAGTCACTTGCTAACACATAGATGTATCAACACATCGCAAGAGGCGGTCATTTACATTTCCCCTGTTCGGGGTGTGCAGATGATCAAAAGAATGGATCTTCTATGAGTCATGTCCCGGAATATTCCAGGGCGTGATTGATAAAAGCAAAGTGTTCGGCAAAGAGAGTTGCAGCTGCAGTTTGGGCGAAGCAACTCCTTGCCATCGGCTACGACACTTTGAAACAAGCACTCGCCTGGCGAGTGAGGAGAACTGAAACGTGAAGAAAATTGGTTATCTGCTGCCAGCCATCTGCCTTGCAACACTCACGGTTTCTGCGGTGCCCGCACACGCAGGCCCTATCAACCTTGGACTTCTAGTTGGCCAGACGGTATCCATGACCGTCGAGAAGTATTCGTCCGGCGAGACGAACGGCTCCTATTACGTTGGTCTTACAACAGTCAATATCTCGAACGGAACCGAGTCAGGATCGGTCGAAGCTTTTTGCGACGATTTCAGTCACGAGATCACCTTGCCGGCTATCTACAGCGCGGTAGTTACGGCTGTTGCCGGCAATACAACTCTGGAGGAGGAAGCCTATTACGGAACGATGTTCGGATCGACACCATCTGGCAATTCCACGATGGATAGCGAAATTCAAGAGCTGATCTGGAACTTGTCTGGCGCGAACTACACGCTGTATGGAGACATGACAACACTCCGGACGGACATGCTTAATAACTATCAAAGTGCCAACTACTCCGAAGATTTCTATCTGAGTGCCGGTGACAACGGCCAGTCGTTTATGGTCGTCAACAATTCTAGCCCGATCCCGGAGCCATCTACCCTCGTCACGTTCGGTACAGGATTACTTGCGGCCGCCGGGTTCACTCGTCGCCGTTTCCTTCGCAGCTAGCGTCTTGTGCGTTGCAAGCTCGCCTTTCAATCGACGCACATGTCGTCAGCCATTTGTAACTGCAGGCCGCATGAATTGAAAGCCGCATGCGGCGTCAACCATTACTCTGCTGACTCCCACAGCGGCTCATAAGTAGAACTTTTTGTCTCAACAATTTTCTATAAGGGAAAGGAGGCTTTATGTATTTACTGTTCGGTCCAGCTTTGGCAGGAGTTCTCGTTATCGGGTTCATCCAACTTCGGGATCAATTTACGACGTCGCGTTAGGAAAAAGGTTGTCACTGTTTGTCATAAGCCACCCTCAGGTAAGCTCACCCGCCAGCATAAGAAGCCAGGCTCTCACCTGGCTTCTTATTTGCAAAGAAATGGGCAACTAACTGGACTGCAGGATAGCTGCGCCATAGCGGTCGAGGATGAGTGTGCGGAGATCTTTATTGTCAAGAATGCCGCCATCCATCGCCGGCACCGTGGCGTACAGTCGTGCCAGCCATCGTGCGACCTCCGCTTTGCTTGCCATGCCAGTGGGAATTCCCTGATGACGCGAGGAAACGGTAAAGACGTTGAGAACACAATTTGCGACTACATCATGCCAGTGCGATCGGTTTTCTGGTGAGGGCGGTGGAGAGCAAGAGAAGCAGGCAGGCTCCTACGGCGGGGACGATGAGGCCGACGCGAAGTCCATGAAACTGAGTGGACAAGATACCGGTGAGCCACGGTAGCACCGCCCCGCCGAGAGAGGCACAGGCAAAGAGCGCGCCAAGTCGCGGGTGGTTGCCGGTGCGTGCGAGCATGAAAGAGACGATAAGTGGATAGAGTGGCGCGAGCGCAAGTCCGCTGAGGATGGCAAGCGCGATCATGTTAGTGGACGTCAGGTGGACCGCGGCGCAGAGCAGGATCTCGGCGAAGAGGAGCATTGTGAGGCTGACGCGGTAGAGAGTCGCTTCGCCAGTGCGAGTGCTCAAGGCGGCCATCAGAAGACGCCCGATGAGTTCCGCTATCCAGAAAAAGAAGGAGATAGACGCGGCTTGCAGCGCTGGATTTTCGCGGACGGCATAGCTTGGGAGCCAACCCCCAAGGGAGTTTTCAACGCCTATGTACAGGAACAAAGCAGAGGCGAACGCAAGCACCGACATTCGAGATAGCGGCGGGGTTGCTGCTGTGATGCGCAGTTGAAGGTGCGATGGCTCCGTGGTTGCTGTGCGCTGAAGCACACGAGGAAGTGCAACGGCGAAGATGGAAGTTGTTGCAAGGAAGGCTGCGGTCAGGAGAAAGAATGTCTTCACACCATGCGATGCAGTGAGTTGAACCAGGACAGGGCAGGCGATTGCACCCAGACCCCACGCAATGTTCAGCAATGCGAGAACACGCGCGCGGGAAGTCGAGACAGCAGTGCCTACGATTACGTTTCCGGCGGCGAGCCCGGCGCCTAAGCCGAGGCCGATGCAGAAGAGGGCAATCGGCGCCATAGCGAAACTTACCCAGCCCATCGCGGCGCATCCTGCTGCAGAGAAAGCCGCGCCATAGAGAACGCTGTTCCTGAGATTTCGAGTGGCGAACCACGCTCCGCAGAGTTGCCCGATGAAGTCGGCAGTAAAAAGAACACCCGCCTGCGCGTCCTGAATCTGCCAGTGCCGAATGAGCGAAGGCAGAAGCGGCCCTAGCATGACCGTTGCAATGCCAGCTGCCAGAAAGTAAATGAACACCGGCGCAAGTACACGTAACGATTTCGTGCGGTTGTCGCTGCGTAGTTCTTCGCCGGGATAAGTCATCGGCATAGCACGTCTGCTAACGTTTTGACTGCCGCGATTTTCGCGGTGAGGCTGTCTGAATGGCCGCAGTGGATGATGAGCTTAGGCTCGAACCAGATCTCTTCCGGATAGGGCTCATCCGGTGCCTGAATGCGTCTGACGGCGTCATCCTGCTCGGGCAGTGTATCTACAAGGTATGGCAACAGTTTTACACCTTTCGCTCGATGCAGCATGTGCATTGCGCTCGAATTGGCAAAAATCGACGGAACAGACGATTACAACTTGACGTAATTGGCAGTCATAGTTATGACAATCGTCCGATGCGGCGATTTAGATTTCGACACATCCTCATTTCTGGTCGGGCCTGGGATGCAGCCTGTCGGACAAGGTATTTCTCGCGGAGCCCTTACGGAGAGTTCCTCAAGGAAGAAGCCATGTGGCTTTTAGACTCTCCCGAGCGATTATCGATCTGTAACGGAGGGGATTACATTGAATTATTCAGAGGTTTTGATTAACGGAAAAACCATTGAGATGTAATGATAGTTGCACGTTGACATCGGCCCGAACTCATGAAACTTTATATATCACTCACGTGTATTCTTTGTGGAATCGGTTGCCCCCGCTTCGATAACAAAAAGGGAGGCCATATAAAGCCGAACCGCCACCATCGATTTAGGACCATCGTGTGTGTTTTGCACACTGCAAAAACGAGTACGCGTCCTATTTCTTAGCCGCATCGTCCGGAGAGATTCGGAAGGGGCGTGTGTTGTTCGCAGGAGGCTTGAATGAATGCTTCATGGAAGTTCACGAACGGACTGCTAGGCCTTGTCGTGTTGCTGTTGGTGAGTGTGACCGCGTGCTTCGCGCAGTCCACGGCAACGTTGTCAGGTGTTGTCGCCGACCCGAGCGGTGCGGTTGTCTCAGGTGCGCAGGTCACTGTGCATTCGCTTGCCACTGGACTCGATCGCCAGCTCGTAACGGATAGCGCGGGTCTTTATGTTGCACCTTCGCTGGTACCTGGGGACTATCAGGTGCAGGCCAAAGCATCAGGCTTCAGCCTGTACACGGTGAAGAAGGTGACGCTGGATGTTGATCAGCGCGTGACGGTCAATATGGCTCTCGCGCTCGCTGCCGCCGGTGAAACGGTGCAGGTGGAAAGCACGGCATCGCAGATCGAGACTCAGACCATGACGGTTGGCCAGGTCATCGACAGGAACACCGTGCAGGAGCTTCCACTCAACGGACGCCACTTCCTTGATCTGACGGTGCTCACTCCCGGCGGCGTAGTCGCTCCGACCGCGGGAAGTCTCACCGCCACAAGTCGCGGACTTGGAGCAAACTCCTTCATCACTGCCGGCAACCGCGAAGACTCGGTGAACTTCCAGATCAACGGTGTCAATCTCAACGATATAAGTCAGAACCAGATCACTTTTCAGCCGTCGATCAATACCACCTCCGAGTTCAAGATCGACAACTCGACTTTCAGTGCAGAGTATGGTCGCAGCTCGGGGTCGATTGTGAATGTCTCCACACGCTCCGGCACGGACAAGTTCCACGGTGAGGCGTTCGACTACTTCCGCAACGAAGCTCTCGATGCGCGCAACTACTTCAACCGCAATTTCAACCCCACCACCGGAGCCGCAATTCCTGGACTCCCGGGCGAAAAAGCGCCGCTCAAGCGTAACAACTTCGGCGCGGCGGTTGGCGGCCCCATCTGGAAGCGCCATACTTTCTTCTTCGCTAGCTACGAAGGTTTGCGTCAGCACCAGGGCATTCTGCAGAACAGCACGGTGCTTACACCAGCCCAGCAAACGCAAATAGCTAACAATAAGGCCTCTTTTCCCGCTGCCGCTGCGCTGGCCGCGCTCATTCCACTGCCGAATAGTGGAAATAACTATGTCGCCTTTACACCGGGGCCTGTTCAGATCGATCAGTTCACCGGCGATGTGCTGCAGGAGTTTGGCGCGAACGACTCGTTGCATGGCTTCTACGCCTTCCAGAAGGATGTCCGGACAGAGCCTGCATTGCAGGGCGACACCATACCAGGCTGGGGAGACCACCGTGCCGCGCATCGCCAGGTGCTTACGTTCAACGAGACCCATATCTTTAGCCCAAGCCTGGTAAATGAAGCGCGTCTGGGCTTCAATCGTATCTCCATTGCTTTCAACCCGGCCAATTTGCTAGACCCGACCAGCGTAGGCATCGGCGATGGCCTGGTTGGCAATGTTGGTCTGCCGCAGATTACTCTCTCCGATATCGGTTTGACCTTCGGTGGCCCCTCGGGTTTCCCGCACGCACGCAATGACACCCTTGGCGTCTTATCGGATACGGCTACGCTGCTGCGCGGCAGGCACACCATCAAATTCGGGGGCGAATTCCGTCGCTATCTCGTTGCCAGCTTCAACGGGAACATCGGCTCAATAACCTTTGTCAGTACCCCCAATAACTTCGAACAGGACACCGCAACTGTTTTCAGCGCCCAGCCAAGTAATGTCTCCAGCCGCGTCTACGCCGACGCAGTGGGAGCGTTTGCGCAGGACAACTTCAAACTCACCTCACGCCTCACTCTTGAATACGGCCTCCGCTTCGAGTGGAACGGAACGCCGGTTGAGGGCGCGAACCGCTTCATCATCTTCAATCCTGCTGCCGTGACCCTCACTCGGGTGGGGACCAACGGGCTCGGGGCCGACGCTGCATATGGCCAAAACTACAACTTCGAACCTCGGCTGGGATTTGCTTACGACGCCTTCGGCACCGGCAAGACCGTCGTGCGAGGGGGCTATGCCTACCTGGTGGACCAACCGGTTTCGGGCTCAGCTTCGGGGCTCGCATCCAATCCGCCCTTCAGTACCGCGGTCTCCTATAACGGCGCCGCTATTCCGATCGCTCATTTGTATTCCGACGCAGCACTTTCCGGCCTCTCGATTTACATGGTTAACCCAAACTACAAGAACGCGTAC
>Ga0182024_10012627_pt1 | contig 16670 bp, 11 predicted proteins | sample P32metaG_FD_120480 | JGI IMG/M metagenome (GOLD analysis project Ga0182024, IMG submission 120480) | Permafrost microbial communities from Stordalen Mire, Sweden - P3-2 metaG (Illumina Assembly) | ecosystem: Environmental > Terrestrial > Soil > Wetlands > Permafrost | place: Sweden: Stordalen... | reverse complement strand
CGCCCGGCGGGTGCGCGAGAAGGGGGTGTATGGGGAGCTGGTCCGGCCGGATTTGCCGGCGGGGGAAATCAAAAAACTCCATCCCAAAGGCATCATCCTTTCCGGCGGGCCCAGCAGCGTCTATGACGCCAACGCGCCCAAGTGCGATCCGGAGATTTTCGATCTCGAGGTGCCGATCCTGGGGATTTGTTACGGACTGCAGGTGGCGGCGCAGGCACTCGGCGGGCAGGTGCGGCCGGGCAAGGCGCGGGAATTCGGCCGAACCAAGCTGCGCATCATCGCGGATGATCCGCTGGTGCGCGGGTTGCCGCAGGATACGACGGTGTGGATGAGCCACGGCGATCAGGTTGACCAGTTGCCGGCGGATTTCGTGGCGCTGGCATCGACACCGACCTGCCCGGTCGCGGCGGTGCGGCACGCGCGGCGGCCGTTCTGGGGCGTGCAGTTTCATCCCGAGGTCACACACACGCCACGCGGCGAGCAGATTTTCCAGAACTTCCTCTACGACATCTGCAAATGCTCCGGCGCCTGGACGATGGGCAACTTCATCGAGCAGACCATCACCACCGTGCGCCAGCAGGTGGGATCGGCCCGGGTGATCTGCGGCCTGTCCGGCGGCGTGGACAGCTCGGTCACGGCGGCGCTGCTGCACAAGGCGATCGGTGATCAGCTGGTCTGCATCTTCGTGGACAACGGCCTGCTGCGTAAGAACGAGCGGGAACTGGTCGAGGCCACCTTCCGCGATCATTTCAGGATCAACCTGGTGACGCTGGACGCCACCGAGCAATTTCTTTCCGCGCTGGGCGGCGTCAGCGATCCGCAGCAGAAGCGCAAGATCATCGGCGCGCAGTTCATCGAGGCGTTCAAGCGCGGGGCGGCGTCGGTGGCGGGCGCGCGATTCCTGGCGCAGGGGACGCTCTATCCCGATGTCATCGAGAGCGGCCACGGCTATGCGGGCACATCGGCCAACATCAAGCTGCATCACAACGTCGGCGGCCTGCCGGCGGAGCTGGGCTTCGAGCTGATCGAGCCGTTGCGCGAGCTGTTCAAGGACGAGGTGCGGCAGGTGGGGGAGATTCTGGGCTTGCCGGAGTCGATCGTCTGGCGGCATCCGTTCCCCGGGCCGGGGCTGGCCGTGCGGATCATCGGCCCGATCGACGCCGAGCGCCTGCGCATAGTGCGCCAGGCCGATGAGATCGTGCTGGAGGAGCTGATCGCCGCCAACCTGTACCGCAAGACGGCGCAGGTCTTTGCCGTGCTGCTGCCGATCGGCACGGTGGGGGTGATGGGGGATGCGCGCAGCTATGACAGCGTGATCGCCATCCGCGCGGTGGAAAGCCAGGATTTCATGACCGCGGATTGGGCGCGGATTCCCTTCAACGTGCTGGCGGAGATGAGCAACCGGATCATCAACGAGGTGCGTGGGGTGAACCGGGTGGTGTACGACATCTCGACCAAGCCACCGGCGACGATCGAATGGGAATAGCCCAACGTCCGATATCGGCAAAAAAAGGGCGTAAAACGGCTGGATGTTGGGGGAAATTTCGGTGGGAAACGGCGATTTTCGCCGGCCGTTGAGAGCCGGGAATTTATTTGCATCGCCCAAACCGTTTGTTTAGACTCCACTTGGCAGCGGACGGAACCGCCTGAGCCGGAAAGGTGCGGAGGCGCCCACCGCGGCGCTGGCAGCACTGTGGTGTTGGAGTCGACCGGCGGCGATCAGACGCGATGGGAGCAGAAGGCGGCGGGATCACCGTGTTGTTCAACCCTCCGGTCGTACAGAAACCTCGAAACCATCCAAAGGCGCAAAGCGTCGCGAAAGTGAGACCAATTCCATGTTGGGTCGCAAACGAATAGCGAGTCTGGGTTTGGCCGCGTCAATGGTTTTGCCGCAGGCCGCGTCGATGCGCAGCGTGTGGGCGGATCAAGCCGCGTCTTCTGGGGGTTCTTCGGGCAGCAATTCCCACGCCAACGATGCCGACCTTTTGAAACAGGGCATCGCGCAATACAACGATGGGCAGTATGAGCAGTCCGTGATCACCCTGAAGCAGGTGGACGCCAAGTCGCTGGACGATGCGCAGCGGCAGGCATTGGTGGTGATGTTGGACCGCGCCGGCGCCGCCGCCGACGATCGCCAGGCCGCGCGCGACCAACTCGCGATGGGCGAGCAGTCCCGCAAAGCCGGCCAGCTCGCCGATGCCATCACCCATTACAAAGCCGCCCTGAGTAACCCGCGCGTCGATCCGGATACCCGCCGAGTCGCACAGGACCAGCTCGATCTGATCGCTGGAAACAGGCTGGCGCAGGGCTCGGCCAAGGCGGCGTATAACCGTGGCGTGGAAGAATACAAAAAGTCGCAGTGGAGCGCCGCCCGCGCCGATTTCGTCAAGGCACAGCAGCTTGGGTACACCGGTGGATTCGCCGAAATCAGCCCCACCGATTATCTGAAGCAGATTGATCTACGGCAGTCGCGATCGACGGCGTCGCCGGACCAGGGCGCCGCGGCCCGCCAGGCATACGAACGTGGCCGTGAAGAATATCGCGCCAAGCATTGGGATGCGGCGCGTGCTGATTTCGCCGCGGCCCGCGACGCGGGATTCGTCCCGGATTTCCTGGAAGGGTTGACGCCTTCGGAATATCTGTCGCGCATCGACGAGATGCAGGCCGCCCAGGCCCGCGCCTCTCAACCGGCCGACGCCACCGGCGGCAGCGGATCGTTCAGCGCAACGGCGAATACCGTCAATCTCGCCAACACCACCGGCCCCAGCGAGCAGCAGGCGCTGCAGCACCAGGCCGAGCTTGATCGCATCGCCCAGCAGCAGCGCGCGTACAAGGCCGCGGGGTTGGTCGACCTGGGCCGAAAGGCCGAGCAATCGGGCAATGACCAGGAGGCCATGCGCGATTATTCGGATGCCGTTGACCTGGACCCGAGCAACGCCGATGCCGTGCAGGGCCGCGACCGCATTCGCGCCAAGCTGGGAATCAGCGCGCCGGCGCCCGGGGCGACGCTGCAGAATCGCGCCCAGGAAGTCTCCGCGGAACAGCAGGCGATCCGGTACAAGCTGGATTCAGCAATGACCCGGGCGCGCGGGGCGACCGCGTCGGGAGATTTCGCCGCCGCCAGCGACGACATCGCACAGGCCCAGACGGCGCGCGACGAAGACCCCACCATCTTCAGCGAAACCGATCTTCGTGGTTTTGACACGCGGATCGCGCGCGCCAGGACCGATCTGGCCGATGCCCAGCGCCGCGAGCTGGAGGCGCGCCGCAACGAGGCGGCGCAGGATGCCGTCACCCAGGAAAATATACGCCTGCGCGAGAATGCCACGCGGCGGCAAGTCACCATCCAGGCGCTGATCAAGCTCTCGCGGACGCAGATCGACCAGCAGAATTTCGCCGCCGCCCTGGGCGTCATCGATCAGATCCTCACCCTCGATCCACAGAATGATTACGCCCTGGGCGTGCGGCAATTCGTCGAGGACAAGGCGATCCTGCAGGACCAGCGCAAGTTCCGCCAGGAGCTTGACTCCAATATGGCGCGGCAATTGAACGACGCCGAGGAGGACCAGGTCCCCTACGAAGACATTTACCGCTTTCCGGAAAACTGGCCCGACATCAGCGAGCTGCGCGACCAGGAGAACAAGACCAGCAACGTCAGCAAGGAGGATCAGGCGATCCAGGCGACGTTGGATCGCCGCCTGCCCAGCGTGCAGTTGCAGGGCCAGGCGTTCACCGACGCGGTCGATTTCCTCAAGGACGTGACGGGCGCCAACATCCTGGTGAACTGGAAGGCGCTGGAAGCCGACAGCATCGACAAGCAGACTCCCGTCACGGCCGAGCTGCACGATGTGAAGTTCTCCAAGGTGCTGGACGTCATCCTGCAACAGGCGGGCGCGGGCAAGCTGGGGTATACCATCGACCAAGGCGTGATCGAAATTTCCACAACGGATGAATTGAACAAGCAGGTGGAGACGCGCGTCTATGACATCGATGACCTGCTGCTGAACGAGCAGTTTGAGCCGTTGATGCTTTCAGACACGTTTCTAAGCTCGGGCGGCCCGCAGGTGCAGGGTGGCTCGGGCACGGGCGGCAATACCAGCGCGACGATCTTCAGCGGCAACGCCGGCACCGGTGGCACCAGCCCGCTCCAGGCCGCGATGCAGCAGGTCGCCGATCTCAAGAAAAAAATCGAAAGCACCGTCGAAGCCAACACCTGGAAGGACAACGATCCCAACGGCTACGGGCAGATCGACGATTACAACAACCACCTGATCATCACTCAGACCAACGAGGTCCACGCCAAGGTCGCCAACCTGTTGCAGCAGCTTCGCGAAGCCCAGGCGGTGCAGGTGGCGGTGGAGGTGCGATTCCTCACGGTGTCGCGCAACTTCATGGAAGACATCGGCGTCAACCTCGGTCTGACGTTTAACGCCAATAGCTCCTTCCCCAACGCGCCCAGTCACTATTCGCCCGTCACGATCACCGATAGCAGCGCGAACTTCACGGCGTCGCCGGATACCGGCCTGCCGGGAAGCATCGGCAACAACGCCACGGGTTTGAACGTCGGGGCATCGTACGGGAACCTGCTGGACGACCTGCAGGTCACGCTGCTGATCCGGGCGACGCAGGCCTCTCGCCGCACCAGCGTCGTTCACGCTCCGCGCGTGACGCTGCAAAGCGGCCAGGAAGCGCTGATGTACGAGGAGACGTTCACACCGTACGTCGGCAGCCTTAACGTCACCGCCGCCGCCGGCGCGGCGATCGCCACGCCCGTCATCTCCATCGCCCGCGATGGTGTGGTGCTCACCATTTACCGCGCCGTCGTCAGCGGTGATCACAAGTACGTCACCCTCGACATCGCGCCGGAGCTGGACACGCTGCTCGGTTTCACCAATTTCCAGTTTGAATCAGCCGCCACCACCGTGGCAACCACCACCCTGGCCAACGGCACGATCGTCGCCACCGGTGGATTCGTCGCTCCCACCCTCACCGTCGAGGAGCCCACCGAAGAAGTCACCCGCGTCGTCACCCGCGCCACCATTCCAGATGGCGGCACCCTCATGCTGGGCGGCAATACCATCGCCGGTGAAATCAACCTCGAGGCGGGTGTGCCCGGCCTTTCCAAGATCCCCTTCATCAAGCGACTCTTCACCAACACCTCCAGCGCCAACGATGAACAGCTGTTGATCATCCTGGTCAAGCCGACCATCCTCCTGAACAAGGAGATCGAGGCGAAGATGTTCCCGCTGCTATCGGCGAACAGCCCCTGACGTGGGACGTGACGCTACCGCGAAAAGTCGGTTGGCCCGCAGTTGCCTGTGCCGGGATATTGGCGGCGCATGCGCTGCTGCTGGGATGGTCGGCGGCGGCAAATTCGGCGACGTTTGACGAGCCAGCACACCTTGCCGCGGGGGCGGCCTGCTGGCGGCACGGGGATTTCTCGATCTACAGCCTCAGCCCGCCGCTTCTGCACCTCTGGGCGGCGCTGCCCGCCGTCCTGGCCCGCGCCGCTGTTCCACCCACCACGCAGGCCGACCAGCACTGGATCCCCGAACGACACTGGTATTACGCCGATCAGTTTGTCTACGCCAACTTCGCGCGCTTCGGTTTTCTCCTGCGCCTGGCGCGATGGGGAATGATCCCGCTCTCATGCCTGGCCGGATGGATCGCCTACCGCTGGGCCGCGGCACTGTACGGCCCAATCAGCGGCGTGGCGGCGGTGGCGCTCTATTGCTTCAACCCGGAGGTGCTGGCGCACGGCTCGCTTGCCACGACGGATGTCGGAACGGCCGCCGCGATTTTCGCGTCGTGCTGGCTGTGGTGGCGCTTCTGCCGCAACCCCTCGGCGCGAACGTGGCTCCTGACGCTGCTCGCCGTGACGGCCGCGCATCTCTGCAAGTTCACGGCACTGCTGCTCTGGCCCATGCTGCTGGCAATGGCGCTGCCGCTGGCAGCGCCGTCGCCGCGCCGTCGCGAACTGTTGCTGGCCTGGCTCGGTCTGGGCGCGGCGACGCTGCTGCTGCTCAACGCGCTCTACGGCTTTGCCGGAACAGGCCAGCGACTGGGCGGCTATACATTTACTTCCGATCTGATGCTGCGCGTGCAGCGGCGGATGCCGGCGCATCTGCCGGTGCTCCTGCCCCAACTCTGGGTCGCGGGGTTCGACGCGCAGAAAACCGATACGCAGGGCGGCTACCAGGGTTTTCTCTTCGGCCAGACATATTCGGGAAACCGCTGGTATTACTATCCTGCCGCGCTGCTCTGCAAGCTGCCGGTCTCCGTGTTGGCGTTGTTCGGCGTCGCGGTGATCTCGCTGCTGGCGGGGCGCGGCCGGCTATGGAGCGGCGATCACCGGGACGAGCGCAGCATGCTGTGGGGCGGGATCATTTACGCCGCTGGTGTTTTTTTCCTCAGCGATCTGAATATCGGCGTCCGCTACCTGCTGCCGGCGTTCCCGTTCGCCGCGATCCTGATTTCCCGATTGTGGAAACGGCAAATTTCCATGCCCGGTCCGCTGCTGCACTGGGGTCGCAACGGGTTGCTGGCCATCGCGGTGCTGGAAGCGCTGTGGGTCTGTCCGCGTTTTCTCTCGTTCATCAATTTCGCCGCCGGCGGACCGGCTTCGGGATGGCGATTGCTCACCGATTCCGATTTCGACTGGGGACAGGGACTGATCGATCTTCGCAAATGGATGACGGACAATTCGGTGCCCAGCGTGACCCTGGCGTATTTTGGACTCGTCGATCCGGCCGTCTACGGTGTACATTGCACGCCCATCACCAGGCCCGATGATGAATCGTACGTCGCCGTCAGCAGCTATTATCTGAACGGCCTGACCAATCGCATGGTCATCGGCCCCAATCGGCGCGCCTACATTCAGTTGAAATATTACCAGACGCTACAGACCAAAAAGCCAGTCGCGGTGGTGGGAAACACGATCTTCATCTATCCGCGCCAGGTCATCGAGCTGGCGGCGGCGCAGGCGAGCCTGCAGTCGCGGCCGTAGAGACCAGCAGGCGAATCCCAAATCGATTGTCGCGCAGTGGACTGGCGCCTAGGTCGATCGACACCGGTTGTTCCCGATAATTCGCGGCGATCCACTGGTCGATCGATTGCCCATAGTCCTGACCGAAAAACCTCACACCAAATTCGCTGGTCTGCTTGTGCACGATCAGGATGTCATCCGGCGGCCGCCGTCGCAGGGCCTCCAGCATGTTGGCTTCGCCGAATAGCAGCAGGTCGGGTGGATTGAAATTGACGTATGGTGTGGAAACGACGCGACGGGACAGGTAATTGATCATGATCCCCTCGGGAAAACAGTCCAGTGTTTTGCCCGGTGGAACAACTTGCTGCACCAGCTCGACGGCGCGGTTGACGTAAACGCCGCGGTCATCGGCAAAAAACCCGTCGGCGCCGCTTCCGACAACGACGGTCAGTCGTCGGCAGGTCGTCGCGGTGATCGCCAGGTGGACGATGATCACCGCGCCCCACAGCCCCGTCGCGCCCGCCGCGAAAACCGGCGCGTTGGCGCCGATCCGGCCCAGGTGCGCGGGAATCCAGCCGAACACCGCGATCAGCAGGAGCATCGTCGCCGGCATGGCCAGCCAGCATCCGTAATGGACGATCCGGGAATAGAAAAAAATCTTGGGCAGCAGCAGCAGGGCGAACATCGCCAGCATCGCCGCCAGCAGGGCATTGGCGCCGCCGCGGCGCAGCCGCAGGAGCCAGATGACTAACGCGATGGCGCAGACCACCGGGAGAGGCCGGAACGCCGACAGCCATTCTTCGCCCACGCCGCGCCACACGCCGCCGACCACGAGCAATCCCGTCATGGCGGCGGCGACGCAGTGCGGTGGCGCCGCCCGCCGCCGCGCCAGCCACGCCCACAACCCGGCCGCCGCCAACGCGATCAGATAAGCCGCGCACCACACCGCCAGCAGGTGCAGGCTCCGCGGCAGATCGTCCAGCCCCATGCTGTGCAGGTAGAAATGTTGATCGGCGACGTGCCGGCGCAACAGCGCTGGCCACATTCCCAGCGTCCCGCGCCACGCCATGCTCGCGGACATCCATCGCGACAGCAACAAAAAGCTCATCACCGCCGGGAGAACCAGCGTGGCCAGGAAAATCGCCGCGCCGCCCATCCCGCCGCGCTGCCGGGCCAGCGCGGCGATCAATCCAAGTCCCGCGGCGCCACCGACGGCGACGACAAATTCGGCACGCGTGAGAAAAACCATCCCCGCCAGAAATCCCGCCAGCGCGGCATCGATCCAGCATCCACTGCGCGCAAATCGCCACGTGAAAATCAGGCATCCCAGCGACAGTAGCATGCCGTGCGTGTATTCGTACTCATACGGGCAGACGTAATTGTAATTCCCCGCCGGGGTCAGGTGCGCGAATGCGAATAGCGCGACAAACGACAACCCGCAAACCAGCGCGCACAGCCGCCCGCCCAGGCGCAACGCCAGCCAGTAAACGATCGCGATGATCGCCGCCAGGATCGGCAGGTTGGCAAATTCCAGGACGCGCAGGCTCGATCCGAACAGCCAGAACGCCAGCGCGTTGTAATATACCGACAGCGGCCCGGTGTAATGGGCGATATCGCGATACAGAACCTGTCCCTGCGCCAGTCGCCAGGGGACGTAAAGCTGCACGCCGAAATCCACCAGGACATCCGGCCAGGTCTGCCAGGTCCAGAGCAGCATCGCCAACGCCGCCAGCGCCACCAGCGCCGGGGCGAACCAGCCGCGTTGCCACAGGGAAAGACGGTTGGAGGGGGGAAGGGTCATGCGGCGCGGCAGATGATAATCAATCCTTGACACGCACCGCCATCGAACGTAACAGTATCACATGGAACACCCCAAAATCCTTCACGATGCGATTACGTTTGACGATGTGCTGCTGATCCCGGCGCGCAGCAACTTCATCCCATCCGAAGCCGACACGCATACCCGCCTGACGCGCAAGATCGAGCTGAATATCCCGCTGGTCTCGGCGCCGATGGACACGGTGACCGAATCGGCGCTGGCGATCGCGCTGGCGCAGGAGGGGGGCATTGGGATCATCCACAAGAACCTGCCCACTGATCGGCAGGCGCGGGAGGTGGAGAAGGTGAAGCGCAGCGCCAACGGTGTGATCGTCGATCCGATCACGCTGCCGCCCAGCGCCACCATCGCGACGGCACGGCGGGTGATGCGGGAATACAACGTCAGCGGGATCCCCATCGTGGAGGGCGGCGCCGACGCCCCGGACGCTCCGCGCCGCCGCCACGCCGGCAACGGCACGAATCGCGCGCCAAAGCTGGTCGGCATCATGACCCGGCGCGATCTGAAATTTCAGGAGGACGATTCACGCCGTATCAGCGACGTCATGACCCGCGAAAATCTCGTCACCGCGCCCGAGCAGACCACCCTCGATGAGGCCGAGCGACTTTTATACAAGGCCAAGGTCGAGAAGCTGTTGCTCGTGGACAAGGAGCATCGCCTGGTGGGTTTGATCACCATGCGCGACATCGACAAGCAACAGCAATTCCCCAATTCCTGCAAGGATCGCCGCGGGCGGCTGCGCGTCGGCGCTGCCGCGGGCGTGCTGGATTTGGCGCGCGTCGAAGCGCTGATTGCCGCGGATGTCGATGTGGTCGTCGTCGACACCGCGCATGGTCATAGCCAGAACGTCCTGGAAACCGTCCGCCAGATCAAAAAGAGCTGGGACATTCCCATCATCGCCGGCAATGTCGCCACATCGCAGGGTGCGGCAGAGCTGATCGACGCGGGCGCCGACGGCGTCAAGGTCGGCATCGGGCCCGGGGCCATCTGCACCACGCGGATCATCAGCGGCGTGGGCGTGCCGCAGATCACCGCGATCATGAACGTCGCCTCGATCGCCGATCACGCCGGCGTCCCGGTCATCGCCGATGGTGGAATCCGCCACAGCGGTGACATCACCAAGGCCATCGCCGCCGGGGCCAGCTGCGTGATGATGGGCAGCCTTTTCGCGGGCTTGGATGAGTCCCCCGGTGAAATGATCATTCACGCCGGAAGACGCTACAAAACCTACCGCGGAATGGGTAGCATGGGCGCGATGATCAGCGGGTCCAGGGATCGGTACGGCCAGGCCGACGTGAGCCAGTCCAGCAAGCTGGTCCCCGAGGGCGTCGAGGGCCGCGTGCCGTACCGCGGGCCGCTGGGCGATTTTGTGTATCAGATGGTCGGCGGGCTCCGCGCGGGGATGGGTTATTGCGGAACCGAGAACATCGAGGCGTTGCGCAAGGGCGCGAAATTCTGCCGCGTCTCGGCGGCGTCGATGGCCGAAAGCCACCCGCATGACATCACCATCACCAAGGAGTCGCCCAATTACACCGTCGAATACGCCGAGGACGGGCGGTAAACTCCCGAGGCCCCATGTCACGTGAAACCATACGGGGTTGGTTCAGCGCGGCGGCGGTGATGGCGATGGTCATGCTCATGCTGGGCGCGTTCGGATGCACCACCGATTCAGGCACCCGCAATGCCGATGATCCGACGACCCGCGCCATGGCCGATCCGATGCAATACTCGCCGCCGGATGACACGGATATCAGCGGTGGGGGGATCACCAATTTCGATTCCAAGGCTTTCCACAAGGATATGGATCATGTTGTCAATCCGTAGCCGGCGAATTCTGCTGGGCCTGATGGCGGCGACGATGTTGCCGGGCTGCGTGATCGAGCATCGCCTGCCCCCACCCGAGCCGGTCAACAATACGCCCATCGTGACCGACCAGGCGATGTCGCACCGCGACTGGAATGCCGTTCCCGCGCATTACACCAACGATACCGTGATCGCATTCGACAACTATTCGCCGCTGAAGGCCAAGAACGCCAGATATAGTGCCCTGGTAGAGACGCCGCTGTTCATCGCCAACATGTTCTACACGGCTTACGGCGTATTCATCATTCCGCCGTGGGAGATGGTGCCGTGGAAGTCGATGACGATGGAGCCGACGTACACGGCGATGCCACCGATGCCCCCGACGGCCGCCAAGTAAAACGCCGATGACCCCCAGCCGACAACAGGTCTGCCAGTCCACCGCCGGCAAGCTATCGGCGGCGCTGCCGACGCTGGGCGGCATCCCCGCGGTGATCGGCCTGGACGGGTTCGTCGACGAGATCATCGCGGTGGTCGATAAGCGTTATGACCGCACCCGCTACGATGCGGTCAAGACCATCGACGAGCTGGGGCAGAAAATCCTCCGCGCCGCCGGGCAGTCCTGCAATTACGAGCTGCTGGTCAAGCAGACCAAGCTGGGCGGCAACGGCCCGATCATGGCCAACGCGCTGGCGGCGATCGGGATGAGCGTCACGTACATCGGCAACCTGGGCTTCCCCGCCATTCACCCGGTCTTCCAGGAGTTGGCCGCCCGCGCCAAGGTGATCAGCATCGCCGAGCCTGGTTACACGCTTGCTCTGGAATTTGACGACGGCAAACTGATGCTGGGCAAGCACCAGAGCCTGGGCGACATCAACTGGGATACCCTGCTTTCGCGCGTCGGCGAAAAGCAGTTGCGTACGCTGGTCGACGACGCGCGGCTGATCGGCATGGTCAACTGGACCATGCTGCCGTTCATGTCCGACATCTGGTCGAAGCTGCAAAGCGAGATTCTCCAGGGCATCGCGGGCAAGCAGCGCATGCTTTTTATCGACCTGGCCGATCCGGAAAAACGTACCGGGGAGGATATCGCCGATGCGCTGGCGATTCTCTCGCGGCTGGGCAGCCAGGTGGAATTAACGCTGGGCCTGAACCTGAAGGAGTCCAGCGAGATCGCGGTGGTGCTGGGACTGCCCGCTCCCACCGAAGGCGCCGCCGCCGAAGCGGCAATCCAGGACACCGCCCAGGCGATCCGCCAGAAACTGAACGTGGCGTGCGTGGTGATCCACCCGCGCGGCGGCGCCGCGGCGGCGACGGCGCAGCATTCCGCCGCCATGGCCGGACCCTACGTCACCCAGCCGCGCATCAGCACCGGCGCCGGGGATCACTTCAACGCCGGGTTCTGCCTCGGCCGTGTCCTGGGATTAAGTCTCGAGGAGAGCCTGTGCATCGGCGTGGGGACCAGCGGCTACTATGTGCGCAACGCGCAGAGCCCCACCGGGCGGCAACTGGCGGATTTCATCGCCGCGCTGCCCGCCCCGCAGCAATGACCAGCCAAAAAAAAGCGGCGCCGATCGCGCCGCTTCGTATCCTGCCGGGGCGTTTTATTCACGCCCCGATGTTGTCGATGGTGGGGGGCATCTTGCTGATCTTCAGCCGGTAACCCGAATTGACCGAAGCGGTGTGCACGGCATGGCGCCGGGCCGACGTCAGGTGATGCGCGCGGGTCTTGCTCGCCGAGGTCTTCACGGAACGATGCACCAGGTGATGGGCGCGGGCATGGCTGGCCGCCAGCATCAGGTGCGTTCGGGCGTGTGATGTCAGCTTGTGCCGGGTCGTCCTGGCCATGAGCGGAACAGCCGGAACCGTCAGCAGCGCGGCGACGGCCCACTTGACAGCAGTGGACTTGAGCATTGGCTTTCTCCTTTAATTAACGTCCCCGCGCGACACCGCCCGGGCTAATGCTCTTATCGGACGGCCAATAATCAAATAATGAGAAATTCGGTGTGCTGCGCGGCTGACCTGCGTTGGAGGGGTTAAATGCAACACGGAGACGCTGAGACGCAGAGACAGCCGCAGAGAAAATCAAATATTCTTTCTTCTCTGCGGCTGCCTCTGCGAACTCCGCGGTTCTGCGGTTATATTTTTACGTTCCGATATGCCGACCGGACGGATCCGCGGTGATTATTCCTCTTCCATGATCGTCTCGCGTACCACTTCCTCGATCGTCGTGATGCCGTCATAGATTGAGAGCAGCCCGGCGTGGCGCAGGGTACGCATGCCGCGCTTCTTGCCTTCCATGCGGAGCACCTGTGTGCTGGCGTGCTGGATGATCATGTCGCGCAGGTCGTCGTCGAGCATCATGATTTCATACAGGCCCAAGCGGCCCTTGTAGCCCGTGTTGTTGCAGTTGTTGCAACCCTTGCCGTAATAGAACTTCTTGCCCGCGACATCCTCGTTGCGCAGCGCCAGTTCCATCAGCTGCTCCTCGGCGGGGGTGTACTCGGTCTTGCAGCTCGGGCAGATCTTGCGGACCAGACGCTGGGCGACGATTCCTTCGATCGTGGCCGTCACCAGAAACGGCTCCAGCCCCAGGTCCAGCAGACGCGCGATCGCGCTGGGCGCGTCGTTGGTGTGCAGCGTGCTGAAAACCAGGTGGCCGGTGAGGGAGGCCTGCACCGCGATCTCCGCCGTCTCCTTGTCGCGGATTTCGCCGACCAGGATGATGTCCGGGTCCTGACGCAGCATCGATCGCAGGATGCGGGCAAACGTCAACTCGATGTCCGGCTTGATCTGGCACTGGATGATTCCATCGATGTCATATTCGACCGGGTCCTCCGCGGTGATCAGCTTGCTGCTGCTGTCGTTCAGCTCGCGCAGCGCGGAATAGAGCGTCGTGGTTTTGCCCGATCCGGTTGGCCCCGTGACGATGCAGATGCCGTTGGGCTTGTGGATCAGCTGGCGAAGGCTGACCAGGTCCTCCTCGCGCAGGCCCAGCTTATCCAGGTCCAGGCTGACATTGGCGCGGTCGAGCACGCGCATCACCACGCTTTCGCCGAACATCGTCGGCAATACGCTGACGCGCAGGTCGATGGGCTGGTTATTCACGTTCAGCTCGATGCGTCCGTCCTGCGGCATGCGGCGCTCGGCGATGTCCAGGTTGGCCATAACCTTGATGCGGCTGCTGATGGCCGGGGCGATATGCGAGGGCGGCGGCATCATCTCGTACAGCACGCCGTCGATGCGGTATCGCATCTTGAATTCACCTTCGAACGGCTCGAAGTGAATGTCGGAGGCCTTGTCCTTGATCGCCTGCAGCAGCACCAGGTTGATGAGCTTGCGGACGGGGTTGGAATTGGCGGCCTCCTCCAGGCTGTCGATGTCGATCGATTCACCGCGGTTCTTCAGGTCCTTCAGCGCGTCATCTTCCTGCAATTCACCAAGGATTTCCCCGATGCCCTCGGCGGCGGCCTGGTAATGCTTGTTGATCAGCCGCTCCAACTGCTCCGGATCCGCCGCGATTTTCGCGGTGACCTGGTACCCCATCAGCGAGCGCAGATCGTCCAGGGCCCGGAAATTCTCGTGCGATGCCATCACCACCGTCAGCGCCTTGGTTGCCGCGTCAAACCTGATCGGGATCACCTTGTTGGTGGTGGCGAACTGCGGGGTAACCGCGGCGATCGTGGCCGAATCGATGTTGATCCCTTCCAGGTTGACCAGCTCGAAACCCTGTTGGGCGGCCAAGGCGAGATTGAGATCGAGCTCCTTGATGATCCCCATGTCGATGAGGATTCGCCCCAGCGCGCCGCCTTTTTGCTTCTGGAAGTTGAGCGCCTCGGTGTACTGCTCGCGCGTCACCTTGTTCATCTTCTGGAGGACGCGGCCCAGCGGCCGGCCTTTGAGTTCGGTGATCGGCGGCATGTCGGCCATGGGACTGGGCCCCGGCGTCCCCGGGGCGGGCGGGGCGGCGGCAGCGCCACCAGCGGGCGGCGGAATCTTGGGCCCAGCCGCGGGCGCCGCGCCCGGTGGCTGCGGACGCGCGGCCGGCGCCGGTGGAACCGTGCGCGCAGCCGGAGATGCTGCCGGAGCCACCGTCCGCGCCGCTGGCGATGGCGGAACAGTCCGGGCAGCGGGTGACGGCGGAACGGTCCGCGCGGCCGGCGATGGCGAAATCGATGGCGGGACTGTGCGCGCAGCCGGTGAAACGGGCGCCACCGTCCGCGCCGCAGGCGAAACCGGCGCAGTCGCCGCCGGCCTGCCGTTGCCGTTGCCCGTGATCGGCGCGCCGGCGCCGGCGGGCGGCGCCGCCGGCCGCACACTTGTCGGGGTCGTGGGCTTGACGGCGGGGGCGCCCGGGCGGGGCGTGGCGCCTGCCGGGGTCGCGGGGGTCGGTCCTGGGGGTGTGGCTCGTGACATCGACAATTCCTCGGTTTATTTCTTGTTCAGCGCCGCCAGACGGGCGCGGTTGGCTTCCATCTGCGCGCGGCGCTCCGCATCGCTGATGCCGCCGCCCATCGTTCCGGCTCCTCCCTTGGCCTTGGACCCAGCGGCCCCTTCAGGGGCGCCCGCCTCGGCGCCGTCGGCGCCACCAAAATCGTCCTTGCCCGTGCCCGGATCCAATCCGGCGCGGGTGAAGCGATCAACCATCTGGCCGGGGATGCGGCTCTTGTCGATCGCCTCGGTTGCATCAATCTTGCCCGCCTGGAACAGCGTCCACAGCGAATCGTCCAGCAGCTGCATGCCATAGCGCTTGCCGGTCTGGATTTCCGAGTCGATGCGGAAGACCTTGTTCTCGCGGATCAGGTTCTGAATGCCGGGGGTGACGTACATGAATTCATAGGCGGCGACGCGTCCTTCCACGTCCACGCGGGGGCACAGGGCCTGCGACAGCACGGCGATCAGGTTGTTCGCCAGCTGCACGCGCACCTGCTCCTGCTGGTCGGTGGGGAAGGCGTCGATGACGCGGTTGATGGTGCTGGCGGCGCCGCTGGTGTGCAGCGTGGCGAAGACGAGGTGGCCGGTTTCCGCCGACGTGATGGCGGCGCCGATCGTCGCCAGATCGCGCATCTCACCGACCAGCATCACGTCCGGGTCCTGGCGCAGGCCGCGGCGCAGGGCCTCGGCGAAATTCGGCACGTCCACGCCGATCTCCCGCTGAACCACGATCGATTTCTTGTGATCGTGGTAATACTCGATGGGGTCTTCCATCGTGATGATGTGGCGGTCGAAGTTCTCGTTGATGTAGTTGATCATGGTCGCCAGCGTCGTGGTCTTGCCCGAGCCGGTCGGCCCGGTGACCAGGAAGATTCCGCGCGGGCGGCGGCAGATTTGCCGCGCCATCTCCGGCAAGCCGATCTCCTCGAAGCTGAGCAGCTTGTTGGGAATGCGGCGCAGCACGATGCTGGCGAAGCTCTTTTGCTTGAAGACCGAGACCCGGAAGCGGGTGTCATTGCCGAAGGCGAAGCCGAAGTCGCCGCTGCCGGTCTCCTCAAATTCCTGCTGGATGCGCTCGGGGGTGATCGACTTGAGCAGGGCCATGGTGTCTTCCGGATCGAGCACCTTGGTCTGCAGCTCGCGCATGTGTCCGTGCAGGCGCAGGACCGGGGGCTTGCCGACCACCAAGTGCAAGTCGGATGCCCCGCGCCGCACGCAGGTTTCCAGCAATCGATCAATCTGAAGCACGGATGCCATGTTCGTTTTCCAGCCCGCCAATACCGCCGCGGGCCCCTTTGAATTTTAGACCTGCACAATGCCTTCAATCTGGGCGACTTTCACCACTTCCTCCGCCGTGGTGACGCCCGAGAGCACCTTGAACCGGCCATCGGCAAGCAGGCTTTTCATGCCACCGGCCAGGGCGGCCTTGCGAATCTTGTTGGTGGGCGCCCGCTCGAACGCCAGGGTGCGCAGTTCACTGCCCATCTGCATCATCTCAAAGATGCCGATGCGCCCGCGGAAGCCCGTGCCGGTGCAATAATCGCAGCCGCGCGGCTTGTAGATAATCCTGTCCTTCAGGTCCTCCGGCTTGATTCCCGCCAGCTTCAGCCACAT
>Ga0182024_10012626_pt1 | contig 16670 bp, 16 predicted proteins | sample P32metaG_FD_120480 | JGI IMG/M metagenome (GOLD analysis project Ga0182024, IMG submission 120480) | Permafrost microbial communities from Stordalen Mire, Sweden - P3-2 metaG (Illumina Assembly) | ecosystem: Environmental > Terrestrial > Soil > Wetlands > Permafrost | place: Sweden: Stordalen... | reverse complement strand
TCCCTTCTCGCTCAAAGTCGCCGCGAGCTTCTGGGCCGCCTTCTCCGTCATCCGTTCGGGCAGCGTCGCCGCCCCATCAGTGCGCGGCGCGGCGCCGGACAGAACAATCCGCTGCGAGTTGGTCAGCTTAGACATAGGATCGCGATGGATGGGTTTGCGTTCAATGGCCTTGCGGGTGGTGGGCTTCGGCATGTTCGCCTCCTGGCGGTCAACCGGGGCGACATTGCCCCGTCACCGCCACAACCCCGCTCCAGCTCACCGGCCAGCGGGGGTATGAGGCATTCGGACCGCCAAGTCCTCGGCGCTCCGTCACGCACTACATTGCTCTCGTTCGCGGCGAAGTCCAGTCGTCCTTGCCGCATGAGGCGACTAATTCTGCGACTTGACGATCAACCGCTCGGGCAAAAAAGCCGCTTAGAGGAGCTGATCTTACTCAGAGGGTCGTGGGTTCGAGTCCCACCGCGCTCACCAATAAAATAAAAGACTTAGTTGAAATTTTTTACACCGCAGCCGAGCATTAGCTGGCGATCGGACAACGTTTCGGACAACATCAGGATCATTTCGTTTGCCGGGCCTCACGCAACCGTGAAACCAAGCGTGCTATGCAAAGCCGATGCCCTGGTCCCGCAAGCTCACCAAGCCGATCACCCTCAAGGACGGCCGCCCGATCGCGACGCTGGCGGATGCGCAAGCGATCGTCCTGGCGTTGCCAGAGCGCCACCAGCGCAATGAGCATTGGTTATATACTGGCGAGCTGTTGCGCGAAGCGGCAACTCTCGCCGGCCCGATGAAGATCACGGTTGCGCAACTGACGCGCGCGCTGAAGGCCGAGGGGCTGATTTAGGCGGCGTCATCGACGACGGGCCGTATTCACCAGCAGTTCATCGGGACCGTGCATAGATCGCTATCGCTGGGCAACGCGGAGGAAATTATGTCACTTCGAAGTCTCGCGACCTACTCTGTTGGCGCCCTTGCCGGCGCCACGATGCTTGGGCCGTCATGTGGTTCAACTTGATGGCGTCGCGTGAATCAGATGACGAACTTCGCGACGCGGCGGTCAAGGCCCGCGAAGCATTGGCCACCAAGATGACTCCGGCCCAAATCGCCGAGGCGCAGCGGATGGCGCGCGTATGGGTTCCGAAGTGAGCGCGCCGTCGCTTGGAACGAACGGGGCGGCCGTTGGACGGAGCGAAGCGTCCTGAACGTCGTGGCTCGGGTTTGACGGCCTTAAAAATGCCGCCACGGCGCTATCCGTGCACCAAAGTCACGAGGCGCTTGAGCCCGTATTCAACTGGCGACGGCTGGGGCTGCCATTGCCCCTCGTTCGCCGATCAGTTTGTGAGGCGCACCGGCCTATGGAGCCGATCGAAAAAAGAACAATCCTTGTCTGGGACGGCCCGACACGCCTGTTTCACTGGCTCATCGTCGCGCTGGTCGCGGCCGCCTATGTGACACAAAAGCTGAACTGGATGAACTGGCACGCGATGGCGGGCGACGGCGTGCTTGTCCTCTTGCTGTTCCGGCTGGCCTGGGGCGCTTACGGCGGCGAAACGGCGCGTTTCGCCAGTTTCCTTGTTTCGCCGCGCGCTGCGATTGCCTATCTCAAGCACGCGTCGCGCCGGGCGCCGGACGTCCAGATCGGACATAATCCGGCCGGCGGCTGGATGGTGGTGGCGCTGCTGGGGCTGCTTCTGGGCGAGACGCTGACCGGCCTGTATGCGCTCAACGACATCGCGCAGGTGGGGCCCTTGACTGAACTCACGCCGGCGCGCGTCGCCAATATGATCGACGCGCTGCACTCGACTCTTTGGGAAGTGCTGCTGGTCGCGGTGACGCTGCATGTCCTGGCCATCGCAACCTATAAGGCGGCGAACGGCCACGATCTGTTGACGCCGATGATAACCGGCCGCAAGGCGCTGCCCGCGGGGACGTCGCCCCCGAACATGGTTTCGCCCGCCCGGGCGGCGCTCCTGTTTTCCGGCAGCGTCCTCGTCGCCTTCGGACTGATCAATTTCCTCTGACGGAGAGTCAGCCCTTTGGCGGGTTCACCTGGCCACGGATTTCGCCAGCGGGATTCTCTTTCGTGTGAATGTTGACGTACCATTCGCCGGCGGCGAACTCTTTCGCCTGGTCAGGCGTCAGCGTCGCTTCGCCCTTGATTGGGCTCTCGGCCATCGAGCCCTTCTTCGATAACCAAATTATCACCGGGCCGTTCTTGCCAGCCATCGCCGGTCCGTGGAAATGGGCCATCGTCGCCGGACCCGAGAGGTCAGTGAAGCTGATCGTCCACGTGGCGATCCTCGTGTCGGGATCGTAGGTGAGCTCCGCTGTTCCCTTGCCAGGGGTTTGCACCGCCGGGACCTGCTCAGCGCCGGTCAGCGGAACACTGATTGACATCGGGGCCGCCAACGCCAACCCGGCCCACGCGAGGCCCGACATACCCGCTGCGACAAATAGCGCGCGCCGTGAAATTGAAATCGCCATGTTTGCCTCCCTTGATGGCCGACCATCGTCGCCGCCCGCCGCGCGTTGTATGGCCTGGATCGCCATGGCCCCAGACCTTGCGCGGCGCCGGAAGAAATAGAGGGCGCTTATGGCGGACTTGCGGCGAACTTGCGGCGGCTGACCCAGCTTTTAGGTCTTTTCCACTCGTCCTGTCCGACGTCCGGTTGATGTCGGTTGAAGCGCCTCAGAGCAGCGATGATAGGCGCCGATGATCCCTCGCGGCATCGAGAATTCGCATCAGCCGACCCGACGAAGGGAGCGCAAGATGCAACGCTTCAAGAGCCCGGGCTCAGCACAAAGATTTCTCTCCGCTCACCCCGCCATGACGCCCGCCGCGCTACCGAAGTTGTTTGCGGTCAAATCGCTCAACCGGATGAACGAACTCGGGCGAGCGGAATTCGTTCGAATGGAATGATCGAAACCGCATCAACGTCCAAACGCGTCTTCCAATACCTCCATGCAACAAGCTCGCTGCGCGTGACGGCGCATCCGACGGCGGAATGGATTGCCCGGCAACTTACCGAGGCTTGCGGCTGGGAACTCACGCCGAGTTACGTCATCCGCGATCGCACTGCGTCTACGGCGAGGTTCAAACGGCGGCTTCGCGCCATGGGCATTCGTGACCGGCCAATCGCGCCGCGATCTCCATGGCTGAACGGACATGCTGAACGGCTGAACGGCTCGATCCGACGGGAATGCCTTGATCATGTCGTCGTCTTTGGCGAGCGACACCTACGCCATATACTCCTTTGTTACATGACCTATTACACCGGCGCGCGTACACATCTATCTCTGAACAAGGACGCGCCGATACCGCGGGCAGTTCAGGCTGCTGGCCGCATTCTGGCCACGCCAACCTATCCCATACAGCGATAGCGAAGCCCACAATCTCATCCCCCAATTGGTCGCATGCTGCTCGCCGACGCTGAAACATAGAGGACGAGTATCTTTGGCGCTCGCCTCTCGGCGTACGTTGATTGCTTCGACAATGGGAAGCGGGGCGCGGCTGCTCAAGGTGTTTCTATACTGGCGAGATGGTCGATGAGTCGAGCAGGCCCAGCAGCACGTTGCCGGCGGCCTCGATATCATTGCGGATGCCCTGTCGCACAACTGTGCTATCTCGGGCCTTGAGGCCGTCCAATATCAGCTCATGCTGAGCGTTGGACGTATGGTAATTCCCCGAACCGTGGAGCAGATGGAAATAGGGGCTGATCTGGAGCCATAGGTTCTCGATGATCGCGTAGAGCACATTTGATCCCGCAGCCCGATAAACCACGAAATGGAACTCGCGATTGTAACGCACGTATTCCTTCCTATCGTTGGCGGCGGCCGCGTCCATCCTGCCGACCAGATCTTCCAATTTCGCTATCTCCGCGTCGACGATGCGAGGCACGGCCCACTCGGCGGCTAGACATTCCACCTCCGAACGAACCCGCTTTAGATCCTGCAATCGCTCTGTGGTCAGCAGTGGGATGCCAATGGAGCGACTCGAGATCACGGTCAGCACCTTGGCGGCAGTCAATCGCTGCAAAGCCTCCCGCACCGGCATTGCGCTGACTCCGAAGGCGTCCGACAAAGCCTGGATCGTCACGAGCTGACCCGGGGCGATTTCGCCGCTGAGAATCATTTCACAGAGTTGGCGGTAGACATGGTCCTGCAGCGTGCCTTTCGGCAAGCGCGTGATCGGAAGCGCCAAGGCGGGTGCATTCAAGATCGTCATGTCTTCGTCCTTGAGGACGCTCGCGGCCTGTCGACCACGATGGTCCAATCTTTCTCAAATAGCATGCCGAGCCAACCTTGCACAGTTACGATCATTGATCTATGATCAAAAAAAGGTGCGACGGATCGGCGAGCGCGATCCTGATCCGCCAATCAAAGTGCGTGCGGCTTGGTCACCAAGCGCCGTAAAAGGGAGGAAACGGATGAAGCGCAATTTCTCAAGATGGTTCAGATGCGCGGGAGCTGTCGCTCTGGGCCTCGGATTGGCTGGCGCAGTAGCTGACTCAGCTCATGCAGCGGACAAGAAGTTCAAGATTTTCCTCAGCATGAGTTACATCGGGAACGACTGGCAGGCGGAAGCGGCAAACATGGTCAAGGCCATGGCGCAGCACAAGAATTTCGTCGATAAAGTCGATCTCCAGGTGCAGGTCGCGGGACCCAACGCGCAACGCCAGATCCAGCAGATCAACGCCATGGTCCAGCAGGGCGCGCAGGCGATCGTCGTCTATCCGATCTCGCCGACCGCCTTGAACACGGCGGTCAAAAACGCCTGCGACAAGGGCGTCATGATCATCGCTTATGACGCCGAGATCACCGAGCCATGCGCCTATAATGTTTCCATCGATCAGGAAGAGGCAGGCCGGGTGACAGCCGAGTGGCTCGCCAAGCAACTCAAAGGCAAAGGCAACATAGTCGTCATTACGGGCGTGCCGGGAACCTCCGTCGACACTCTGCGCACGAAGGCCGCCAAAGAGGTGCTTGCGAAATATCCGGACATCAAGATCGTGGCTGAGGCGGTGGGCATGTGGAGCCAGGCCGTCGCGCGCACGGAATTGTCGAAGATTCTTGCGACGCGCAACTGGGACCAGATCGACGGCCTGTGGACGCAGGTCGGTTGTTATACCGCGAACACAATGCAGATCGAAGCCGGCAAGAAACCGGATCAACTGAAGCCCTGCGCGGGCGAGGGCGCGAATGGCGGACGCATTCAGATGCTGCCGGCTAACACCGAGGTCGAGGGTGCCAACGGCACCTATGCTCCTCTTGGCGCTCCGCGCATTTCCTACGCCTCTCCGCCTTACGCCGGCGGCTATGCGTTGAAGCTCGCCGTTCAGAAACTCGAGGGCAAGGATATCCCGAAGAGAATCACGCTTCCGCTTCCGCTCGTCACCAACGAGACGGTCAAGTATTGCAAAGAAGGCACCTGGGCGGAGATGAAGGAGGGCTGCAATGCTTTCCCACCCGCGCTTGTCCCGAATCCTGGCTGGTTCGCGTCGATCTACTCGCCGGAAACTCCGGAGATTGGCCTGCAAGCCGCGCTCGTCGGCCAGCCCGAGCCGTAAGCGGAACCCGTTCGACGGAGCCGGCGGCGCGAATCTCGCCTGTCGGCTCAGCCGGTTCCCCATCCGCGCCGCGGCGGCGAGCCGCTACCGGGTTGAGTTTACATTATGATTCATGAAGCTTTCACGGCCCAGCCGGCAAAAGTCCCAGCGGTCTCCGTCGAGGGCATTTCCAAGGTGTACGGCGCGACTGTGGCCGTCGACGACGCTTCGTTCGCGATCACCAGCGGCAGCGTTCATGCGCTGCTCGGCGAAAACGGCGCCGGCAAGTCGACCATCGTGAAGTTGCTATCTGGCCTGACACTGCCGGATAACGGCCGATTCCTGGTTTTTGGCGAGGAGGCGCGGCTGTCAAGCCCGCGTGTCGCGCACCTGCGAGGCATCCAGACTGCCTTTCAAGAGATGGCGCTGATCAAGGACCTCACCGTCCTCGACAATATGCTGCTGCCATACGGACCGGTCGGCCCCGCCGGCACGATTCGACGCCGCGTTGCCCGGGATCTCGTTTCGGAGCATTTCGAAACACTCGGCATTGCCGGCATCGCGCTCGACGAGGAGGTCCGCGACCTCGATCTCGCCATTCAGCAAAAGATCGAGATCGCCAGGGCGATCTTTCGAAAGCCGCGCATCTTGCTTCTCGACGAGCCGACATCGACGCTGTCGGGCCGCGACGTCGACTGGCTCGGCAATATCATCGCTGACCTCAAAAGCCGCGGCGTGACCACCGTCTTCATTTCGCACCGCCTGCGCGAGGTGCGCGCCTTCTGCGACGTCATGACCGTGCTGCGCAACGGCAAGCACATCGCCACCGGTCCGGTGGCGGAATTCGACGACGACGCCGTCATCCGCATGATCGTTGGCCGGTCCTTGTCGCACGCCTTCCCGCCTCGCCCTCAATCGTCCAGCAAAGTCAAGCCCGAGGTGTTGGGAGCGGACGCGTTGGCTACTTTCGGCAAGCTGAAGGAAGCCTCGTTCACCCTGCGAGCGGGTGAGATCATCGGTGTCGCGGGTCTGCAGGGCATGGGCCAACTCGACCTGTTCCTGGCATGCTTCGGAATGACGGAGCTTGCCGGCGGAACGCTGCGTATCGACGGCGAGCCTATTGTGATCTCATCGCCAGTGGACGCGGTGCGCGCCAATATCGGCATCAGCTTCGTGCCGGAGGATCGCAAGACCGAGGCGCTTTTTCTCAAACTCACAGGGAAGCACAACGCTTCGCTGCCGGTGATTGATCGGTTCATAGGAACGGTCCTCATCGACGGCGATGCCGAGACGAAGGCGGTCGAGAGCGTATTCGACCGAGTCAACGTGGATCGACGCGCGTTATGGACCCGCGCCGGTTCATTCTCGGGCGGCAATCAGCAGAAGATCGCCATCGCCAAATGGTTGCTGGCCGAAAGCCGTGTCTTGCTGCTCTTCGATCCGACCCGCGGCATCGACGTCGGCACCAAGAGCGAACTTTACCGCCTCATTCGCGCCTATGCCGACGCTGGGGGCGCTGTGTTGTTTTACTCCACCGAGGTCCCCGAACTCGTGCATCTCGCGGATAGGGTCCTCGTCTTCTATGCGGGTAGAATCGCAGCCGATATTCCAAGCGATGACCTCTCGGAAGAAACGATATTACGCGCCGCTCTCGGGACGGCCGATGACACGGAGCAAGCCGCGTGATCGCCGCTGCGAGCACTGCAAGGCTACCCGGAGCCATTGTCCGCGCCCCGGCGTTTATGCGTCGGCTCGGACGCCTTCGCGGGTTGTTGATCGCTATCGGCGCCTTTGCCGTGCTGCTGGCGACAGTGGCGACTTTCAGTTCGGTCTCAATTGGCTACTACGACTTGGCGTCGATGGCGACGAGCGGCGCCACCCTCGCTCTGGCGGCGACGGGTCAGACGATCGTCATCCTCTCTGGCGGCTTCGACCTGTCGGCCGGCGCGGTGATCTCTCTCGTCAATGTGACTTTGGCGTCGAAGCTTCAAGATCCCTCCGTGTCGCCCTTGGTCATCGTGCTCGCTGGCATCGGCATTGGCGCGTTGTCGGGGGCGTTCAACGGCTTCTTTGTCGCCATTTTGCGCGTGCAGCCGATCGTGGTGACCTTGTCCACAATGTTCATTCTGCAAGGGATCACGCTTCTCGTGATGGACAAGCCCGGCGGCGCGCTCTCTCCCGCACTCAGCGACCTCCTGATTGGCGACGCCATTCCAAATGTTCTGCCTAAACCCGTCCTGCTGATAATTTTGCTGTTGGCTCTCTGGGCGTGGCTGAAGCGCACCAGATTTGGCACGGCGATTTACGCCATCGGCAGCGATCTCGATTCTGCGCAAGCGGCCGGTATCTCGACTCGCTTCGTGCAGTTTATGGTCTACGTGATCGCCGGCGGCTGTTATGGGCTCGCGGGCGCGTTCATGAGCGCGCAAACGGGATCGGGGGACCCGCTCGTCGGCAACCCGATGTTGCTGCAGATGTTCGCCGCCGTTGTGATCGGCGGGACAACGCTGGGCGGCGGACGTGGAGGCCCGCTTGGCACGGTTTTTGGCGCTTACATCCTGATGATGGTCGTCAACATCCTGCTCGTTCTCAACGTGTCGGCCTATTATTCCACCGTAGCCGAAGGAGCGATCCTCGTTCTTGCCGTGCTCGCCGGCTCGTTCAGTCGCAACTCGCCGTTCGCCCGCCATTTGCGACGTGTAATCCTGCGCATCCGTGCGCGTCGGCAGGGGCTCCTGCCAAGCCAGCGGAGTCACCAAGCACGTCCGCTCAGAATGAGCACCGCGGCCGAGCGCGCCGCGTCCCCGAGCACGGCTTTTCCTTCTTTCATCATACGTCATGCCGAAACCCTGCGTTTCGCGGTCCCCGCTTATTTGTGCTTCGTAGGCGTGGTTCTCGTGACCGAATTCGTGCTGGGTCACGCGGCCGGGCATTGGACCTATTACAATTCGCTGATCGTTCTCTCCTCCTTCCTGGCCGTGCTCGCTTTGGGGCAGGGATCCGTCATCCTGACCGGCGGACTCGACCTGTCTCTCCCGTGGACCATCGGCCTCTGCGGCATTCTGCTGGCCGGCATGGTGAAGGGATCAGATGGCGCGCTCCTCTATGCGTTGCCGGTTGTGCTCGCCATCGGAGCGCTGATCGGGCTCGTCAATGGCGCGGGTATCGCGCTCCTCGGGATATCGCCCATCGTCATGACGCTCGCCGTCAACGGTATCCTACAGGGCGCGGCGCTGGTCTATTCCAACGGAACGCCAGATGGATTCTCGTCGCCGCTGTTGCGGCTCTTCATGACGGACCAGCAGTTTATGATGACGCCTGTGGTCCTGTTTGTCGTGCTGTTCGTAATCTTCGCCGTGCTGCTGCTGGACCGCACAGCTTTCGGGCGACGGATCTATGCGGTTGGCAACGGCGAGCGGGTCGCGGCGCTTTCCGGGGTCTCAGTTAGCCGGACGCTAATCGGCGTCTACATGTTATCGGGCCTTTGCTCGGCCATTGTCGGCATATTGCTGACTGGCTTTTCGGGCCAGGCCAGCCTCGGCATGGGCGACGAATACCTCTTGCCGTCCATCGCCGTCGTGGTGATCGGTGGAGCCCTGATCACCGGAGGGCGTGGGCATTATCTGGGCATGCTGGGCGGCGTTCTGCTGCTCACCTCGCTGCAAACGCTCCTAGCGGGCACCACACTGCCTTACGCCACGCGCGCGATCCTCTATGGGCTTGTCATGCTGGCCGCCGTCATGGCGTTGCGCGAACGTCGCAGCTGATCCGGAGAAAGAGACATATGCCGCCACCCCCAAACACTTTCTCCCTCGCGCCGGGAACGCGAGCGCTCGTCACGGCCGGTGCGTCAGGCATCGGGCGCGCCATCTCCGACCTGCTCATCGCTCATGGCGCGCGGGTCCATATCTGCGATGTGTCCGATGAGTTCCTTGCGGATTTCGCCGCAGCCTATCCGGAAGCCGGGCGCAGCAAGGCGGACGTTTCCTCGGACGCAGACGTAGCGCGATTGTTCGCTGATTTGCGGACCAACCTCGGCGGCCTCGACGTGCTGGTGAACAACGCGGGCGTCGCCGGACCAACGGGCGGCGTCGAGGAGATTTCGCCGGCCGAGTGGCGGCGCACCATCGATGTCTGCCTGACAGGCCAGTTCCTCTGCGCCCATCATGCCGTTCCCTTGCTGAAAGCTGCCGGCGGAGGTTCAATCGTCAATCTCTCATCGGCCGCCGGGCGTTTCGGCTATGCGTTCCGCACGCCCTATTCGGCGGCAAAATGGGGCGTGATCGGGTTTACGCAGAGCCTCGCCAAGGAACTCGGCCCGGCCAACATCCGGGTCAATGCGCTTCTGCCCGGCATCGTCGAGGGACCGCGCATGACGGGGGTGATCAGCGCACGGGCGCGACAACTCGATGTTTCCTATAAGGAGATGGAGAAGACCTATCTCGACCGTGTTTCGCTGCGCCGCATGGTGACGGCGCAGGACGTCGCCGCAACGGCCCTGTTTCTGGTGTCGGAGGCTGGCCGCAATATGTCCGGTCAATCCATCGGCGTCGACGGCAACGTCGAATCCCTTTGAAGGAAACGAGCGTGGCGAAGATCGCGATTGTGGGAACGGGCTTCATTGGCCGCGCATGGGCGATCAGCTTCGCGCGGGCGGGGCATGAGATTGCGCTGTGGGATGGGGTCGCCGCGGCGCCCGCCGCGGCGCTCGCCTATATCGAGGAACTGCTGCCCGATCTCCACCGATACGATCTTCTCAACGGGTCGACGGCCGCCGAAGTCCGCGGCCGGATGCACATCGCGGCGACGCTGGAGGAGGCGCTCGGCGGCGCCGAACACGTTCAGGAGAACACCCCGGAAGACCTCGCCGTCAAACGCGCGATATTCGCGCGGCTCGACGCCGCGGCGGGGCTGAACACCATTCTGGCGAGTTCGACCTCGGCGATCCTGCCCTCGAAGTTCACCGAAGCGCTCGGCGGGCGCGCCCGCTGCCTCGTCGTCCATCCGATCAATCCGCCCTATCTGATCCCCGCCGCCGAGGTCGTGCCGGCCCCCTGGACCGATCCGGCCGTGGTGGAGCGGACCGCCGCGTTGCTGCGCGCGGCCGGCCATGCGCCTATCGTGATGAAGCGGGAGATCGACGGCTTCGTCATGAACCGGATGCAGGGCGCGCTTCTGGAGGAAGCGTTCCGCCTGGTCGCCGAGGGCTACGCCTCCGCCGAGGACGTCGACGTCGGCATCCGCGAGGGGCTGGCTTTGCGCTGGTCTTTCATGGGGCCGTTCGAGACCATCGACCTCAATGCGCCGGCCGGCGTGCGCGATTACGCCGAGCGCTACCAGTCGATTTACGCCGCCATTTTCCCAACGGTGCAGTGGCGCGCCGACTGGACCGGTCCGGTTCTCGATACGATCGAAGCCGAGCGGCGCGCCGCTTTGCCGGCGGATCGTCTTGGCGAGCGCCAGGCCTGGCGCGACAGGCGCCTGATGGCGCTGGCCGCCCACAAACGCCGCGCCGACCGCGAAATCGGGCGGTGAGCCTCCCTCCGACATCAATAAGGCGAGCTGGATAAAATGGCGTCGAACCCAAAAGTCATCATCACCTGCGCGGTCACCGGCGCGATCCATACCCCGTCAATGTCGCCGCACCTGCCGGTCACGCCCGACGAAATCGCCGCCGCGGCGATCGGGGCGGCCGAGGCGGGCGCCGCCATCGTTCATCTGCACGCCCGCGATCCGGCGACCGGCAAGCCTGACCAGTCGCCCGAAGCGTTCGCCCGCTTCCTGCCCCGCATCAAGCAGGCGACCGACGCCGTCATCAACCTGACGACGGGCGGCGCGCCTTACATGACCGTGCAGGAGCGGGTGAAGCCGGCCGAGACGTTCAAGCCGGAGGTCGCCTCCCTCAATATGGGCTCGATGAATTTCGGCCTGTTTCCGATGCTGGGCCGCTTCAAGAATTTCAAGCACGAATGGGAGCCGCAGGCGCTCGAGAATTCGCGCGACCTCGTCTTCCGCAACACGTTCAAGGATATCGAGTTCGTGCTGGGCGTCCTTGGCGACGCCGGCACACGCTTCGAGTTCGAATGCTACGACACGTCCCACCTTTACAATCTGTCGCATTTCCTCGAACGCGGCCTCGTGAAGCCGCCGCTGTTCGTGCAGACGGTGTTCGGCATCCTTGGCGGCATCGGGCCGCATCCCGAGGACGTTCTTCACATGAAGCGCACGGCCGACCGGCTGTTTGGCGATCAATACCGATGGTCGGTGCTCGGCGCTGGCCGCAATCAGCTCCCCATCGCCGCGCAGGCCGCCGCCATGGGCGGCAACGTGCGGGTTGGTTTAGAGGATTCGCTATGGTCCGGCCCCCGCAAGCTGGCCGAATCCAACGCCCAGCAGGTGCGCTTCGTTCGCCAGATCATCGAGGGGCTCGGTCTCGCCGTGGCGACGCCCGACGAGGCGCGCGATATCCTGTCGCTGAAGGGCGGCGACAAGGTCGCGTTCTGAGGATGAAACCTGCAAAGAACGATTGGGGCGCGCCATGCTACACATCGAACTCCTGATTGACGGCCGCGCCGAACTCGGCGAGGGCCCACTGTGGGACGTCGCCGAACAGCGGCTCTATTGGATCGATAGCCTCGGAGCGAAGGTTCACTCCTGCGATGCTTCAGGCGGGGCGCAACGTGCTTGGAATGTCCCCGAACATATCGGCTCGCTCGCTTTGCGCGAAAACGGCGGCGCCGTCCTGTCGCTGCGCGACGGCTTCTACACGCTCGACTTTACAACAGGCTCCGCAAGGAAGCTTGTGGATCCCGACCCAGGTAAGCCGCGAATCCGGATGAACGACGGCAAGGTCGACCGTCAGGGTCGGTTCGTCGCGGGCTATATGGACTATGAAGAGCGCGACCCGATCTGCTCTCTGTTCCGTCTCGATGCGAATGGATCCGTGCATCGACTGGAACAGGGTATCGTATGCTCCAATGGGCCCTCTTGGAGCCCCGACGGGCGTATCTTCTACTTCGCCGATACACATACGCGCGATATCTGGGCCTATGACTACGATCCGGCGACTGGTGCGGCGACGAACCGGCGGACCTTCTGCTCATTTCCAACAAGCGGCCTGAAGGGCCTGCCGGATGGCGCGACGGTCGACGCCGAGGGCTTCGTCTGGAGCGTGTCGGTCTATGAGGGCAAGCTCGCGCGCTTCGCACCGGATGGGCGCCTGGATCGCGTCGTCGGGCTGCCGGTGGAGAGCACGACCAGCCTCAGTTTCGGCGGACCCAATCTCGATATCGCCTATGTTACTTCGATGGCGCGCATCGTGAAGGGCGTAGCGCCAAAGGAACGGGAAGCTGGCGGCCTTTTCGCTGTGCATGGCCTGGGGGTGCGCGGCCTGCCCGAGCCGCGCTTCAAGGGTTGAACGTCAGCCGACGATAAAAATGGGGAGGACGGCATGCGTATTGAAGTCTTGGTCGACGTAAAGCCCATTCTTGGCGAAGGCCCGCTTTGGGATGTCCAGGAGCAACGCCTCTACTGGATCGACAGTCTTGGCTGCAACGTGTTCCGCTGCACTTGGGATGGTCGCGAGATTCGGGCCTGGGACGTTCCGGCGCCGATCGGCTCGATGGCCTTGCGCGGGCAAGGCGGCGCAGTGTTGTCTCTAGCCAACGGTTTCCATTTTATCGATTTCAAGACTGGCGAAACGCATCTCATCATCGATCCCGAAGCGGACAAACCGAAGAACCGCATCAACGACGGCAAGGTTGACAAGCGCGGACGCTTCGTCGCCGGTTCGATGGATACGATGGAGGAGGGCCCAAACGGCGCACTCTACAGGCTCGACCCCGATCTTTCGCTGCACAAGCTCGACGACGGCATCATTGTTTCAAACGGACCGTGCTGGAGCCCGGATGGCAAAACATTCTACTTCGCCGATTCCTGGTCCGGCGAGATCTGGGCCTATGACTACGATCTTGATACCGGCAATGTCTCCAATCGGCGAACTTTCGCAAAAATAGATACCTCCGGCGGCGCAGCCGCCGATGGCGCGACAGTCGATGCGGAGGGCTTCGTATGGAGCGCGCAAGTTTACGCCGGCAAGCTCATTCGCTTTGCACCCGATGGATCGACGGATCGGGTGATCGAGATGCCGGTGAAGAAGGTCACAAGCGTGATGTTCGGCGGTCCGAACCTCGACGTGCTGTTCGTAACCTCCATGGCGAAGCCGCCGCTGCCGCGATTTCCAGGCGACGGCGTGCTACGCGGCAGCTTGTTCGCCATTTATGATCTCGGGATTAGGGGCGTGCCGGAGCCCCGTTTCGCGGGTTGATCGAAGATTGAGATCGCGTGCGAGTATGACCTTTTGCCTGTCTTTAGCGTCTCCCTTGGCTGAACAATTATGCGGCGAGCTTCTCTTTGTCGCCAAGCCATCTTCTTTCGAAGGCCATTGTGCTGAGATAGCCAGCTTCGAGCGCTGCCTCCCGCGGGCACTGTCAAGGCAAATAAGTATAGGCGATTTTCGGCGTCGAAATCCGCCGAGCGTGTTGGTAATTCATGAGCGAAAACAGTGGAACTCCCGCCCGCCCCGGTGCGCGAGCAGGCAGTATAGAATTTACTCTGACAATGCCCATACGTCATGTGCGAATTTTGTATCCGCGGTGCGGTCCCAGATGCGCGCTCCGATGCCCTCGCCTGACACGGCGATGATTTTGTCCGAGTCGGCGGTCCACGTGAACGGCTTGGACTTGACGTTATGCTCGTCGAGGAAGCGGTTGATGGCGGCCTCGAGATCAGCGACGGATCGAAAGACGCACAAGCCGACTACGGCCAATCTCGAAATTGTGGAATAGGGTCGCGGCGGCGGGAATGAACCGATGGTCGACGCTCCCCGGCCGCCCCTCGTGACGCCGCGCTTCAATCGGCGCTTCGTGAGCTTGGCGAAGAATCCCTCGACGGCGTTGGGCTGCTTCGCCGGGGTTTGCGCGCCGTCGCCCGATCGTGCGCAATGTGCAATCTCTACAGCCTGACGACGGGCAACATGCCGCTCCTGCCTGGCATCTGGCGACCCGTCCATACCCCCTACGACCGACGCGCCCTTGCTCCGACCGATGTGCATCTTGGCGGGCACTGTTTTTCGACCGTGAAGCCCGCTTCGTCTGCGCGCGCGTTGATCCCGCCATCGCGGGTTCGATAGCGCGTAGTGGGTCAGTCTGAAATTTGCCGGGGTTGACTACGGTAGAAACAGGCTGGCGTTCGTGTCATAATTTGGCATGGAACGAGAGCGCTATTCAGCTAGATCAAGACTTGTCTGGGAAGTTGTGTGCACACGCGACGGCCAGGAAAGAATCATTGAGGCCTTTCCGACTCAAGCCCAAGCGGAGGCGCAAGCGGCAAAATTGGATCGAGAGGAAGCGGAACACACCTCTCGATCAGTAAGAGATATGCCGAGCAATTGGCGTGATAAAGATGACTAACCACGCCCCCAAGCGCCCCCGCGACACAAACCAGCTTGCCAAGCTCATGACCGATATCTTGACCGGCGCCGTCGAGGATCGCACGCACGCCAGAAGAGCGCGGCGTCGATCCGGCAGCGTCAAGGGGACGCCACATCAACGAGGCCTTTCCAATCGCACGTCGATGCTGCATCTGGGTGAGGCTCGGATCCTGCGGCGTGCTATGCCGGGGTTTCGATGATCTCCGCACCATCGCGGAATTTGGCGCCCCGGATGCCCGACGGAACTTCCTCGTGCCGATCCCGGTGTTTGAGAGCTTCGAGGCGTTGAACGCCTACCTGCTGGAATGCTGCCGCCAGCGAATGGCGGACTCGGATAAACAGGGTGCTTGGCAAAGCGCATTAAACTTCCGGTGCGAAGAGGAGTGATTATCGCCCCGACGATGCCTAAGGAGATAGCTAAGCGTCTCAGGTTTAGTTTAAGCGCCAACAGTCACCTTTTCCCCCGGCCCGTGCGCGCTTGGTCAGGCCGGTATCGGATTTGTCTTCCACTTCCCCCGTCGCAATATCGACGATCATCTTCGCCAATTGAGCCGGATATCCCAAGCGCAAATTCTGGCCTTATCGGCTTCCCAGCATCCACCCTGATGATAGGCGGTTCCCAGATCGGTGCCGGAATTATTGCCGCCTAACGGGCCATTCTAAGAGGCAGCTCCCTCGTCTTTCTTGGTGGACATCACCTGCGGCACCAAACCAAGTCCTTGTTGGTCAGCAATGCGAAAGGAGCCCTGAGAATTTATCGGAGTGAACGTGCAGAGACCACCGATGTAATGAACGTCGTTGACCTCTAGTAGGCACTTCACTGTGGTGGGCGCGATCCCTCCAGATTGCCTTTGGGACGACTGATCAGGGCTGGGCTGGCTAGAGCCGCCTCCGGCAAGTTCGGCTCTGTATTGTGGCACCCAGCTCGGGATTGTGATCGGGATACCCCACTGCTGATATAGCTGAAGCACTTGGACCTGACGGTCTAAAATGCAAACCTTGTTCGATTGGCAGGCGATACGGGCCAGGAGCATCGATTGTGCGCCGGTGATTAGTCGTCGGTCACCAATACGCTGCCGAGCAAACTTAAACGCGAATGCTCCGATACCGTCGAGTTCGCTCAAATGGGAGTCGGCACAAATGGCTACTTCATTTGGTGTTCGCGCAACCTGGCAATCGAAGCTAGCCTGTTGAGCCGAGGTCAACTCGATCCAGCCCACAGCGATCATCACGGCTAAGATCAATGGGCGGCATCGGCGATCTTTCTCCGAAATGAAATTAGAAGAGCCTCTGAAAATCTCTCGATAACGAAAATCCGTGCCCGAAACCATTGGCGCAAATCAGCCCGTTTTGATCGGACTTGCAATTGAAGTTGCCGTGCTGCCAGACGCCGCCATAGCTGAGCGTTAGTAAGGAATCATCGATCGCAGTGTCGCCGTAACAAATCCGTTGTCCTGAAGCTGCGCCGTCTTCAATTTCGAATGCGTGGCCCATTCTAGATCACGGTCGGACAAGATGTTCGAAAAATATCGTCGCGTGGTCCTCTCCGCCAACATGATCGCGGTCCGTGGTCGTATTCAGCGCGAGGGCGAAGTCGTCCACCTCGTCACCCATCACCTATCGGACCTCTCAGG
>Ga0182024_10012625_pt1 | contig 16670 bp, 19 predicted proteins | sample P32metaG_FD_120480 | JGI IMG/M metagenome (GOLD analysis project Ga0182024, IMG submission 120480) | Permafrost microbial communities from Stordalen Mire, Sweden - P3-2 metaG (Illumina Assembly) | ecosystem: Environmental > Terrestrial > Soil > Wetlands > Permafrost | place: Sweden: Stordalen... | reverse complement strand
GGCGAACGGCCCTCGCATCCCGAATTGCTCGATTGGCTCGCGGCCGAGTTCGTCCAATCCGGTTGGTCGATCAAGGCCATGCATCGCCAGATCGTCCTGTCGAACACCTACCAGATGAGCAGCACCTATAATGAAGCCGCCTTCCAGATCGATCCCGACAATCGCCTGCACTGGCGGCACAACCGGCGCCGACTCGAAGCGGAAGCCCTGCGCGACAGCCTGTACGTCCTCGGCGGCAACCTCGATGTGACCGTGGGAGGCAATCTTTTCCAGGCGAAGAACCGTGTCTATGTGCCGGGCTATCCCAACGGCCAATACGACAAGTTCGATATCCCGCGCCGCTCCATCTATCTCCCGGTGATCCGCAGCGCCCAGTACGACGTCCTGCAAGCGTTCGACTTCGCCGACCCAAGTTTCCCGAGCGGCGAACGGGCCACCACGACCGTCGCCCCGCAGGCCCTGTTCTTGATGAACGGCAAAATCGTGCACGAGCAAGTCAAGGCCTGGATGGCGAAGCTGCTCGCGGAACAGAACCTCGACGACGCGGGCCGGGTGCGTCGCATCTACGGGCAGGCTTTCGGTCGTCTTGCCAGCGAGAAGGAGATCGCCCGTTCGCTCGATTTCGTCACCCGGATCGAGAGCGAACTGGCACGCATGAAGCTGGCCGATTCACGGGAGCGGGCCTGGCAGAGTTTGGGCCGCGTGATCGTGGCGGCGAATGAGTTTGTTTATGTGGAGTGACCTGCCTTGGGATCGTGGAATTGCATATGTCGCCTGAACAACGATTCTATGGATTCTGCATTGGCCACGGTCGTAAGCTCACCGCTCGGCAGTCCGGCGTTGTGCGCGAACTCTTCAAGTTCGATAAGCCCTTTAGGGTTGTCAGTTTGCTCGCGGAACTTGCCGACGCGGGCGTATTGGTCAGCCGTGCTACTCTCTTCCGAACCATCGGACTGTTAAACGAGGCCGGAATGGTTCGAATTGATGGCGATACCTATACTCTCGCGCGCGATTGATTTATATATCACACCCTGGTATGATTCACACTCTCGGAGCCAGGCGTGGACGCAACAATCATCTGGGATTTGGAAGACGATGTTGACGGCAACGTCCAGCACCTGCGAGAGCACGACGTCACGAGAGAAGAAGCCGAGGAAGTGTTGCTAGGAAGTGAAAGCGGCCGAGCTGCGAGCCGGACTTCGGGATTGCCCACGGCTTTCGGCTGGACTTCGACAGGCCGGCACCTTGCGGTGGTTTATCAGTTGGTGGATGACGATCCACTCACGTTGCGCCCGGTTACCGCCTACGACGTTCCGCCCCCTGCTCCCAAGAAGAAACGGAGAAAGCAATGAAGGCTAACATCATCTTCCGCGCGAACCGCAAGTCAGCCGAGGAGCGTGCCCGTGAACGGGTCCTCCGCGAGAAGCTTCAGCGCGAAAAACCGTCGCTGGAGGACCTTATTCGGTCCGGCGAATGCGACCCCGATGCCGTGATGACCATGGGAATGTACTTCGATGTCCAGGGAGCCTTGCAGGCGCTGAAGCAATACCGGCAGCGCAGCGGCATCAGCGTAAGCGAGGTGGCCGAGCGCTCGGGACTTGACCGAGCCGTCGTGAGCCGGCTGGAGAACGGCAAACAGGACAATCCCACGATTGCTACTCTCATGCGTTATGCCGCGGCCATCGGCAAGAGGTTCTTGTGGTCGTACGAAGATCTGCCAGCCAAGAAGGTAATTAATGGTAACGGAAAAGCGGGTCGGCGCCGAATCAAACCTGCAATCTGATGGGAACAACCTCATGCTAAACCGCCGTCACATGCTGCAATCGAGCGCCCTGGGCTTTGGCAACCTCGCCCTCGCCGGCCTTCTGTCCGAAGCCCGCGCCCGGGAAGTCTCCACCAATCCGCTGGCGGTTCGCGAGCCGCATTTCCCCGCCCGGGCGAAGCGTGTCATCTTCCTGTTCATGCATGGCGGCCCGTCGCAGGTCGATACCTTCGACTATAAACCGCTGCTGCAGCGCGATGATGGCCAGCCGCTGCCGTTCGCCCGCCCCCGGGTCGTTTCGGCCCCGACGGGCAACTTGCTGAAGTCTCCCTTTCGCTTCAAGCAGCATGGCCAGAGCGGGCAATGGGTCAGCGAGGTCTTCCCGCACCTGGCCGAGTGTGTGGACGATCTGTGCATCATTCGTTCCATGCACGGCTCCAACTCCCGTCATGGCGGCGCTCTGCTCGAACTGCACACCGGCAGCGACACCTTCGTTCGTCCCAGCATGGGCTCGTGGATCACCTATGGGCTCGGCACCGAAAATCAAAATCTGCCCGGCTTCATTACCATCTGTCCCACGCTGACGCATGGCGGCGTCAACAACTATGCGTCGGCTTTCCTGCCAGCCGTGTATCATGGCACGCCGATCGGCAACGCCAGCACCTCGGCGGAGCGGGCCACGATTCCGTTCATTCAGGGCCCGACGCCGGCCGGCATTCAGCGCATGGGGCTGGACCTGCTCGGCGAGATAAACCGCGAACGCCTCGGCCAAACCGGGCCGGACGCCGCCCTGGAGAGCCGCATCGCTTCGTTCGAGCTGGCGTTTCGCATGCAAGCGGCGGCGCCGGAGCTGCAAGACATTCGCAGCGAAACGCCCGAGACTTTTCGGCTCTACGGCCTCGATCAGGAGCGCACGCGCAACTTTGGCCGGCAATGCTTGATGGCCCGCCGTTTCGCCGAGCGGGGCGTGCGCTTCATCCAGGTGACGCACAGCTACAAGTGGGACCAGCACGACAATCTGCGCGGGGGCGTCGCCGGCAATGCCTTCGAAGTCGATCAGCCGATAGCGGGACTCATCAAGGACCTGAAGCGGCGCGGGTTGCTGGAGGATACGCTGGTGATCTGGGGCGGCGAGTTTGGGCGGACGCCGACCGCTCAGGGCCGTGACGGCCGAGACCATAATCCGCAAGGCTTCACGATGTGGCTCGCCGGCGCCGGCGTTCGCCCAGGCCTGGCCTATGGTGCGACCGACGATTACGGTTACTATGCCGAGACGAACAAGGTTCATTTTCACGATCTGCATGCCACCATCTTGCACCTGCTCGGGCTCGATCACCTGCGTCTCACGTTCCGCTATGCCGGGCGTGACTTTCGGCTTACCGATGTTCATGGCGAAGTGGTGCAGGGAATCCTGGCTCATGGCCTGGGGAGCGAATCATCATGACAAATGCAAAATCACGCACGTTTCAGCGCGAACTGCAATTCGAGCACGGCTCGGCTACCGGCATGAGCCATCGCTGGCAGAAGGGCCAGTACTGCTCGATCCTGACGCCGGCGGGCATTGTCGGCTGCGGCATCTACGATCTGAAGGTGGCGGCGGAGTTCGATTTCGCGTTCGCCATTGCCAGGGGCACGCCGGCGCAGCCCCTCGTCGAGCCGGAAGACTTGCTGGACGCGCGCATTGTCGGCGTCACAGCCAAGGCGGTTGCCTTTGGGATTCGCGAGGGCATGACGGGCCGCGAAGCTGTGGAACGAATGCTTCAGGCTAGTGAACCAGCGCCCACGGATGAGGCGCCGACAAAGCCCAGCACTTCCGCTATCCGAGTGAAGTCGATCGATCATGCGACCTTTGTCGTGAAAGACCTGGAGCGATCGCGCCGATTCTACGCGCAGGCGCTCGGCATGCGTCAAGTGCCGCGGCCGGCGTTCTCGTTTGATGGAATGTGGTTTCAGGCGGGCAAGACGCAAATCCACCTCATCCTGGAGTTTTCGCGATCGGCACCGGCGGGTAACCTGCTGAGCGCGGAACGGCGCTCCAGCGTCAGCCAGCACACGGCGTTCGAGGTCGAGGATGCCGCGGCCGCCGTCGGTCCGTTGAAGGAGCTGGGGATCCCGATCGTCGATGGGCCGAAGCTGCGGCCGGACGGCTACGTGCAAGTGTTCGTCACCGATCCGGATGGGCACGTGATCGAATTATGTTCGCCGCCGAAAATTCCCCATTTCGCGTCGGGTGCACGCTAAGCCGCAAGCGAAATCGTGGCTCAAAACAGCATCACCAGACCATCCAGGACACGCAGTCGCCGGTAAATGGCGATGACTTGCTGGGCCGATTGCACTTCCGGTTCCATCGTCACCGAAAGATGCCGGCCGCCGACCGCTTCACGAACGCGGTGCGGTGGATCGACATCCATCAGCAATTCTTCCCGCACGGCGGCGACGACTCGGGCCAGGAAGCTTTCATCCGCCTTGCCGATGATCTTGAACAGATAGGGGCAGGGAAAGGCGTGCGTCTCTTCCAGCAGATCGATGGTTGGCAAGGAGTACTTCATAAGGGCCTCGATGGTCATTTTACGGAAGCGATGGTTGATTGGCAGACGTGGGTCAGGATTCCGCCGTAGCCGCATTCGCAAGAATGCGGGTGAAGCGAGCGACGCCCGCATTCTTGCGAATGCGGCTACGGGAGAGTGCAGGATCCTGACCTACGAAAGAACCCCATCCCACGGCTGCCAGGTTGACGCCAGCTCAGCGTTAGGGTGAAACACCAGTTCATGGATCACCTCTGGATCGGCGTGCTTGGCGGTCTCCAGCTGAGCGAGATCAGCTTCCTCGAATACCACATCCAGAGAGCCATAGCGCCAGACTTCGACGTAATAGTAGTAGCCGACGATCTGTTTGCAAAAAGTGAAGTCCGTGTCTCGGCCGAGGGCGAGCAAGAGCGGCTCAAGGAATACGCGGCGGGAATCGCTGAAACGGATCACGTGATTGACCGTGTGGGCAGCCGAGTCCGTCTTCATCAACTGGCGATAGATGACGTTGTCCACGCCCAGGCCGGCTGCAAAGTCCAGGTAGCGGCGAATGCCGTCCAGACTGTCGATGGCGCCTTGAACGAGCACGCACGACAGGCGAACGCGCGTACCGCCGGCCCGGGCCTGACTCACCACCTCGCGGAGTTCGGACAGGCTGAGCCCGTGCGGTAGTTGCATCAGGACGGCGTTGCGTTCGGGGTCGGGATGGGCCAGGCTGATATTCAGGTGTCGCACCCCGGACTCGATGATCCAGTCCAGAACGCGCCGTCCCTGACGCACTTCCAGCAGCCCCGAGCCATTGGTGGTCAGGGTGCGTTTCTTCAGGTGAGCGTCGTGGTCGGCCAGCAGGCGCAGGATGGCGGGCAAACGTGGATCGAGGCTCGGCTCACCGCCCGTCACCGACACCGTGGGAGCGAGCGGTCCGAGGGCCACGAGGACGCGTTCCAGTTGCGTGAAGTAACGCCCGTCGTCGCGCTCAACGGTTTTTTGCCGGGCCAGCTCGGCGCCGCGGGAGGCCGGCCGCAGCTCTTCCACGCAAAATGGGCAGCGGGCATTGCACGTTTGAGCGCTGTAGATCGACAGGTTGGCGTTGGCATAGACGCGCACCGGCCGGCCCCAAAGATCGAACGACACGGTCCGGCCCGCCGTGCTGTTCGTGGGCAGGTCGAAGGCCGCGCTTTTCTGCCGCCGCAATTGTGCGTTGAAGGTCACGGCAGCACCCGCATCCCTTCCGACCGGGCCAGCAGGTCGGGGCCGTAAACCTGGCCGTCGGGATTGACGAGCGTGAACCGGTCCGACACGGGCGCGGGGAGCTCCCAGCCGTCTTCCTCCGACGCGAAGCCGTAACGCTGCAGATAGAACACATTGGCGTGCGGCAGCAGCCCGGCCTGTTCGACCAGCCGGTAGACCTCGCCATCGTCATCAGCGTGGCCGCGGCGCAGACGGACGTTGAGCACCAGCAACCGAGCACCGCCCATTTCCTGGAACTGGTCGCGCAGTTCCAGGGCCAGGTTCAGCAGCCCGGTGTCATGATCGAGCAGGTGATGATTGATCGACAGTTTCAGCGTCAAAGGCGTTCCCAGTCGCTCAATCCACGTCCGCAGCTTTGCTCTCGACCGCGGCAGCACGACGCCGTTGGTACAGAGCACCAGATGAGCACAGCGCGGGTGTTCGCGCGCGATGCGGACGAAGTCCCAGAATTGCGGATGGATAGTGGGTTCGCCGCCTTCGAGCTGGACCTGAAAAAAACCGTCGCGCGGCAGGTTGGCCGTGTAGTCCTCGATGCTCAGCCAGGTTTGGCCCTGCGGAGACGAACAGGTGCTGCACCACGGACAGGCTCGATTGCAGTGATTGGTCAGGGCCACGTAGATCCGGTGCGGGCGATCGCGTGTCGGATGGTCGAGCGGCCGAGCGCGGCCTGGATCGTTGGGCGGCATCCGCAACATGGCTCAATCCTCCAGCAGTGGACGTAGCCGCATTCGCAAGAATGCGGGGGGGAGACGGTTCACGCAAGTTGGACGCTCACCCGCATTCTTGCGAATGCGGCTACCTCAATCCTCCAACATCAGCTCACTTCGGTAGGGCATCGCCTTGCCCTCGGCACGTTCACCAAGATGAGGCTCGACGCGAATCACCAGCGAGACAGCACCAAGCACGCGGCGCAGGTCTTGCTCCATCTGAGCCACGTCCGGGTCCATCTCCGGTAAAGGCCTGACGATCAGCTCGCAAGAACGGTCAAAATGTTGACTGAACTCGTGCAGCAACAAAGGGTACTCACGCAGCAAGCGCGACAGATCGACGGTGCTGACGGGGGTGCCGTCGGCGGCCCGGATCAGCACGGGCACTCGACCTTCCAGATCGAGCAAGCGCGGCAACGGGTCGCCGCACGGACAGGGCGAGAAGTCCATGGTGCCGTAATCGCCGGTGCGGTAGCGCAGCAGCGGGGCAAATTGGTTGCGGCCACCAGTCACCGCGATTTCACCGCGTTCGCCCGGAGCGGCCGGATTGCCATCGGGGCGGACGACTTCCACGTACAGATCGGTCGGCAATTGATGATAGCCATCACCATGCGGACAGGCATAACCGATCGGGCCGGTTTCGACCAGGGAATACCAATCGATGACCGGCGCCTGATAGCGTTCGCGTAACCGGCGTTTCAGTCCCGGACTCATGGCGACGGATGTGGTGACGAGGGCACTCGGCCGAGCAGACAAATCCAGCCGCAGCATTTCCGCGAAGGAGATGGGATCGCCGCTCAGAAAACGCGGCTGCATCTCGGCAAAGTAACGCTGCTGACTGCCTTCGCTCGGCCATTCGGTCTGGCGCAGGTTGACCTTGGCGAAGCCGGCGCCCTGCCAGTTGTAAAGAACGGCGGCATAAGTGTAAGTGCGCACCTGGGCGCCGACCAGGAAGCAGGCAACGGACTCGGCGTCAAAGGTCGGCAGGGCGCCGTGTCGCTCCAGGGCGAACTCGATGAGCGGCTCGTAGCAGCGGATGGCCAGCGGATGATGCGGCACCACGATCGGATGGCCCGTTGTGCCGGCGGTACGGTAGATGATGAGCCGGTCGAGCGGCTCCGCATCGGGAACGAAATCCCACGGCGCCAGGGCCAGGTCCTGACGCGAGGTTGTCGGCAGAGCCGCCCAGTATTTCTCGAGGTCGAGGCTCGCGGGAACGTGCTTGCGGAAGAATGGCACCTGTTCGCGAAGCGTGGCAATTCGCAGCAAAATGGATGGCGGTGCTTGCGGGATGCCGGGGCGACGGTCGCGCAACTGGGCGCGGAAGGATTCGATGGCGGGCAGGTCATCCGGGTGCAGGCGGTCGCCCGTGGCATAGTTGAAGCGCGGGGCGTCGGGGTGTTCTTGCAGGCGCTGCAGGAGGCGACGGCCTTGCGGGGTCAGAAGGGGGCAGCGGTCGGCGTGATTGATGGGCATCGGACCTCCGTCATACGCGGCAACCTCGCGAGCCGCCGACGAGTCATAATTGTATTCGACTCGGCGTGAATTGGTGATGGACGCCAACGGGTGCTGAAAGGCGGTGGGCGCGTAACGTCAAATCGGGTAGAATCATCTTGAATAAGCCCCCATCGGAGCATTTCTATGGATATGAGCGAATTCGTGAAAAATCGTGGCCGGGTACTGGCCGTTGAACTCGAGAAGTACGCGGGCAAGTACGTTGCCTGGAGCCCAGACGGCAAACGAATCGTCGCTGCGGACGATGACCCCATGAAGGTTGTCGCTGCACTAAGATCGTCAGGTTACGATCCGGCGGAATGTGTGCTGTCATCAGTTCCCGCAGCCGACGAGGTTGTCCTGGGCGGGGGGCTCGATGAATGAAGTTTCCCTATATTCAGGCCACGGTCAAGATTCCGATTCCTTCTCTTGGCGGCGGCCACACGCGGCCCAGGCCCATCATCGCCGCACGTGTGGTCGGTCCCACGGGAACCCAACTCATTGACGGCTTGCTCGACACGGGTTCCGACGACACTGTCTTGGAGGAATGGGTTGCGATACTCATCGGTCTGGACCTGAGCCAGGCAATCCATCGCGATATCGGGCTGGTGGGTCGCGTCCAACCCGTGCGGGTCAAATATACAGCCGTGCGGCTTCGAATCACGGACGGATCGCAACAATTGTATGAATGGCCGGCCGTCATCGGATTCACGCCGACCAAGTTGCGGTATCATCTCTTGCGGTATCATCTCTTTGGCTATGCTGGATTCCTTCAATTCTTCAATACTGATTTTCGCGGCGACGATTGCGAAGTGACTCTCACGCCTAACAAGCTGTTTTCCGGTAGCGTAACACGTGGGCCACTCAAGCCATGAAAGCGAGAATCGGACAAACCACGCCACACTGGGAAACCTATCATTCCCGGCTAACCTTGGCCGCCGCTTCCTCCGCCGCCCGCTGAGCCATCATATCGCGGACTTCCCGAGCCCGCTTTTCCTTCTCGGCCGCCTCGCGCAGCAACCGCCGCCGCTCGACTGAATCGACCTGGGTCAGCCGATCCTCGGCCTCCTGCGCGGACTCTCCCGGCAGCGTTAGCTCGAGGGCCCGGAGCGTGCGCCGGATCAATTCCTCGCGCCGCTCTTCGTCGGTGCGCAAACCGTCGGCGGACTCGACCGACGCCAGCTGGGCCAGGTCCTGGATCAGCAAGCGGTTCAACTGCCCCGAGGTCACGGTGCGCCCGCGCAAAGCTGGATGCCAGAGCAGATGACACGCCGCCAGCACCCAGCGATGGCGATTGCGTTCGATCTTGCCGGAGTTCGCCGGGCGAAATGCGGCCAAATACGTTTCATCGGGGAGCACGCCGACGTAGGTTTCGACCAGGTCGGCGACGACGGCAGCAACTGAGACTTCGCCCTTCGCAAAGCCGAGCGGTTCGGCGGAAAACGCCTCCGGCATTTCGGCGAGCCAGCGCAGGAATTCAGCCAAAGGCGGCAGCGGCGAAGCGGTCATTGGGCTTTATCCTCGTAAATCGCCCGCGCAAAAGCTCGCGCAAAACCGATCAATTCCTCCCAGTCCCGCACGGAATGGACCTTCCAGCCGTCCGCGCGCATATGCGCCACCTGTTCGACTGCTTCGTCCGCGGGCATGTTCAGCACATAGGTGCCGCCGCCGCCCGCATTGACCAGGGCATCGCGGGCGATATTCCACCCTCGTTCGGCATCCAGAAAGGAAAAGATGTCGTGATCCGTCACGATCAGGATATGGACGTCCCGATCGCCCGGCTTTCGCTCGCCGAACGTATCGCCCAGGCGGTGGATGCCGAAGGTGTACCCCGTTCCGAGATAACTGGTCAGCACGCCCAGCACCTTGCCCTCGTCGCTCACGAAACCGTCCGTGGAAAGCGAGCTGCCCGGCTCGCCCGACAGAACGGCCATCACCTTCGCCCCCATGCGCAGGGCCGACAGAGCGATGATCGTCCCCGCCAGAGCTGGGTACGACAGGCTGAATTTCGGGTTGGGCATCGACCCGGAACAATCGATGCCCAGGTAAAGATTCACGGGAAGCTTCACGGGGTCGCTGCCCGGGGATTCGCCATAGACGCGCTGCACCGTCGTCACGCCGGGAACAATCTCCGGGGAACGCAGCAGCGAGCCGAACAGGTCCAGGTCGTCCAGATCGTCGGCGGAATCCCAGGTTTCGTAGCCCTCGGCGAGCGGCTCCTTTACTTGCGGGGCCTTGCGGGTCGGGAAGGGAACCAGGTGCGGCAAGGCGCGTTCGCGATAGTAGCGGGCCGTGATCTCCTCATCGGTGAGATTGAGCCCCAGCGCCTTCAACAGTTCGCCATACTGAATCGGATCGCGAAATTGGCGGTTCCTCTCGGTGCTGGCCGGCTTCTGTCCGCCGCGAAGGTTGCGCCCTTCGCCGCCGCCATCCCCGTCGAGGAGATCGCCCAGATAGTCGTCGTCGTCATCGCCCAGTTCCGCGGGGTCGATGCCGGTGAGACCGTCCGGAATCGCCCCATCGCCTTTCCCGGCGCCGCGCAGGTCGCCGAGGCCGAGTCGGACAAACGTCTGGGTCTTCTTGTCCTGAGCGTCTTCTTGCAGGTACGGATAGAGGATGCAAGCAAAACGGCGTGCACCGCGCAGCCAGTCCGCGGCATAGTGGCGTAGCAACCGGGCGATCAGGACGGCGTCCGCAATCATTTCCGGCGTCAGGCCGCCCGGCGATAGCGTGCCCACCGGCAGCCGCCATAGTTGCTCGTAAGTGTGGGTGTAGACCTTCCACACCCGAGTGGTATCCTCACCGGCAGTCGCTTCGTTCAGCCGCCGATAGACCGCGGCCATGTCCAGCCCCGCCCGGCGCTGGAGCCGATCGTTGAGCAGCAAATCGCCGTACAGGTTGGCCACCATGTGAGCCGTGTCCTTGGGCAGCCCGAACAGAACCGGCTGCATGGCGGCGATCATGCGAGCGTTGTCGGCCAGGTTGCCGGGGACATAGACGTGATGGCCGATCTCGTGGGCCAGGATCGGCAGGGCCAGCTTTTCGAGCTGGCGCGTGCGAATGGTTGCCAGGTTGACCATCACGCTCTGATCGACCAAACGAATGGCCGCGATCTGGCCGCTCATCTGCTGGCTCTTGGCGTCCTGGTCGGTCTCGAAGAACATGGGTTCGCGCAGCATGACATAGGGCGACCAAGAGGCGAGCGCCTGGGGCCAGACGGCGCGCCACTGTTCTTGCAGCGGCGGGACAGGGGTGGACACAATGTTAGTGTCGGCGACAATCACTCTTTCTGACCCCCCATGAATCGTTTGACGGACGCATCCTGGTCAACATGGGATTCCGCTTCGGCCAGCAACCGCGACGCTTGTTCCTGCTCTTTCGCAGAAAGACCGGCAAAGTGAAAACGCGGGGCAGCGGTAGATTGCTCTATCCGCTTAACGACGTCAGCCGGTAGCGCTGCAGATTGCTCCGAGAAATCAAACTCAGGAATCCGTTTTTCGTCCCGTTTGCAGCCGGGAGTCCAAATGAACTCATCTATCGCTTTCGCAATCGTGGAACGCCGTTCGCGGGAATCGGCTGCGTCGATTTTGTCTGTGGCGAAACAGGCCAAGCCGTCGCCGACTTCTTCGACTCGTTCCCAGCCAGCACCCATCAATCGTGCTTTCCCGATTGCCTCAACGTACACACGACCAAAGTAGTTGAACCACTGAACATCCGCCAAACACCCGTATGGCCCGAACGGAGCGGTAATGGTCCTCTTGCTCAGCATTTCTACAAGCTCTTTCCCAGTATAGGAGCGACGGAATTCCTTGTAGCGCTCCATGTCCTGCTGCCAATCAGGAATGCTCGCATAGTCCGGGAAACTCGGGAGCACACACCGAGGAAGGTATTCAGCCAGAACGCGCTCTCCTACAGTGCAGTCATGGAATGTGATGCTGTTATGTGCCGTGCTCCCCTGACAAGGGGCAAGTCTGAGGTCAACTGATAATAGAAACTTCGGGGCTTTCCGCCGAACGAAGAATACGAGACTCCTAACAGAATTCGAGGGAGACGGTGCTAATGCAGCAATAACGTCAAGTATCGTTTCCTGCCGAAACGGGACATTGATTGGCTCAAAGATATTCCAGTATTCCGGCGTCAATTGCGGTATTGCACATAGGTTTTTCAGCAGCTTTTCCGCCGCAACCTCGTTCATATGATTGCCACGAAAAAAACAGGACGCTGACAGCATTTCGGATCCCTTTCTAATAAGGAGTTAGCAACGGTCGAAATACAACTTCCCGATTTCAAAAACGCGGGTCGCCTCCGGCTCCCCTCTCCCCCGTACTCGGGGGAGAGGGGTCGGGGGTGAGGGGGGAGAATCAGAATCCCGCGAGGAAGAGTCGAGTTTTTGCACGGATGATGACTCTCCCCCCTCACCCCCGCCCCTCTCCCCCGAGTACGGGGGAGAGGGGAGCCGGTACCGGCCAATGTTCCTTGAAATCGGGAAGTTATTGTTACGCGGTTCCTTAATGCTCCAGTGCGGCGAAGGAGAGAAAAGCGAACTCACAGCGGCCTCCGATCGGGCGTCAACAGCCGAATGCGGAAACTGTCCGCGAGTGTGAACGCTATCAGGGTCTCGGACTCGACCCAGGAGGTGGCTGTCGCGGGCAACGTCTGAAGCCGTTTTCGAGTCGCCTTGTCCGCGGCGACAGGAAAATCCACCGAGGAATCCGGCCGGCACACCCAGCCGAACACATCGCCGTCCAGGCGATGCTGGGTCGTCCCGGAGCGCACCCAGAAACGGTGTCGATTGCCCTGACTGCCGGAATCGAGCAACAGGGGCGGTTGATCGAAATGGCCGTCGAAGCCGCGAAAGTTCCCCAGCCGTCCTGCCAGCCGCCATTCGGTTTTCGACTCGGCGGGCGGAGCGCTAAGGCGCGGGGTCAGGGCGGCATATTGTTCCGGTGATTGTCGCGGCAGGTCGCCGAGAGTCTGTGGCGATAGCATTTCGTCCGGCCGGCGCCAACCATCGGCCTCCAGACCCGCGACGACCAGGTCCACGGCCCGATCAGGCCAGGCGCCGATCCCCAGGGCGAGCTTTGCCACCGGCGGAGTGAGCTGACGGACCTTCGCCAGCGCCGTCGTGCGCAAGCGCGCCTCGCCCAGCCGCCACGCCAGCACCGCACCCGCATTCAGAAGTTCGTCGCCGTCCGTCACAAGGTTCGCGAAGTCCCCCAGGCCGCGCGCCAGTTCAACCCCTCGCCCTCCGAGATTTTCGACCGCGTTTGACAGCGCCGCCGGCAAGTCCTTTGGTCGGGCGAGCAGCAACGGGCGCAAGCGAGGGAACGTCACACGCAGCAACTCACCGATGGCAGGCGATGTCGAAACGGAGCCGAGCGTGCCTCGGCCCACGTGAAGCAGAATCAATTCGTAAACACTCGCGAGTAGTTCGTTGCTTCCCGGCTCACCAACGCCGGCCAGGGGCGGCAACAGCTCACGGCACAACGGCAGCACCGTTTCCGGACTTAGCCGCGGGAAGCGCCGCTGCGCCAGCCGAAAGCGGCCGTTGAGTTCCTGGCGCTTGGCCGCGAGCCAGTCGCGCGCCGGACCGGTGATTATTTCTGGAGCATCAGCCATCGGGAATAGTTGGAATAACGCTGGTGATAGTACTTGAGCTTGAGAACGTCCGCCTGCACGTGAGCATAGAGTTTCGTCGTCTTGGCCAGCCTGGCGATGAGCGTCTCGATCACGTTGAGCTGCTTGCGGACCTCTCCTTCGGGGACGCCCTCCAGGCCGCGGTCGAAAACCTCGTCGATGGCCGCCACCGGATCGTCGCGATCCAAATCCAGCCGCACGAACTCCTCGCAAGCCAGGTCGAAGGCGGTGCGCAGCCAGCCCACGCGGTCGATGCGGTAGATGTCATTGCCCGTCTGATCGAAATACGGCGACGTCAGGTTGGGCACCAGCTTTTCGTGCAGGATCCAGGGAACCATCTGGCGGACGTCGGCCAGCGTGACTTCCGGTTGCCCACGAAACCACGCCAGGGCCTTGACGAAATGCAAGAGCGTCAGCAGCGAGCGGACGCTCAGCCCGTTTTCGGTCTGGCTGCACAGGCACTTGACCTTGTCCCGGCCGCAATCGTTGGCACAGACCGACGCCAGCGTCTTGCCCGCCAGACGGATGGTGTCCTTCGATTTGTACTCGACCTCGCGGGCGGCCAGGTCGCAGAAGTCGAACTGGGCGGCGAAGAACTCGATGCGCCGCCGCACCGGCCGCGGGATCGGCACCTTGAGAATGGCCGTGCTGACCTGATCGAGTTCGGCCGGGCTGAAGATGATCTCCGCCGGCACGATCGTCTCCGGGCGGATGCGTTCCTCGACGCGCAGTTGCAAATCGCTGAGGAATCGGGCGTTGAAGTTCAGGGCCTTGATGACGACGTCGATGCGGTCCTTGAGGGCCTCGATAACCTGATAGGTGCCGCCGCCGAAATCGTCGTTGGCGGTCAGGAACCAGGCGCTTTCCGGGCTCTCGATGGTCTGGCCCAGAATCTCCGCGTAGCCATCCGCAAGCAGCGTCAGCAGGGCCGATTGAGTGCGCGTGGGAATGCGGTTGTACTCATCCACGATCTTGACGCGCATCGAGATCCAGCGGCGCCAGGCGATTTTGATATCCTCCATGTCCTCGGAATTGAGCAGCGTCTTGGGCAGCGGATTGCCGAGCAGGTCGGCGACGGTCATCTGCGGCTGGCCGTGCTGGATGGCGCGGCGCAGGTCGGCCAGGCTGTACCCGGCCAGGACGCCCATCAAAATGGCGCTGGCGGTCTTGCCCCGGCCCGGCCCGCCGATGAACAGGGCCCGCTTGCGCACGGCGAAGGTGAGCAGCGGCAGCAAGACGAAGGACGAATACGATTGCTCGGTGGGCAGCCTCACGTCGGTGCCGACGCCGCCGAACCGGAAGCTGCGCGGCGCCGCATCGTGATATTCGATATCGTAATACGGCGTGATGATGGCGTGATTGACGATCCAGAAATAGGCTTTCCGCAACTTCTCGTCAAGCGGCACGGCCTGGGTTGCTGCCGGAGCCGCCACGGCTGCGGGCCCGTCGTACAGATCGCGGACGTCGAACTCCGCGGGTGCGGCGGGGGCGGGTCGAGGCAGCGTCGGCGAGGCGCTGACTTGCCGGGGATCGTGCGGGGAACGGGTCATGGGCTACGGCCTCGGGGAGAATGTGCTCCCTACCGGGGTCACCTTCCCGCACAATCTACGACTCCGCCGCGCGTGTCGCAACGGGAATCACGATAATTCCGCCGCCTCGACCAAATGCACGGGTACTTGCTCGATAAGGACAACTTCCTGGGCGGCCACGTGGTCCTGTTGGAGAACCCCTTTCAGTTGCCGCAAACAGGTCAGCGCTTCGGTGTCTTGCAACGTGTAGACGATCAAAAGGATGTGATGGTCCACGATCGGCTCTTCGGTTCCCGCAGGCAGCCAGGAACCGGACCAGGGTGGAAAACCCTCCAGGCTCGATTGGGAGAAGCCGCCGAAGCAGTCGTGAAAGAGGTCGAAGAGAAGAAGCTGTTGCTCTCCTGAAAACACGGGCCTACCTTTTGCCTGCACGGGTAACCAAATGGTAAATCGATAGGCCAGGCCTTCCAGCGGAGGGGCAAGCCGACCGCTGTAGCGTTTCCGCAGCATGGCAAAGGCCTCATCAAGACTTAGCTTTTTTGGCCGTTGGTTTTTTGCCACGGGCTTTGACCTCTTCGCCATTTGCCGAGACGACCCCCGCTCGGACAAGCGCGTCGAATTGGTTGTCGGTGATCACGATGACGGGAGCGGATGACGGTCCGACTCCGAGCCAGGTGCCTGTCGTGTAGTTAAGCACATTAATCGCCGCGATATATTGCTCTTTGCTTTGAATATGAATTTTGTGTCCCATCTTCATCTCCTTAGAACGCTGGACCAGGGCACTCTGGTTGCCCGACCCGACGATTATTGTACCAAGACCGCCGTACTCCGTTCCACCAATCAGGTGGAAGTCCCGGTACGCCGGCGCGAACCAGTTACGGTCCGCCGCCCGGCAGATCCCGGCGTCGAAGCACCAGCAGCCGCTCCGGATCACCCGGGAGCCCTTGACGAACTGTTTCCACGGAGCGACAAAAAGATCGCGTCGCACAAGCAGCACCCATTAGCTACGGAGAGATGTCATGATATCGAAATACGCGTTTTGGATGGTTCCGCTGTTGCTCTCGGCAAACGCCGTGGCCAGCGCACAAGATCCAGCCGTTCCCTGGATCACGAGCAAGCAGCGCTTGACGATCCTGAGCGCCAACGACGGCTTGGTTCATCTGCGCACCGGTCCGGACGCCAAGAAAGTCACACAGGATTCGATCACGGTCATTCACTTGGGGCCGGATCATCCGCCGATCGTGAAGACCGTTTACGGCACGGTGCCCAACACCATTTCCGGCCCACCCTACATGGCCATGACCGGCGACGGCCACTACGGTTTCGTCACCTCGCGCAAGATCAAACAGGATCCGGAAGCCCCGGAGATCATCAGTGTCATCGACCTGGCCTCGCCGGACTTGAAAGTGGTGCAAACGGTCAAGCTGCCCGATCCCCGCATGGCCGTCATGCATCCCGACGGCAAACGCCTGCTCATCCCTTATGACACCGGCATCCGCGTCTTCGAGATGCGAGCCGGCAAACTCGAACTGGTCAAGGACAACCCGACCGAATTTCGTCTCCTGGGTATCGACATCAGCCCGCGTGGAGACCGTGTCGTGGGCAACGGCACCAAGCCAGGCGGCAAGCTGGCCGCTCACGTCCTTTTCTAACCAATGCAATAGCAGAATTAAAGGGATGCCACGCACGTTCTCTACGGACGCTGATCGCAGGTCAGCGACCACCGTAGTCGTTGACCGATTGCGTCCTTTTTCCGTCTCTTGCC
>Ga0182024_10012624_pt1 | contig 16670 bp, 14 predicted proteins | sample P32metaG_FD_120480 | JGI IMG/M metagenome (GOLD analysis project Ga0182024, IMG submission 120480) | Permafrost microbial communities from Stordalen Mire, Sweden - P3-2 metaG (Illumina Assembly) | ecosystem: Environmental > Terrestrial > Soil > Wetlands > Permafrost | place: Sweden: Stordalen... | reverse complement strand
CCAAACGCCGAGTTCCGGTGACTGCGTCAATCGCCTGGCCCAGTTTCCATCGTCAGGATGGAAACAGAGGTCGACAATCAGGTGGCAGCACCGGCTGAAACGAGAACACCCAACTTGCACCGAACAAAAATACGCTCACCAAAGAGTGCGGATGGAAGGGTAGCGACAGTGGGCCACTCGGCAGGAGAAAAACCTTGTCTAACGAAAAACAAAAGAACACTTGACTCCGACCGGCCTTCTCATGGAAGGCGATTACACTAATTGAGAACGGGCACCGTAGTTAGTGCAATGGCAATATTACAACAGCTCTCGGTTAGCCGGCCGAGAGGAAGCCCCCAGAACGCGGTCAGCGGATTGGCGTGGCGGACGATCTAGCGAGTAGGCATAATTTAGGTATGTCAGAACCAGTAGCCAAGTGGAAAGAGGATGACGTTCTGTCCCTTCCTTCCGGTGAGAACGATACATTTGAGCGAAAGGGTGCTCAACTCCTAGATTTAACTATGCCTGGCGTTGACGTAAATGAAGTGCGTAATGAATTAGCCAAGCAATTATCCGCGTTTGCGAATACTGGAGGTGGCCAAATAATCTACGGACTCACGAACAGCGGTGCGGTAGACAATGGAGGCGTTGCACGTTCGGTAAGGGGAAGACAGACGACTAAGGAATGGCTTGAAAATGTGATTCCTAAACTGACAGAGTTCGAAATTATTGGTTTTAACGTCTACGAGATTCTGCCGAAGTTAAAAGGGTCGTCGCTGGCGCCCGACAAATCTATATATGTTGTGGATGTGCCAGACAGCGACCGCGCACCCCATCAATCAAGCCGTGATCTCAGGTATTACGTTCGGATCAGCGGCAACTCATTGCCAGCACCACACCGACTCGTCGAGGACATACGGAACAGAGCGAGACACCCAAAAATTAGGGTTGAAAATCTGCGGGTTCACAATATTGTTCCGTTTGGTGCACCGACTTTTTCGAATTTAAAGAGTAAGTTTGACCTCATTATGTCGTTGGCATTTGATGTCTGCAACCTCGGCCGTGTTCAGGCACGAACATCTTGTTTGCAAGTATCTGCCACGGTGCCGATTTCATCAATGTCAATGTCCGGAAACGAATGCTACCTTAGGGCTTCCACCCCCGGGACGGCGCTGCTTGAACTAAGAAATCCTTTGTATCCGGGAATTAGGTTTCCACTGTCGTATCCGATGATGTGCCGGGCAGAGGTCGAAGCACTTTCTCAGGGAGGGTCTTTGAGGGGGGCTTTGACGTTTGGGGGAGCCAATCCTGATGATGTCCGAATATTCATTACGAGTTTTGCGGATAGTGCCCCAGAGGAAAAGCAGGAGTTTAAGTTGCTCGACATTGATCCCAGCCAATATCTCGCGCAAGTCATCCGGCAACAACTTCCTCTAATCGCACAACAACGATGATAGCTGCTGCAAACAGGCGTTTACGCTAAAAGGCTCCCTACCCGAACATTGCGCGAGTTCCCAAGAAACGGAGGGCGGTGGGATTTACCGTAACGTCGAAAAGCGTGACGTTAGTATGGGGCGCGGGCCGTTCTAGTTAGTGCAATGGCGTTTGCAATAACTCGAAGATGGGAATCGGATTGTTAGTGAAATCGCGATGTTAAGTCAACAACCGCACATCTCCCCTTTTGCCGGCCAACCATCGAGAGTCGTGGGTCAAAACTCCAACCGCGCCTGGAAGGCAATCATACGTGGACTGCTATCGCCACCCAAACCGACGCCCAACAAGCCGGTCGGGGGAGAAGTCGTGTAGGTAAGCGCTCCAAAACCAGCCTGCGAGGAAGGATTTCCTGGAACGCCGGCTTGCAACAGACTGGGAAGGCCGAAATTCGGATGATTGAAGACATTAAAGAACTGACTTTCAAACCGCAGCTTCACATGCTCGGTCAAGGTAAACCATTTTGTCAGATAGAAGTCGCTCCACAGGAAATTTGGACCGCGCAGGGCATTGCGGCCGAGCTTTCCGAACTGGCAATTCTGCGGGCTGTCGCCGCCGTAGCACTGCCCTGTACTCGGATCGACGGCCGAGACGAAAGCGTCCGGATTGAGCCATTGAAGTGTTCCCGGCTGTGTGACACCTGGAATCGGATGATGCTCATACACAGGTACACCTGGAATAACACTGGCGAACTGCGGCCCACTGCCCTGCACGATGCCGTCTCCGTTTGCTGAATAGGGTGTGCTCAGTACCGAGAACGGTACTCCGCTGTGCCAAAACATGGTTCCAGAAATCTGCCAGCCATTGAGCGCGTAGCCCAAAGAATGACTGCGCACTCGAACTGGCAACTGATACACATACTGCGCATTGAGATTGTGCCGGATGTCATAGTCGCAGGGACCATAATCGCGGGCCAGATCTCCCGGCAGAGGCGAAAGAATTCCTCCTGCAGAGAACTGCAGGAATCCTCCGTTTGAAACTGTATCCATGCAGCGGCTCCAGGTGTAGTTGACCTGTCCTTGCAAGCCATGGCCGAGCCGTTTCATCGCGGTCAGTTGAAGACCGTTGTAGTGACTGTTCGCGCCGGTGGAGAACTGTGTCACCGCGCCGAATCGCGGATCAGTAGGCAGCATGTAAGGGAACGGCGCAAAACAGCCTTGGCACACGGTCTGGTAGCCGTTGACCTGGGTTGAGTACGCCTGGTTCACGGCCCGCGTGCCTACGTATCGCGCTTGCAGGCTGGCCGTGGTTCCGAGTTGATGTTCCATCCCCAGGCTCCACTCCATGAAGTACGGCGCGTGGAGTTTGCCATCTGGAACCGCTGTGATCGCGACCGGTGGAAGACAACTGGCGGGATTTGCCTGCGGAGATGCGCACGAGAGCTGGCCCTGGGGAAATCCCGAAGTAAAACTCTGGTTCGCGGCAACGGTTGCATCGACCGCACTGTTGGGCACTCCCGGCGCGATTGCTGTACCGCCCACACTGCTGAGGAGACCTCCCTGAAACGTCTTATCGTATGGTGGATTCACGCCGATCAAGTCGGCAACACTGCCGGGCAAAATATCACTGAAAATTCCAAAGCCGGTGCGGAGCACGGATTTCGGCTCAAACTGCCACGCAATCGCTGTTCGCGGCTGCAAAATGGCCAGCGGTGTGGACGAGAACAGATTACCGAGACGAGTTTGAATGGCGGCGTTCAGAGGTTGATTGACATTGTGCGAGATGGAACTGAAAGAGCCGTGAAGACGAGCGACTTGATCATGCGGATTCAGCGGATTGGAGTTCAAGGTGTCACGCAGACCGAACGTCCACGTGAGTGTGCGCGTCACTTTCCAGGTGTCCTGCGCGTAGACATCGAGATTCAGAAAGTTAAAGGGCTCATTTGAGTTTGAAGGAAACGTCTTCGACGCGGTGCTCGCTACGCCATCGATAAATTGCTGCAAGTTGGCGTAGGTCACAGTGGGAACAGTGCCTTCTCCGAAGTCATAGTCGTTCAGGAGGAAGATGCGGGTATTCGTTCCGAACCGTAATTCGTGAGCGCCCCGGCTCCAGGCCAGGTTGTCATTGACAAAGAAACGGGATGCGCGCCGGCCTTGAATCCAGGTGTTGTCAAGCCCTCCAACGGGCGTGAAGGCATTCGCGCCGCTGCCCTGCAACACGATCGGGAATGCCGAAAGCGTCTTCTGAAAGTTGGTTGGCCCAAACAGGCTCTCGTACCAGGAGAACGCAGGATTGAAGTAGTTCACCAGGTTCTGCGAGAAGACGTGCGTGTATCCCGCGGCAAGCGAGTAGAGGGGCTGAGGGGAGACTGCATCGAACAAGGGGTTGATGGGGTCTGTGTAGGCAGCTTGTACTCCGGTATCGGCCTGGAAACGCACCCAAGTCGTATCCTTCTGGTTGACGTTGTAGTCGAGGCGGACGGTCTGCACCTGTTCATGATCGTCGCTGGAGTGCGAAACGCTCTGCCGGTTAGCACAACTTACCGCGATCGGACAGCCGAGTATCGGGATGGATGTACCGCTGGTATTTCCGTAGAGCGCAAACATCTGCTGATAAAACGGAACCAACGGCGATGGAAGTTGTTGCAAGACGTATTGTTGGAATGCGGCAGTGGGAACAATCGTCGGCGTGACGATGGGCAGCGCAATTCGCACCCATTCGCTGTCGAAGAAAAAAAAGAGCCTGTCGTGCGCAATCGGCCCTCCCACACTACCCCCGAAGTGATTCACGGTCGATCTGGGTTTGTGGTTTCCCGGCGTCGCATTGGTGAAGTAGTCCGCCGCATTCAGCAGCGAACCATTCCACAGCTCATAGAGGTTCCCGTGAAACTGATTCGTGCCAGACTTGGTGACGTAGTCGACTTGGGATGCTCCATACCGTCCTTGATCCACGGAATAAGAAAGAGTGTTGACGGTCACTTCTGAAATCGAATTCAATCCCAAGACGAGGTTGGTTGAAAGGCCGCTATTGAGATTAGTGAGCGGGTCGTTCGTTTCCAGTCCGTCAACGATGTAGCCGTTGGAAAGGGCGGGTAGTCCGTTGAATTCCACGTTGCCATACCCATTGCTGCCGCCGACGAAATCGTTGCTGCCGCCCGCCGTATTGATCAGGGCTCCAGGCGCAAACTGCAGAGGGTAAGTCAGGTCACCGCCCGGATTCGGCAGATCCTCCAGCGCGGGCGCATTGAGAGTGGTGGATACATTCGCATTTTCTGGGTTGATGAGGGGAGCCTCGCTGCTGACCTCCACCGCCTCATTTGAGCGGGCCACCCTAAGCGTGAAATCCACGGTTTGCTTCTGGCCCAAGCCCGAGATGACATTGTCATTTTGCCGCGGATCGAAGCCTCGCGCCTCCACTCTGACTGAGTACGTACCCGGCTTTAACTGTGTGAAGTTGAACCGGCCCGCTTGATCGGTCTGGGCAGTACGCTTCAGGCTGGTCTCGTGATTCGTGATCGTCACGGTAGCGCCTGGCAAAACCGCGTTAGTTGTGTCCCTCACTTCGCCAATGATGGCGCTGGTGGTTTCGCCTTGTGCCAGTGCTTTCGCCGGGAGAAGACATGCCACGGTCAACACGAAAAAAACAATGTGAACGGCCCGCGCCATGAATGTCCTCACTCACTAGCCCCAAGACTGGCAATCTCTGCTTTGATTTATTAACCAGCGATTATTTTATGTAGTTAACCACAGTTAACACAAACAAGCAAGGACGAGAGGGGGAGGGGGCCTCGGCGACTGTGTCCGAGTGTCGGACAAACCGAAAGTTAATTGTTGTAACCAGGCGCTTACACCAACTAAAAATGTGAACGTAGCTAGTGCATTGGCGGTTGGCCCAACTTTTTGGGTTTCGTCATGATCCACGGCTTGCAACCCATTGAAGGAATTTTATTTTGGGGGCGAAACTCCTGGATGTGACTGAGGACTGAACCTTATTTCATACCAGCCCGCTGCGGAAATCAAAATCCCCTGGCTATAGCGGCGTGGTTCCCACCCTCGCAAAGTGCGCGAAGGGTGGGGCACCCTGAGTTGGTCTAGTTTCGAGGGGAAACCCATCGTGTTCGGCAGCATCGCGTCCCACCCTTGCAAAAGCGCAAGGACGGGGCAGCCCGCTTGTTATAGGGCAGAAAGAAGTCCAACAGCGTAGGGAGACGCGGCAAGCCGCGTCTCTACAAGCTAGTCGTTACCGGCTGCGGCAGCCATCGCCCCGGCGGCTTTTAGATCCCGCGTTAAAGCTGGCTTCGGAGGAAGCTTTCCTAGATCGACCTTATATACGTGCCGCGCTAGCCCAAGTTTCTTCAGCGCCCAGATGCCGTACCAGTTCATATCGATTTCATACCACTTCAAGCCGTGGCGCACGGAAACGGGATGGGCATGGTGATTGTTATGCCAGCCCTCGCCGAACGTAACCATTGCCACGAGGAAATTATTGGTCGACAGATCTTTCGTCGCGAAGCGCCGCGATCCCCACAGATGCGTGACCGAGTTCACCATCCAGGTAGCGTGCAGTCCAACCACTACGCGAGCGAACACTCCCCAGAGCAGCCATGGCAATCCGCCGATGGCGAATAGAATCACGCCGAGAATGACGTTGCTGGTCCAGTGATACTTGGTGAGCCAGACGTGAACTTTATCTTTCGTCAAATCCGGAACGTAACGCCCGAGGGTAGTCGTGTCGTGATGCATCGACTTGCCCATCAAAATCCAGCCCATGTGCGCCCACCACTTGCCATCGATCGGCGAATGCGGATCGCCTTCATCGTCAGAAAATTGATGATGGATGCGATGCGTCGCCACCCAGAAAATCGGTCCGCCTTCGAGCGCGAGAGTCGCGCACCAGGTCAGGAAATACTCCACCCACTTCGGAGTCTTGTATCCGCGATGCGTCAGCAGACGGTGATAGCTCATGCCGATGCCGAGGCTGCCCGAAACCCACCATAAGAACATCGCGACGAATAATGCCTTCCAGGTAAAAAAGAATAATGCCGCAATTGCTCCGACGTGAAACAGCCCCATGGCAATCGCAGTGCCCCAGTTAAATCCGTCCTTATTGGCTCGAGCTTTGCGATTGGTGCCTTCGCCGCCTTCAGTCATCTCACGGCTGGTTGCTTCACTTACGGCATCGCGCATGGTCTCGGTCATTTGTAATTTCCCCGGTAGATTTCGTCCCGCCAGTTTCAAGGAGGTACATCTTGGACAATAGCAAGACTGCAGGGATTCCGTTGTAATACTTCTGTAATCCCCGAGAGCCAAAGGGGTTACGAGCGTAATGTGGGGTTGCTCCAACGTGACCTAAGGAGATAAATATTCGAGATTGTTAGCAAGCGTTGGTTGTGATTTAGGGCACATCTACCGGTGATCGCGCATCTTTTTCGTGCGCCTTCTGCTGACATAGAGTATTGTTTTGCTCGTCATTGGTTAGCAGGATATCTGCAACTGCGACGAGTAAGGCAGTTCAACCGTTCTCCGTTAGCGGAGGTTTCAGTTGAAAAAGCAAATCTTGAATCGACCGGCGCTTCAGAAAAGTTCTCTGCTCTTCATCCCAGCGCTTCTTTTTGCCTTTGCACTCTGGGCACAAACGCCAAAACAGCCGCCCGCCGAATATAAAATTCCTCCCGAAGCCGCCGCCAAGCAAAATCCGATTAAGCCATCGGCAGAATCCCTGGCGCGCGGGAAAAAGCTATACGGCTACGACTGCGCCATGTGTCATGGCAAAGACGGCGATGGCAAGGGCGATATGGCCTCGGACATTAAAAATGTCACCGATTTCACCAAGTCGCAAGCTCTCAAGAATCGCACCGACGGCGAGCTCTTCTACATCATCCGGAACGGCAAAGGTGAGGACATGCCGCCAGAGGGTGACCGCGCCAAAGATGACGACATCTGGCACCTGGTGAACTACGTTCGTTCATTGGAGAAGAAATAAAAGGGCCCCGAAACCATCAACCACCAAGGGCACGAAGTAGCACGAAGAAAAGCTTCGGCCCGACTCTTCGTGTTACTTCGCGCCTGCCCGATTTTTGAGCCGGTCGATTCTTAAGCCGGTCGATTACTGCGCCGTTCTGGATGTGCAGTCGAGTAATCTACTTTGTGCTTGCGGCCCCGGCCTTAACCTCGACCCCGGCCCATTTCTCCAGCAGAGTAAGCGTCGCCGCGTAATCCATATCTCCCTGGCCCTCTTCGGCGGCCACGTCGTAGACCTCTTCCACCGCTTCGAGTCCGGGCAGGCGCACGCGAGACTCCTTGGCGGCGTCGAGCGCAAGATGAATATCTTTCAACATCAAGCGCAGAGGGAAGTTTGGCGAGAAGTCGCGGTTCAGGATAAACGGCGCTTTATAGTCCACTACTCCAGATCGCACCATAGAAGCCTGCACCAACGGCAATAATTTTTCTACATCCACTCCGAGCTTCGCCGCGAGCGTCAATGCTTCCGCGAAGCCTTCAAAAATAAGCGCAATTTGCAGATTCATCACCAGCTTCGTGGCTTGTCCCTTGCCCGTCTCTCCCATGTGGAATGTCTGCTTCCCCATGGCTTGAAAAAGCGGTTGCAGCCGCGCCAGCACGGATTCTTCCCCGCCAACCATAAAAATAAGTTGCCCCGCCTCAGCCGCAATCTTCGATCCAGTCATCGGAGCATCGACATAACTAACTCCCTGCGGCTTTACCCGCTCGGCAAAGCGCACTGTCGCCGAGGGCGAGATCGTGCTGGAATCAGCAATAATCATGCCCTCTGTCAAAACGTGCGCGGCTCCGCCCGGACCGAACAGAATGCTCTCCACCGCCTTCGTATCGGAGACGCACATCCACACCACTTCAACTCCCTGAGCAGCGTCTCCGGGAGTAGAGGCGCTGCGAGCGCCTTCCACCTCTTTGCCGCTGCTCCGATTCCACACTGCGACCTCATGTCCGGCTTTGACCAAGTTCGCGGCCATCCACCGTCCCATAATTCCCAAGCCTAAAAAAGCGACACGCATCAGCGTTTTCCCTCCAACTATTGAGACTTAAATTAGATATGACCAGCAAAGTAATGGTCAAGGACAACACCATATTTTTCACGGTAGTTGTTACCTGCGTGATGACGAAACCAGCGGGTCCGGTCGACACAGCCGTCAACCGCATCTAAATTGAACTGGAGACTTGGTAAGACAAAGCCGATAATCTGACGGTGGAAGGCTTCCGAATTCGTTTGCTTGGTGCCGGGTCAACTGAATGCTAAAGGCTTCGTTAAAAAATAAAGCGTTGCGCAAGCGAGCCACTCAGTTCACCCAACTCGTGCGGCATTCGGCGGTGACTCCGCGAACCGGCAAAACTCACAAGGCAAAACTCGCCTCGAACGGCGAACTAGGCGTCACCTTTATTGGACACTCCAGCTTCTTCCTGCAAATTGGCGGGCAGAATGTTGTCATCGATCCTAACTTCGCGCGCTGGTTATTTGTTCTAAAGCGCCTGCGGCAGCCGGGATTGAATTTGCGCGAACTGCCTCCGATGGATGTTGTGCTGGTGACGCACGCTCACTTCGATCATCTGCATCGGCAATCGCTGCGCACCATCGCGAGCCAAACTCGGCGCCAATGCGGCACGGCTCCCACACTAGTAGTACCGCATCATTTATTTGATCTGGTTTCGGACCTCGGCTTCGAGCGGATCGTCGAATTGGAGTGGTGGAATACTTATCGCCACGGGACCCTGGACATCACCCATGTCCCCTCCCGTCATTGGGGAGCTCGAATCCTCAAAGACTCGCACCGCGGCTACGGTGGCTACGTGCTGCGCAGTGGGAAACACTCCGTTTATCACGCGGGAGACACCGCATACTTCAGCGGCTTCCGCGAAATCGGACGCCGGTTGTCGCCACAACTCGCGCTACTCCCGATCGGGGCCTATAACCCTGAGCAATTCCGCAATGTGCACACCAGCCCCGCCGACGCCACGAAAGCCTTCGTGGATCTAAAGTCGCGATGGATGATCCCGATGCACTACGGCACCTTTCGCCTCTCCCATGAGCCAATAGAAGAGCCTCTGCAGTTGCTTGAGCGCGAGGCCCAAAAGGCCGGAGTCAAAGATAAAGTTGTGGTGCTGGAGGAAGGGATTACACGGTTCTTCTGAGGGGGAGAGAGTACTCTTCTAGTCATGGATAAGAAAGAAATCAATTCCCCAAAGTTGACCGAGCATTTTCTCTTCTGGGTTTGCGGTATCGGAGGATTGCTGCTGGCGTTTCTGTTTGCGCATTTCGTCTATCACGTTATTTGAAACTTCAGAGCTTCGCTTCTCTGCAGCCCGCGCCTCGGCAAAAAATAAAAAGGGGCGACCTCTCAGGCCGCCCCGTACTGCAAACAATCTACCTTTACGCTGCTACAAGAGCGCTATGGAAGGTCGAGGTTACAGCTTCAAAAGTCTGTACCTTCGGCGTTCCATCAATCACTTTTGCGAGCGTTCTCAACACTTCTGGGTAGGTGTTGGTGTTGTAAGCATCGGCATTCGCTTTGCTTTCCCACAGGCTGATCGAAATCGCATCCGGACTGCCGGGATTCGACAATGTCAGTTCTTCTTTAAAACCCTTCTGCTTGCGAAGTAACGGCAGAATTTCTTTCTCGAGGGTGCGAGTGTAGTCGGAAAGCATGTTCGATTTCACATGAAAAGATACATTGCGTGCAAACATATTCAACCTCCTGAGGTTGTTGCTAAGTAGGGGAGGACTTCAGATGGGCTGACTTAGTTTCAGGGAACCTGAAAGAGGTGGGAACCACCTCAACTTCAACCCTAGGCCTGGGGGACTTCAATGTCAAACTGCGGGAAAGTATTTAGTGCAGGTAGCACGGAGGGACACAGTTCTTACCACAGGGGACACAGAGGGACAGGGAACACAGAGGAAGACACTTGCAAGTCGAAATATACTATGGGCTTAACCTTTAACGTCCACATTACGAATCAATGTGACCTCGGGCGCCAGTTTGCATCTAACTAAAAACAGGCAGTTTTGGCATGGTATACTGCGTATAGATGGGGTATTTGGGCCCCTCCACATCCTGCCCGAGGATTTCGACACATGGCTGGTAGTTCTCGTCGCTCTAACTCTCGTTCTATCTTCTTGATTGTGTTTGTGCTGGCTCTGTTCGGCCTGTTGGGAATGCTATTTGCCCAGAGGATAAGCCCGGCCACCGCTCCAAGCAGCGATTCTGACGTCCGCGACAGCCTGAAGCAGTTTACCGAGGTGTATGAAAAGGTCGAGGAGAACTATGCCGACCCGGTGAATGCGGACAAGGCTATTTATAACGGCGCCATTCCGAGCATGTTGCATCAGCTCGATCCGCACTCGAACTTTTTCGATCCGAAGTCTTACTCGGCCCTGCGCGAAGAACAACGCGGCAAGTATTACGGCGTCGGCATGACGGTAGGACCGCGCAACAACAAAGTCATTGTTATCGCTCCGTTTGTCGGCACCCCGGCCTACCGCGCCGGCATTCGCCCCGGCGACATCATCGCGGCCATTGACGGCAAGGCCACCGACAACATGAGCACTTCTGATGTTGCCGATCTGCTCAAAGGACCGAAGGGCACCACCGTCCGCATCACCATGTTGCGCGAAGGCTCCGATCATCCTTTGGAATTTGCCGTCATCCGCGACGAGATTCCGCGCTACAGCGTCGACCTCCATTTCATGATCAAGCCCGGCATCGGATACATGCATGTCTCCGGCTTCCAGGAAACGACAGAGCATGAAGTGGCGGAAGCCCTGGAGCAAATGGGCGATCTCAAAGGCCTGGTTCTCGATCTCCGGCAAAATCCCGGCGGCCTGCTCAGCGAAGGCGTTGGCGTGGCCGACAAATTTTTGAAGAAGGGGCAGTTGATCGTGTCGCACCATGGGCGGTCGTCTCCGGAAAAACGATACGTGGCAGCGCATGGCAATGGCGGCCGGGATTACCCCTTGGTTGTTCTGGTGAATCGCGGCACTGCATCAGCTGCGGAAATTGTTGCCGGGGCAATTCAGGACCACGATCGTGGGCTGATAGCAGGCGAAGTGACCTTCGGCAAAGGCTTGGTGCAAACCGTTTATCCGCTGGCCGAAAATACGGGTCTGGCGCTAACCACGGCCAAGTACTACACCCCGAGCGGGCGCCTGATCCAACGCGATTATTCCAATCTCTCTCTTTACGACTACTACTACAACCGCGAGGGCGAGGATAACAACACGAACCATGAGGTTAAGCTGACCGATGGCGGGCGCACGGTTTACGGTGGCGGCGGCATTACTCCCGACGTGAAGATTGCGCCGATGAAATCCAATAAATTTCAGGAGACGTTGCTGCAGCATTATGCTTTGTTCAATTTCGCCAAGCATTATGCAATCGCTCACAAGATCACGCAGAACTTTGAGGTAGACGATGCCGTGATGCTCGACTTCCGCAAGTTCATGGACTCCGAAAAAGTCGCGTACACTGAAGCCGAGATCATGGAGAACAACGATTGGCTGCGCTCCAGTATCAAGAGCGAAATTTTCGTTGACGCCTTCGGACAGGAAGAGGGACTGAAAGTTCGGGCTGAAACTGATCCCGACGTTATTAAGGCTTTGGACCTGATGCCGCAGGCGCGGGCCCTGGCCGACAACGCCAAGAAGGTCGTCGCGGAGCGAAACTCGGCTCCGGTCACCCGCTAATCACATCTGATTTCATTCTCTATTCAGGCCCGGGCGACTGGGCCTTTTTCTTTCCGCTCCCATTTTGGTCCCGAAAATTTCAACGCTCATCTCGTTATCCGCATCTTAAGCCGGTTGTTTTGAAATAATTAACTTTATGCTGCTTAGGTTTTTCTTTTACCAAATCCTCGCCGTCGCGCTATTGCTCGCCAGATCGCTTGGGCAAACTGAAGCGCCCTTGCATCAAGACGACACTGCTTCACCTAATTCGACACAAGGTTCGGCACATACGCCTGGTCATAGGCGTGAAATGCCAGGCATACCCGATTTCGTTGAAATTACGCCATTCTTATTTCGCGGCTCGGTACCAACTCACGAGGGCTTGCAGGCGCTGGCGCGATCCGGAGTCCAGATCATCGTGGACACGCGCGTCAACCGGACAGGGAAAGAAAGAAAAGAGGCTCGCAAGCTGGGCATGCAATACGTAAAAATCTCGTGGCGTTGCCCTTTCCCAAGAGATAAAGTTTTCGCGCGGTTTCTGAAAGTGGTCCGCGACAATCCCGGCAAGAAAGTCTACGTGCACTGCCTGCTCGGCGATGATCGAACCGGCATGATGATCGCCGCCTATCGCATGGCCGACGAAGGCTGGACAGCGGAAGAGGCGATGCGCGAGATGCGGCAATACGGCTTCACGAAAAGTCATCATTATATCTGCCCCGGATTAGCCAAATACGAGTCAAGTTTCCCCCATCGCCTAGAAACCAACAAAGCCTTCAAAGACCTTCGTCAATAAAGCCGTGGAGTGCCAGTGGAGCGCCGGGCGTCCCCGCCCGGCCAAATAAATGCTGACACTGACTCCCCGAAGCGAGAGAAGAAAGCGCCCCTCGAAATGTCCCCTTGAGTGTCCCGTCCCAAAGCCCTAAAGTATCTAAAAGATAAAGTGCGCGGAGGCGCCCTTCTGCTAGCGGCAATCGTGCTTCAATCAGTCCCGCATCAGGGCGCCTGGGTCATCGTCCTTCGGTCTTCCGGGAATTGGATACCAGCAATCCTCGTGGCCATGGTTGCTGGAGTGCTGGACTGGAGATTTCGGCGAATTCCTAACTGGCTTACCGTCTCGGGCTTGGCAGCCGGACTAGCCGCCAACACAATTCTCTACCGGTGGCCGGGATTTAGAAATGCGTTGCTAGGCGCCGCATTGGGACTGGGACTGCTGTTGCCTTTCGTCCTGATTCGTAGCCTGGGCGCTGGAGACTGGAAATTGGCTGGCGCCTTGGGCGCATGTCTCGGCCCTCGGCAATTGCTCTCGGTGCTGCTGATAACTATTCTGTTGGCCGGAGTCATGGCGCTCGTGCTCGTAATCTTCAAAGGCCGGCTGAAAAAAACGCTATGGAACATAGCAAATTTGGTAGCCGCAGTCTTTAGCCTGCGAATGCCCGGATCGGAAGTATCGCTGGACGATCCCCACTCCACAAAAATCCCGTTCGGAGTGGCCATGGCGGCGGCCGTTTTGTTCTATGCTGTAGGCCGAGCGGTAGGGAGAATCTAGCCTCCAAATGCATTTATAATTTCGGATCAAGCTCATAGCTTGTCGATCCAAACGTTATGATTTGCGGTTCCAAAATCGCGACGTTTCCTCGTGTGGAGCGGACACTCTTGTCCGCGTTGACAGCGTCGTGCTGCCCGCACGCGGACAAGAGTGTCCGCTCCACACGATCCAAAAGCATTGCGCGCGCTCTCAGCAGCACCAACGGCACGGAGATCGCCGAGGCCGCTCTTGTACTGCCATTGGTATTCATGTTCCTTCTGGGCATAATCTGGTTCGGACGCGCCTTCAATATCTATTCAACCATTCAACAAGCCGCCCAGCAGGGAGCGATCGCCGCTGCGCGCGCGACCTGCGCTACATGCGCAACGAGCAATAGTTTTCCGACTGCTGCTACGGTAGACAACGCTATCTACACCGTAATGCAAGCATCTAAACTTGACGTGACCCAGATCCAACTCCCGACCAATCCTCCCACTTGCGGCGCTGGGCAAACTTGCATTTCGTGCCCTTCCCTGCCGCCTCCATCCACGGGCGCTTGCACAGCAAACAGCAACATTTATGTTTGTCAAAATGTGCAGATAAATCTTGTTGCTGCGGGTCAGGTTACCGCTCAGACGGCGCAATGCGGAACCGTAGTCAGTTTTCAATATCCTTTCAAATTCAATTTTCCGGGAACGTCGCTCAACATGCAGCAGATTATTCTGTCGGCGCAAGCGCAAAGCAGGATGGAGAATTAACTTGCAAATGCTCCCTTCTCGCGAAAGATTCTGTTTCTTGAAGCGCTGGAATAATTTGCCGGCAGGGATCGTTTCTCCGAAGCAAGATCAAGGATCCGCAATCCTGGAGTTTGCCATTTCGCTGCCATTGCTGGTCGTGTTTGTGGTGGGCATCTACGATTTCAGCGGCGCTTTCAATCAGAAACAAAAAATCGAACAGGCAGCCCAGGAAGGCGCTATCATTGCGGGCGCTCAGCCCACGGGCGACATTGCGGCTACCTCGGCGCCCGCTTCCCTGACACCGGTTGTAACTGCCATCTTTAACTCTCTCGCCGGCAGTGGAGTTCTGCCGAACGCGAACACTGGAACTTGCACGACTCCCGGCACAGCAATTCCTCCGGCAACAGGCGTCGCTTGGACCTACACGATTTCTGGTTGTTCGAGCGGATATGCCACCGACAACTTGGTGATCACTATTAACCGCGGATGGGTTTCGGGGACTGGATCGCCGCTGACCATTGGAACCGTCGTCACCATCAGCTATCCTTACCGCTGGCGGTTCAACAGCGTGATCCAGTTGCTGATTCCGGGCGCGAACTATGCCGCCTTAACTCAATTGACCGAAAGCGCCACGGTCCAGAATCAGATATGAACAACCGTGCCGCTTTGCCGAATCTACGCGTGCGACTTTGCCAGTTTGGCCTTGATGTCAAACGTGAGCATGATCGCGAGTGCGGGGTCATCATCACGCTGGTTGCGGTATTTATGCTGTTCGTGATCGGAGCAATGGCCGCATTGTCCATCGATGTAGTTACGCTTTACACCGCGCGTAGCGAGGCCCAACTCGCAGCCGATGCCGGGGCACTCGCGGGGGCCCGTGCTCTGGCAAATTCTGGCATTACGTCGGACCCGCGCCGTCGTTGGATGAGTAGTGCGACGACCCTCGCGACCGCGGTAGCCACGCATGTGGCATCTCAAAACGTAGTCGGAGGCAGGGCTCTCAACTCCAGTGTCGCGTCGGGCGAGATCACCGTAACCTTTCCCAATCAAAACGACGATACCGATCCGAAGGTAACCGTCCAGGTTCGCCGCACTGACCTTCCGACTTTCTTCGCACGCATTTGGGGAAGCACACAGATCACAGTGGCTGCGTCAGCCACGGCGGAGGCCTACAATTCATCGGGCGCTGCGTACCAACCGGGCGGGACTGGAACGACGATTCCGGTTGCGCCGATTTGCGTGAAGCCTTGGCTGCTGCCGAATTTGGATCCAACGGGAGGACCGGGGACGCAAATTTTCGACACCTTTTCCGGAGCTATCATGGGGAACCGACGCAACAGCTTAGTCGGAGAGGGTTGGGGGCAAGGGCAACGCAATCGTTCTGGACTTTCAGCCGCGTGCGAGGATTGCAGCCGGTCCATTCCGGGACCGACCGCCGGCCAATACTACCCTGGCGCCATTGGCTCGGACGCGGGTGACTTCCCTGCCCCTGCGCAAGGTTCGCCGAGTTGCGGCGCCGGCTTCAATGCCTATCAGCTTGCGGTTGCGGGCTGCGTCCAGCAACCGATTTCCTGTGGTGCAACCATCAACATCGATACGACTACTACGTATGCAGCCACCCGCAATACCGATACGGCCGCAGCGGCAAGCTGCCTTATCCACGCGAATGGCGCGGCCGGAGACAGCGACAGCATCGATCCTGCATATCCACTGCCGCCTTTTCAATTCATCGCAGGCAATCAGAATCCCATTCCGAATGTCGCTGGAAAAGATGTACTCGTTAGCGATTCCCTCGTAACTATTCCCGTGATAAATGCTACAACTGTTGCCCCTACGAGCAGCGTGCAAATAATCGGATTTATACAGGGCTTCTTGAATCCGTCTGGAGATGCTATTCCCGCCAACAATCAAATCCCAGTCACCATCATCAACCTGGCGGGCTGCGGCACAAGCGCCACCGGGCAACAACCCATCCTCGGCAACGGGGCGTCGCCAGTGGCAGTGCGATTGATCACTCCGTAAAAGTTCGGCTTTAAATTATCAAGGCAGAAATCAGAAAGCGCTGGATTCGCGGCGGGTCAGAATCACGCGCTCCAGTTTTTCTTCCGTGCCTACAAAAATGAAGTTGTAGGCCGATCCGTTCAACAGCGATGCCAGCACTTCACGGGATGAAGCGGGCCCAATATCAACTGCGACTTGTTCCTGTTCCGCGCCCGAAGGAATCGCAATCTCCGCCTGCGTCTGGCGCTGCACTTCAAACAAGACCTGTGACATCGTCGCTTTGGCCGAATGAATCTGCAGCAATCCAT
>Ga0182024_10012623_pt1 | contig 16671 bp, 15 predicted proteins | sample P32metaG_FD_120480 | JGI IMG/M metagenome (GOLD analysis project Ga0182024, IMG submission 120480) | Permafrost microbial communities from Stordalen Mire, Sweden - P3-2 metaG (Illumina Assembly) | ecosystem: Environmental > Terrestrial > Soil > Wetlands > Permafrost | place: Sweden: Stordalen... | reverse complement strand
GTCGAGCATCAGGTCGACGCGCGCGACGCCGGGGCAGCCGAGCAGCTTGTAGGGGACCAGCGCCAGCTCCTGCGCACGGGTGGTCGTCTCGACAGGCAGCTCGGCGGGGCAGACAAACGTGGTCATGCCGATCTCGTAGCGCGACTCGTAGTTGTAGAACTCCTCTTCGCGCGGGATCGCCTCGACAACGGGCAGCGGGGTGGGCGGGAACTTCATCTCTGCGCCCGGCCCATCGCTCGTCGCCTCCCCGTCCAGCACCGACACGGCCAGATCGCGCCCCTTGATGTAGCGCTCGATCACGACCTTGCGGTCGTAGGAGAGCGCGCCCACGATCGCACCCGGCAGCTCCTCGGCCGAACGTGCGAACTTGACGCCCAGGGCCGACCCCTGACTCGCCGGCTTGACGACCAGCGGGAACCCGATGCTCCGCTCCAGCCCTCCCAGTGCCGCCGCGATGCCGAGGTCTTTGATCGCGCTCTCCTTGAACGCGGCGAACTGTGGCGTGGGGATGCTCGCCTCGCGCATCAGGTACTTCGCCAAAGCCTTGTCCGTGCAGCGCATGCACGCCGCCGGTCCCGAGCCGGTGTAGGGGATGTCCATCGTCTCCAAAAGCCCCTGCACGGTCCCGTCCTCGCCGTCGCTGCCGTGCAGCGCGAGAAATGCCGCGTGGGGCTGGCACTCGAGCAGCTCAGCCACAAGCTCCGAGCCGGCATCGATCCCAACCACCTCGTGCCCCAAGCGCTTCAGCGCGCTCTCCGCGCGCGCTCCGGAACGCAGCGAGACGGTGCGCTCCAGCGAGCCTCCACCCTTGAGGACCGCAACTGGCCCGGGTTCTCCCGCAACGCGGAGGTGCCCACCGCGCCGCCCTTTGCCCTTTGCGCCGGCTCTCGCGGGTTTGTCGGTACTCATCGCTTGTGCCGCCGCAAGTCCTTACTCTGCTTCTCGGAGACAGGAATCTTGGCCGTAGCTGTGAGATCTGGACTCGCCGCCGCATCCTTGCCTGCGATGCCTGTTCTCGGGCCTGCGTTTGCACCAGTCAATGCACTGAACATACCGGTGCCTGCACCCATGATCCTGCCAATCCGCCGGATGCCCTCGCGGATGTCTTCGTCGGGCACGCCAGCGAAGTTCAGGCGCATTGAATTGGAGCCGCTGTGCCCGTCCATGTACGCCGAGCGGCCGGGCACGAATGCCACGCCCTGGCTGCGCGCCATGAGATCGGTCGTGTCCACTCCGTCGAGCGTCGCCCACACGAACAGCCCCCCCTGCGGCCGCGTCCACGACGCCCCTCCGCCGAAGTGCTCCTCGAGCGCCTCGAGCATCACGTCGCGCCGGCGCCGATACAGCTCGCGCAGGCCCTCCACATACTCGACCCAGGCCGGGCGGGGTGGGTGGGATTCGGATCCGCGCTCGGCGAAATAGGCGGCGACGAACAGCTGGGTCATCGGCGAGCTGCACAGGTCGGCGCCCTGTTTGCCGAGGTTCAGCTTTTCCAGCACCGCCCGCGGTGCGACCGCCCAGCCGAGGCGCAGGCCGGGGGAAAGGATCTTCGAGAACGTGCCCAAATAGATCACCAGGTCCGACGCCCCGTCCTTGTCGGCGTTCGCCGCGTCGAGCGAGTACAACGTCTCAAGCGCCTCGCCTTCGTAGCGCAGCAGCCCGTAGGGGTTGTCCTCCAAGATCAGCAGCTCACGCTCGCGCGCGACCTCGACCAGCCGCCGCCGTCGCCCCAGCGACATCGTCACCCCGGCGGGGTTCTGGAAGTTGGGGATCGTGTAGATGAACTTCGGCCGCCTGCCTTCGCCCGCCAGCCGGTCCAGTACCGACTCCAGCTCGTCGATCGGCATCCCGTCTGAGTCCATCTCGATCTGCACGACGTCGGCCTGGTAGGCGCCGAACGTCGGCACCGCCCCCGGGTAGGTGGGCGCCTCCGCGACGATCACGTCGTCCGGGTCGATCAGCGTCTTGCACACGAGGTCGATCACCTGCTGGCCGCCGGTCGTGACGATCACGTTCGCCGGGTCCACGACGGTGTTCTCCTCGGCCATCACCTCGACGATGCAGTCGACCGTCACCGCCATCCCCTCGGTCGGGCCGTACTGCAGCGCCCGCGCGGTGGACTCGGCCGCCACCTGCGACATCAGCTTCGCGTACAGCTCCGGCGCGAACGTGCTCGTGTCGGGCAGCCCGCCCGCGAGCGAGATCACGTCGGGGCGCTCGGTCAAAGCCATCATCTCGCGCATCGCCGAGCTTTTCATCCCGCGCGTGCGCGCGGCGAACAGCGCCTCGTAGCGCGCGAGCTCGTGCGCGGGGGGCCGCGCGCGTCGTTTATCGTCCTGCTGGCCTGGCATCCCCGCACGGTAGCGCACCCCCTTGAGGCGGCCGTTCCGCGGCGTCATACGCCACCCACGATGCTCGCGTGCTGGCCGATCCCGGATGATCGGTAGCACGTCTGCGCTCGCGTGCGGCGTCTGCTGGCCGATCTTCGATCGGTCACGGCCCGACCCCCTCAAGTCACCATCTATTCTGGCGCGAGTCAATTACATGAACAGCATCATCTTCTACATCGGCCTCGGTATCGGCCTCGCCGCCGCCTGCGGGCTGCGCCCGTTCCTGCCGGTGCTGCTCGCGGGCGTCCTGGCCTCCTCGTCCGCGCTTGGCGTCAGTTTCGCCGACGCTCCATTTCGTTTCTTGATGGCGGGCTGGTGGCTTGCGATCGTCGCCGTGACATTGATCCTCGCCTACGTCCTGCAGCTCCGCGTCCACCTTGCACCGATAATTGACCCAAGCGATCGATCTCGCCGCAACGATCCGCTCGGCGCCTCGCTCACCGGCCTGGCGTTCGGCGCGGGCGCGCTGTTATTTGGGGGCACGCTCGCCGCGCATGGCGACAGCGCCTGGCCGGGTTTGCTCGGCGGACTCCTTGTCGTGGGCATCGCTCAGCGGGCATCGGGCCCGATCATCCTCGGCGCCCGCGCCCGCCTGCCCGACCGTGGCGCCCGCGAGGCGCTCACGCTCTACCTCGACGGCGTCGCGCTGCTCCTCGCCGCGCTGACCGCCCTCCTGCACCCGCTCGGCTACGTGCTGCTGGCGCTGCTCGTGTGGTTCCTCGTGCGCACGCGCAGGCGCGCCGGCGAGAAGTACGCCGGCCTGCGCATCCTGCGCCGGTGAGCCCTCCTAAGCTCGTCCTCTGCGTGATCGACGCGATGGCCCCCGCGATGCTCGAGCGAGCGGTCGCCGAGGGCGTCGCGCCGATGCTCGCGACGTTGATCGAGCGCGGGCGCTACGTCCCCGATTGCGTCGCCGCGTTCCCGTCTGTCACGCCGGTGTGCGCCGCCTCGATCGTCACCGGCGTCGCCCAGGACGAGCACATGATCCCCGGGATGAACTGGTTTCACCGCGAGGAGCATCGCTACGTCGAGTACGGCTCCTCGTTCCGCGCCGCCCAGCGCTTCGGGATCGCGCGCCAGCTGACCGACACGGTCTACAACATAAACCGCGCCCATCTGTCGCCGGATACGCTGACCGTGTTCGAGACGCTCGACGACGCGGACGTGCGCACGGCCGGCACCACGTACCTGATGTACCGCGGGCGCCACCGCCACGAGCCCCAGCACGACACCGCCCTGACGCGGTTCGCCTCGCGCTTGATGCGCCACCCGGTGATGGGCCCGCGCGAGCTGTTCTACGCCGACATCTTCGCCTCGCGGGACACCGGCTGCCGCTCGGGCCTGGGCATGCCGGGTGTGCGCGATCGCCACTCGGGCTGCGTCGGCGCCTACCTGGTCGAGCACGACCTGTTCGACTTCCTGCTCCTTTCGCTGCCCGACAACGACTGGTACTCCCACAAGCACGGACCCGATGGGCAGGTGCGCTCGATCGCCCAGGCCGACCTGCAGCTCGCACGCGTCATCGACGCCGCCGGCGGCGTCGATGAGTTCCTGAAGGAGCACGCGGTGATCGCGATGGCCGACCACTCGCAGGCGCTCGTCACGGACACGATCGACCTCCAGGGCGAGCTCGCCGAGCTGGGGGTGCTGCAACCGAGCGGTGGCTCGGTCATCCTCGGCGCGCTGAGCGCGATCGGAGGCTTACGCGGGCAGAGTCATCCCGATACGGGCGGTACGGGCTCGCCCGAGCAGGCCCCATCCGAGCAGGTCGGCTCCTCCGCGCGGGACATCGGGGACGTAGAGCCCCGGATCGCGGTGTGCCCGTCCCAGCGCGCGGCGATGGTCTATGCGCTGCACCCCGACGAGCGCGACGCGATGCGCGCCTCCGTCGTCACCAGCGCACTTGCGATCGACGGCGTCGAGCTCATCGCCTGGCTCGCCCACGACGCCCACGACCGGCCCTCGGAGGGAGTCGTGTGCAGACCCGATTGCGGCGAGTTGCGCTTCGCTCCCGGTGGAGATCTGCGCGATGCGCGCGGCATGAGCTGGCACGTGGACGGCGAGCTGTCTGTGCTCGGCGCAGCGGTACGCGGAGGCGATAACACACTCGCGACCCCCGACTACCCCGACGCGCTCGCCCGCGTGTGGTCGGCGCTACAGTGCCCGACCTCGGGCGAGGTTCTGCTGAGCGCCGCCCCCGGCTACGAGTTCCTCGACTGGGGCGGCGCCGCCCACGTCGGCGGTGGCAGCCACGGCTCGCTGCACGCCTCGGACTCGCTCGGCGCGCTCGTCCTCTGCGGGATCGCCCCCACCGAAGAGCCCGCCCAGTGGGCGATCCGGGATATCGTGCCGCTGATCAAGCGACACTTCGGCCTCGGATGACATCGAGCACCTACATCGGCCAGGCGCCGCCGTCGCCCGCTGGGCCGGCCGGTCCGGAGGAGCCGCTGCGCGCGCCGCCGGATGTCGCGCTGCCGCGGTCGTTGCAGACGCTGCGCTTCACCCAGCGCCAGATCCAGTTCGTGTTCCGCTCGCGGCGCGAGCTCGGCGACGTGTTCGGGGTTCGCTTCGTCGTGATCCCCGGCGGGGTCGTCATCACCAGCCACCCCGACCACGTCCGCTCGCTGTTCACCGCCAAGCCCGAGCTCGTGCCGTCGCTGACGGCGGAGTCGCCGCTGCGCCCGATCGTCGGGCCGAACTCGGTGCTGACCGCCAACGGGCCGAGCCACCTGCGCCAGCGCAAGCTGTTGCTGCCCGCGTTCCACGGCGAGGCGATCGAGCGTTACGCGCAGATGATCCGCGACGTCACCGAAGGCGAGCTCGACCGCTGGCCGATTGGCCGCCCGTTCGCGCTGGCCGGAAAGATGCAGGCGATCACGCTCGACGTGATCATGTCCGGCATCTTCGGCATCGAGGACGCTCCCGCGCGCGGGAGCGCCGAGCATCGCCTGCGCTTCGCGATCAAGCAGCTCGCCGACGCCTCGACTTCGTCACTGGCGCTGCTCGCCGAACTCTCCAACCTGGGACGCGAAGATCCGGTCGGTCTCACCCGCACCGCGGTGGCCCTGCTCGATCGCGCGACCTACCCCGTGATCGAAGCGCGCCGCCGCGCCGCGGACCTCGGTGAGCGCGGGGACATCTTGTCGCTGCTGCTGCGCGCCTCAAGCGAGGACGGCGACCAGCTCTCAGATCACGAGCTGCGCGACGAGCTGCTCACGCTCGTCCTCGCCGGCTTCGAGACGACGGCCAACTCGCTGGCCTGGACGTGGGAGCGCCTCGTCCGCACCCCCGCGGCGTACGAGCGTCTGCGCGACGCGGTGCGCTCGGACACGCAGGCCGAGGAGCACGTCGAGGCGGCGATCGTCGAGGGCATGCGCGCGCGGCCGGTGGTCCCGATCATCGGCCGGCGGGTCACCGTGCCGTGGCGTCTCGGCGAGTACGTGGTACCCGCCGGACAGGGGATCAGCATGAGCATCCTGCTCGTCCACCACCGCGAGGACCTGTACCCCGACCCCTTCACCTACCGCCCCGAGCGCTGGCTCGGTCACAGTCCGGGGACGTATGAGTGGCTGCCCTTCGGCGGCGGCACCCGCCGCTGCCTCGGCGCCGCCCTGGCGATGGCCGAGCAGCGGGTCGTGCTCGAGGCGATGGTCCGGCGGCTGGACCTGCAGGCGGACCGCCCCGAGCCCGAGCACGCCCAGCACCGCAACGTCACGATGATCCCGGCCCGTGGCGCGCGGGTAGTGCTGCGTGGCCGTCGCGCCTAGTGCGCCCAAACTGTCGCCCCTCTCCGGTGGATGCGTTGCTGCGGGCGGTGGGGCTGATTGACTCGCAGGCCGCGTGCCGAGCCCTGAGCGAGGAGGCGCGTGCACTCGACGCCGATCCGGCGGATCGAGCGGAGCTCGAGGCGCTGCGCGCCGAGCTGGACGAGTTCGTGCCGGAGTTGCCCACCGACTGACGCGCTGGATGAGGCGCTCACGCTCATGCTCGGGCTCTGATCGGACCGCGAGCTAACGCCGCCGCGGGCACGGCACCGCCGTGCCCGCGCTCGCGTGCCCGCCGCCGAGGAAGCTGAACTGCGCGGCGAACGGGAAGCCGCCGCGGGGGCAACTGTCGGGGAGCAGGATGCCCGGGGGCTGGTAGGCGAGCGTGCGGCCTTCGACCTGTTCGTAGTAGGTCACCCCGCTGGGGCCTAGTGTGGCCTGCAGTCGCACGATCGCGACGTCGGGGGCGCCGGGGAGGCTCGGGATCAATGGCACGTCGATATTCACGCTTCCCCCGAACGGCGCCGGTGCCGGGAGCAGGGCGCCTGGAAACACGGCGCTCGTGTTCAGCGGACTGGTGCCGACGGCATTGAACAGCAGCGAGATGTGTCCTGCTTCGTCCGGCGCGCGCAGGATCGTGATCGGGACGGGCTCACCGACGACGTCCGAGCCGATGGAGATCTCGGCGGTCGCGTCGCCGAAGCCCATGATCGAGTCGGCCTGGCAGCCTGGGAGGCCGGACGCTTCGAGTTTCGCCGCCGTGCAGGTGGACAGACCCAGTCCGCTCAGTGCGATTCCCAGGTTGTTCGGGTAGCTTAGGCTCACCGCCGTCAACGCGGGCGGGAGGAGCCCCGCGGCACCACGGACTTGAAAGCCGAAGCTGAGCGTCGTCCGCCGGCCCAGCCGCTCGGGTTTGAACGCCGCGCTCAGTGTCGCCGATGGCGCGCCTGCAGCCGCGGCGGGCACGCACAGGCCGAGCAGGATGGCGGCCAGGAGGACGGTGCGGGCCGCGAATGTCGTTGCGCGCACCGGCGACCGTCAATAGGAGAATGTGCCGGTGGTCTGGATCGTCAGGGCATAGGTGTTGCGGTCGAACGTGCCGTACAGTCCGGTGTGGCCGCGGGCATGGGCGTAGCGGCCGCTGCCGCCGGTGACCGTGATCGAGCCGGCGAAGCTTTCATAGACGCCCGCGCCGTGCGGCGTCGCTTCCCCGTGGCCCTTGATCGTGCCGCCCTTCGTGTCGATCGTGAAGCTGCCGCTGATCGTGGCGCCGACGTTCACGCTCGCGCGCATCTTGCCCGGCAGCGTCCCGGTGGCCTTGCCTTCCTCCAGCAGCAGCGAACCCGAGGCCGACACGTAGCGCAGCTTGGCCGTGTCGGTCGCCTTCAGCGCCCGCGCCGCATGAGCCGCGGGAATCGCAAGCGCGAGGAGCGCCGCGCGAATGAGGTTCATAACGTGGTCCATTATCCTCCTCCAAAGCGCCGCACCCGCCGCACCCGCTTTGACAGACGCCACGCCCGCATCAGCGCGAGCGTGGGCGCGATCAGCGGTCGCAGCTCTCTGCGGATCGGCGCGGTCAGCGGCCGGGCGAGCTCGCTGTTCGCGGTCGGCGCGGAGGCGTAGTAGGCGACGACGCCGACGAGGGTCATGATGTGGTGCGCCCCACTGGGCAGTCCGCGTGCGCGAGCAGCCGCGTCGCGGGCGAGGATCGCGAGCCTGGAGGCGAGCACGTTGGGATCGTCGTAGTACCGCAGAAACCCTGGTTGACCGGAATCGAGGTCGTGCTGGTAGTCGACGACGCTGTCGAGGACGGTGAGGGCGCCGATCGAGAGGTAGAGCGCATCGAGCTCTTCGGCGTCCTCGCGCGTGGTACCTGGATCCGCCGCGGCGGCGATCAGGGCATGGATCGCGAGTACGGAGGCCGTTGCGCCGACGAGGAACTCCTGCCAGCCGAGCCCCGTGTCGGACGCCTCCAGCGTGGCCCATTGCCGTAACTCCTTGATCCCCGAGCATGACGCCTCGTGGTTGAGGACCTGTGCCTCGGCGCAGCGCGCCGCGCTTGCCCGCGCGACCGCCGTGATCGCCGCCGCGCTCGGCAACCGGGCGAGCGCGCTGGAGACCGTGTCGACGAGTTCCTGCAGGTAGCCGCCATCCTCGGAGCTCGGGCGGTCGCGGTAGTAATCCCGACTGCGGTCTTCCTCTGAATCCAGGTCGTCCTCGTGCTCGAGCGTGACCGCGTCGCGCAGGGCCGCGAACACGCGGCGGCCGTCGATCGCGGGCTCACCGGCGGGCTGCTCGGTCAGCAGGTCCACGTAGTCGTAGATGACCTGCAGGGCGACGATCGCTTCCACCACACGGGCGCGGTGTACTGAAGGCGCCAGCGTCGCCAGGGTAGCCGCGACCTCGACGTTGAAGCGCTCATCGCGCAGCTTGTTCATCGCAAGCGTCCGCAGGAGCGGATCGGGAATCGCTCGCGCACGCTCATCCCAGCGCGAGATCTGCCGGCGCACGAGTGGCGCGACCGTGCTCCAGTAACGCGCGTTGGCGATGAAGAGGGCGGCGCCGGCACGCGCAAGCAGCCAGCGGTCGGCAAACACGCGGCTTGCCGCCGCGCGCCCGGCCGTCGTCGGCACGTCTGCCCCCGCGCGATCCGGAGCTTTGAGCATCGTGTCGTCTGCTCTAGTCATTGAGTGCGAACATCGGGGAGACGCGGGAGGCCAGCCAGCCGGGTATGGCCACGATCGCGAGCACGACGACGATCACGAGCGCGAAGATCTCCACTGGCCTGAAGCTCGCGCTTAGGCTCGCGACGGGAAAGCCGGTGACTGTCTTGAGGTAGCCGTCGATCACGACCTGACCGTAGATCCCCGCGACCGCCCCGGTTACGCAGCCGGCGCCGAGCATCAGCGCCGATTCGACGAGCAGGATGCGCCGCAGTCGAGGGGGCCTCACGCCGTCGAGCCGCCGCTCCGCGAGCGCGCTACGGCGCTGCCATATGGCCGAGGTGCCGGCCGCGGCGAGCGCGAGGATCGCCGCGAGCAGCAACAGCGTGGAGATCTCCCCGAGCTGGCCGAGTCCTTCGCCGGCCAGCGCGTCGATGCTCGCTTCCCGCTCGGCGGCGGTCGATACTTCCAGGCCGTTGCTTTCACCGAGGGCGCGCGCGATCGCGCTCCGGGCGAGGGCGGTGTTCGCGCCGGGGCGCAGCTGCACGCCGAGCGCCGTGGGCGCCGAGGGGCGGGTGGGTTCCCAATACTTCCTGTAGTCGGCGGTGTCGATGAAGATCACGCCCGGGGGCCAGGTGAGGTTGGTCGTCGTCCCGGCGATCCGAAAGCTCACGTCGCCGGTCGGTGTGGGCAGGGTGAGCGTGCCCCCGACAGGAACGTGCTGAGCTTCGGCGATCTGCTTGGACACGGCGATCCAGCCGCCTTGCCCGAGCCGGGCGACGGCCGCGGCGGCGTTTCCGCTGGAGACCTGGCTGTCCAGCACGTCGCGGTTGGCGCCCGGCGGGCGCGCGATCACCCACATACGGCGGGGCGGGTGGGATCCGAATTCCAGGAAGCCACCCTGGAAGGTGTTCACGCTCGCCACGCCCGGTACCCGTGCGATCCGCGCCGCCTGGCCGTCGTCGACGAAGTCGCTCGTGGCTTGGTTATCGCCGGGATTGGCGACCCAGATGCTCGCGTCGGCGGAGTAGCTGTGGGCGAAGGAGTGGATGCCCCGCAACAGGTCGTTGCGGGCGCCGCCGAGCGCGACGGCGCCGAACAGCGCGACGGCGCCGGTGGCGGCGAGCGCGAGCGAGCGCAGCGTCGTGGCTTTCAGCGAGGTGAGCGCGACCGAGAGGATCGAAAGGCGCTCGTAGCGTTCGGTCAAGCTACGCGCGGCGCGCAGCACACCCACGAACACGAGCGGCACGACGCACACGGACGCGAGCGCGAGCACCGCGCACGCGAGCAGCGCGAGCGAGGACGCGAGCGCGAACATCGCGGTCGCGCCGAACAGCAGGATCGCGGCGGCCACCGCGAGACGGACCTGAGCCCGGGAGCCGAGCGCGTTGCCGGGCACCCCCCCATCCGCGTAGACGGCGTCGAGCGCGCGGCGACGGCGGAGGTCGAGCAGCGGGATCGCGGAGGCCAGCCCTGTCGCGAGCACGCCGCCGGCGAACGCCAGCTCGAGCGGACGGGCGCCCACCACGGTGTGGGTGCCGAGCGTGAACGCCTCGGCTAGATATCCCGTCGAGGAGTGAAGGACGCCCAGCGAGAGCAGGTAGCCGCCCAGCAGCCCCACCGCCGAGGCGCAGATCCCCAGCACGATCGCTTGGAAGGCGAGCATCTGCACGATCGCCGTGCGCTTTGTGCCATTCAGGCGCAGCTCGGCGATACTCTGGCGGCGCTCGGGGACGGTCAGGAGCAGCGCGTTGAACGCGAACAGGAAGCCGAGCAGCGCGCTGATCGCGGCGAAGAAGTCGCTCGCCTGGTCAGACGGCCCCAAAGCCTGCTTCAGCGCCGCGACGTCCTGGTCGGCCGCCGCGACTGATGACATCCCGCCCGCCCGTCCCCGCCGCCCGCCGGCGAGCGCCTGGAGCTCGGAGCGCACCGCGGCCTCGCGGCCGGGCTTGGTCTGCACGAGGATGCGCGAGACCCGACCCGGAAGGCCGGCCAGGCGCTGCAGGTCGGCCAGCGGCATGACGGCGACGTGAGCTTGTGAGAGCGCGCCGAACGTTTCCGGGCCGAGCACGGCGGACACCCTGATCGGAGTCGCCTGACCGCGCAAGTCGAGCGTTACCTCGCCCGCCTGCGTACCCGCGGGGTGGGTGGGGGTCCCAGCCCCGAGCGCCTGCGTGCCCGAGCCCGCACCCGTGCCCGACAGTCCCAGCGCTTCCGCGGTCGTCCTCGACAGGCCGAGACCCCCCGGGGAGAGCGTCGCGATCGGCAGCTTGTGAGCCAGCCCGTCGAGGACCACGAGGCTCGTATCCGCGCCGGCCAGATCGACGGTGACCGTGTTGCCGTCCGGGGCGCGAATCGTCGCGGTCTGTTCCAACAGCGGCGCGGCCTGCTCGACGCCCGGGAGGCGTTCGACGCGTTTGAGCAGTCCTTCTTGGAAGCCGTCGGCGCTGCGCGCGCGCAGCTGTAGGCTCGCGGGCCCCACGACCGCGTGGACGACTTCGGCGGCCGAGCCCGCGATGCTCGAGCTGGCGATGCTCGCCGCGAGCACGAGCGCAACCGCGATCGCCACGCCGAGACCCGCGAGCAGCTCCGGGACGGCGTGGACGCGCAACCGCCGACGGTAGAAGTAGACCAGGGCGCCGGGCCGCATCAGGGCGCGCGCCTTCAGGGGCTCAGGGCGTGAGATAGCTGAGCGTCCCGTCGCGCAGCTCCAGGCGCCGGTCGGCGAGCGCCGTGGCCTCGATGTCGTGGGTCACGAGCAGCACGCACGCGTCGCGCTCGTGCGCGACCGACGCGAGCAACTGCACGATCTCGTGGCTGCGCGCGCTGTCGAGGTTGCCGGTCGGCTCGTCGGCGAGGATCAGCTTTGGCTCGCCGGCGAGCGCCTTGGCGATCGCGACGCGCTGGCGCTCGCCGCCGGAGAGCTGCTCGGTGGTGTGCCGCAGGCGATCGGACAGGCCGACGCGCTCCAGGTACGGGAGCGCGCGGGCACGGGCCTCGCGCATCCCGATCCCGCCCGCGACCAGCTTGATCGCCGCGTTCTCCAGCGCCGAGACATGGCCCATCAGCCGCGCGTTCTGGTAGACGAAGCCGACCTCACCGAACAGGTAGTCCGATGCCTGCTGCTCGGAGAACGAGCAGATGTCGCGTCCGTCGAAGCGGATCGTGCCCTCATCGGGTTTCAGCAGCGCGGCGATCAGCAGCAAGAGCGTCGTCTTGCCCGAGCCCGAGGGGCCGTGCAGGACGACGATCTCGCCCGCCGCGATGCTCAGGCTGACTCCGTCGACCGCGCGTACCTCCTCGCCGGCTGTGCGGTAGTGCTTCACCACCCCCTCCAGCTCAAGCATCCCCGTGCGGCTCCCCTGCACCGGCGGAGTCTTCACTCACGCGCTCGCCTCGCGGTGTAGGGGTAGCACCTCCGCGAGCTCGGGATTCACGCTGCCCCCCAGCCCGCCGCCGCCGATTCGCAGAGCCCGGTCGGCGCCGGAGAACTCGGTCGACTCGCCGACGCTCATCAGGACCGCGATGCCCTCGTCGGCGAGCGAGCGCAGCAGCGCGAGCAGCTCGTCGCGGTGGAGCAGATCGACACCGGTGACGGGCTCGTCGATCACCAGCAGAGACGGGCCGAGCACGAGCGCCCGGGCGAGGCCGACGCGCACGGCCGCGGCGCCGTCGAGCTCGCCCATGGGGTGGCGCGCGCAGTCGCCCGCGCCGGCGCGCTCCAGCGCCGCCCGCGCGCGTAGGAGCGCGGCTGAGTTTCCGGCGCCGCGGGCGCGCGGGCCGAGCGTCAGCTCATCCAGGACGACGCGTCCTTCACGGTCGCGCGGGGCGGAGCGGCAGTACCCGACCCCGTCGCCCAAGGCGCCGCCGCCGGCGCTCCACAGATCGCGTCCCTGAAAGCGCACGCAGCCCGTGTCCGGGGGCTCGATCCCCGCGGCGATCCGCAGCAGCGTGGAGCGCCCGGAGCGGGGCATCCCCCAGACCGCGACGAGTTCGCCCTGATCGAGGGACAGCGACACCTCGTCGAGGACCACGCGCTCGGAGCGTCCCGCCGTGTAGCGCTTGCCAACCCGCTCCAGGGCGAGCAGGGTCATCCGATCGCCGCTTGCAGCTTGCGGCGCGCGTACTCGGTCCACTTGAGCGCCTGGACCGCCTCCAGGCGCGAGACCTCTTCGACCAGCTCACGGGCGAGTACAGAGGCGCCGTCGAGCGCTGGAGGATTCGCCGCTGTCCTCTGCTCCTGGAGCAGGTGCCGCTCGTAGCGGTCGAGCACGGCCAGCGCGTCGCGGGGGGGGAGCGTCGCCAACTGGCGCGGAAACAGCTCCGAGCGCTGGCGTTCCCTCCTGACCTGGGCGATCAGCCAGTCCTGGTAGCCGCGCAGACCCTCGGCGCTCGCCCGGTAGTGGGGCTTTGGCTGGCGCAGCTCCGCGGGCGCCGCCTCGTCTGCGGGGAGCCTTTCGATCAGCCCCCGGCCCTCCAGCGCGGTGAGCGCTTTGTAGATCTGCGCGGGGCACGAGAGCTCCAGCGCTCCTCCGTAGGTGCGCTCGAAGCGCTGGAACAGGTCATAGCCGTAGCCCGTACGTTCGATCAGCAGGCCCAGCAGCGCCCAGTTGACGGGCGAGCGCATCGCGAAGGTGTTCCCGTTTGTGGCGACCCTGGCTCCCATCTCCTGCAACAGCGTAGCTCAAAATCGCGCACGGATACAAGCCTCGAGAGCAGATGCCGGCGGGCTCGAAACTACTGACAATGTCAGTAGTGACAAAGTAAACCTTGACAAAGTGCTTACGCAACGGCCAAACGCGCGCCATTATGGGCGCAGACGTTGTGGAGCGAGGTCAACTCTCGTCTGTGCCGGGGAGGTGCGACGGGGATAAGGAGGAGAGGCATGGGAGGGCCAATGTACCGCCGGGAGAACGTAGGAGCGCCACTGAGCACTGGCGCGGCACAGCCTATCCCGGTGGCGGCGCCCTGGGCGGGTGGGGCCTTTAATCGCCCCACAGGACAGGGCGGCCAGCGCCAGCCTGATTCTGGGTACACTTCGGATATGCGGGAATACGCCGCGTCACACACGCGCCAGTCCTCCCAAACCCTGTTCGAGTGTCTCCACGGGTGGGTGGGATTCCCATCCCATGGCATTCGGACGGATCTCGGCGTACTGCTTCATCAGCTCGGTGATTCGGCTCCATTCGGAGTCGAGGACCGGCTCGACTGTGAGCAGCCCGTCTGCGATCGACTGACCGAAGACGATCTCTGCTTGAGGACCGAGGCGGTCGCCCAGCATGTAGGCGACCTCCGTGACAACCAGCTGGGGCACCAGAAGCGGGCCGGTGGCGTTAGCCAGCAGATTCTTACAAGCGCTGTGATCGTCGTCCCGCTTGGCGGCCGCGGCGTAGAGCGGCCCGGTGTCGACGATCAGCACGGCTATGAAGCGGGATGGCGACGGTCGATGGCGCGACCGACGAACTCGTCTACGCGCCTGGAGGCATCGGGTGGATCGCCCTCGCCGATGCCGAAGAATGGCAGCCACCCCACCTTTTTGGGCTCTTTCGCTTGCGCCGGCGAAGCAGCGCCGTTTTTGCGCCGCTCGACGAGGATCCGCAGCGCGTCGTTGGCCTCGAGCTCGGAGAGCTCGTCCACGAGCTCGTGTAGGCGTTCCTTGGTCGTCATGGGATGGATTCTAGCGCCGCGGGCATGCTTCGAAAGCGCGCGCCGCGACCATGAAGTTCCTCGGATCAAGTTCATGCAGACCACCATAGGTCGCGCCTGCGACGCCACGACCGATCGCAAGGTGGGTGGGGACCTCAATCAGAGGCTCAATCCCCCGTTTTACGGGTCATCGCGTCGAAAACTTGGCGCGTTCTGCTCCACTCCCTATTCCGACGGGATCTCCAAAACGGGACACCCCACCCCAAAACTTTCCCCAAGCACCCCGATCACCACCACACGAAAGGCCCAACCATGACTCCCACAGAGCACTCACCGAAGACCCCGTCCCCCCGGACCGGCATCTTCGCGCTGCTCTGTGGTCTGTTCCATGTTCAAGGGACCACTGCGCCCAAAGTTGCCGAAGGGACCACCACGTCCTCCACCAAGTCCACAAAACTAATCTCTCTCGGACGTCCGACAGCGGTCAAAACGTTTACGCGGTTTAACAACAATCATGTTGAGCCACGCAATAGCCGGCAAGCACGAACGAAGAGAATCGCCACCAAGCTCAGTCGCGTAGCTTATCTAAAGCAACCCCGGTCCCTTTTCCTAACCTCTGTAAACCAACCCCGGTCCTTCTTCTCTACCTCAATAAAGCCGTCTCTATCCCCAGCTTGGTTGAAGCAGCCTCTGGCCCTTGCATTCACCTTCCTTCTCGCAACCCTGGCCTTCACCGCCACCGCCACCCTCCCAGCGAGCGCGGGCGCCGAAGCCACGATCGGCCCGCCCCCGACCTTCTCCTCCGCCCTCGGCCTCCCCGACAACCGCGTCTATGAACAGGTCTCTCCCACCGATACGAACGGCAACCAGGCGGGATCGGGGACAGACCAATTTTTCAAAGGCTCTCATTACGCGCTTGCGGCAGCCGATGGAAACTCCGTGCTGTTCGAAGGAACCGGCCCGATGGGCGAAAGCGCTGCCGGCTACAACCTGTTTTTCGTAGCGCAGCGGTCGGCCGCAGGCTGGACCACGCGGTCGGTCCTACCACGCGCGCAGCAGTCCACTGAGGAAATCGAAGGAACGCTGGCCGTGCAGCCCCTCTATCTCGATCCTTCCTCGGATCTCTCGCATGTCATGTTCGCGGCCCGTCGTGGTACGTTTGCGACGCCGCCCAACGCCAAGTGTGGAGTGACCGAAGGCGGCGTAGAAGGCGAACGCCAACTCTATCTCGGCGGTCCCGGCCCGTTCGTCGCGGCCACGTGGCTGGCCCGGCCCGAGATTCCGAATCCCATCGAAAATTGTCAGCTCTACGGGGAATCGGGCGCTCCCGTCGGCGGAACGCCGGACTTCAGCACTGTCTATTTCACCTTCCCTGGCACGCTGCTGCCCGAAGATGCCTCTCGCGCGCCGCACGCGCACGGACGAAATGAAGGGGAAGTCGTGGAAGCCTGGGGGTTCTACGAAGACAGGGAAGGAACGCTGCGCGAGGCGGGCGTCCTACCCGATGGGTCGCTGGACCCGTTCGGCGCGGTGCCCGCCGCGTCGGGGCACGGTCGCGCACTCATCGGCAACGAGGTCGCCGATGACGGTGAGCGCGCGTTCTTTGTGAGTCCCGACCCGGCGTCGTGTGAACAGAACGGGACGCCATCCCCGGGTCAGAACAACTGTACGATTGACCCGCCGGAGCTGTATGTGCGTGAGAATGGCGAAAAGACCGTGCTTGTGTCACGAGATACGCTTCTCCCCGAAGTCGGCGGGCTGCCCGCCTCCGCGCCGGCCGGGGCAATTCAGATGCTCAACCCTGCACAGCAGGAGAATAATTATGCGTCTACTGATGGATCGTATGTGTTCGCTTCGTCGGATGGTTCGCAGGCGTTCTTCCAGAGCGAGGACCAGCTGACGAGCGATGCTCCCGAAGGTCCGCCCGGGAATATGAGCCCCAAGACTTACGACTTCGACGTGGACACTGGCTCGTTGACGTATCTGCCGAATGTGGCGGGGCAGATAGTGGTCGCGAGCGAAGATGGCTCCTCGCTCGCGTTCGTGCGTCCTGAAGCTGGTGGTGTCCCTGCGGAACTAGATCTGTGGTCCGCCGGCCCGGGTGGCGGGACTGTGACCCCGGTTACCCAGTTGCCGGGTGCGGGTGCGGAAGTGTCGGTGGCGCGAATGTCGACCGATGGCTCGGTGGTCGTGTTCACCACCAGCTCG
>Ga0182024_10012622_pt1 | contig 16672 bp, 14 predicted proteins | sample P32metaG_FD_120480 | JGI IMG/M metagenome (GOLD analysis project Ga0182024, IMG submission 120480) | Permafrost microbial communities from Stordalen Mire, Sweden - P3-2 metaG (Illumina Assembly) | ecosystem: Environmental > Terrestrial > Soil > Wetlands > Permafrost | place: Sweden: Stordalen... | reverse complement strand
GCTCGCCGCCAGGGGGGAACGCCGCATCAATTCACGCATGAACGCATCCATGTTCGGACCTCCTTGATGCGCAACACTTCAGCGCCAAACTACTTACATGTCAACAAGAACGCGGAAGGAGTGTCCCAACCCTCCCCCGGAGTACCGGGAGAGGGAGAAAAGCGCCGCGATATCGAGTGTGATCGGTAAACATTTGCTCTGTTACGGTTGCGGCACTGTCACCCACTCTCGCGTCGCAGACGCTTGCACCGCGGCGTCCATTACCGCTTGCGCTCTCGCGCCGTCGAGCAGCGACGGCCAGCATGGCCGCTTGTTCCGGATCGCGTCGATGAACTCAAAATCCTGATCGTAGCGGAACGTCGCCACCGGATCACCAGCGTTCGGGTCGCGCGGCGAGCCGGGGTAAACGAGAAACTCCTTCGGCACTTTCACGGTTTCCAGATCCTTCGCGCCCGGCTTGCCGATTCGCAGCTCCAGCGGCTTCTGTGTTGTGTAGACGATCGTCCCTTCCGGCCCATTCACTTCGCAGACGTCCTGTCCGTAGTGGCCTTCGCCGCGACCGGTGGCCAGTTTGGTGCTTTCGAGCATGCCGGTTGCGCCGGATTCGAAATCCGCCAGGATCGCGGCCCAATCATCCAGATCGGAAACATGCCCCTGGCGATTGTGCACAATCTGCTTCAACCCGGCCGCGAGTCGCGCGAACGGGCCGACGAGAATGTGCGCGTAGTCAATGCGGTGAGAGAGCATGTCGCCCAGTTCACCGGTGCCGGCGAGTTTCTTCACCTGCCGCCACCCGAGGTTGCGATCGGCCCAATCCTGAAACCGCTGGGCGCGGAAATGATAGGGCTTGCCGATCGATCCGCTGTCGACAAGATGCTTGGTGTAGCGCATCGCCGGCACAAATCGGTAGGTGAACGCGGTCATATGGCGGACATCAGCCACCTCGGCAGCGCGAACCATCCGCATCGCCTCTTCAAAGTTCATCGCGATCGGCTTCTCGCACAGCACGTGCTTGCCGCGCTCAAATGCCGCGAGTGCAATCGGCGCATGCAGGAAGTTCGGCGTCGCGATGACGACCGCATTCACATCATCGCGATCCAGCGCCTGCATGTAGTCGGCGTAAAGCGCTTTGATTCCCGTCTTGCGCCCGGCCTCTTCGAGCACGGCGGCATTGCTGTCGCAAAGGGCGACGACCTTGGTATCTGGACAGAGCGCAAAGCCGGGCAAATGGTTAGCCAGCGCGATTTGTCCGCTCCCGATGATGGCAACTCCGATCATGGCCGGTAGCTTAGTTGAGCAGTGGACAATTGGAAGCGTCAGCGGACGCGCTGAAGGACAGGCCGTATGAAGATCGTCATCGTTGGAGCGGGGGGCCAGGGCCGGGTGGTGCTCGATATCATTCGCGCCGCCGGCGAGCACGAGCCGGTGGGGTGGGTGGATGCTTCGCCGGCGCGGGCGGGAACCAAGGTTGAGGGCTTACCCGTCTTCGGCCCGGTCAATGTGCTGCCGAAGCTGCGTCAGCAGAAGCTTGGCGCGGCGATCGTCGCGATCGGCGATTGCCGGCCGCGCCAGCGATACGCGCAGGTGCTCCGCGAGCAGGGCTTCACCTTGGTGAACGCGATTCATCCAACGGCTCATGTCTCGCCGACCGCGAAGCTCGGCGCCAACATCGTTATCGCGCCGAACGCGACGGTGTGTACCGATGCCGTCGTCGGTGATTCGGTTATCTTGAATACCGCGTGCATCATCGATCACGAATGCCAGATCGACCAGGCCGTCCACGTCTGCCCGGGCGTTAACCTCGCGGGTCGTGTTCGCGTCGGCCAGGGAGCGTGGATTGGCATCGGCTCGACGATTATCCAATGCGTGCGGATTGGCGAGCATTCGATTGTGGGCGCCGGCGCGGTTGTCCTTCGAGATGTGCCGGCGCACGCGACGGTGGTCGGTGTTCCCGCCCGCATCATTAAGCAAAGCGAGCCGCCTGCGGGGGAAGTCGAAATCTACTGATTGCATCAAGCCAGGTTTTGCTCGTTGTCGAGTTCGCGGCCGACGCTGTATTCGATACCTGCCTAACAGGAGCCAATTGTGAGTGAAAGCCCGGCTAAGCCATTTCGCATCGCGTTCATCGGAGCTGGAGGCATCGCGCTGCATCACATGCGGATGCTGAAGAAGATTCCCGGCGCGGAAGTGATCGCGGCGGCGGATATCAGCCAGAAGGCGCTCAACGCCGCCAAGGAAGAATTCGGTATTCCGTGGGTCTTCACCGACTACAAGCAGATGCTGCAGGACCTGCCGGAGATCGAGGCGGTCGATATCTGCACGCCCAACGGGCTGCACGCGCAGAATACGATCGACGCGCTCAACGTCGGCAAGCACGTGATGGTCGAGAAGCCGATGGCGATGAACGTGCGGGAGGCGCGCGAGATGGTCGCCGCGGCGGAGAAGAGCGGGAAGAAACTCGTCGTCGGTTTTCAGCATCGGTTCGAAGCGCGCAGCAAGCTGCTCCGCGATCGAATCGCCAGCGGCGAGTTTGGAAAAATCCTCTTCGTCCGCGCTCAGGCGCTGCGCCGTCGCGGCATTCCATCATGGGGCGTCTTTGGCCGAAAAGACTTGCAAGGTGGCGGGCCGATGATCGACATCGGTGTGCATATTCTGGAAGCCGCCCACGCGATCATCGGCAGCCCAAAGCCGATCAGCGCGACGGCCAACACGTTCACATATATCGGCAATCAGCCGCCAGTGGCGGCGGCACAATGGGGGCCGTGGGACTACAGCACCTACACCGTCGAAGACCTGGCGGTCGGCATGATTCGCTTCGACACCGGCGCGATGCTCAGCATCGAAACCAGCTTCGCCGCACACATCGAGGAAGATGAGTGGAACATCACAATCCTCGGCGAGAAAGCCGGGGCATCGTGGAAAACATCGAAGATTTTCAAGGACGAAGCCGGCTACATGGTCAACAGCCAGGCGACGTTTCTCGGTACGTGGGATCACTTCGAATACAAGATGCGGCATTTCGTGGAAGTCTGCCGCGATGATCGACCGAACGAAGTGACCGCCGAGCAGGCATTGATGATTCAGCAGATGCTGGATGGGATTTACGCGAGCGCGGAGCAGAGGAAAGAGGTTGTGATAGAATAGCCGTCGGCACCACGGGCGATGTGCGTATGGCGATTGACGATGAGCTACCTCCGTCGGAGCAGATTAAGAAGCTCGATTATCGTTCCCCTGAGAGCCCTCCCGTTGAGCTCATGGAGATCGTCGGCGGTGTATTGGTCGCGATCGTTCTGTGGGGATTTTTGGGATTCAGTATTGGATTCAGCCTGAGTGTCCCGTTCCGCGGCCCGATTCGTATGCCGTCCAAAGTCCCATATGTTGTTCTTTTTTGTGCTGATGGTCGCTGCGCTCGTGATGCTCATCGGGCGTCGAGCAGGCGAACCTCATCGCCGACATGAATCATCTTGCCGGCCTGATCCGGGGGAACCTTCGTGTTGATCGCGAGGCGATAAAAATGGTTGAATCGGGAGCGTTCGGCCCACGGGGGCAGCGTCTGCTCTCGCATTCGAGCAAATGTCCTGGCGAATTCCGGATAACCTTCTCCGGTCGCCGGGTCGCGCGGCGGAACCGCGCATCGCTGGCATGGATTGGTTCCTTCGAGGGTCACGTCGCCGATTTGAAACCTGCAAACGGTTCCGGCCGCGCCATAGAGCCGATCTTCCCAGAATGCAGGTACGCCATCGAGTTCCAGGTTTGTTCGAAAGCGTTGACGAATGGAAGCGACCGTGACCGGGGGAAACCAGCTCGCGACTTCCTTTAGCGTGCCCGTGCTGATCAGAGTTGGGCCTGGCGCATCGGTGTCATCCGGAAAACCGGCTACCGCGTTTTCCCGAACCCCCACGGTGACGCCGAAGAATTCGGTTAGCCAGTCCTGCAAAGAGGCTCTGTTCTCGTCGAGCTGAAACGATCCCGACTGCTGACCATCGACGCTTCGCAGATGCAGCGTGCGAGTCAGCGCATCGTACGAACTTCGTAACAAGTGGACGCGCGGCTGTTTCTTTCCGTTAACGAACTTGCCGCGATCGTCGAAGAAGCCGATCGTGCGGTCTCCCTTGAGGGCGCCGCTCCGCGTCATCGTTGCACTCTGAACCGCGACCGGCTCGAGCGACTTGACCGGGAAGATCAGAATTCGCGCCAGATGCGCCACCGCAATTTCCCTCACGAGAATCTACTGCACCACAACGCAGTCATTCCGATGCACCAATCCGCCGCTTACCACGGAGGCATAAACTCAAAATGATTTTTCAGACCGGGATGCTCACGCCATGGCTGGCGTACCCTCTCCGTGCATTTCAGATACAGCCGCCGGTTCGACCGGACCAACCGTTGTCTGCTCAAGCACCGCGCGAATGCCGTCAAATTCGTCCATGCTTCGACTGCGCACAATGACCAGAATGACGCCGCCAAGCATGTAGGCGCCGAAGATGTAGGCGAAGTAGTTGAGCGGATAGGCCGGTTCGGGATAAACCGTGCCGATGATCGGGACCAAAAGCAGCAGCAGGGCGATCACCGCCATCGCGATGTTGTGTGGCTTAAGCTGGCCGATTTTCGACAAATAGAACGGCGTTGCGATCGAGATCAGAACATACGCGGCGCAGAAGCCCATTGCGCCGAACAAGCCGGCTTCGTTGAACTCATCGAAAGGGCTGCCGATTGCCAGTTGAGAATATGCGCCGGCGTATGAAGCGAGCATGAACACGGTTGGAATCAGGAACTGAATGCACGCGAAGGCGGTGATCGCGATGTGCGGCGTCAGGTTGCTCTTATGCGAGCTGCCGATCGACACGGGGAAGATTCCGTATCGCCCCATCGTGAAGATGATTCGCGCGCCAGCGTTCAGGCACGACATCGCCAGAGCGAAGAAACTGATCATCGCGCCGAACGCGATAACCACGCCCATCCACTTCACGCCGAGATTTTCGGACAGCGTTTGGAGCGGCGAATCGAGTTGGTCGAGCGGCGGGGTGCCGGTGGCCAGCGCGTGCGTTTCAACATAGGTGATGAAGATGAAGAACGCTCCTGTCAGCAGCAGGCTCGCGATGACGGCGCGGGGGATCGTGACCAGCGGCTTCTTCGCTTCTTCGCCAAAAGCCGTTGCGCATTCGAAACCGACAAGGCTGAAGATCGCCACCACGACGCCGAGACCGATGTCTCGCACATGTCCGGAAACCTGCACGTGGATCTGCGACGAATCGACCGCGCCGAGCTTTCCAACCGCGAGAAATGCCAACGCGAGGATGACCGCGACAGAAACCCCTTCAAAGATCAGCATGAGGATGGTCGAGAACGTGATGTCCTTGTAAGCCAGGAACCACGCCGACGCGACGCAGATCGCGAACAGCGTAATCGACGGATGCGAAAAGTAGCCGGATGCGCCTGTCATGGCCAGTAGCTTGGACGCAAAGTGCGTAAACCCGGTGACGCCGGCGATTCCGATGAACATGTACGCCCAGATCAGGGACCATCCGGACAGCCCGCCGAGCTTGGGGCCAAGTCCTTTGACGGTGTACTCGTACATGCTGCCGGCGGACGTGTAGCGCTTGGCAAATTGATTGAGATTCATTGCCACGAACAGCAACATGATGGTGCCGAACAGATAGCAAAGCCAACCCGCGGTGCCGGAGGTGCCGAACATCAGCGGCACGATCAGGGCGGCGGTCATGCTTGGGGATATCAGCGCGATGGCTTGGGCCAGCACTTCCCAGAAGTTCAGCGCATTGGTTTTGAGCCGAGTGTGCGTGTTTTTGATAGCTTGCGTGTAATCGACGGTCGTCATAACAGACTCCTCAAATTGACCCTCGCGGAGGTCAAACGAACTCCCGTTGACGGCAAAGCTGCCGTCGCCTCGCGCCAAACGAATTTCAGAATCAGCATTTGCGCAGGCTCGGCGCCGAGCCCGCTCTGGTCCAGGACATCAGGGCGGTTGAACTGTGTCTAACCGATAGCCCGCCGCTGGCGTACGCGAGCCGGCAGGCTTGGAACATGCGCGGAAGTTTCCGGCAATGGGCAGGCGACGAGAATCAACTCGGCGTCTTCATTGCCCAAAGCGGTGAGTCGGTGCGGTTGGCGGGAATCAAAATGAGCGGCGTCGCCGGGTTCGAGCTCGTGGTTCTGGCCGGCTACCGTTATGCGAAGCCGACCACCGAGCACATAGACCCATTCTTCGCCGTCATGCTGATATTGCTCGTCTCCCTGGCGGTTGCGAGAGACGGTCAACTTCATCGGTTGAAGATTCGCAAAGCGAGAAGCGTTAGACAGCAAGCCGTAAGTCAATCCGTTCGAACTGCGTGTGGAAAGTTCGCTTCCACGGACAACGACGCAGCAGTCTTGCGGCGCCGGCGATTCAAACATCGAGCCGACTGGCACGGCAAATACCCGAGCGAGCGTGAGAACTGCCGCGATTGACGGCTGGCGATCGCCGGCTTCAAGCCGTGAGAGAAAAGCCTTGGACAGACCGCTTCGCTCCGACAGCTCTTCGAGCGTCCAATCGCGGCGGTCGCGAAGTGTCTTGAGTCGAGCGCCGAAATCGGCAAGCCGCAACTCGATGTATGCGTCGTCGTCCATCGAAGTTGCCAGAATGTAGAGATGTGTTGCCTGATTGGCAACAACCAAAGCCTGGCGCAAACTATCGAGGCTTAGCGCTTTGTTTCGACATAAACCATCCACGATACGCCAAACTGGTCGGCGCACATCCCGAACGTGGAGGCGAAGAACGTTTTCTGCAACGGCATCTGCACCTGGCCCCCTTTGGACAGGGCGTCGAAGATGCGGTGGGCGTCGGCGTCAGTCGACGGAGTGACCGAAAGCGCGAAGCCGCCGAAGGTCGTCTTGCCGCTGCATCGACCGTCGGAGGCCATCAGCGTGCTGCTGCCGATCTTGAACGTCGCGTGCATGATTTTGTCACCGGGCACGTCAGCGCAGGCGTTCTTATCGGGGCTGTCGCCGAAGTTCATGATATGAAGGACTTCCGCGCCAAGCGTCTTCTTGTAGAAATCGAGCGCCTCGCGACAACGGCCTTCGAAGAATAGATAAGGTTGGGCTTCCATAAGAATGCTCCCAGGTTGAAGGAATGGTCTTTCTGATTCGTTATGTAACGATCGCTAATATAGAGATGGGCGTATGCGGCGTCAATGGAATTTGAATTTCTTAACAAGGCATTTGCGCGGGCGACAACCGCCATTCGTGCGAATTCACGATTGCATGAATCGAGCGCCAATGGAATGCATTTGGCGGTACTGCCTTGGAAAAGGCGCATGCGGCGCCGGATGTAAAGTCCAGACGAGTTTTTCTTTCAAGCAACGCCGACACCGCGTGACGAAGGCAGTCGCTTCGGCTAACGTCGTGCCTTCGGAGTAAGCAATGGCAGATCAAAAAGAACTTACGGCTGACCACGAATTCATCGAACTCAAACCTCTCATCGTGAAAGAACATCTTCTGCGACTTTTCAATGCTCAGATCCAGCGAGACTACATCGTCGCCGACTATGTCACAGTCGATGGCAACGTGCTGGTGAAGCTGAAGCGAAAAGTCGCCATCAAGTAGTCAAAAGCAAAACCGTTGGGTTCATGTACCGGATTTGTGATTCGTCACCGTTGCCAGCATCGCTCGGATGAACTGTTCCGTGACCGTCTTGCTGAGCATCGGTCGCCGAACAGTGGCTCATTGGATGGCGCGAGCCCGAACCCCTCTCCCCAACGTAAGTGTGACGGGGAGTGGTGCGCTTGGCGTCATCCCTTAAAGAGGCTGCTGATCACCGCGCCGGCGACACCGCCACCGGTGGCTTCCGCGGCGCCGCTGGGGTGCGGAAGGAACTTGCCGATTTCTTCGGCGAGGTTCATCACTGGCATGCTTTGGAGCCACACGCGGCCCGGGCCGGTGACGGTTGCGAGGAACAATCCTTCGCCGCCGAAGAGTACGTTTTTGAATCCTCGAACCATTTGGATGCTGAATTGAATCCCCGGCGTCTGGATGCCGACGTGGCCGGCGTGGACGAGGAGTTTCTGGCCGGGAGCGAGATCTTCGACGACGACTTCGCCGGAGAGATCGAGCCAGACGGTTCCGGGGCCGGTGACGCGCTGGAGGATGAACCCTTCGCCGCCGAAGAATCCGGCTCCGAGGCGCTGCTGGAACGCGATTTCCAGCTGCACGCTTTTTTCGGCGCAGAGGAAGGTTTCCTTGCGGCAGACCATCTGCTCGCCAGGCTTGAGGGTGAACGGGAGAATCTGGCCGGGGAATCGAGCGGCGAACGCGATTCGCGCCGGGGCCGCGGCGGTGTAATCGACGACGAACATTCCGCCGCCGGAGAGGGAGCGCTTGAGCGCGCTGAACAACCCGCCGCCGGTGGTGGTGTTCATCTGGATGGTGTCAGTCATCCAAGCCATCACGTTCCGCTGGCTGAAGATGGTTTCACCGGCCTGCAGATCAACCGAGACGGTCTGCATCGTCGTGCCCGAGATATTGAATTGCATGAGCGAATCCTCTTTCCCAAGAGTGTGTCGTCAGGCCCGCACCCGCTTGAAAGCGGGGCGCTGTGAGATCGAGACGACCTTCGACCACCAGCGGAGTAGCTGAACCATCAGCCAACTCGCGGGGAAGAACAACAGCATGAGCAGCCCTTCCCACCAACCGACGTAAGCGAATACAAAACAGCCATCGTAAATAATGAGCCAAAGCAGCCCATAAAGCACGAGTTTTTGCCCGGCATCGCGCAGGCCCGGCGTTCGCCAGCGAATGAACGCGCCCACCGCGATGTAAACAAATACCGCGGCGATGGGCAGGAGCAGCCAATTGTTCCAGCGCATCGATGGGTCGAGCTTGAACGCTTCGATCGGATCGCCGTGGCCGCGGTACGTGCCATACGCCGTGATTACAACAGCGTCGATTAAAGCGATGCCCGCGGCAATGATAACTACGTGCATTTTTCCTAATGGCGGGCGCTTTTGCTCCCACGAGTAAGCGATCGCCGAGAGAATTGCGACGTGATTGAACAGCAGCAGGGGATGCCACAGCACGGGAATCGTGGGCGCGGGCACGAGGCAATGGAAGAAGCGAATCAATCCGAGCGTCAGGATGCCCAGCGGCACCAGATACTTGCCGGCGACGTCGTAAAACCAGATCAGCGCGTGGGCGACCAGAATAAACAGCAGGCAGCGCCAATCACGGACGATCAACCAGTAATACGTGCAGCCGCCCAGCGCCAACAGCAGGCAGATTCCACACGCGACATGCGCCGTGATGACGCCGATGCGACCGCTCGGCAGCGGCCGATGCGTCGCGATCTGCCGATCCCGGCGGCGATCGATGATGTCGTTGAGGCTCATGCCGAAGCCATACAGGCCGCACGACATGATGGCGATGGAGATGTACTTAGGCATCGCCGCCGCCCCCGAACCGGTGCCGGCCAGCAGCAGCGTGCAGAAGCTGTCGGCGACGGCGGTAAACACCAGCCCGACGCGCGTCAGTTGCAATACGCCCAGAACTCGTCGCGACAGCAAATTAAACATGCAGGCTCTTCCAGCAGATAAGATCGTTGCGCCGAGGCCGAATTGCAAAGCCGAGCGACGAAATACCGCAGGTTGCGGGTTTGATATTTGGCCCGGCGATCAGAAGAATCGAAATCATGAGCACCAACGCGCCTGATGCGCCGAAGCTGAATCTTCCGTCTGATGTGCGCGTGGCGATCGTCGCCGCCCGGTTCAACGTCGAGATTGTGAACGCGTTGCTTGAGGGCTGCATCAACCGACTGGAAGCGGAGGGAATTCGCGGAACCCGGTTGGACGTGCACCGAGTTCCCGGCGCATTTGAGCTTCCGGTGACAGCGGCGGCGCTGGCGCGAACAGGGCGGTTTGGCGCCGTGATTTGCCTGGGGTGCGTGATACGCGGCGACACGCCTCACTTTGAATACGTGGCCGGTGAGGCGGCTCGGGGGATTCAGCAGGTTTCCATCGCGGAGCGATTGCCGATCATCTTCGGCGTGCTGACGACGAACACCGAACAGCAGGCCTGGGATCGCACCGGCGGAAGCCACGGCCACGCCGGCGAGCGCGCCGCCGAGGCGGCGCTTGAGATGATTTCGGTCTTGGCGACGATTCGAGCAAACGCCGACCGCGAAACGCTGGTGGATCCCACCAATGGATAAACACGAGCCGATATCCGAATCTCCACAGGCGCCCCATGTGGTGCGCAGGCCGCCGCTCTCGTTGCTGGGGCGTCTGCGTTTCATCGTCCGTCGCGACATTCTGGGATCGCTCGAGAAGATGGCTAAAGACGGGGATGTCGTTAACTATCAGGTCGGCCCGTGGGATTACTGGCTCTTCGTGCATCCCGACGCCGTTCGCGATCTGCTCGTGGGCCGCGATGGGCAGATGATGAAAGGCCCCGCGCTGCGGCGAACCGAAGACACGCTGGGCAAGGGATTGCTGACGAGTGAAGGTGATCTTCACAAGCGCCAGCGGCGACTGATTCAGCCGGATTTGCATCCGCAGCGCGTCGCAACCTACGCCGGCAGTATGACGCGCTACGCCGCCGAGACCGCCAGGAGCTGGCGCGATGGGCAAGAGATCGATCTGCATGCCGAGATGATGAAGCTGACGCTGCGGATCGTCGCCAAGACGCTGTTCGACGCCGACATGGGCGAGGAAGTGGACGCGATCGGCCACGCGATGGACATTAGCGTCGGGATGTTCTCGCGGGCGATGACGCCGTGGGGACCGATGCTGGATAGGCTGCCGCTGCCAAGCAACTTCCGATTCAAACGCGCCCGGCGTCGATTGACCGACACCATCGATCGATTCATCCGCGATCACCGGTCGAAAGGCGCGATGGGTGATGATCTGCTTTCGCGACTGTTGAAAGCCAGCGATACCGAAGGTGACGGGTCCGGCATGAGTGATCGGCAGCTTCGCGACGAAGCGATCACGCTGTTCACCGCCGGCCACGAGACGACCGCGAACGCGCTCGCGTTCACGCTCTATCTGCTGAGCCAGCATCCGGCAGTGCGAAGGCAGCTTGATTCGGAACTGGAAGCCGTGCTTTCGGGGCGAGCGGCGCGATTCGAAGACGTTGAGAACCTGCCTTTCACGCGAGCGGTCCTCGCGGAAGGCATGCGGCTCTATCCACCGGCGTGGGCCATAGCGCGGGAGGCGACAGAAGCCTGCACAATTGCCGGCGTGAACGTGCCGGTGGGCGCGGTCGTTCTTCTTAGCCAATGGGTTACGCATCGCGACCCGCGCTGGTGGCCCGAACCGGCACGGTTTGATCCTTCGCGTTTCGATGAAGCGTCTCGATCAGAGCGACCGCGCTGGGCCTACTTCCCCTTCGGCGGCGGGTCTCGTCAGTGCGTCGGCGAGTCGTTCGCGTGGATGGAAGCGATTCTGGTGCTCGCAACGGTCCTTCAGGATTGGGACATGGAATATCTGGATGTTGAGCCGCCGAAACTCAAGCCGTTGATTACCTTGCGGCCGGCGGGACCAATCCGCATCCGGCTGAAGCGGCGTTAACCTGTCTTGTTCATGGGAGCCGCCGATACACGCGGATTGAGGATAAGCTCGCCTGAGAGTCGCGGTCACAACGACAGTCGCACGCTGGGTTGCGAAGATTAAATAATCCCGACCGTCAAGTGGGAGGAGCGCCCTTGTGTTATTGAGGTGGCGGCGGATGGAGCTGAATCTGGTCTTCCGGAATTTTCGCGATGATTCCGAAACCGACGAAGCCGTAGTAGCGCTTCCGCTGGCCGTTCTCTAAGACTTCTTCGGCTTGCCAGACATTGCCGGAGTTCTGGAAGTCGCGATGGACGACGACTTTCTCCGCAGCTTGGTCGTAACCGTTGGCGATGCGCGCCCAGATCTTCAAGCCGGGAACGTCGGCCGGCGTTGGATATTGTGCGAGCTTGACGATGCGACCGTGCTGATCCAGCGAGAATATCGCGATTCCGTCGGCAACGTCTTTCGCTGTCGCCGGGTGGTCGAGCTGGGGGAAAATCATCGACGCGTAGACGGCATGGTCCCCCTCGCGGATCGGCGACCATGCCAGCCGATCTCCGTACTGTTGGAGTATCCGCTTGGCCTGCGCGATGGCTTGGTCGCGATCGGGCAGGGGCCAGTAGAGCATGAAGTGGGGAAAGCCATCCAGCTCCGACAGGGCATGCGCGACGACATCGCAGTATCGGATATCGCGCGGCTGCTGATCGCGCGGGCGGAGCGGATCTTCCCGGTCTGCCTGGGGATCGATTTTGACCGGCCAGCGCGCTTTGACCTTAGCGCTGCCATCAGGCTGCAATTGCACCGTTCCCACAACCGCCGTGTCGTCCAGCAGTTCGAGGGCTTTTTTCTGAAAGACCTTGATGCCAATATCGGGCAAGTGGAGTATTTGACTCGGGTCTTTGGACGCAGTCTTGCGTTCACGGAAGAGCGGGGACCACAGTTCGGAATTGACGATCTGATTTGCCGCGGCTTCCATCTCGGGCGACTGCTGAAACCTCCACATCAGCCGCAGAACGCCGCCGCTGTAATAATCATCCAATGGCGAAACGCGAACAACCCAGTTGGCATATTCCGCAAGTGCATGCGCATCGCCGAGCTCGATTCTCGTCCGATAGAGTCCAGCGATCCGCAGGCTGACGAAGTAGCGCGACTCCTCCCTCGATCGATCAAAATCCTTCAGCAGCAGCGGTGTAAACGCCGCCAGCGCCGCCTGCTGATGCGGCCCGTCCCACCGGACCAGGCAGTCACAAATTCGGCACCCTGCGTCAAGGTCCCTAGAGCCGGCGGCCAGCGTGTTCATCCGCTTGATTAATAGCTCGGCAACGCTCGGATCTTGGCGATTCCGCAAATCTTCGCCGACCAGTCTTGACTTCAGCGGCTCACCCGGAGCTTCGGGGGGCAAATCGTACTTCAACTCCGCGATATGTTCGGCGGCCTGGAGCCATCGATTGTGCGCCGAATCATCGGCCAGGATTTCCAGCCAGCGGTCATGCCCGACGTGATCCCGATAGCGCACCCAGTACCAGCGAATCGCCGAGACCAGCCGTGCGCGCTGCTCGGCCTCGGTAAGCTTTTCGTCGTTCCCCGCGGGCGGCAGGGGAAAGTTGTTTTCGTTGAGAATCTTCTTTACGGCGGCCAGCGCCGCTTCGCGCACGGGCTCAACCCGGCGGTCGATACTCGGGCCCGACACAAATCGCGTGAATCGCTCGTCGTGCAGGTAGCAGTCGAGCAGCGGCTCGATCGCCGGTTCCCCCTCGCGCACCAGCGCCTGCACCTGCGGCGCGTTGCCGTCCTCGATGCGGTCGCGCCACCCTCGCTCATCGGGCGTCGGGCAAACCGTGTCTTCCAGCGCGATGATGAGCCGGTTGATGCGCTGCGCACCGGTCTCTGGTGCGCTTGCGGGTTTCGTGGCGGGCGCTCGCCCGCTGCGGCGCGAAAAGTCGGCCAGCAGTGTCGGAACGACCTCGAGTTGCGGGAAGTACGCCGGCGCCGCGCTGAATCCTTCCAGTTTCTGGAAGCCATGTTGGACGAAGATTGGGTCTGCTTTTGCCTGCGCGTCAATGATCGCGCGCGCCTCGACAATGGCGCGGGCATCATCGGATTCCGTGAACGCTCCCAGCATCCGGTCGAACCGCGACATGAGCCACGCTTCAGCCAGTGGGTGGAACGGATCGTCTAGGAACTCAATCTCACCCGCATTCTTCCGCCCCATGCCGCTGATGCAGTCGTTCCAAAGCCGCTGGGCGAGCTGAAACTTCCCAAAGCGATAGACCAGGCAGGCTCGCACCGGTGTGATGACCGCGGTCCCAATGGCGTCTTCCGGGCTGACGTTGTCGAGCACCCACACCCGCGCGCGGTCGTCTTTCTTCAGGTTCTCGGCGCGAACTTTCTCGTCGGCGTCGCACGCTGCCGTGACGTCGGCATCGACATCCGCTTTCTCACCGATCTGCGTTGCAGGATAGATCAACCCGTTCCAGGCGATTACCGATCGCGCCCCGTTCGACCCCGGCGCTTGCGGCAGCACCCAGCCGTGAATCTCAACATCACGGGAAATGCATCTTTCAACGGATCGAATATGAATGTGCGCCGGCCGATATTCGCAGCCAGCGGGGTCGGGAAAGCCGATTTTGATCAAGTCATCGATTGCCTTGATCAGTTGCGGCGGCAGGGTAGCCGGCTGGGTCGTGGCAGGAGTCCCACCCGCCGATGCAGTGACTGCCAGCAGCCCTGCTGCAGCAGAAATAAGCCACGCGGCTCGTCGGAAGCAGCTTCTCGTCATATTGCCCCTCACGAACACCTGTTCTTAATCGTAACGCCAGCAGCTATAGGAACTCCAACTGACCAACTCTATTGCCGCGAGAGGTCATCCGGGACCAGAAAACTTCTGTTGAGTCTGCTAGTCGAGCTCGCCGGCTACACGCGGATGTGCCGCGCGAGATTCAATTGAGATCCGGACTATCCGCGGCTTCGCGTTCCTTTGTGGATGAACCGGGTTAAGCATTGCCCGGCGCATTGCGAATGGCAAATCGAAATAGCTCCGAACTGCTGCGAAACCCGAGCTTGGCCTTGATGTGTTCGCGGTGGGCTTCGACGGTCTTGGTGCTGAGGATGAGTTTCGTCGCGATTTCTTTGACGCTCAGGCCGCCGCCGATCATCCGGAAGATTTCCAGCTCGCGGTCAGTCAATCGATCCATCGGCAGCTCATTCTGAACCACGTGTCCTTCGGCATCTCGGCGCGACAGCAAATCGCGCATCCGATCGCTGACATAGACGGTACCTTTCAGCACCTGACGAATTGCGGCCAGCAGCGTGTCGGGCGGTTCCTGCTTCATGATGAAGCCGCGTGCGCCGGCGCGGAGCGCGCGCTCGGCGTAGATCTGCTCGTCGTGCATCGAAAGAACCAGCGTCGGCAAATTCGGCAGCAAGCCGCGAAGCTCCTTGATCAGTTCGATGCCGTCGCCCTCCTTGAGCGAGACATCAACCAGCGCCAGATCGGGCGGCTCCTGCTTGATCGCGGCGAGCGATTTATAGACGTCGTCGCCTTGGCCGCTCACGACCAGGTCGGCTTCGCTGTTGAGCAACTGCGTCAGGCCCTGGCGCACGATCGGATGATCGTCGACAACGAAGATGCGACGTTTTCCCGTCAAGGGCTGCGCTTTCACGCTCATGAAAATTATTGTAACTCGTGAAGTATTGAAGCCACTAATCGGTCGGAGCAAAGCCGGTCCGATCGATTGGACTTGATTGGCTCAGTTCGACATCCTGTGCCGTCACCTTCCGATCGGGATGGCGTTTGGCGCAGGCAAGGCAGATCGTCGTATCGGGCAGGATTTCCAGCCGTGCCGCAGATATCGGCTCATCGCAGAGATGACAGCGTCTGGCGGGTGTGGATCGCCGGTTACTCATCGAAACCTCGCGTTACAAGTGAGATTGAATGAGCAACCGGCGTTCCAGCATTCGTGATTTATGCCATGTGTTTAATCATTTCGCCGGCAAACTCGCTACAGCGGACTTCCTTTGCGCCTTCCATTTGGCGGGCGAAATCATATGTGACGGTCTTAGCGCCGATCGCGCGCTCCAGTCCTCGAAGGATCAAGTCGGCTGCTTCCTGCCAGCCCATGTACTCGAGCATCATGACGCCGGACAGAATCACGCTGCCGGGATTGACCTTATCCTGGTCGGCGTACTTCGGCGCGGTGCCATGCGTGGCTTCAAAGACGGCATGGCCGGTTATGTAATTGATGTTGCCGCCCGGGGCGATTCCGATGCCGCCAACTTGCGCCGCGAGGGCATCGCTCAGGTAATCACCGTTCAGATTCGGCGTGGCGATGACGTGGAAATCTTCCGGTCGGGTCAGCACCTGCTGCAGGGTGATGTCCGCGATCGCATCCTTGATGACAATGCCAGCGCCCGGCTTACCCTCGGGAATCTTGCACCACGGACCGCCGTCGATTTCCACCGCGCCGTAAAACTCCTTCGCCACGCGATAGCCCCAGTCACGGAACGCGCCTTCCGTGAACTTCATGATATTCCCCTTGTGCACCAGGGTTACGCTCTTTCGCTTGTGTTTGATCGCGTAGCCGATCGCGCTGTGAATCAATCGCTCGCTGCCGAGGTAGCTGATCGGCTTGATGCCGATGCCCACTTCCACGCTCGTTTGCCGCGCTGGCGCGCCAACCGCCTCCAACTGCTTCTGCCAACCCGCAGCGGCTTCTTTGCTGCCGAAACGGATCTTCTTGAAATCTTTCGGCGCATTGGCGGAAATGAAGTCTAAAAGCTTCTGTGCTTCGGGCGTCCCCGCGGCATACTCAATGCCGGCGTAAATGTCCTCCGTGTTCTCACGGAAGATCACCATATCCACCTTTTCCGGATGCTTTACCGGCGAAGGCACGCCGGTGAAGTAGCGCACGGGACGAAGGCAGACATAAAGATCCAGCATCTGCCGCAGCGCCACGTTCAGCGAGCGAATCCCGCCGCCGATCGGCGTCGTCAGCGGGCCCTTGATGCCGATGAGGTAAGTGCGGAATGCCTCGACGGTGTCATCCGGCAGCCAGTTGGCGAACTTCTTGAATGACTTCTCGCCGGCGTAAACTTCCATCCACGCGATCTTCCGCTTGCCGCCGTACGCTTTT
>Ga0182024_10012621_pt1 | contig 16672 bp, 10 predicted proteins | sample P32metaG_FD_120480 | JGI IMG/M metagenome (GOLD analysis project Ga0182024, IMG submission 120480) | Permafrost microbial communities from Stordalen Mire, Sweden - P3-2 metaG (Illumina Assembly) | ecosystem: Environmental > Terrestrial > Soil > Wetlands > Permafrost | place: Sweden: Stordalen... | reverse complement strand
TCACCGTGTCACCCCCTCCCCCTTCTCCGCGTCCCCCCGTCGCTCTTGCCCAGCTCGCCGGGATCGCCGGACAACCTGGATTGCGCGAGTTCCCAGAATGCGGCCCCGCTGCCAGTCCGAGCCACGCTTGCCCGAACGGGTCAAGCCGCTACGCTAGCGCTCGGTCAATTGAGATGTTCCATCACGCACGCGGATCGGAGGATCCGCCGGAGGGCGGGTCATGATGTTACCATCGCCAATGCTTGCAAAACGCAGCACTCCGCCGGACAACCGGAGCAGCAATGCCAACGACAGCGGCACCGGCGCCACTTTGGGCTATGAAACCGACCTCTGGCGGGCCGACGACGAGCTGCGCACCTCGCGCTCTACCGAGCTGAATCTCGCCATTATTGGCATCGGCGCCAACTTCAGCCCGGAACCCAACCACGAGTTCAAGCGCTTCGCGGTCGCGGATCGCGAGGAGACGCGCCTCCATGCCCACTGAAGACCCGGACGGCAAGCAGGTCAGCAACCCATTCTCTGCGGGCGGCGGAGGCCCTCGATTTGAGGTGCAGGTGCAGTCCGCTTTCGCTGCACTGATGCTTGCGGGCGGCTTCGCACCGTGCATGCCTTGTCTTCCTATTAGAAAGATCAGACTACAAGGGAGGCAGGCGGGTTACGCTACAGATGATTTTGTGGCGTACGTTGCCGATTCGGGCCAGACAGACGAACGCAGATTACTCGCCCAGATCAAGCACGGGATCGGCTTTACCAAGTCCAACGACAGATTTGGCGAAGCCATTGCGGCCGCGTGGAAAGACTTCAATAATCCCGCGAGTTTCACTCGCAACAAGGATGCGATCGCAGTCATCGCCGGACCCCTCAGTGCAACGGACATTGAAGACACTCGCCGAATCCTTGATTGGGCCCGCTCCTGCGCATCGTCTCACGAATTCTTCGAGAAGGTGAACACCACCAATTTTAGCAGCGACGTCAAACGGGAGAAACTCGCTGCCTTCCGCGTCCACATCAATGCAGCGGTCGGTACTGACGTCGCTGACTGCGAGGTCTTTGAGTTCCTCCGCCACTTTCACGTCCTTGGGTACGATCTGGACGTCCGCTCAGGTCTCACGCATGCCTTGCTCCATGCGATCGTTGGCCGCCATAATCCGGAGAATCCTGCTGCAATCTGGGCACGGATTGTGGAGCACGTAGCCTCGTTTAATCAGGACGCCGGCACGCTTACCGTCGACTCTTTTCCGGATGACGTCCGATCGGCGTTCGCGCCGCGCCCTATCGAAGTGATCCCCGCATCGCTCGCATTGACCCTTCCTCCCAAGACAACGCTCGATTGGAACGCGTCGGAGTTCGCAGAGGCATTGGCCGTCGCAAACCTTCTCGGTGCATGGCGCGAAGGGTCCGACGCTGACATGGCGATCGTCGCGGCTTTGACACCAGAGCAACCCAGCGAGTGGCTGCGGAAGATGAAAGAGGTACTGCAACGCCCGGACTCTCCATTATCCCATGCCAACGGCGTGTGGGCCGTGAAGGACCGCACTGGATTATGGGGCCGCTTGGCAAACCGCATTTTCTTTGACCTGTTGAAGCGTTTCGAGGAAAGCGCCAAAGAGGTGCTGACCGAACGTGATCCGAAATTTGATCTTGAGCCAGAGCAGCGCTTCGCCGCGCAAATCTACGGCAAAGTGTCTGCCTACTCGTGGCCTCTTCGCAACGGAATGGGGGAGACGCTCGCGTTGCTTGGGACGAACACGGCACGGTTGCCGAACTGTGTTCCATCAGCGGGCGAGGCGACCGCAACGGTGGTCGTGCGCGAAATCTTCGACGAGGCAGATTGGCAGTTGTGGGCGAGTCTTAACGCGTTGCTACCGACCGTTGCCGAGGCAGCGCCCAGGGCATTCTTAGATGCAGTCGAAACTGCATTGCGACACCAGCCTTGCCCGTTTGACACGATCTTCGCCCAGGAGCGAGACGCGTTCAGCGGTGGCAACCATATCACCGGCCTACTTTGGGCATTGGAAACGCTCGCTTGGGATGAAGCTTTCATCGTCCGAGTATCGGTGATTCTTACGATGCTGGCCGCACGGGACCCGGGCGGAAATTGGGGAAACCGGCCCGCCAACTCCCTCACGGCCATCTTCTTGCCATGGTTTCCGCAGACACGTGCCTCGATCGAGAAGCGTGTCGTTGCGGTCAAAACCATCGTCCGGGAACGCCGCGAGGTTGGCTGGCGCTTGCTTATGAGCCTGCTACCGAGGCACCACAGTACGACAATGGGCACTTATAAGCCCAAGTGGCGGAATAAATTCGATTCGGAGGAAGTGCCCCGACCGACGAACCAAGAGTACCGAGATCAAGTCTCCTTGTACGCGCAAATGGCGACTGAATTCGTCCGCTCTGACTTTGACAAGCTCAAGGAACTGATCGATTCGCTCGACTCGCTGCCAGAACCGGCACTTGACCAAGTTCTCGCCTTTGCCGAATCCGACGCCGTGATCGCACTATCTGACGAGCGGCGGTTGCCTATCTGGACGGGGATGTCCTCCTTTGCGGAGAAGCATCGTCGCTACGCTGACTCGGAATGGGCGCTTCCGGCGGAGATTGTCGAAAAAATCGACCGTGTTGCGTCGAAACTCGCGCCACAGGATCCGGCCGTGAAGCATCGTCCCCTATTCGCGACCAACACATGGGATCTCCACGACGACGAGGAAGACTGGCAAAAGAGTGAGGAACGTCTCGCCCAGCGCCGGATCGACGCGATCAAAGAGATCTACGGCATCGGGGGGGTTGATGGCGCAATGGCTTTTGCCGCGCAAGTCGGGGATCCGTCGCAAGTCGGCTTTGCACTTGGGAAGTTAGAATCGGTCAACGTTGCGAACGACTTGCTTCCAAAGCTCGTCCTTTCCCCCGAGCCAAAGTTCCGGCAATTGGTACAGGGGTTTGTATGGGCCCTGTGGCAGCATGAGGCGTGGGCGTGGTTCGATGCGCTGAATACCGACTCATGGTCGAAGGATGAAATTGCGCAACTCTTAACGTATCTGCCTTTCGACTTGGAGACGTGGCAGCGTGCGGAACAACGGCTCAGCAACGATGCAAAGGAGTATTGGATACGTGTGCCGATTCACGCGTATCAAAAAGGGGGCTCCGAATATCTTGCGTTCGACGCGTTGCTCAGACACGGCCGGCCGCGAGCAGCCGTCGCATGCCTCGCGTCCCGCGTGCACGACAAGCTGCCACTTGATCCAAACCGCGCCATGGACGCCTTACTGGGCGCGGCAACCTCGAAGGAATCCGGCACCAGCTTCAACCTTCATGCGGTTGAGGGGGTGATCAAGGCATTGCAGGACGATCAGAAAGCGGACAAGAATAAGCTGATGTCGGTGGAGTGGGGGTATATGGCGTTGCTGGAAAACTCACACCTCACTCGCGCGAAAACTCTTAATGAGGCAATTGCTACCGACCCACCGTTCTTTTGCCAGATCATCCGCACGATCTTCAGGTCGGAGCGCGAAGTGGCCAGGGAACAAAAGCCAGAACCGACGGAAGAACAACAGTCAATCGCGATGAATGCTTATCGATTGCTCCGAAGCTGGGGCATAGTGCCAGGCACAGACGTGTCTGGCACCATCTCCGCCGAGTTGCTTAAGAGCTGGATTGACAAAGTGAAGGACTCGCTCGAGGAATCCGGGCACCTTGATGTGGGCTTGCAGAAGGCAGGTGAAGTGTTCATCCACAGCCCTCCCGACCCCGACGGGCTTTTCATGAACCACGCCATTGCCACCACTCTTAATCGTGAAGACATGGATCAGCTTCGACGGGGGTATGAGCTCGGGGTTTTTAACTCCCGCGGGGCGCATATGGTAGATCCAACGGGCGCGCCGGAAAAGGCGCTCTCAGCGACCTTTAACCACCGGGCCGAAGCCGTGGAGAACGCTGGATACCATCGGTTGGCGGTTAGTTTGCGGTCTATTGCGGACCAGTACACACGCGAGGCGGAGCGTATCGTCGACAAAAGTAGTGACGATGATCGGCAGAATGGGGGGTAGCGTGGGCCGGTTTCTCTTGGCGTCGCGGAAGCAGGACGACGGAAAGACCGGACCAAAGCGGTTTCAGATCTATCCCAAAGGTTCGCGAGGGCGGTGGCGCATGAGCGGCCGCGGTAGATACGCGATATCTGGCGTTCTGTCAGGAGCGCATCCTCCGCAACCACGGCGATCCGCCGGACAAGCAGGCGCGGGCGACGGACCTGGTGCCGGAGCAGGCCACGCGCTATGCCGCGACTCGGTCGGAGCATGACCGGGATATTCGCCTTTTATCTGTGAACCAGGCGGCGAAGCGGAATGCTGAGCGATTTCCGGCGGATTTCCGCATGGACATCGAAACGACGCCGGGGCTACTTAAGACGGAGCATACTCCTCATGGCAAAGAAGTCCGCGAATCCCGCGAGGCAGGTTGAAGTCTTCGTTCCACCCGACGCAATCGGACAGCAGATCCAGGTCATCCGCGGCGTGCGTGTCATGCTCGACGCGGATCTAGCGCGACTGTACGGGGTGCCAACGAAGCGGCTGAATGAGCAGGTAAAACGCAACGCCGAGCGGTTCCCCGAGGACTTTGTTTTCCTGCTCACCCTCGCCGAACGCGACGAGGTGGTCGCAAATTGCGACCGCCTTGCGCGGTTGAGGTTTTCGCCGAATCTACCTTACGCCTTCACGGAGCACGGCGCGATCATGGCCGCCAATCTGCTTCGTAGCGAGCGGGCGGTGAAGGTCAGCGTGTTCGTGGTGCGGGCGTTCGTGAAGTTGCGCGAGACGTTCGCGGCCCACCGCGAGCTGGCCGTCAAGCTTAGCGAGCTCGAATCGAAGCTCCAGGACCACGACGGACAGATCGGGGCCCTGATCGACGCGATCCGGTCCCTGATGGCCGAGCCTCGCGGCCGCCGAAAGCCGCCGATCGGGTATCACACGGAGACCAAGCGACGGAAGTAACGACGTAGCCACGCCTCTCCCCCTCGCTCCCACGCGCGGCCACATTCATTGCGAAAAATTCATTTTACCACCATCGCAACGCATGCTAACTTTTACCTAACTTATTGCATTTGAAAGGGGTCTATTATGCCAGAGGAACAATCGATCGAGGTGATTGCGGAGCCGGATGGGGAGGGAGAGGACGCTTCGGAATCCAAGCCGGGGGCGTTGACGGCGTTGCAGGAGCGGGCGTTGCAGCAGTTGGCGGCGGGGACGAGCATTATGGAGACGGCTCGGGTTATGGGGGTGCATCGGCGGATGGTGCATTGAACCAACATTAAAGCCGACTAATGAGCAGCTCGCGCTGGAAGATCATCTCCTTGGGTAGGTCCCCCGCCATTTTCAGGAAAAGCTCTTCCTGGCTGAGTAATTCGATCTTCACCGATTCATCGTCCACCTCTTGAACGGCGGCCATTTGTTTCGGGTCGAGGGTAAGGCCTTCGGTATCGATGTCGTCGATGCGCGGCATCCAGCCGAGAGTCTTTTCGACGGCATAGGCGCGGCCCTGGCAGCGGTCGATGATCCACTTGAGGACGCGCATGTTCTCGCCGAAGCCGGGCCAGAGGAACTTGCCGTTTTCGTCGCGGCGAAACCAGTTGACGTGAAAGATCCGCGGGCAATCGCTCATCTGCTTTCGCATGCGGAACCAGTGGACGAGGTAGTCGCGGATGTTGTAGCCAATGAATGGGAGCATGGCCATCGGGTCGCGGCGGACGATCCCCACCTGGCCGGTGGCGGCGGCGGTGGTTTCGGACGAGAGCGTCGCGCCGATATATACGCCGTGCATCCAATTGAAGGCTTGATACACCAGCGGAATCGTCTTGCTGCGACGGCCGCCGAAGATGATCGCGCTGATTGGGACGCCCGCCGGATCGTCGGCGGACGGGTCGAGTGCGGGATTGTTGGCCATCGGCGCCGTAAAGCGGCTGTTGGGATGTGCGGCCAGCCTGCCGCAGCCGGGCGTCCAATTCTGGCCCGTCCAATCAATGCATTCGCGCGGTGGATCTGGGGTTTTGCCTTCCCACCAGACATCGCCATCGGGAAGCAAGGCGACATTGGTGTAAATCGCATCGTGCGACATGCTCGCCATGGCGTTTGGGTTGGTCGTCCAGTTCGTGCCTGGGACGACGCCGAAGTAGCCCGATTCCGGATTGATCGCCCGCAATTTCCCCGTCGCCTGATCGACCCACATCCAGGCGATGTCGTCGCCGATGGTGGTGATCTTCCAACCCGCGGCGCGGTACTTCTCCGGTGGGATCATCATCGCGAAGTTGGTTTTTCCCGAAGCGCTGGGAAACGCCGCCGCGACGTAGGTCTTTTGCCCGTCGGGCGCGGTGGCACCCAGGATCAGCATGTGCTCGGCCATCCACCCCTGCTGCCAGCCGAGGAAGCTGGCAATGCGCAGCGCCAGAGATTTCTTGCCAAGAAGAGCATTCCCGCCGTAGCCGGATCCAAAGCTCCAGATGGTGTTGTCCAGCGGGAAATGGCATATATAGCGGCGATCGGGATTCACGTCGCCGATGCTGTGCAGGCAGCGGGTAAATTCGTCGCCGTCTCCCAGTTCCCGCCAGGCGATTTCGCCCATGCGGGTCATGATGCCCATGCTCACTGCGACGTAGATCGAATCCGTAAGTTGCACTCCGACGCGCGCCAGCGGGCTTCCGAGCGGCCCCATGACGAACGGCACCACGTACATCGTTCGCCCGCGCATGCATCCGCGAGACAGGTCCCTCAGCTTCGCATAAGCGGCCTTGGTCTCCATCCAGTTGTTGGTGACGCCCGCCATGTCCTGGCTCGGCGTGCAGATGAAGGTGAGCTGCTCGGTGCGCGCAACGTCATTCGCGTTGCTGCGGTGAAGATAACAGTTGGGCAGCTTCTGCTGATTGAGCTCAATAAGGACGCCCTGCTCAACGCCGTGCCGAAGCATCGACTGTTGGCCGCCCGCGCTTCCGTCACACCACACCACTTCATCCGGCTGGCAAAGCCGCGCGCAGTCTTCGACCCACTGTCGCACGTGCGCATTTGAAGTGCCTACATCCTGTTTCTGTCCGGCAGCGATCGCACCACTCATGCAGCACACTCCGTTCGGGGCGCAGTTTGCGATCGCCGATCTACTTCGTTGGAATCACAATCACCATCGGATGATCGCTGAGCGTCAAATCGAGTGAACTCACGTTCAATTGCGTCTTCACGGCGTCGGTGCCGATGGTCGGGTCGTAGATCTTGACCGATGGTTGCGCAGCGCCGAAGCGCACGGTCACCTGATCTTCGCCGGTCAGGCGTTCGTCCCAGACCACCAACTGGAACGTGCCGTCGCTCTGTTGCAGGAGCATCTCGTGAACCGTTTCTGGCGGGTTGGCAATTGTGTAGTCGAGAGAGCCGGGCTTGGTCTGAGTTCCGCTGTCGGCCAGGATCGTCGTCACGTTGTGCAGGTAGGTGGCGGCGTTTCGCGGCGTGTAATCGGGCTTGTAGAAACCGAAGGCCTGATTGCCGCCCTCGTCGGTGCGGTCGCGCAGGACGTATACGGATGTATAGCTCCAGCCGCGTTTGAACTGATCGAGGTACATGCTCAACAGGTTCAGGCCGTGAAGCTGTTCGGTGATGGCGCCGCCGATCGTCACGCCGGTCTCGGTGGTCACCCGCGGCAGGGTGTTGAGCTGTTCCTGCGAATAGCCCGCGAACTTCTTGGCCCAGGTGATGCCGTAGTTGCCAAAGAGCCCATCCACCCTGCACGCCGGCGACGGGTCGGCGGCGTTCCAAGTCTTGTTGTCCGCGGGCTTGTTTGAGCTCGGATGATAAAAATAGTTGTGACAGTTGGCGTAATCCGCGTACTTGGTCCCGGCGGGCATCAGCGTATCCGCCCCTTCCGGGATCGTCAGGAACTGCAAGCCGACGTTGTCGCGCTGCGCGCCGTTCTCTGAAATGGACCATACCGGATACTTGGCCAATTCAGGCTCCCCTTTCACCGCCTGGTACACGTCGCGCTGCAACTTGGCCACCGCCATCCAGGACGGCGCGCTTCCGCCGCCCTTTTCGCCCTGATAGGTGACGCCCCAGTTGTTCGGCTCGTTGTTCCCCTCAAAGGCCAGGAGCGCATCCGCCCCGGCAAGCACCTTGGCCGTGTCAATCAGCCGCTTCACATCAGTCCCGCCGCTGACCAGTCCCCAACTGAATCGCACGCCGGTCGCCTTGTGCAGATCGATGTAGGTCTGGAGCGTGGTCGGCCCATGATCGCTCAGCCCCTCGATCCCGCCGCGAACCCACCGAAAACCGGCATACTGAATCATCCCGATCGTCTTCTCCAGCGGCTGCCCGCGATCGGGGAAGGAGGTGTCGATCCCGATGCTGTTGAGAAAGTCGGCAGTCGGCACCGCTGGTTTTTGTTCCCCAAGCGCCCAATTGCCGAGCGACACCGCCAGGAACAGAGACGCACCGATCGTGAGACGAAACGCGTGGGAACAGTGGAGCATAAAGATTGCCGCAAGGCTGTTGACGAAATGCGCTGCACGGACCTATGAGGAACGGCAAGGCAAAATACGCGATCTGCCGTGCGGGTCAAACAATTGTGTTCCGCCCGTCGAGAGGCAGAATAACAAAACCCGTCAGCGAAGAGGTGGACGTTGATCGAATTCATCACGCCGATGCTCGATGATGAAGATGATCCCGCACTTTGGCAGGTCGTGGTGGATCACATCCTGGCCGAGCTGCCAAAGGACACGAACACGCGGGTGGAGATCGGCCGTTGTTCTCACTGGCTCCGTCCCCACAAAAGCCGCTGGACCGCGGACGGCGGATTCGCATCGCCTGTCGGCTATGGCGGAAGTGGATTCTCATTTCGCGGGCGACCGCTGTTCGATTGGTCAATCGTCGCAAAGTGGACCGGCGATCGCTGGGCGGCAACTGGCGCAAAAGACCGCAAAGGCAAAGCGGTCAAAACTTCACTGAGAGTCACGGTTCCATCCAGAACCACACGGCACCCTCAGGCTGCGGTTCATACACTCTGGTTTCAGGGCATGAGAACCGAGTGGAGGCTTTACGGATTTCGCAAGCGCGAAGGGACATGGCGATGCACCGCCGAAACCGATTGGGAGTTGGATCGGTGCTCGCACGATTGATGATGAGCGGCTTTTCGAGAGGATGCCGCAACTCGTCGACGCCTTCGATAACTCCGGCGGCGTCCGTGGACGTTGCCACGGACCAAGGCCGGCGAGAAGTGGTGCAAACAGCAGTAAAGGAAAATACGGCGAACACAAGGTTCGCCCCTACAATTCCGCCCTTCTGTCTGCAGCGTTCGGATTAGGTTATTGCTGCGAGTCTCCGCCACCAAGCGGGCCGTTGCGGCTTTGCGGGCCGCCACCGCCCTGTCCTGCGCCGGCGCCCTGCGGGCCGCCACCGCCTGGGGGCCCGCCGCGGCCTTGCTGTCCACCACCTCGCTGTCGCCCCGGAGGCGGAGGGGTCATCTGCTCAAGTTGCTTGTATTGGTCGGCGGTCAGAATCGCCTTGAGTTTCTCGCGCACTTCGGCTTCGAGGTCGCCGAGTTTTTTGCGCTCGTCGTCGGTGAGATTGAGATTTTCCATTGCGAAGCGCGGGAGCAGGTGATAGCCGCGCGGCGGGCCATCGCCGTTGGCGCCGCGCGGGCCGTTTCCAGGGCCGTTGCCATTCCCGGGTCCGTTACCAGCGCCGGGGCCATTTGCGGCTCCCGGACCGTTTCCACCGCCCGCGCCGCCTGCGGGGCCGTCGCCGGCGCCGTCAGGTCCGCCGGGGGCGGCCAGGGGGTGCATCATCGCCATGGCGCGTTGGCGGCCGTCGAAGTTGGAGGGTTCCACCACGCCGTGGTAGCCGCCGATGATGTAGGGGAACTTGTTGGTGACGTGGTAGTGGTAGCCGCGGACGGGGTCGGAGTGGCCATTGCATTCATCCAGGTCGGTGGGCGGCTTGCCGCCGTCGCCGTTGGGGCCGTAGATGGCGTAGCCGTCGAACGCGTAGCCGATCAGCGGCGAGTGCTGGCCCGGCTCGTCCTTGAACGCGGTGTGGATGCACTTGGGATAGATGTGATAGTGATAGCGGCCCGCGGGGTCGGGATGGCCGCAGCATTCGTCGAACACTTCGTTTTTGGCCGCGTCCTCGCCTTGGGCGTTGTAGGGGTTGTAGAACGGGATGCCGTTGACAGCCACGCCGATCGGGCCCATTGGCGTCTTAGTGATGTGATCCGACCAGACGGGGTGGCGGGGAATGTTGAAGGTGTAGTTCTGTTCGCGGATGGTGTTGGGGTTGTGCCGATTGGGGAATGGGCCAGTCGCGTGATCGGGCAGGCCGTTGGAATGGACGACGATCAGATCGTCGGTGACGTCCACCTTCACGTTCTTGCGAAACGGGTTGTCAAAAGCCGGCGATTGGGCCGGTTCGGCCGCGCCAAACGCAATCAGCGAGAGCCCGCCGACGGCAAAAGTCAGTAGAAACACGATGGGCTTGGACAGTTTGTTCTTCATGGGTCAACTCGCCATTTCGGGAGGGCGAGGCTCCGGCCGAGCCGCTCTTTCGAGCGAGCATCGGCTTCCAAGGAACTTCTCCTCCGACCGCCGCTTGCGGCTTCGCCGACGAAGGGACGTGATTCGAAGGGATCCTTCCGGAGGACGTCCCTTCGTCGGCGAAGCCGCAAGCGGCGCTGCCTTCAATCAAAACGCACGCCGGCAGCCATCGTACACTGGCCGAGGCCGCCGCCGGCAATAATTCGGGCCGCCCAGCGTTGTGGAGACGGCGGAACTGAATCAGCATTTCCCCTGAGCATCGGTGAATCGCCGTCGGCACGGAAGCCGGGCGGCCAAAACGACGGGTCTGTGCGCGGACGACCATGAGCCTGATCGATCTCATCCCCGCCCAATCGTCGGTGCGGGCTGCCATTGACATCGAACAGGGTCATTCAACGAACGCGCCCGCGAGCCCTAAACGGCTCCAGCATGTCTTTGAGCGCCAAGCCGCCGCCCGACCGGGCGCTCCGGCGGTGGAATACGAAGACCAGCGCCTGACCTACGCGGACCTGGAGGCTCGCGCCAACCAGTTGGCCCACCTGCTGATCCACCGTGGCATCGGCACCGCCGATGCCGTGGGGATTTTGCTCGATCGCTCTGCCCAGACGTACGTGGCGCTGCTGGCCGTCCTCAAATGTGGGGCGGCGTTCGTGCCGATCGATCCTTCGTTCCCCGCCGAGCGCGTGCGATTCATCGCCGAGGATGCCGGCACCGCCCTACTGCTCACCTGCGCCCGCCGGGCGGCCGGACTCGGGGCGACAGCCTGCCCGATCGTGGAACTCGATTCGGCCGCTTCTGAAATCTCAACTTATCCAGCAACCCGCCCCGAGGTCGTCTGCTTCTGTGACGCGATTTGCTACGTCATCTACACCTCCGGCACCACCGGCCGCCCGAAGGGCGTGGCGGTTACCCATTCGAGCATCTGCAATTTCCTGACTGCCTGCGGGCCGATTTATGGCTACCGCGCCGACGATCGCGTTTATCAGGGGATGACGATCGCCTTTGATTTCTCGATCGAGGAAATCTGGCCGACCCTGATGGCCGGCGCGACGATCGTCGCAGGTCCCAGCGATCATCGCCGGCTTGGGCCCGGGCTGGCTGAGTTCCTGATCGAGCAAAATGTAACCGTGATGTGCTGCGTGCCGACGCTGCTGGCAACGCTCGACCGGGATGTGCCGTCCTTGCGGCTGCTCCTCGTTGGCGGCGAAGCCTGCCCGCGCGACCTGGTTTCGCGCTGGAGCCGGCCGGGCCGGCGGATGCTCAACACCTACGGACCGACCGAAACGACCGTGACTGCGACTTGGACCGAGCTGACGCCGGGCAGGCCCGTCACCATCGGCCGCCCGCTCCCGACATACTCGGTTCATATCCTCGATGACAGGGTGCGAAATGTCGCCGCGGGTGAAGTCGGCGAGATTTGCATCGGCGGCCCGGGCGTGGCGCGCGGATATGTGAAACGCCCCGACCTGACGGCCGCCAAATTCATTCCCGATCCGTTTGCGCCTCAGATCTCCGGCGCGAAACTCTATCGCACCGGCGACCTAGGCCGGATCACATCGGATGGTGAAATAGAGTACCTGGGCCGCATCGACGATCAGGTGAAGATTCGCGGGCACCGTATCGAGTTGTCCGAAATCGAGTCGGTGCTAATGGAGGACGAGGCGCTGCGGAATGCGGTGGTGGTGAAGGTCTCGCACGCGATGGGAGACGATCTGGCGGCATACGTGACGCTTCGCGTGCCGGGCGACGTTGAAGCGACACGGAAGCAATTGCACCAATCGCTTCGCACGCGGTTGCCCGCATACATGGTCCCGGCATACATCGAGGTGCTGGACGAGATCCCGATGCTTGCCAGCGGCAAGGCGGACCGCAGCCGGTTGGGATTGCCGACCTCGCCGCGCGTCAAGTCGGAGCAGGTCGAGCATGTTGCCCCGGCCACGCCATTGGAGCAAACGCTGGCCGCAGCTTGGGCCAAGGTTTTCGGGCCAGGCGAGATTTCGGCTGACGCGGATTTCTTCCTCGACCTGGGCGGTCACTCCCTCTTCGCGGCGGCGGTCGTCTCGCACCTTCGACAGAGTCACGCGCTTCGAGGCCTGGCGATCTCCGACCTTTACGCCAATCCGTCGATTCGGTCTCTTGCCCAGTTTTTGCAAACCAAGACGCGCACCTCCGCTGACTCGCAGAAACGATTGCCCCGTCAGGCTCATTCGAACCGCCGGTTTTGGGGCTGCGGTCTTGGGCAAATGGCCAGTTTGTATCTTTTTCTGCTTTTCGCGGCGGTGCCGACCGCGATGCGGCTTTCGGACGGACGGGACTCGGTTTCAAGCCTGCTCAGTGCCGCACTGCTTGTCGGCCCGCTTGCGACGCCGCTGTTGTTTTTTGTTTTGCCGGTCGTCGCAAAGTGGATGCTGATCGGCCGCTTTCGGCCCGGCACTTACCCTCTCTGGGGCTGGTATTACCTGCGTTTCTGGCTGGTCAGAAGGCTCCTTGGACTTAGCCCACTCGACACGCTTGCCGGCTCTCCGATGTTCCCGCTTTACGCCCGACTGCTGGGCGCGCGGGTCGGCAAGGGATGCCACATCGCCAGCGGCCAGATCGAAGCCCCCGACTTGATCGACATCGGCAACGGGGCCGAAATCGGTTACGGCGCGACGCTGCAGCCGTTCGTTGTTGAAGGTGGGCGACTGCATCTGGGCCGAATCTCGATCGGCCGCGAGGCATTCATTGGCGTCAACGTGCTGGTGCTGCCGGAAACAGTCGTCGGCGATCGAGCCCGCGTCACCGATCAATCGTTGATCGCGCGCAGCCAGCACATTCCCGGCGGCCAGACCTGGTCCGGCTCGCCCTCGATGCAGACGGCCACCAATGCGGGTCTCGACACGATCGGGCTTCGGCTGCCTGGCCGGCGGACCTGGCCGGCTTCGCTCTGGTGCGGATTCCTTCTCAGTCTGCTCTTTCTCGAATTGCTCCCGACCCTCACGCTGATCCCCACGCTGCTGCTCTTTAACTTCTTCGCCAAGCATTACGGGCCATTCCCGGCACTGCTCGCGGCCATCCCGGCGGGCCCGCTGTTCGTGCTCACCGTGTGCCTGCTGATTACCGTCGGCAAGCGGCTGGTGATGCCCCGCGCCCGGGCCGGCATTTTCCCTGTGCGGAGCGGCTTTGGGCTGCGAAAGTGGGTCGTCGACAAGCTGATGGATTACAGCCTGTCGGCCAACAACACCCTTTACGCCACGCTCTACGCGCTCCCGTTTTTACGATTGCTGGGCGCGCGCATCGGCAAGCGATCGGAAGTATCCACCCTGTCCCACGTCGATCCCGACCTGCTGCGGATCGAAGACGAATGCTTTGTGGCCGACGACGCGTCGATTGGCGCGGCCACTTACTACAACGGCTACGTCGCCCTCGGCCCGGCGGAGCTGGGGCGGCGCTGCTTTGTCGGAAACTCGGCCCTCGTTCCCGCCAATACGCGGCTAGGCGATAATTGCCTGCTCGGCGTCCAATCACTCCCCCCAGGTGAGATCGTTCAGCCGGGCACCAGTTGGCTCGGTTCACCTTCCCTCTTCCTGCCGCGACGGCAGACCGCCGAGGGATTCGACGAATCGCTCACCTATCGGCCACCCAAGCGGCTGGTCGTTTGCCGCCTCGCGATTGAGTTCCTTCGTGTCACCGTGCCGGCAACGCTGCTGCACGCAATGCTCTTTACGGATATTGCCCTCTCGGTTTTGCTCGCGCGGCACCTGCGGGGTATCGCGTTGGCTGCCGTCCTTCCCGCAGCCTATCTTGCGACCGGCGCACTGACGGTAGCGATTGTGGCCGCCGTCAAGTGGCTGCTCGTTGGCCAATATCGGCCGCGGGTCGAGCCGAACTGGTCGCACTTCGTCTGGCGCACCGAATTGATCACCGGCCTTTACGAAAGCGCCGCCCTTCCGGCGCTTGGCGACTGGCTGATGGGGACGCCGTTCATGCCGGTGATGCTTCGCCTGTTTGGCTCGCGCATCGGCCAGCGCGTTTATCTGGCAACCAGCTATCTCACTGAGTTCGATCTGGTCCAAATCGGTGATGATGCCGAGATCGAGCAATCCGCCTCGCTACAGACGCACCTGTTTGAAGACCGCGTGATGAAGATGTCCACCGTTGCGATCGGCGCCGGCGCGACGATCGGCCCGCGCTCGGTCGTGCTGTACGACGCGACGGTCGAATCGGAAGCACGGCTCGCAGGGCTCTCTCTGGTGATGAAGGGCGAGACGCTGCCGGCCGGCACCACCTGGCACGGAATCCCGGCGCAAACTGGGCAGTAGAATTCGCTATCCACGCTAAGATGGCCGCGTGCGTCGCCCGATCCTCAGACTCGCGGCCGCGGTCTCGTTGGCGCTGTGTGCCGCGACGATTGTGCTTTGGGTTCGCAGCTATCGCCCCAGGTTGAGGGCGGCTGAAGCTGATTCCCTGAATTTGACGCATCGGGACCCGTATTGGTGGTTCGTCTCGAACCCCGGGCGGCTGATCTTTTGCCATCAGGCGGGGAAAGACTGGGACTCGCCACGGCCAAAATTTCAGATCATGGGGCTGGAGTACGCAGGCTCGTGGGTGGGCGAAAGCTGCCTTGTCAATCTTCTCATCTCCTATTGGATGCTCGTGTTGTCGCTTTTGGTGTTGCCGGCGGCAGGAGTTCGTGCCGTGGCAAAGGATCGGGCGCGCCGCCGACGCATTCGTCTGGGGTTCTGCGGCAATTGCGGGTATGACCTGACCGGCAGCACAACGCGCTGTCCCGAATGCGGCAAGATGATTCCGTCGCACGCCGACTTGACCCAAGGCCTGCGGTGAATCCACAGGTTGTTGTGGACGGGCCGCGCCGCAAGAATGCTCCGGCTCATGCAATCGGTGATCGACAGAATAATGGGCATCGGCATCGAAATCCGCGGCGTTCGCCGCGCCTTCGACAACGGCGTCATCGCGCTCGACGGGCTTTCACTCGAAGTCGGGTCCGGCGAGTTCGTCGCGGTCCTCGGCCCATCGGGCTGCGGCAAGTCCACGCTGCTGCGGCTCATTGCGGGACTCGATCGGCCGCAGGACGGAACCGTCCGCGTCATGGCCAATCGGGGACGATTTGACGTGGCGTACGTTTTCCAGGACGCGCATCTCCTTCCCTGGCGGACCGTTCTCCAAAATGTGGCGCTGCCGCTGGAACTGGCCCACATCGATCATTCCACTCGACTCGATTCGGCGCGACGGGCGATCGAGCGCGTCGGTCTGGCCGATGCTCAAGATCGATATCCAAACCAACTTTCCGGCGGTATGCGCATGCGCGTTTCGCTGGCGCGGGCGATGGTTGCCCGCCCCAAGCTGCTGTTGCTGGACGAGCCCTTTGCCGCGCTGGATGAGATCACTCGCCAGCGATTGGACGAGCAACTGCGGGCGCTGTGGGCAGCCGACCGGATGACGGTTGTTTTCGTCACGCACTCGACGGCCGAGGCGGTGTTTTTGGCCGACCGCGCGGTGGTTCTATCCTTGCGCCCCGGCCGGATTGTTGCAGATCACCGCATCGATCTTCCGCCAATGCGGGACGGGGCGACGCGCGCCACGGCGCAGTTCGCAGCCGAGTGCCGCGTGCTGTACGAGGCGCTGGAACGGGGAGGCGCATGACCGGCGCACAAACAATCCTGCGGCGCGTCGCCCCACCGGTCGGCGTCTTGGTCATCTTCGTGGTCGCCTGGGGCGTCTATGCCCGCGTCACCGACGCGCCGCCTTGGCTGCTGCCAAGGCCCGCGGCGGTGCTGCGATCCTTCGTCGTCGATTCAGACAAGCTGATTCCATCGCTGGGCTGGACGGCGCTGGCGGCGCTGGGCGGTTTCTTCACCAGCGCGGCGATCGGCACCGCCATCGCGGTGGTCCTCTCCGCCTCGCCGCTGCTCCGGCGTGCGTTTTACCCTTACACGCTCTTCTTCCAGACGGTCCCGATCGTGGCCATCGCCCCCATGCTGATCATCTGGCTGGGCGTTGGACTCGGGCCGGTGGCGGTCTGCGCGTTCATCGTCTCGGTCTTCCCCGTGATCGCCGGCACCCTCGCTGGCCTGCTCGAGACCGACCCCGCCCTGGTCGATCTGTTCCGCCTGTATCGCGCCG
>Ga0182024_10012620_pt1 | contig 16674 bp, 10 predicted proteins | sample P32metaG_FD_120480 | JGI IMG/M metagenome (GOLD analysis project Ga0182024, IMG submission 120480) | Permafrost microbial communities from Stordalen Mire, Sweden - P3-2 metaG (Illumina Assembly) | ecosystem: Environmental > Terrestrial > Soil > Wetlands > Permafrost | place: Sweden: Stordalen... | reverse complement strand
CGGCAACAAATATCCCTGTTCCGGGTTGTACTCGTAAAAATTTGGCATCGCGCAACCTCCTGCGCGAAGTATACCTGTACTGTCAAGCCGAGTTGCCACACAGACTCTTTAGCCTGTCCTACTTGGTCTTCGCCGCGGCCAAATAAAAATAACCTACCTTGTTATTCGATGGCGAAGCCCACCACATCCTGCCTTGCGAGTCGTAGAAAAATTCACGCATGGCATTTTCCGAATGCGGGAACGGATATTCGAGAACCTTGCCAGTTTTGGGATTCAAGCGCCCGATCACATCGAGCTGCTCGGAGGAATACCAGATGTCGTGATCCTTATCGATGCCGAGCGCGTACGCATTGATGGATGCAGAAGGTCCCGGCAAATCATATTCCTTGAATTTTTGCGTTTCCGGATCGAACTGCCCGATTTTTCCGGCGGTGAATTCGTCAAACCACACGGTTCCATCGGTATCCACTTGAATTCGGCGCGGCCCGCCCTTTGATGGCGGCGTCCACTTCGACACTTTCATTGTCTTCGCGTCCACAGTTCCGATGTATTGGCCGCTGGGATTTGTAAACCAGATATTTCCGGACGCGTCGACGGCTGCTCCGTAAGTGTAGGGAACTTCGTCCCACAGGTCGGTAAACTTCCCGGTTTTCGGATCGAGCTTGCTGAGGGGATCGCCCGTGGACCACACGTTTCCGAGCGCGTCGAAACGAATCGTGTGCTTGGACCCGCCGGCAGTGGTTTCTTCTTTGCCGGGAAGGTACGCGTCCTTGTATTCGGTAATCTCCTGCGTCTTGGGATCCCACTTTCCGACGCGATTGCCGCCCTGCTCGGCGATCCATACGGTCCCGTCGGGCGCCGCGACCGCGGAGTGGATTCCTGCCGTGGCGGTCATCGGCACACGGAATTCCTTCACTTCGCCGGTTTTTGGATCGAGTCTTCCAATGCGGTTTGCCGGCCCGTAGTAAGGAATCCAGACGTATCCGTCCTTGTCCGGAGCGCCGCTCCACGGCATGCGGCTGGGACCCGGGAGGTCGTACTCGACGTAGACAATGTTCATCGCTTCATCGCTGAAATTGTGGACCAGATCTTTGTATCCGGGAACTTCCGCAGGCGATTTTGGCAAAGTGGAATCGATTCCAAACACGCTGTTCAGATAATTTGCGACGTCATCGGCCTTTTCATCGGTAATTTGCCGCGACAGGAAATAGTGTTCAACATCGCGCATGTACGCGACTCTGTCCTTCCACCCGTCGAGATCGCGAGCGGTAGGGGCCATCCGCGTCTGGAAGCCGTGGCACCGGAAACAGGGACCGAACAGAATATCTTTTCCCTTTCCGTCAGGCAAAAGTTTGCTGCCCTGATAAACGGAAAGGTCGCTCCAATGAACCATCCCCGTCTGCAACGCGAAATCGAAGTTCGCATTCTGCTGCGCCACGAGGCTCACGCCCGTTTTTGCATCGGCGCGAAATCCGGTTGCCTTGATCCGCAATTCGTAATCGCCCGCCGGAAGGTCCGGGACCGTATAGCTTCCGTTCCTGTCGGACAACACGCTCACCGTCACTTTCGTTTTGGTGTTCACGGCCTGGACAAAGGCTCCGCGGAAGGCGGCGCCATCGGGACCCTTCACGGTTCCCGTGACGCTCGCTGCATAGGCTGCGGAACACACAAGAACGGTACACGCGAACAATAATAGGACCCTGAGGAGAGTTCGCATACTTCCTCCAATTTGCGATTTGCCGGCGCGGGCGCCTGCTGTGAATTCCTGCTGGGTGAATTCTATTGTACCCTCTGTTCCAGTGCAAGCTGACGCATCATCGCCCCAAGACCGCCTCCGCGTGCTCGAGCGCGAGATCACGAACTGCCGCAAATGCCCGCGCCTGGTCGAATATCGCGAAGAGATCGCGCGCACCAAGCGCCGGGCCTACCGCGATTGGACTTACTGGGGGCGTCCCGTGCCGGCCTTTGGCGATCCCGAGGCCGAGCTTGTTGTGATTGGCCTTGCTCCCGCGGCTCATGGCGCAAATCGCACGGGGCGAATGTTCACGGGGGATCGATCCGGCGATTTTTTGTACAAGCAGATGTATCGCGCCGGCTTCGCGAATCAGCCGGATTCGAAGCAGATGGGAGATGGACTTTCCCTCAAAGGCGCGTGGATCTCCGCGGCGATACGGTGCGCGCCACCCGACAACAAGCCGCTCCCCGAAGAAATCCGGAATTGCCTGCCGTACCTGGACGAGGAACTCGCGCTGATCCGCCCGCGAGCCATCCTCGTGCTGGGAGCCATCGCGCTCAACACTTACCTCGATCTTTTGAAGGGGGAGGGAATTATTCCATCACGAGCGCCTTACCGCTTCGCGCACGGCGCAACTTATATTTTGCCAACCGGGCTGCCGCGATTATTCGCCGCCTATCATCCCAGCCAGCAAAATACACAGACCGGACGCCTTACGCCGGCCATGTTTGCAGCAGTTCTACTTCGAATCCGTAAATTCCTGAAGACTCATCGCGAAACGGGAACAGACCTTTAGAGGGGAGCGCCATCCGTAAGCGAAGGAGTGGGCGCCGGATGCCGGATCGTCACTTTGCCGCGCACCAGTCTCCGATGCAATCGATCCATGTAGAGATAAATGACCGGTGCAGTGAAGAGCGTGAGGACCTGGCTGACCATCAAGCCGCCCACAATGCTGATTCCCAACGGGCGGCGAAGTTCCGATCCCATGCCACTCTCGAGCGCGAGGGGAAGGCCGCCGAGCAACGCCGCCGTGGTGGTCATCATGATCGGCCGGAAGCGCAGCAGGCAGGCCTGGTAAATGGCTTCGACCGGCGTCTTTCCTTCTCTCCGTTCGGCTTCGAGCGCGAAATCAATCATCATGATGGCATTTTTCTGAACGATCCCGATTAACAGGATAATTCCGATCAAGGCAATGACGCTCAGATCCGTGTGCGTCAGGCGCAAAGCCAATAACGCGCCCACGCCTGCCGATGGCAAGGTGGAGAGAATCGTGATGGGATGAATGTAGCTTTCATACAGCATGCCCAGAACGATGTATACGGTCATCAGCGCGGCAAGTATCAAGTAGGGCTCGTTTCTGAGCGAGTCTTGAAACGCCTGCGCCGTTCCGGAAAAAGTCGGGTGAATCGTCGCTGGCATGCCCATCTGCAGAGTGGCGATTTCGATTTCTCTGACCGCATCGCCAAGCGACATGGACGGGTCCAGGTTGAATGAAATCGTGACGGCCGGGAACTGCCCTTTATGATTCACTGCGAGTGCCGTGGTCTTTTCTTCGTAGTGGGAGATGGCGCTCAACGGCACTTCGCCGCCAGTTGGGGAATGAATGTACAGGCTTTGCACGGCATCGGGACTGTTCTGGTAGATGGGATCGACTTCCATGACCACGTGGTACTGGTTCAACTGCGTGTAGATCGTCGAGACCTGGCGCTGCCCGAACGCATCGTAAAGAGCCTCGTCAATCTGTTGGGACTGGATGCCGAGGCGCGAAGCGGTATCGCGATCAAAAACAAGCGAGGCTTCAAGTCCCTGGTCCTGCTGATCGCTGGTCACATCGCGCAGCCCCGGCAGGGACCTGATTCGGGCTTCGATTCGCGGAGCCCAAGTTTGAAGCTCGTCGAGCGTCTCGCCCTGCAAAGTGAATTGATATTGGGAGCTTGTGAAGAGGCCGCCCACGCGGACGTCCTGATAGGATTGCAAAAACACGGAGGCGCCGGGGACCACAGCCAGCTTGCCTCTGAGGCGGGCGATGACCTGATCCGCATTGATCTTGCGCTCCTCGATATCTTTTAACTCAATGATGAGCCGCCCGACATTTTCAGATCCGCCGCCGGTGAAGGCAATCACGCTGAGAACGGCCGGATCTTTCCGGATGATCTCCTCATACTGCGAAACCTTATCCATCATCGCGGGAAAGGAGATGTCCTGTGAGCCGATAATCGCCCCATTGAGCCGCCCCGTGTCCTGCTGGGGAAAGAAGCCCTTGGGCACGACGATGTAGAGATAAATGTTGAGGCAAATTGCGGCGATCGTTACGCACAACATGATCGGCTGATGGCTCAGGACCCAGCGCAGGCCGCCGCTGTAAGCGCGAACCAAGCGCGCAAAAATTCTCTCCCCGAGCAGGAACATTCGCCCGTGTTTCATATCCTTCGGCGATTTCAGGAATCGCGCGCACATTGTGGGCGTGGCGGTCAGGGAGACGCACAGGGAGACCGCGATCGCAATGCTGAGAGTAACAGCGAACTCCCGGAACAACCGTCCCACGATGCCGCCCATCAAGAGGAGTGGGATAAACACGGAAATCAGCGAAAGGCTCATGGACAGCACCGTCGGCCCGATTTCCTGGGAACCCCTGAGTGCTGCTTGCATCGGCGTGTCCCCGGCCTCCAGATAACGGGAGATGTTCTCAATCACTACGATCGCGTCATCGACGACAAAGCCCGTAACAATCGCCAGCGCCATCAGGGAAAGATTATCGATGCTATATCCCAGAAGGTACATGACCCCGAAGGTGCCCACCAGCGAAAGCGGAACGGAAATGCTCGGGATCACGGTCGCCCATACATTGCGCAAAAATACAAAGATAACCATTACCACCAGCGCAACCGTCAGCAGCAAAGTAAATTGAATATTCTGAACCGAAGCGCGAATCGTTCGAGTGCGGTCGGAGGTGATTCTGAAATTGGCGGACGGCGTGATGATGGCGCGCAATTCCGGGAGCAATGCCTTGATCCGGTCAACCGTTTCGATAATATTTGCTTGAGGCTGCCGGCTGACAATCATGATCACGCCCGGCTCACCGTCAATGAAGGCCCCGTTGCGCGTGTTCTCAACATCTGAAGTCACTTTTGCAACATCGCTTAGCCGAACGGGAGCGCCGTTGACGTAAGCGACGATCAGCGGGAGATATTTATCGGCGGTGATCAATTGATCCGTTGTGGAGATCACCCAGCGGTTGTTATTGTCCTCGATGAGTCCTTTGGGTGTGTTGGCGTTTGCCGCCTGCAGGGCGACGCGCACTTCCGCCAGACCGAGGTGATAATGAGCCAAAGCGAGTGGATTGACGTCCACCCGCACCGCCGGTTTTGCGCCTCCCCCGACAAATACCTGCCCCACGCCGTTCACCTGAGAAATCTTCTGAGCCAAAATCGAGTCCGCAATATCGTAGAGATGGCTTCTCGGGATCGTATTCGACGTCAGTGCCAGAATCATGATCGGCGCGTCGGTAGGGTTTGCTTTGTTGTAGCCGGGCAAGCTGGGAAGGTTGGTAGGCAACTGACCGGCCGCGGCGTTGATCGCCGCCTGGACGTCGCGGGCCGCTGCGTTAATGTCCCTGTCCAGGTCCAATTGCAGGATAATCCCCGTCGACCCAAGCTGGCTGCTGGAGGTCATTTCCGTTACCCCTGCTATGCGCCCAAAGGACCGCTCAAGCGGCGTGGCCACGGAGGAAGCCATCGTTTCAGGGCTGGCGCCGGGAAGTCCGGCGCCGACGGTAATCGTCGGAAAATCGACCTTTGGCAGAGGTGCAACAGGAAGGAAAAAATAAGCTGCTCCGCCCGCAATCAGAATCGCGATGCTCAGAAGCGACGTTGCGACGGGACGCTCGATAAAGGGCCGGGAGATGTGCATTTCGTGCTAATCCGCTGGCGCATTGACCTGCGTAGTGTTCGTGGCGACAGTTCCGTGGCCAAGGCGTTTTGCCAGCCGATCGAACGCGAGGTAGACAACTGGAGTTGTGAAAAGGGTCAGCGCCTGGCTGAAAATCAAGCCGCCAACGATCGCAACGCCCAACGGTTTGCGGAGTTCCGCGCCGGTCCCGCCGCCCAGGGCCAATGGCAAGCCGCCCAACATGGCCGCCATGGTGGTCATCAGGATGGGCCGGAAGCGCAGCAGGCACGCCTGATAGATTGCATCCAGCGGAGACTTTCCGCCCTTGCGCTCGGCTTCCAGGGCGAAGTCGATCATCATGATGGCGTTTTTCTGCACGATACCGATCAGCAGGATGATGCCAATGAGCGCAATCACGCTGAAATCGATTCTCGTGATCAGCAGCGCCAGCAGCGCGCCAACGCCTGCCGAGGGCAACGTCGAGAGAATCGTCACGGGGTGAATATAGCTTTCATAAAGGACGCCCAGAACGATGTAGACGGTCAACAGCGCCGCAAGAATCAGGATTGGCTCGTTCGCCAGCGAAGCCTGGAATGCCGCCGCAGTGCCTTGAAATCCCGCATGGATGCTGGGGGGTAGTCCGATATCATCCTGCGCCTGTTTGATCGCGTCAACGGCCTGCCCGAGGGAAACGCCTTGCGCCAAATTGAACGAGAGCGTGACCACGGGAAACTGGCCCTGGTGATTGACCGCGATCGGAGTCATTTCCTGCGTGTATTGTGTGAAGGCGCTGAGCGGGACCTGCTGTCCAGTGGACGAATGCACGTAAATGTTTTTCAACGCATCTGGATTTGTCTGGAACGCGGGATTCACTTCCAAAACGACGTGATACTGGTTCAACTGGGTAAATATTGTGGACACCTGCCGCTGCCCGAACGCGTCATAAAGCGTGTCGTCTATGGTCTGCGGCAGAATTCCCAGTCGCGACGCAGTGTCGCGATCGATCGTGAGGGACGCCTGCATCCCGCGCTCCTGCTGGTCGCTGGCCACATCGGTCAACTGGCCCAGATTTCTTAACTTATCGATTAATTTTGGAGCCCATTCGGCCAGCTCATTCCCGTCCGCGTCTTCCATTGTGTATTGATATTGTGTGCGGCTGATGCGGTCTTCCACGGTCAGGTCCTGAACGGGCTGCAAATAAAGCGTGATCCCCTTTACATCCGCCAGGCTTGCCGTCAACCGGCGAATGATCGTCGGCGCGTCCGCGTTTCTCTCTTCCCGGGGTTTCAGGTTGATCTGGATGCGCCCGCTATTCGGCAGCATATTGGTGCCGTCAACCCCGATAAACGAAGACAAGCTCACAACATCGGGATCTTTCAAAATGACTTTTGCCAGAGCTTGCTGCCGCTCCGCCAGGGCCGGAAAAGAAAGCGTTGCGGGAGCCTCTGAAACGCCAAGGATAACTCCCGTATCCTGTACAGGGAAGAAGCCTTTCGGGATAACCAGGAACAGGAAAATCGTGAGGGCCAGGGTTCCGATGGTCACGACCAGCGTGGCCGGCTGGTGCTTCAAAACGAATCGCAAAATCACGGCATAACGATCGATAATCCAGTTCAGCGAATTTTCCGAAACCTTATAGAACCAGCCCTTGTCCGACTCCTTCTGGTGGCGCAGAATCCGGGAGCACATCATGGGCGTAAGCGTCAACGACACTACGGCCGAAACCAGGATCGTCACGCTCAACGTAACCGCGAATTCCCGGAACAATCGTCCAACGACGTCCTGCATGAACAAAAGCGGGATGAGCACGGCGATCAGCGAAACGGTGAGCGATAGAATCGTGAATCCGATCTGCTCGGAACCTTTCAAGGCGGCCTGCAACGGCGCCTCGCCCTCTTCGATGTACCGCGTGATGTTCTCGATCATCACGATGGCGTCATCCACAACGAAACCTGTCGAAATGGTAAGCGCCATGAGTGACAGGTTATCCAGACTGTAACCGAGCAGATACATCACGCCGAACGTGCCCACGAGGGAAAGGGGCACGGCCACGCTGGGAATTGCAGTCGCCGCCAGGCTGCGCAAAAACAAAAAGATCACGAGGACGACCAGCGCCACGGTAAGCATCAACTCGAATTGCACGTCCGCCACCGAGGCGCGGATGGTGGTGGTGCGATCGGTAAGAATGGCAACGTTGACGGAGGATGGAATCGACGCTTTCAATTGCGGCAATAGGGCCTGGATTCGATCCACGACGTTAATGATGTTTGCGCCGGGCTGCCTTTGAATGTTGACGATTACCGCGGGCCTATCATTTTCCCATGCCGCCAGCTTCACATTTTCCGCGCTGTCAATCACGTCCGCGACGTCCATGATGCGGACGGGCGCCCCATTCTTGTAAGCGACAACAATCGGTTTGTACGATTCACTCGTTAGTAATTGATCGTTGGCCCAGATCGTGAACGCCTGGCGGGGGCCATCCAAATTGCCCTTGGCCTGGTTTACATTGGCCTGCCCCAACGCGGTGCGCAAGTCTTCGAGACTCAGGCCATAGGAAGCGAGTGCGGTCGGATTCGCTTGAATCCGCACCGCGGGCTTTTGACCTCCGCTGATGCTCACCAGGCCGACCCCGGGCAGCTGGGAAATCTTCTGCGAGAGAACCGTATCAGCCATGTTCTCGAGTGTTGTCAACGGCAGCGTGTCAGAAGTCAGCGCCAGCGTGATTACCGGGGTGTCGGCCGGATTGGTCTTACTGTAAATCGGCGGGTTCGGAAGATTTGCCGGAAGGTACGTAGTCGCGGCATTGATCGAGGCCTGGACTTGCTGCTCTGCAACGTCAATATTCAGGTCCAGCACGAATTGCAGTGTGATCAGCGAGGCTCCAAAGGAGCTCGTTGACGTCATCTGGTTGAGTCCCGGGACCTGGCCGAATTGCCTCTCCAGAGGGGTGGTCACCGAGGAGGCCATCACCGCAGGACTTGCTCCCGGATAGAACGTGAGAACCTGAATAGTGGGGTAATCAACCTGTGGAAGAGCGGAAACCGGAAGCTGCCGATACGCTACCGCACCAGCCAGTAGAATCCCGGCCATCAGCAAAGAGGTGGCGACCGGCCGCAGAATAAATGGCTTGGATGGATTCATCAGCTCTGCTTTCCGGGTTTCATGTGCTTCGACGGCCCGTTAGCGCCGCTGTCAGGTCCTCCCTGTGATCCAGAACCGCCCTGTTTCTTCCGGCCACCATTTGGTGAACTCGCGGGGTCACCCTCCGCTCCACCGGCAGCACCGCCTGCGGGAGCGCCCGGCGAAGCGCTGTGCACCTCGACAGCGGATCCCGACTGCAAGCGGTCCTGGCCGTCCACAACGACCTGATCACCTGCTCCAACGCCGCTTGCGATCAGGGAAATGTTCCCTTGCGTCAAATCCACTTTCACCGGCTGCAGGCTGGCGTGGCCGCCCTTCACGGTATACACGTAGCTGCCCTGCGTTCCACGTTGAACGGCAGCCAGCGGAATAACGATCGCATTCTTGCGGACGTCCAGCATCAGGCGAATATTGACAAACTGGTTTGGCCAGAGTGACAAGTCGTGGTTGTCAAATACCGCCTTGAATCGGACGGTTCCTGTGGTGGGATCAATCTGATTGTCAATCGTTACCAGCTTGCCTGCGGCAAGTTTGGTTTGGTCATCCCGGCTATACGCTTCGACTCCCAACGTCTCATTCCTCATGTGCTGGATCACGTCCTGGAGGCTGTCCTCTGGGAGGGTGAAAAGGACGGCGATGGGCTGAACCTGCGTGATGACCACAAGTCCGGTCGCATCCGTCGCATGAACGATGTTCCCTTGATCTACCAGGCGAAGTCCGACACGGCCACTTAACGGCGCCGTGATCTTGCAATAGACCAATTGCAATTTTTGATTATCAATCTGGGCCTGGTCGGCACGTACAGCACCCTCGAGCTGACCAACAGTCGCCTTTTGCGTATCCACCTGCTGTGCCGCGATCACGCCCTCTTTATTCAACTCCACGTACCGCGCGTCATCAAGCTTGGCATCGACAAGCGTAGCCGAATCGCGAGCCAATTGCCCTTCCATTTGCGATAGAGCCACCACGAAGGGGCGTGGATCCAGCTCCGCCAGGAGGTCACCTTCTTTCACAAACTGGCCCTCTTGGAAGTAAACCTTCTGAAGTTCCCCGTCCACGCGGCTCTTCACGGTCACGGTGTTAAAAGCCGTGACTGACCCCAGGCCGGAGAGGTAGTAGGGGACATCCTCTTTCATAGCGGTGGTGACGGCTACGGAAACAGGACCGAGCGCCGCAGCCCTGCCTCCAGGCGCTGGCGCAGCTTTGCTTTCCGTGGGACCACGGGACTTATAGTAATAATATCCACCACCCGCGAGGACAAGGATGACGAGGATCCACACCCAGCCATTCTTTTTGGGCCGCGAGGGCCCATTCTCGGTGAGATGGAATTCAGATGAAGCTTGCGACTCTTTTCCGTGTCCAGTTTCGGTAATGGCCATGTCCGTCCTGTGCGCTCAACCGCTGAAATTGACTCCACCTATGTGGACGTGTGGGGCAAATACTTGGTTTCGTCTCAATAGTTTTCCCGCCCGGAGCGAATTGCCTCAAATCCACGCGATTGCCCGGCATACGCGGCCACAGAATAGGAGCCGCAAATATACAGGAAGGTCCATCCCTGTTGCCAATAAAAAACACGGCGAGGAGGCGGCGTTTGCTGGCCGCACTGTCCCCAATGTTAACAACCCGCGAGAATTGAGGGGCATTTCCAAAAATACGAATATGAAGATTTCTGACTGTTCTTGCATGAGAGCCAATAAAAGGTTCACCTGATCCCCACGCAATGGAGAGTAGGCAGTTTTGCCAGGATAGATTCAGAAATGGAAAGGGTCGCAATTCCGGAAAAATGCCCCGTTTTGAGGGAAACCAACTGAATACTGGACTCACGGAGGTCCTGCGAGGGAGGGTCGGCCTGGCAGTCCGGCTATAAACCACTTACGCTGCTTGAATTTACGGGACTCGAAGGTTCACAAAATACCAGATGAAAAAACCCAGGGCCCCGATCAAAACAAGCAGCAATGGAACCCACCGGACCAATGTCTTGCGGAGCGCCGTCTGTCTGGCCGCGAGCCCTTCTTCGGTCAAAATGGTGAGGTCAGCCCCGCAATGCGGGCAGATTTCCGTCCCCTCATTAATTTCATTGTCGCACTCGCGGCAGGTATACATAAAATGGAAGGAAAACTCTCACGAAGGCCTGGTCCGTTATAAATTTAAACTAACGGCAAAAAGTACACCTAAGTACCGCCATCAGGCAATCAGCAACCCTGGTGTTTATAAGCTGCCTCCGACAGGCCTAACGCCAGGCAGGCGCGTCATGCCAGAGGATATAAGGAGCTTCCAGAGGCAATATCGCCTCTTTCCGCTGCGCGATTAATCTCGGAGTGAAGTCGGAGGCAGGACGGTTTTTTGGAACACGGGCGGAATACATGAACCCGCCTGAAGAACCAGCGAGGCCTTCCCCACGATTCATAGGTTGCCGCATAGGCGCCTCGCCATCGAGTCCCTGGGCGAACAATTCGACTTGCACGGCTTCCGGATCGAGACCGGCAAGATAAACTTGAACCTGAAAAAGGTATTGCTCCTGCTGCTGGTTCACCGTTGCCGAACCGAATCGCAGCGCCGGCCAGCGCTCCGAGAGACTCTTCCGCCAATTCAGCAGATCCAGGCCCAGCCGGCTTTTCTCCGCTGAGCGCGCCAGATAGTTTGCCGAGGCCGAGAGGTAATGATTTTCGGTATATTGGCGGACAACGCGATTTGTGGAGAAAGCAGGCGTCAACATCGACATGCTTTCGCGCATTCTCCGGACCCAGGCTTCCGGAATTCCTTTTTCGTTGCGCGAGTAAAATTCCGGGATCACTTCCCGCTCTAGAAGTCCGTAGAGCGTTTCCGCTTCGGCGGCATCCCATGATGGATCCTCACCGTGTTCTTGTCCGTCGCCGATGGCCCACCCGACTTTGGGGGAATAAGCTTCGGCCCACCAACCGTCGAGCTCTGAAAGATTCAAGCCTCCGTTCACGAGCACTTTCATTCCGCTCGTGCCGCTTGCTTCCCACGGGCGTCGCGGAGTGTTCACCCAGACATCCACCCCTTGAACAAGATGTTCCGCCATCAGCGCGTCGTAGTCACTCAGGAAAACCACATGCGAACGGATTTCGGGGCTGCGGGCGAAGGCAATCCATTGACGGATCATGTTTTGCCCCTCGGCGTCCTGTGGGTGGGCTTTTCCCGCGAGAACCAGTTGGACCGGGCGCGCCTGATTCGTCAATATTCGGGTGAGACGCTGCCAGTCATGCAGAAGCAAGGTCGGCCGCTTGTAGGGAGCAAAGCGCCGCGCAAAACCCAGCGTCAGTGTATTCGCATCGAGGACTTGAGCAGCCTGAGTGAGATCTTCACCCGACGCGCCGCGTCCTGCCAGCTGCCGGGCATTCTTCTTTCGAACGTATTCGACCAGAGATTTTCTGGCATCGCCGCGCATTTGCCATAGGTCGGAGTCTTTTGCGTCGCGAAAATCCACTTTAAGATTGTCCATCGTCCCGCGCCAGCGATCCTTTCCGCAGGAAATCTCCCAGAGGCGGTCTGCTTCCGCCGAGTCCCACGTGGGCATGTGCACGCCATTTGTCACGTGCGTCACCGGAACTTCGACCTCCGGCCAACGCGGAAACAGGCCCTGAAAAATTCGACGGCTCACTTGCCCGTGAAGCCGGCTCACGCCGTTAACTGCCCCGCTGCCCCGGAAGGCGAGATAGGCCATGTTAAACGGCTCGGAGGAATCGTTCCGGTCCCGGCGTCCGAGAGCGAGCAGGTCCTGCAGAGGAATTGAAAGCTCCTCTTCCGCGTACTTTTTGAAGTATTTTTCCATCAGATCGGGTTCAAACACGTCGAAACCTGCGGCAACGGGAGTGTGAGTGGTGAAAAGATTTCCGGCTCGCGTAGTCGTGAGGGCGAGATCGAATGGCTGCTTGTTGTCCGCCATATACGATCGCGCTCGTTCAATCACCGCGAACGCGGCATGGCCTTCGTTCAGATGGCAGACCTCTGGTTGCAGGCCGAGTGCCCGGAGTAGCCGCCAGCCCCCAATCCCCAGCACTTGCTCTTGCTTGAGTCGTAGGTCCGGCCCGCCGCCGTAGAGTTCGCTGGTGATGCCGCGATGCGAGGGGATATTGGCCGGGTCATTGGTATCCAGAAGATAAAGTTTCGCCCGGCCAACCTGCACCTGCCAGGTACGAATCCAAAGCCTCGCGCCTGGAAACTCAATTGCGAAGCGTAGCCATTCCCCGTTTTTCTCACGCAGCGGCTGGATCGGCAATTGCCCCGGATCGTTGAATGGATACAGCGCCTGTTGCTGTCCCTGTGCATCGATTTCCTGCCGAAAATATCCCTGCTGGTAAAGCAGGCCCACGCCGATTACGGGCACTCCCAGATTGCTGGCTGTCTTGAGTTGGTCGCCCGCAACGTTTCCAAGCCCGCCCGAATAAATCGGCAGCGCCTCACTCAACATAAATTCCATCGAGAAGTATGCGACCGTTTTCAGGGACGAATTTGGATGAGCCTGCTGGAACCAGGCGTCGGATTTTTCCGCCATCCGCCACTCGCTGTGAAGATCGGTCAATAGTCCCTGGAAGTCCGGCTGAGCGGTGACACTCTGCAGCCTCTCCCGGGAAACAGTTTGCAACACGATCCAGGGGTTATGCGTCAGGTCCCAAAGTTCGGGGTCCAACTGCTCCCAAAGCTTGTCCGTGGAATGCTGGAAGGACCAGCGGAGATCGAGGGCCAGGTCCCTGAGAGTGTCCAAAATTGTTGTATCCGTCGGGCGATTGCCAAAAGCGGGGCTGCTCATGATTAGATCCTTTCCGCGGTTCAATTATGCTTAATAGCGGCGCGACGCGCATTCGCAAATCGCAGGGAAATCTGATAGGATCTCACTTTCGACCCACAAGAATGGCGCTGGACCGGGGTCCGGCGCGAAATACTTTTTGCCCTGTCAGGGAAGGTTCCTTTCCGGCGGTCGAAAAATCGTCGGGTGCGGGACGGAACGTATCCACGGCCACCCCCCAATTCATCGCTTCCGGCAGGGCGGGCAAGGAGAACTCCACCGATTCGTTTGCGGCGTTAAACATGAGGAACAATGCTGGTTGAGTCTCGCCCAAGACCATACACGCGAGCGATTTCAGTTGCGGATCCATCCAGTTGGGCATGGAGCCTTGCGGCCCGAACCACTTCATTTCGTCATCTGTATAGAAGGCTTCCTTTCGCAGGACGGGGTGCGCGTGGCGAAATGCGATCATGGCTCGCGTGAAGCGGTAAATCTCCTGATTCTTGTCCAACAAAGTCCAATCGTACCAACTGATCGTGTTGTCCTGGCAGTACGCGTTGTTGTTGCCGCGCTGTGTACGGCGAAACTCGTCGCCGCCGGACAGCATGGGAACGCCACGCGAGATGAACAGTGTTAAGAGAAGATTTTTGATCATGCGCTTGCGCGTAGCTTCTACGGCGGGGTCGTCGGTGGGCCCCTCGACTCCGCAATTGTCGCTGTAATTCGCCGGAGTTCCGTCATGGCTGTATTCGCCGTTTTCGTCATTATGCTTTTGCTTGTAGCTGACCAGGTCATTCATGGTGAATCCATCATGACAGGTGATGAAATTGAGGCTGGCATCAGGTCCTTTTCCGGATTGTTGATAAATGTCGGAGCTTCCCCCAATGCGGCTCGCGAAGGCGCCGACCATTCCCGGATCGCCAATCCAGAACCGGCGCACGTCATCACGAAACCGCCCGTTCCATTCCGCCCACCGGCGTTGGGAGAAGCTTCCCACCTGGTAGGCGCCTCCCGCATCCCAGGCTTCGGCAATGATTTTGACGTCGCGGAGGATGGGGTCCTCCGCAATGCGCTCGAGTAGCGGGGCATTCTGCAGAATGTTTCCATGTTCGTCCCGGCCAAGCACCGAAGCCAGATCGAATCGAAATCCGTCCACGTGCATTTGCATCACCCAGTACCGGAGCACATCCATTACATAATCCTGAACGATGGGATGATTTGCGTTGAGTGTATTTCCGGTGCCCGCGAAATCTTTGTAATACCGGCGGTCGTTGTCCTGGAGCATGTAGAAAATCGAGTTGTCAATCCCGCGCAGGCAGAGCGTAGGTCCCAATTCATTTCCCTCCGCCGTGTGGTTCAAGACGGTATCCACAATCACTTCGATGCCGGCGCGATGAAAATTGGCGACCATCTCCCGAAATTCCACCGTTTGTTCGCCGAGTGATCCCCGGCTGCAATAGGAACCTTTGGGCGCAAAGAAGGCGACCGGATCGTAGCCCCAATAATTCCTGAGCCTCTCGCCCGTAATCGGATCCATGTGGAGCAGTTCGTTTGCGTTGAACTCCTGAACCGGCATTAACTCGACGGCCGTCACTCCGAGGTCCTGCAGGTAAGGAATTTTCTCGACCAGGCCGTGAAAGGTTCCGGGATGGGCCACCGCTGAACTCGGATGAATTGTAAACCCGCGGACGTGCGTTTCGTAGACCACGGCTTCGGAAGGGGAATGTTTTGGCGGGCTGTCGTTTTCCCAATCGAAACGCTCGTGCGTGAATACGCACTTCGGCATCGCCCCTGCATCTTCAAGCGTGGAGAGCGACAGATCGGCAAGATTGCTGGATGAATCGTAGCCCCTGGCAGGCGTGAAATCCCAGTTCTCGAGGCCCGTGATGGCGGTAGCGAATGGATCAAAGAGCAGCTTGCGAGAATTGAAGCGATGCCCTTCTTCCGGGCGATACGGTCCATCGACCCGGTAAGCGTAAAGTTGGCCGGAGGCAATGCCTCTCACCCACACGTGCCATACGTCGCCTGTCCGGTTCCGAACGGGATCGAACTCGATTACCTGCGAAGGTGAAGCATCCGCCGGCCCGTCATAGAACTCAAGTTGGATCCGAGTTGCGTGTCGGCTGAAGATGGAAAAATTCACTCCTTCCCCGCGCGAGCGCGCGCCCCACGGCTGCGGACTTCCCGCTTGAACATCGCCGCTTTCGCTCAGCGCTTCAAGGTCATTCGGCATATTTTCTTTCGTAGCCAGCTTGGGCATGAGGAACTCCGAACTTCCAGATCATCCCAGAGTGGATGGGATAAATTCCAGTCTAACTCTCATGAAGTCGCCGCGTAGGGTTTGACTTCCGAGTTTCAGCGCATTTGATAGTTGCATTTAAAGTGAGTTTGGCCTTCAGCGCCGGTCGCGGTCCCCGGTCGAACGCACGACCGACGCATCGTAGGCGCGTTGCAGACGCCTGCAGTCGTTCATAGACTGATTCGATCTATTTATTCTGATCGCGGGAGCACGATTCGCAGCGTTCCGCTCTTGAGTGTCGCCTCTGCTGCCCCGGGATTGACGTCAAAGGGAAGCTCGACCACCCGCATCACTTTCTTTTTATTCGGACTCACATCCGCCGTCCATTTCGAATCCGGATGAATCCCGCAGATAACGGCCCGGCGATGCCCGACGACCACTTCCAGATCGGTCGCATCAAAGCCGGGCACGAACGCAGTCAATTGGACCGTGTCGTCGGTCACCTTGAAATCAATTTCAAGCCGGGGCAAAAGCTCGCCCTCGGCCTGAAACCAATCATCCTGGTCGGCGCCGTGTTCGCCACCGCGCGATTGATAGATTTCATAGGCGCGCTGGGCGATCACCTCCCTGGTTTCGTTCATCCGATCGAGTACATCCGCCTCGACTACTTGCACGGGTTGCGAAGTTCGAGATAGTGAAGTTGCTGTCGCTCGCGTCGCCATTTTTCCACCGCCTTGAGTCTTGATTTAACAGGTCTTCGATGCTCGGCCAGGAAATTCGAGGATTTCATGGCAGCTCACCTAGTGTACCGTCCCGGAAATACGTTCACATAGTCGCTGAATTTTAGCGAAAATCGAATCCGCCGTGGCCGTCCAGACGAAAGGCTGCGCGTGGTCGTTGGAAGTTTCAGCGTATTGGTCG
>Ga0182024_10012619_pt1 | contig 16674 bp, 16 predicted proteins | sample P32metaG_FD_120480 | JGI IMG/M metagenome (GOLD analysis project Ga0182024, IMG submission 120480) | Permafrost microbial communities from Stordalen Mire, Sweden - P3-2 metaG (Illumina Assembly) | ecosystem: Environmental > Terrestrial > Soil > Wetlands > Permafrost | place: Sweden: Stordalen... | reverse complement strand
CGGCGGTCTTGCGCTTCAGTTCGACGGGATCGACCGCGATGATGCGACCCGCGCCTGCGATGCGCGCACCCTGAATGACCGCTTGGCCGACGCCGCCGCAACCGATGATCGCGACGGTGGAGCCCGGCTGCACTTTCGCGGTGTTGAGGGCCGCGCCGACACCGGTGGTGACACCGCAACCGATCAGCGCGAGCTGATCGTCGGGGACATCGGTTTCGATCTTCACGATCGACGACTCGTTGCAGGTCATGGCTTCGGCGAAGGTGCCCAACCCGGTCATGGTCGTGTAGTCAGTGCCGTCGCTGCGCTTGCCGCGCAGCGCCATCATGACCTCGAATTCGGTGTCGCAAAGGTGCGACTGGTCGTGCAGGCAGAACCAGCAGATGCCACACGCCGGAATGAACGACGCCACGATGTGGTCGCCTTTCTTCACGTGCGAGACGTCCTGACCGACCTCGACGACGGTCCCGGCACCTTCGTGACCGAGCACAGTCCCGGGCATGATGCCGACGTAGCCGTTCTTGAGGGACAGGTCGGAGTGGCATACGCCACTCGCTCCGAGCTGGACGACGACGTCGCGCGGGCCCGGAGGCGCCGGCTCGAGGTTCTCGATCGACAGTGGCCCACCGGTTTCGACGAAGACTGCGGCCCGCATAGCGGCCCCCTTTTGGCTGAGTTGGTACGCCGCCAAACTACCGCGCGATCCACATCGCGCGTCTCGGCGGCCCGCCTCGACGGTGGCACATCGGGATCGGGCGTTCGGGGCGGCTCGCCTACGATTCCGGCGTGCTTCGCGTCGCGTACTTCGGGCCTGCCGGTACCTTCACCGAGGAGGCGCTGTTGTCGCAGGCCGATCTGGCAGCCGGGACTCGGGTTCCCCACGGCTCGGTACCCGACGTGATCGCCTCCGTCGAGCGAGGCGATGCCGACGGCGGAGTGGTGCCGATCGAGAACATGATCGAAGGCTCGGTGTCGGTCACGCTCGACACGCTCGCCTTCGACAGCGAGCTCCTCATCCAGCGCGAAATCGACCTGCCGGTTTCGCTGAACCTGTGTGCGCCGCCGGGTGTGTCGTTGGCCGATATCCGTACAGTTGTCTCGTTCCCCCACGCGCTCGCACAGTGCCGCGGCTGGACCGCCAAGAAGCTCGCAGGTTCCGAGACGCGGGCGTCGCACTCCACGTCGGACGCGGCCCGGGAGGTTTCCCGGTCGAAACGTCGGGATCTCGCTGCGATCTGCAACGCCCTCGCGGCCAATCTGTACGGACTTGAGGTCCTCGCGACCGATATCGAGGACCATCCGGAGAACCAGACGCGTTTCGTGGTCGTCGGCCGCGGAGTACCAGCGGCGACCGGCCACGACAAGACGTCGATCGTTTGCTTCCAGCGCCAGGATCGGCCGGGTTCGTTGCTCGGCATCCTCCAGGAGTTCGCGGCGCGTGATGTGAACCTGACGAAGTTGGAGTCGCGGCCCACCAAGCAAGGTCTGGGCGACTACTGCTTCTTCATCGACTGTGAGGGTCATGTGGCCGACGAAGTGGTCGCAGACGCGTTGCGCAACCTCCACGCCAAGCAGGGCCACGTGAAGTTCCTCGGTTCGTATCCGGTCGGTGGGCCGGTCGAGGCGGGCGTGGAACGCCGCCGGGCGGTCGGCAAGGCCTGGAAGCACGCGTCAGCGTGGGTCGAGTCGTTGCGCGGCCAGATCCGCGACGGTGACATGTGATCGACCTGAAACGCTTACGCAGCGACCCCGAATATCGACGCGGCATCGAGCGCAAGCGTGTCCGTCCCGGACTCGTCGACGACGTACTCACGACCGACGACACACATCGGGCGCTCGTGACCGAGGTCGACACGCTGCGCGCCCGCCAGAACACCGCATCGAAGGAGATCGGCAAAGCCGCTCCCCCCGAACGGGCAGTCAAGATCGAAGCAGCCGCGACACTCAAAGCCGAGCTCGCGGCCGCCGAAGAGTTGTTACACGGCGACGAAGAGCAGTTGCGGGAGCTGGCGTTGCAGCTCCCAAACCCGGCCGATGCGTCGGTCCCCGACGGTGGCGAGGACGATTACGTCGTGCTCCGGACCGTTGGTCAGACGTCACCAGCACCGGCGGCAGACCACGCCGCGTTCGCCGAGACGCTCGGGTTCGTCGACTCGGCTCACGGCGCGCAGGCGAGCGGATCGCGGTTCGCGTACGTGATGCGGGAGGCTGTGCTCGTCGAACTCGCGCTCGTGCAGTGGGTCATGGCGCGGCTCGTGGAGCAAGGCTTCGCGCCGGTCGTGCCGCCGGTCCTGGTACGCGAGCGGACGATGGAGGAGGCCGGTTTCTTCCCCACCGACCGGGCCCAGGTGTACGAGGTCGACGGCGGAGAGCTGTTCCTCACCGGCACCAGCGAAGTGCCGCTGTCGGTGTTGCATCGGGGCGACCTTCTCGATCCCGATGAGCTGCCGGCACGTTACGCCGGGTTTTCTTCGAACTTCCGACGTGAAGCGGGCACCTACGGCAAAGACACTCGCGGCATCTTCCGCGTTCACCAGTTCGACAAGATCGAGATGTTCTCGTATTGCGATCCCGCCAAGTCGTGGGAGGAACACGACCGGCTCGTCGCCATCGAAGAGTCCATCCTCACCGATCTCGGCTTGCCCTACCGCGTCATCAATGTCGCGGCCGGCGATCTCGGTCCCGCTGCGGCCAAGAAGTACGACGTCGAGGTGTGGCTCCCGTCGGAAGGTCGCTACCGCGAATCGCACTCGTGCTCCAACTACCTCGAGTTCTCGGCGCGGCGGCTGAACACCCGCGTCCGCTCGGTCGACGGCAACCAGCTTGTGCACACACTCAACGGCACGGCCTGCGCGATCGGCCGCACGCTCGTGTTCCTGTTCGAGCACTACCAGGATTCCGACGGCGGTTTCGTCATTCCCGACGTGCTACGAACCTACGTGGGATTCGATCGGGTCGAACCTCGCAAGTCGGTGTCCTAGCCTCGTATCCGGAGGGATGCCGGAGCGGCCAATCGGGACGGTCTTGAAAACCGTTGTGTGCAAGCACCGTGGGTTCGAATCCCACTCCCTCCGCAGTGTAAAAGTGCAGGTCAGACTGCAGAATTGGTTGATCTGGTCTCTGACCGCTCGTAGTCTCCGAGAGCCTTGGCATGGAACTGGGAGAAGAACGCTGTCGATCCGAGAACGGCGAGGCCCGAACGGCACGTCGTACCAACTGGTTGTGTACGCCGGCCGCGACGGTCGCGGCCGCGACGAGTACGCGCGGCGAACCCTCACTGGTGTGACGCGCCGCGAAGCGACGAAGGCATACGCGCAGCTCCTGATCGACGTCGAGCACGGCCGCACGGGGCGTCACGGTCCCTCACTGTTCTCCAACTGTCGCAGTAATGGTGGGACGCGGCCTCGCGGGACCTCTCGCCGTCGACGCGCATCGGCTATCGGGGCTGGCTCGACAGCCGTGTGCTGCCCGAGTCCGGGAAGAAACGCATCTCGTCGGTGACAACGGCTGATGTTGAACGTTGGTACGGGAAGCTGCGCGACGGCGACAAGCCGCTCAGCATCCGTTCGGTCCGAGGGTGTCGCACCGTGCTGTCGGCGAGGTCGACTGCCGCGGTGCGTTGGGGGTATCTGCCGATGTCGGCGGTCGAACGAGCACGGCTGCCGAAGGGACCGAAATGGAATCCTCGCTCACCCGAGGCGGAACACGTGGCTTCGAGGATCGCGGCGGCGGAAGCGCGAGACGTTGACCTCGGCCTGTTCGCTCGGATGGCAGTCGCGTTGGGAGCGCGCCGTGGTGAGCTCGCCGGGCTGCGTTGGAGCGCCATCGACTTCGATCAGGGGACCGCGCGTCTCGATACCGCGATCGTGAGCGGCGACGAAGGTCAGACCGGGCGTCGGACGGGCGCTCGCCTTGTCGAGAAGGACACGAAGACGCATGCGGCGCGTGTGGTTGCACTCGACCACGGCACGGCCAGGGCGTTGCCCGAAATGCGGCGACGCCACGTCGAGGCGGCGCTCGCCTGTGGCGTGCCGTATCCAGCAGACGCGTACGTGTGGCGCGAAAACGTCGAAGGAACGCGTCCGGTGCGGCCTGATCGATTCAGCTACGCCTGGCGCAAGATCGATGCTGCGGCCGACGACGGCGCGCACGTTCGCCTGCATGATCTGCGTCACTTCCACGGGACGATGCTCGTCGGTGCCGGCATCCCGTTACCGTCCGTGCGCGATCGGCTCGGACATTCCAGCCTGACGGTCACGAATATCTACGTCGACGATCGACCCGAGTGGGACCGAAAGTCCGCCGACATCATGGGTGACGTCCTCGACCGCCCGTCGTAACGGTTGTACGGGTGATCCGCGGCCAGGATCACCCGTACAACCAACGATCTGACGCGCGTGCACCGGGCTGGCTTCCCGAGTGATGGTGCCCGAGACCGGCGTCCATCGAGTTCTCCTGTGGGCCAACAAGCGGAACCGGCCGGAGTTCTTGGATGAGTATCGCATCGAGGTCGACGTGGCCCCGGTGTCGATCACCATCTTCGAGTGCCGACCGCCGTGGCGGCCCGGTCCGGGCGATTTCAGCTGGACCCGCTTCCCGATCGCCCGTCTGCGATACACGCAGTCCGAGAAAATTTGGACCGCTCTACTGGCGAGACCGCAACCTGAAGTTCCATCTCTACGACGCGGCCGCACCGACTCAGACCATCGACGAGCTGCTCGCCGAGATCGACACGGATCCCACCGCAATATTTTGGGGGTGACCCCTTCCCGGCGTACGGGGGCAGTCAGCCGCCGCGATTATGGGACGCGCAAAGTGGGATACTGCCGACGAGGTCGCAGGTGCGCGCGGTGGCCTGTCTGCGATCAGCGGCAACGACCGTCACGAGTAGAAGGTGGTCTGGTGGGTTCGGCCTTGTGTGACCTGGTCGGTATCGAGGTTCCGATCATCCAGGCGGGGATGAGCATCTTCACCTCGCCCGCTCTAGCGGCTGCGGTTTCCGACGCCGGCGCGCTCGGCAGTCTTGGTGCTTGGAACCGGCCGACCGACCAGCTGCGGCGCGAGCTCGCCGAGTTGCGCGATCTGACAGATCGACGGTTCGCTGTGAATCACGTCGTTCCCGATCTGAACGCCGACGCGTTTGCGGTCACGCTCGAGCACGTCCCTGCCATCGTGTCATTCGCGCTCGACGACGTGGGCGCTGACCTCGTCGGCCGTGTGCACGATGCCGGCAGCCTTGTGATGCAGCAGATCACGACCGTGCAACAGGCGCAGCTTGCAGTCGAACACGGCGCCGACATCATCGTCGCTCAAGGTGGTGAAGCCGGCGGCTACGGCGGCACCGTGAGCACCCTGAGTCTGGTCCCGCAGGTCGTCGACGCGGTCGGTCCGGTCCCGGTCGTCGCAGCGGGCGGCATCGCCGATGGGCGAGGCATCGCGGCCGCCGTGATCCTCGGCGCCGCAGGCGTCAACCTCGGTAGTCGTTTCCTCGCCTCGGTCGAGTCGCCGATCGGGGAACGGTGGAAGAAGGCCCTGGTCACCTATCCGTCTGAAGACTGGATCCAGGCCGGGTTCATCAACGCCATGAACCCGAACCCCGGGACACTGGGATACCGGACACGCTTACGGCTCCTACGCACCGAGTTCGTCCAGCGCTGGGAAGAGCGAACAGACGAGGTCGAGATCGATCCGGCACCAGTACTCGCCGAACTCAACGAGGCCGTCGCAGCCGGCGACAAAGAAGCACTCCTCGTCGTCGGCGGTCAAAGCGCGGGCCTCATCCGACAAATAGAACCCGCGGGCGCGATCGTCCGCGCGCTTGTCGCCGAGACGCGAGAAGCGCTCGCCGAGGCCGCGAACTTCCAGCTCTAGGCGAACGCCACACTCCCGGCGAACTGGGGTAGTCGGCGCGATCCGGTGCGCACTGCGCGAGCCACGGGTCGTGAGACCCGCGTGCGAGACTGTCTCCGTGTCTGATTCGTTCTGGACTCGATTCGACGACACCAGGAGATTGCGTGGCCCCCTGGCGTGGGGGATGGATCCGTCCGGTGACATCCTCGACAAGTGGGGACTGGGCGACACGCCGGACGGCCTCGACCGGTTCGTCGATGTCGTGTTGCCAGTCGCTGCCGCCACGGTTGGGCTGATCAAGCCGCAGGCTGCCTTCTACGAACGACATGGCTGGAGAGGGTTCCGAACACTGGCTCGTTTGATCGATGAGGCTCGCGGAGCCGGCCTGCTTGTGGTGCTCGACGCGAAGCGGGGGGATGTCGGTTCGACGAACTACGCCTACGCGGAGGCATACCTGGGTCCCGATGCACCGATGAGATCGGACGCGCTAACAGTCCATCCCTACCTCGGCGTAGACGCCATGCGGCCGTTGATCGATCGAGCCGCGGAGTCGGGCAGCTGCTTGCTTATCGTCACTCGATCGTCGAACGCTGAAGGTCGCGCCGTGCAGACCGCCGTCGACGCCGTCGGCCGTTCGGTCGAACAGGCCCTCCTCGACCGAATCCGCGAGCTCAACAGCGAGCTCACACCAGGCGGGGTCGGTCCGATCGGTGCCGTGATCGGACCCACGCATCTTGAACCGCAACTCGATTTCGCCGCCCCGAACGCCGTGTACCTCGCCCCGGGTGTGGGTCGCCAGGGTGCGACTCCGAGTGACGTCGCGCAGGTCTTTGCCGCGTGCCCTGACCGCGTCATCCCGAGCGCTTCTCGCTCGTTGCTGGCGAGCTCAGATCCCTCCCGATTGCGCGACGACGCCATCGAACTCGCCGACGAGTTCGTTCGCCTTTTGGCGAGCTGACGAAAGGCACGCCGAACGGTCCGCGCTCTGCCGGTGAAGGTGCTCGGTCCCGGCGATCCGGGGTACCCGGGGCGCGTGGTTCTGGGACGCGTGTTATGGGGCGCCTATCGCGCTGCCCAGTGGAGCAGATGGCATAACACGGGGTGACCTTGCTGTTCGGAACTCGATCGTCCCGCTCTGGCTTCAGGCGGGTGCGGTTCCGCCGTGGTAGCACCATTCGAACGCTTGTGGGTCGGTGAGGATCGTGTGGCCGATCTGGGCGATGGTCGTGGAGATCTGGGGGTGTGATCCCGCCTTCCGCACTTGCTCCGATCTGTCCTTTTCGGGTCATTGCGCCCGAGTCGAGGAACGGGATGTCCGCGATGGTGCGAAGCTCGAACTGTCCTCGTGTGCTTTTATCCAGGCGAACGAGGTGTATTCGAGGATCGTCGGCCAGTTCGTGTCGGGTACGTCGCACCCCGATCCGCTATCGCGAACGGCACCGACCCGGCGATCGGGGATAGCCCCGGCCCGTCGTTATGGAGGGCGCGATATGGGATAGTGAGCTCACGCGGTATGTCTGAGACTCAGTCGGTGTGGATCCGGCCGCTGGTTCCCGAGGATGTCGGCCGGGTGGGGGCGGTTCTCGGGTCGGCGCGCCTCTATCAGGGTGATGGCGTGTATTTGGTCGCGTGGGTTGGCGAAGAACCGGTCGGGCATGTGCATCTGGCGCTGACCGATCCGCCGGAGTTGCAGGACGTTTCTGTGCGACCTGAGTACCGCCGGCGCGGTATCGCGTCCGCGTTGACGGTGGCGGCTGAGCGGGAGGCACGTGATCGTCGATTCGATCGGCTGCGGCTTGGGGTCAGCATTGGCAACGGAGCGGCGCACGCGTTGTACCGCGGGCTCGGATACGGCGACGCGGGTTTCCCGCCGAAGCGCGTCCAAGGAACGATCCTCATCCGAACCGGGCCTATCGAGGTCGATGACACCCTGCTGATCTGGGAGAAACCGCTCACGCTCCCATAACGACTTCGTTGCCCGCCGGGGTGGTCGGGAGATGAAGAACCTCGGTGACGGCTTGATGGTCGTGTTCGATGGGGTGACTGCGGCGCTGGACAGCGCGGTTGCGATGCAGCAGGCCCTCGCGGCACGGCGTACGGACGCGTCACCGACCAACATCAACCGCTCGGCCAACACGACTACCAAGAACTCACCCACAGCGCCGGCCGAGAAATCCCCGGACTCGAAATCGAGCTGTAGCGCCTCGCCGCGCGTCGGCCGCTTACAGGGTGACGAGATCTCGCCGAGCGCGTCCACCCTTGGTCACGCTCTCGAAACCGACCACGACCTTGAGGTCGAGCGCGCGAGCAATCCGGAGTAGCGAGTCGAAGTTCGTGCGGTGGCGGCCGCTCTCGATACGCGAGATCTGCGAATGGCTCGTGCCGACGAGCTCCGCGAGCTCCTGCTGGCTCAGGCCCTTGTCCATCCGATACTTGATCAACAGCCAGGCCAACTCGCAAAAGTCTGCCCGCTCGGTCTGCTGGCGATGGTACGTGGCGCTCTGTCGAGCGCGGCGGCGCGCGCCGTCCTCGGCGCTGCTCCCGATCGGACCGACCGCACGCTTGCCTTGGACCATGAACCGATGTTATCAGAACTGATAAGGCCCTCGCTACGGAGCATCCCGGCCGGCGGGTCGGGGAGGGCGTTTTCGCTCCGCGTTCATACGAGTTTGGAAGTCGGTCCATCGCGCGTTCGTGATGTCGATGTCGGCCTGCGGGATCATCTGTGTGTGTTTCTCCGACGCGTGCAGGAGGACGAACAGGTTGCGCGAGCGACGGTAGAGAACGCGGTAGAGCTCGCGTCCGTAGTGACATCGAAGCTCGCGAAGCTGACCGTCGACTTGTGAGCTGTAGCGGAACGGGAGAGGCGGATCGCTCGCAGCGAGACGGTTGAGCAAGCTGATCGTGTGGTGGATCTCCTCTTGGCGTTCCGGAGATAGCCGGTCGATGAAGTCGTTGACCGGCTCACGGCCGTTCTTCTCGCCGTAGAACACGGCCTGCACGAAGAGCCGATTGTACGGACCGCAGCCCCCCTGTAGGAGAGCCCCGCTCAGCGCCTTGAGCACCTCGAGTTGAGCTCGTCCACTTCGTGCTCGACTTGATCTGACACACCGGAAGTGCGCTCAGGTTTTCGGCGTCAGTGAACACTGCGCGGACTCGACGAGTTCTGCCTTTTGATGGGCCGGCCATGCCAAGGGCGACGTCGCAGAGAATGTGAACGTTTCATCGGATTCCCTTCTGCTTCGGGATCCTTCCGCGCATGATGGTTCTGTTGTTGGCAGTGCTCGGTGTTCTCGCCGTTACTCGGCAAACTGCCGTAACGACTCGCGTGTCGTGCGCGGCGCGGACACTGCGGCGCGATCGGTTATCTGAATGGGAATACTGACCAGTCGAACATCGCGTTGTCGGTGCGGCGGACGTAGGCCGGGTCTGTGAATTCGGCCATGATCTGTTTGGCGGTGCCGTGTATCGCCGGCAGGTTGGCGAAGTAGGGGTTGCGATCGGGATGGGTGGTGAGCCAGACGCCGAGCAGCGACATCGTGACGGTGACTGCGACGGCGGCGGCGACCCAGACTGAGCGGCGCCAGCGTTGGAGCGCGACCGCGATGGCCGGCGCGAACGCCGGGATTACGGGCACGAGGAATCGGGGCCCCCAGATGCTTCCGCCGTACCACGACCACCAGCGCGCGTAGAACGCGATGCGGGCCGTCAGCAGAGCGATCGCGAGCAACGCGAGGATGCGATCCGTGCCGAGCAGCTTCGGCGTGATGACGATCGCGACGATCAGGACAGGTGCATAGACGAAGATCCCCCGGCCGGGTGAAAAGGAGAGTCCGTACGCGCCTGACAGGAACGGATGGGTGAAGCCCTGGTTGCGATATCCGCTGCGAAATGGACTGTCGAATCGAGCGACGTTGTACCAGCCCAAGAGCGCGACGAAGGGAACCGCACCGAGCCCGTACAGGGTGACGTCGCGGACTCTGTGCCGTGACAGGACGACCGCGGCAACCCCAACCGGCACCGCGATCAACACGAGAGAGTCGGTACGGAATAACACTGCGCCGCCGACGGCCGCTCCGACCCCCAGCGCGGCGTAGCGGGCCTCGCGAGCGACGCCGTCCAAACCCAAGATGGCGCACGCGACCATGAGCGCGACGCCCGGCTCCGAGAAGTCTGTCACCGCGTAGGCAAGGAGCGGCGAGCCAACGACCAACAGCGTGGTCGTGACTGCTGCAACACGTTGCGATACTCCCCGACGTCGCAACATCTCGAACACGACGGCTGCGGTCGCGCCAACCATCAACGCGTTCGCGAGGTTCATCGAACGGTGAGAATCGGCCCCGACCGCGCGTCCTGCGAGGTGGAGCGGCGCCATGACGACCGAGTCGCCGATGCCGTAGCTGGAGTACGGCGTATTGAGCTTGAACTGATCCGGTACCTGTCGCACCAGCGGATCGAGATGTTCGGCGAGTCCCACCGCTACTCGCTCCATCGTCAGCCCGTCGTACGAGTTCGGTTGATGAAACGCCAGTGGCGCGATGGCCACGAACACAACAATGCCGATCAGAGCGCCCACAAAATCCCCCAGAGAGCGACTGCGGCGAAGGAGGGGCTGCCCGACACTCGGCACGGAACATCACGGTATCTACACGCTGGGGGCTCGTCGCCGATCATCGTCATCGTTGCGTTGTCGAAACTGACATGGCCTCTCCGGACGTCACGGGCCCGACGAACTCTGGCCATTTCAATACCGACGAGGAACCTTCCAGATCGACGCGACGACCCTGAGATCTTGTTGTCGGATGAGATTCCCAGCCCTTGAAACGGCTGGCCTCGTCTCGTACGGGACGGCAGGCAGTGGTCGGCGGCGTCCAGTCCCAACGTGAGTGGCGGTGCACTCGCGGCGGTGTCGTGTTCGAGCGCGACGAACTGCTTCGCGGTCGGCTACGTCGGCGCCCATGCTCTGTCGGCGAGCGCAGCGTTGGTCGAGCGTTGGAATGGCAAACCTCGTCGGTTGCCTCCAGTCCCGGAGATACGGCCGCGCTGGCGGGGATTTCGTGCAGGACGACGTTCTGCCTCGCGGTCGGTTACTCGAACGCGGCCGGCTCGTCCGGGGCACTCGCGGAGCTGTGGAACGGTAAGACCTGGTCGCTGCTTGCCACCCCGCAGCCCAGCGGTGGGCTGTTCGGCGTGTCGTGCATGAGGACGACCCTCTGCTTCGGTGTCGGCACGTACTGGCATCTGTTCGACGGGCCGGACGCTTCCGCCGCGACGATCGCCACCACCAAACTCAAAACCGGACCACACGACATCGAACAGGTGTCGTTCACGGTGCCGGCCAAGCCGGGCCGCTACTACTTCCAATGCGACTCGCATCCAACGATCATGAACGGCTACCTCGTCGTGAAATAGCACCGACCGACACAGCCACCGGTCAACGCATGCCCGCAACCGGCGGCCAGTTCAACTGTCAGCCCACCCCGAAACGACCCCAGGCAGCTCTCGGAGTACCCGACGCGCGAGATGCGCGGATCCGCGTTCCCGGCTGTGAGTCGGGTCCGGGCCGATCGTCTTGTCGCGTTGGTCGGCGGGCCGCTGAGCGGGCGAGACTCGTGCCGTCCGCCCGACGGTGGAGTGATCGGAGGCATACGTGAACGAGACCCATTTGAAGTTGTGTTCGAGTGCCGAATGGGCCGAGACGGTCGAGCGGTGGATCATCCCCTGGGTTTTAGATTCGGTCGATCTCGGCGACGATGTCATCGAGGTCGGTCCGGGTCCGGGTCTCACGACCGACGTCCTGCGCACGAAGGTGCGGCGACTGACCGCGGTCGAGATTCACGACGACCTGGCGGCCGAGCTCGCGCGGCGCTACGCGGGCACGAACGTTGAGGTCCTCCATACCGACGCCACTCGTACGTCGCTGCCCGACAATCGTTTCAGTGGCGCGGTGTGCCTCACCATGCTCCATCATCTCCCGAGCGCCGAACGACAAGACGCACTGTTCGTCGAGCTGTGCCGCGTCCTTCGACCCGCAGGCATCCTCGTCGGCCAGGACAGTCTCGCCAGCGACGAACTCCGTCTCCTGCATGTCGACGACACCTACGTGCCGATCGATCCTGCGACGCTCGGTCAGCGTCTCGAGGCTGGCGGGTTCACCGATGTCAGGGTGGACACCAACGAATACGCCGTTCGGTTCCGAGCCACAAAGCCGAACGACGCGAAGTAACCACGTCGAGCCGCTCCCAATCCGTCCTGGGTGTCTACGTCGGCGGTCGCGGTGCACGAACCGAACCTCGACGTCATGACAAGGCCGGCGAGCGGTACGCCCAGTGACGACATGGCGGGTGCGACGAACGGGCTGCGGACCGGCGTTGGTTGGCATTGCCGTGCGCGCCGAGAGGATCATGATGTGATGGCAACTCGGCTCGAGGAGCTGCTCGTCACGCTCGAAGCCACGACGGGTCCGCCCGACCCGTTACCCGCGACGAATGGTTGGGAGTTGGTGCTTCGAGAGAACGTCGCCTACCTGGTCGACGACGCCACAAGGGATCGTTGCATGACCGCGCTCCAACATGACGTCGGTCTCGACCCCGAGTCGATCCTGTCGGTCGCCACCGGACAGCTCGCCGCGGTCGTGGCCGGCATGGGTCCCCACGATCGGGTCGAACGGCTCCGCCGCTGCGCGGAACTGCGTCTCGCGGACGCACCCTGGCGTGCCTATCCCGGGATCGGACGGCCGGGCGTCGAACGGATCGAACTGTTCAGCGGCGAACGGGCCGTGCTCGCCCTCGACTCCAACGCCGCTCGAGTGCTGTACCGACTCGGCTATGGCGACAAGCAACGCGGCTACGACGCCACCTACCGGCAGGTCCAAACCGCAGCCCAGACCGACATCCCGACGAACGTGAACGCCCTCCAGCGCGCCCACCAGCTGCTCCGCAGGCACGGCAAGACCACATGCACCCGCAACAAACCAGTCTGCGAACACTGCCCCGTGCGCATGCACTGCCCGGCTGGACGCGGAGACCGGCCGCTCACCGATCCGTTCGCCACCACCTGACCATCGCGAACGCCGGCCCCGTGGAATGGATCGAAGATCACCGCGCGGTCAGTTCACGCCGCGGGCGTGCCGGTTCGGTCGTTTCGGGGTTCCCACGATCGCGTCACGGTCGGCGCGAGTCGCGTCGGGATTGGTCGGGCGATGGTCTGGAACGGCGGGCTACATCTCGAGATGTTGAACGCAGCGGCAAGCTGCGAGACTGCACCGATGGGTTCCGAGAAGATCGCCGCCACCAACTGCGCCCGCAGGTACGGGTTCCCGTCTGACGCGTGACCGGGTTGCAGGATTCGATCATGTGTCGCTCCCGATGCAGGACACCGACGCGATGGTCGCGTTCTACCGCGCCGTCGGATTCGACGTCGCGGAACACCTGCACGTGGTCTCCGTCTACGTCGGCGATCAGATGCTCAACTTCCACCGTCCTCGCACCTGGACGCGTGAAGGTTTCACGTTGCGCGCGCCGAACGCGCGGCCGCCGTGCGGCGATCTTTGCTTCGTGTGGGACGGGACACCGGAAGCGCTGCGCGTCCGGCTCGACGGGGCGGGCGCGTCGATCGAAGAGGGCCCGGTGGCCCGTGAGGGCGGGCGTCGGCGTGATGCGTCGAGCGTGTACGTACGCGATCCCGATGGCAACCATCCTCGAACGATGGACGAACCGGGCCTCACGCACCTCTCGCTGTCATGCGACGTCGACGACGTGCGCGCCCGCGTCGAGGAGTACGGCGGCACGGTCGAGACCGCGACCGATATCGACGTCGCCGTCTTCATCCGCGATCCGGACGGCCAACTCATCGAACTGTTGCCCCTCGAATACGCGGACCGTCACGCGAACTCGTGAAGCTGATCGAACGTCTCCCGAGGGTGTGAGCGCCGTCGCAGACGCTTCCCCCGGCGTTGGCCTCTGCGCGACCGGTTCGCAACGGTCTCGACCCGTCGTGGGTCGGCCGATCGTTCGGGGAGGCGACGAGGCTCTTCCAAAACCCGGTCGCGGTGCTGTCGGACCGGAAAGACGATCCGGGGTCGTCGCGACTGACCCGACCCAGCGCGGACACCCGAACCGCGTCGGGTGTGCGACGGTTCAAGATCGGCGACGGCAGTGACCGACAATCATGGGATGAGCTCCGAGACGCAGTCGCAAGAACTGACGTCGGCATCGGATCCGGTCAGCCTCGTCGCCGCACACCTGGAGGCGGTCCGGGCAGCCAAGCCGTATGCGAACGACGTCGAGCTCGCCGACGACATTGTCCGCCGGTCGGCGTTGACCCTCACCGCGGCGGGCCGCATCGAGCTGACCCTCAGACTGACCGACGAAGTCCGCAGGCAGCGCCACACGCTCTCCTAGCGCGAGCTTCGACGGCGGCTTCAGTCGGCACGCCCCCGACCGTCGCGCGTTCGGCCGAGACGGTCTCACGACCTGCACGGCTGGGTCTCGTCGGAGCGCGAAGGCAGTCGCGGCGGTAACAACACGCGACGGGCGCCCGTTCGCCGTGATCTGGTCGACCAGCCGTTGCGTGCAGCCGTTGTCGTGATCGAAGTCGACGCCGACAGATGCCGGCACCGTGGTGTCGGGGACCGCTGGGCGTCTTGTCTGCGAGGGCAGGTCCGGCGACCTGAGGCGCGAGGCCCCAGGTCGCGAATCGGCCTCCCTGCCGACGGACATGTGCCCTGCTGTCGGCCGGAACCGGTGCTGGCTTTACCGCCCGATCAGGATTGTTCGGTGCTGTGTTGTGGCCGTCGTCCCAGGGCTGATTCCCTCGCGGTCTCCCGGCTCTTTCGCGCGACGACCGAAACTCCGAAATTTCGTCGGACGGCCGGTACCGGCCCACCATGTTGGCGGTCTGGAAAGCAACGGGAGGCGACGGTCTCGCCGACGCCCGCGGGATGTCGCGGTGTTTGCGGTCGACGTCGACGTCGACGTGGCCGACAGAAACGGCAGCCGTCCCGCGTCGCCGACAGCAGAGTTCTTAACCGGGTCTTAAACGGCGAGCCGACGATGCCAAGACCTCGCCGCATCCGTCAGTCCGATATCCGCGGGGCCGTGAACGTGAGCAACCATGTCTCGATTCCAAGAACTCGACGGTTTCCAACTCCTCAGCGGTGTCATGGCCGCCGTCGCGGGACCGGTCATGCTTGTTCTCGGCGCCCCAGCAGGATGGTCGTTCCTGATCATGGTCACAGGCGTGCTGGTGTTGGTCGCCCAGTGGGTCATCCTCGCCGAAATCACGTTCGACGTCCCGGACGTCGCCACCGTCACGTTGGCGGTCGCGGGGATGGTCTGTCTTGCCGTCGCGGTCGTCTATCTGACGCGCGCGGCCAACGACCTCCCGACCGTGTTCCCTGGCTACGACGCCGACTCCGAGAACTTCCAGATCCTGCCCGGCCTCCTCTCCCTGACCGTCGGTGCCGTGACCCTCGCCCGCGCCGTCGCAGCTGTTCACCCCACCCGCCCGCGTCATCGACACAACGACGCGTAGCCCAGCTGTGCGGTCCCCGTCCGAACGCCGAGGGACAACGTCGAAGTGTCATTTGGACCAACGGGCGAGTTCCTGGGGCCGGTTCGGCTCAGCGGATCGTGCCGGGCGCGGTACCGACCGGCGACCATAGCGTTCCCGATTTCCAGTCGAGGACACGATCGCGGTCGCGTGCGGCACGTGGGTTCTGGAGGGACGGGCCGACCTGCGATCACCAGGTACGGAGTTCCGACGTCGCGGGCGATGGCAACGTCGTCGTCCACGTCGGGTGCACTATCGGTGTGCTCGCCGCGCATGACGGACGTGAGGTCGACGTTCGAGATGCGCGTGTGGGCTTTGTCTTGCCCGTCGTCGGCGAGTTCTCGGATCGACCAGTCATCTACCGCGGAGTGCGACCGGGCGCGGGTTACATCGTCGACCGGTCGACGTTTGCGATCGTTGTCGTGATCGAGGTCGAAACTCACGAACGCCTGCGCCATCGTCGCGGGAGCTCCCGCGGTCACGCCAGGTTCGTCGCGGTGCACGCGGCGGCGGGGTCGCGGAGAAGTCTGGCGACCAGAGACGGGTGTCCGCCTCTGGTCGCAACGGCCTCCCTGCCTTCGGACTCGGGACCTCGATCGTCATCGGGTCGCATGAAACACAGCCGAAGCGGGTAACCCATTGATGAGTATTTGTGATCGATATCGCGGGTTTGGGAGACCGATCGTGGAAGTGCGCCAGCTCGAGCATTTCGTTGCGGTGGCCGAAGAACGACACTTTGGGCGCGCCGCCAGGCGTTGTCATATCGGGCAGTCCGGCTTGTCGGTATCGATTCAGGCACTCGAAACTGACGTGGGTGTCCCGCTGTTCGTACGAACGTCGCGAACGGTTCGTCTCTCCAACGCTGGCCTCGCGCTGTTGCCGCACGCGCACCGGATCCTCAACGCGGTGCTGGACGCGCGGGCGTCGGTCTCTCGGACGCCTGGATCGACGGTCGGCCGGTTCGTGGTCGGGATCGCGCCGATGCACCCCGCGATCGAACTTCCAGGCGTTTTGGCTCGCATGGCGCGTGACTTCCCGGCACTCGACATCGCGGTCCGGACAGCGCCGGAACCCGACCTCGTCGAACAGGTGGCCCGTGCGGAGATCGACGCTGCGCTGGTACATCTCCCCGAACAGCTCCCCGCGAATGTCGAAGCGACCGTCCTTGCCGAGGACTTCCTCTCGGTGATCTGCTCCGCTGAACATCCCGTGGCCCAACTGCGCTCCGTCGAGCTCGTGACCTTGACCGGCCAGCTGTTCGTGGAAGGCCGT
>Ga0182024_10012618_pt1 | contig 16676 bp, 13 predicted proteins | sample P32metaG_FD_120480 | JGI IMG/M metagenome (GOLD analysis project Ga0182024, IMG submission 120480) | Permafrost microbial communities from Stordalen Mire, Sweden - P3-2 metaG (Illumina Assembly) | ecosystem: Environmental > Terrestrial > Soil > Wetlands > Permafrost | place: Sweden: Stordalen... | reverse complement strand
GGAAGGGCTTCCGGCAGGTCCATCCATTTTACGTGCTGGCCGATAGAACGCAAACTAGCCACGAAGGAAGCGTCCGCAAGCAGGGCTAGAACTGCTGCGGGCCGTTTGATAGTCTGGTTTGATTCAATGTATCGAGCAAGCGAGCTGCCGAGTGCGAAAGCTCTCTCGGCCGCTTTTTGGGGGACTAAGAAATCATGAAGCAAGCGATTGCCGGCGTTGCGCCGCCCGAGTTGAGCGAAGTGACGGTGATGACCGTTTGGCCTTCGGTGGCATCCACCGGGGCGGGGCGGTTTCTCGGGCGGTTGATGGCCATCACGACCGGCTTCTGGATTTTTTCGGTCGGCCGGCTTATGGCTCTGCTCGCGATGCCGATCGGGCCGATGTTGTATTTCTCGCTCCGTGCGCCGTTCAATGTGCATCGCTATCGGCTGACGAATCGCCGCGTCGGCATCATGGAAGGGATGAACCCACGGTTCAACCGATTCGTCGATCTGGATCGGTTCGATAAGATCGAGATCGCCGTCGCTCCCGGCCAAGAATGGTACAACGCCGGCGATCTGGTGTTCCGCAGAGGCGATGTCGAGACATTCCGCTTGCCCGGTGTCTCGCGGCCCGAGGCGTTTCGGCAGACGTGCCTGAAGGCTCGGATGTCGTACGTGGGCGTTCGCAAAGCACTGGCGATGCAAACGGCGTAAGGCGGGGCGAAATTCTGTTGCCGCATCCGCCCGCTTGCTGGTATGCTACTAGCTTCCGGCTGGAATGGGCAACAGCCGCTGAACACGTGTCACGGAGGGCATCGAGATGCTTGTCTTCACTCGCAGAGTCGGTGAGACGATTGTGATCAACGGCGATATCGAGGTCACGATTATCCGCGTGGGGCCGAACGACGTGCGGATCGGGGTTGTCGCTCCGGCTGAAATTCCGGTGGCACGCAACGAATTGGGACCGGCCGACGTGCAAGAAATTCGCATCGGCCAACGTCCGAGCATCACCGAGCCTCGGATCGCGAATAGAATGTAGCGGAACTTGTGAAAATCCCGAGCCGAGCGCGCGATTCATGCACTGAGTTTTCACAAACTCAGCTACGCTCATTCATTCTTCCGCGATTCATTCGCTTTGGCGGTGCGAGCCGCGCCGCCGGGTTGGCTTAGATCAAGACTTTTCGCCGACGGGTCGTCGAGCGACCCGTGCTGGTCGACGAACGATTTGAGTTGGGCGACTTTCTGATCGGAGGTCGGTTCGCCCGGAGGCTCGTTGGCCGGCGCGGCGCCCCAGTGGATTGACTGGCCGGCGCCGGTGACCAGTTCGAAATCGGCCGGGGCCGACGGATCGCTTCCGCTCGTCGGCTTGAGCCAGTGGATCGACCACAATTTCCACTCGGCCCAATGAGCGGTCAGGGCCATCGCAATCCTCGCGCCGCCGGCAACAACCGGATCACCCCATCGCGAGCCGACTGTTCCCAGCGGACTGCTCTCGACGCCTGCCAGCCGCGGATAGCCGCGGGCTTCCAGCGGCGAAAAATCGTTGCTGGGCAAAAGCACGCCGTCGATATCGACCGGATACAAACCGTCCGCTCCGTTCTCATGCACTTCGACCATCGTCACGGGCCGGCGATAGACCAATTCCACGTCGACATGCGCCGGATGTTGCTTGCTGACTCGGCCGACGCTGGCCACCCAAGGATGGAGCGAAAAGGCCGTTTGGATGCGCTGGACCAAATCGTCGTCGAGGATCGAAAGCGGCGCGTCGATGCCGGCGCTGCGCAAGGCCTCGGCTTTCACGTCGCCGCGCACCCAGGGCGGTGGCGGAGTGATCTCGATCTGCTGCGGCGTGAGGCAGTAGTCGTCGCTGGCGGCAACTTCGCCGCGAATCTGCTGCCAGACAGCGTAGCCGCCACAAGCCGCGCCGCCGATGATAAGCAACGCAACCAGGAGCAAAGCCCACCGACGCGACGGACGAAAGATCGCCGACCGCAATCCACCGGTCGCGGCCGCCTTATCTGTTTTCGGAGCAGGCATGAGTCTTGTTTCGCTGTGGTCGGGCGCAACGAGTGCAACTTAATCGCGGAAAGTTAGCAACCGCGTCGATGCGCCGCAATATGAGTTGGTGAGTGAGACCACTTGCGCGACGGGAAAACTGGCTATAATCCAAGGCCTGACAGCAGAAACAATTTCTATCGGAGCACTCAGCTTGAATACGAACTGTTTGATTACGATGCTTGCGATGGCGATTGCTGCTCGGCCCTCTTTTGCGGCAGAACCCGCTACCCCCGACCCTGATTGGAATGCAGTCTTCACGCGTACAAGCGGCTGGACCGGTGGCGATGTCGCCGGAACCGTCGATCTGGACGACGGCCGATTGTTGTGGCTGTTCGGCGACACCTGGATCGGCAATGTTGTCGACGGCCGACACGCGCCCGGCTCTCGCATGGTCAACAACACGATCGCGATTCAATCGCTTGCCGGCAAGCCGAGCGAGCTGCCATTGAACAGCCAGATGCGGTTCTACTGGCAAGGCGGTTCGAAGGACCCAGTCGCTTGGATCACGCCCAAACTCAAGCAAGCCGCGGCCGGTGAAAAGCAATCCGATCCCAAGGCTTCTCAAGGTTGGTATTGGCCGACCGGGGGCGGCGCCGTCGTGCCGGGTCCTGGTGGCCGGCCGCGTTTGCTGATCTTCCTCTTCCACATCGGCAAGCAACAGGGCAAAGAGGGAATCTGGGCGTTCAAGAGTCTCGGCGGCACGATGGCGACGGTCGACAACATCGCTGACCCCGTCGAGAAATGGGAGGTGCGGCAAGACGATATTCCCTTCGCCGTCGGGTCCGACGCGGCAACCAACTCAGCCAGAAAGAATGCTCGGCCGCGAGAAATCAGTTGGGGCGTTGCCGCGTTTCGCTATCGGCCGGCCGGAGATGCCGGACAAGAATGGCTCTATACCTACGGCATTCGCAACGAAGCGCCGCTCAATCGGCAAGTGATCCTGGCCCGCGTAAGAATCGATTCGCCTACGCGGTTCGATGAATGGCAGTTTTACGCGGGAAAGGACAAATGGTCGGCAGCGATGGAGGATATCGCGCCGATTGCCGAGCATGTTACGAATGAGCTATCGGTGGAACATTTGCTCGGTACGGGGCAGCCCACTTGGATTATGGTCCACAGCGAGCCGCCATTCGGCCGCAAGATCTTCGTGCGCACGGCCAGTCGGCCCGAGGGGCCTTGGAGCGATCCGCAAGCGATCTATTCCGTGCCGGAAGCGGATCGCAATCCGACCTACTTCGCTTATGCGGCGAAGGGCCATTTCGATCTGTCTCGGCCGGATGAGTTGCTGATCACGTATGTCGTCAATTCGCACGATTTCGGCGCGATGGTCAAGGACGCCAGCATCTATCGGCCGCGCTTCATTCGCGTGCCGTCGAACGCATTCTTGCCGGCGGAGAAAGTTCGGCCTTGATGCCGATCGTTTCCAAGAAGCCCGCGGCGCAACCAAGGGGCGCAACGTCAATCCCTTGCTTGCGCTGCGGGCTCCTGTTCGCATGACGATCCGGCATCAATTCGCTCGCGAGCCGATCGGTTCGATTTCCAGGGGCAATGCTGCTGGTTCGGCAATCGCGGGCACGGCGGCAACCGTCGCCGCCACTCCGCCGCGGCCAAGAAAAACATGCACCCAGCGCTGGCCGACGAATACCAGGGCCACCGATGCGCCAAACGAGATCAGCCCGAAGGTTAGAAAACCGCCGCCGAAGCTGCCGGTGAGTTGTTTCACGCTGCCGAGCAAAGTCGGCAGAAAGAAGCCGCCCAATCCGCCGGCGGCGCCGACGATCCCGGTGACCATTCCCACTTCCTTGGCGAATCGCTGCGGCACCAATTGAAACACGGCCCCGTTACCCAGCCCCAGCATTCCCATCGCCGAAAACATCAACACCGTGGCGAGTGTCAGCGCCGGGCCAGCGGCAATTCCAGCCATCATCGTGCCGACGCCGACATACAGCAGCGTCAGAACTTGCAATCCGCCGAGCCGATCCGACAAGTAACCGCCAATCGGGCGCAACGCCGAGCCGGCGAAAACGCATAGCGTCGCAAACATGCCGGCTTGAATCGGCGTCAAACTGAACTGGCCTTTGAAGTACGTCGGAAGATAACTGGCCAGGCCGACGAACCCGCCGAACGTGACCGAATAGAAAAAGCAAAACCACCAGGTGTCGCGCCGCGCCAGCACGGAAACATACTTGCTGATCGGCTGCGGCGCCGGTTGCGTCGGGCTGTCTTTGGCCAACCATATGAAGATCGCGAGCGTCGCCAAAATCGGAATCAGCGCCATGCCGAAGACGGCGTGCCAGCCGATTGCCTCGGCCAAGCGTGGGCCAAAGAATGTGGCAAGCGCCGTGCCGCTGTTGCCCGCCCCGGCGATCCCCATCGCCAAGCCCTGATGCTGCGGCGGATACCATCGGCTGGCCAGCGGCAGCGCGGCGGCAAAACTTGCTCCCGCCACGCCCAGCATCAATCCGACCAGCACGATCTGACCGAAACTATCAGCCCAAAGCCAACCGAGCAGCAACGGAATCAGCGTTAGCACCATGCCGATGATTGCCGTCCGCCGCGCGCCCCAGTGATCGGTCATCAGCCCGAGCACCAATCGCAACGCGGCCCCGCCCAACAGCGGCACGGCCACCATGAATCCGCGCTGCGAATCCGAGAGGTGAAACTGCGGCGCGATCGAATTCGCCAGCGATCCCAGCAACACCCAGACCATGAAGCTGATATCGAAATACAGAAACGCGCAAAACAGCGTCGGAAGGTGGCCAACTTTACGAAATTCGCGAAGATTCATGGGTGGCTCCGATGGAATAAATGACGAATGACTAATGACGAATGTCGAAAGAATGCCTAATGACGAATATCGAATGACGAAAAACCGAGGCCACTCGCAACGGCCGTTTCGTCATTCGTGCTTCGACATTCTTTAGACATTCGTCATTCGACATTAGGCATTTCACCCCGGCCCGATGTCGCGCGCGATGCGAACCGCGCACGACTTGTAGGCCGGCTGCTTGGAATACGGATCGAATACCGCGTCGGTCAATTGGTTGGCGGTCTCATAGTGCATGGGAACGAACACCTGGCCCGGCTGAACGGTTGGCGTCACGAACGCCCGGGCGCGGACTTCGCCGCGCTGTGATTGAATCAACACCCGGTCGTTCGGCCGGATGTTGAACTCTCGGGCGTCGGCCGGGTTGATCTCGACATAGGCTTTTTCGGGATACAGCTTTCGCAGCACGGCCGATTTCTTGGTTCGCGTCTGCGTGTGCCACTGCGAAGCGCTGCCGCGGCCGGTCAACAGCATGAGCGGATAATTCTTGTTCGGCAGCTCCGGCAGCGGCCGCGGATTCTCGAAGATCATGCGAGCCCGACCGTCGGCATGGTAGAACCGGCCGTCGGCGAACAATCGCCGCTCGGTTTCTTGGGGCGGATTGTCGGCCGGATAGGGCCATTGGATACCGCCGCGAGAATCGAGCATGGCGTAGTCGGCGATGCCGCTGAAGTCGCACGGTTGCCCAGCGGAGAGCCGCTTGAGAATTTGAAACACCGCTTCCGGCGACGACCACTGCTCGAACATCCCGCCCGCGCCCCAATACTCCGCGATCAGCTTGAAGATCGCGAAATCGGCGAGCGATTGCCCCGGGGAGCGTGCGACCTTTCTCGTCACGCCGATGCGTCGCTCCGAGTTGATGAAGGTGCCTTCCTTTTCACCCCACGCCGCGGCGGGCAATACCAGATCGGCCCGCTGCGCCGTCTCCGTCGTGTGATACATATCTTGCACGACGAGGAATTCCAGTCGATCGAGCACGTCGGTCAGTTGATTCTGATTGATCCACGAATGGACCGGATTGGTGGCGATCACCCACAGCCCCTTGATCTTGCCGGCCAAAATGCCTTCGATGATCTCGTTGTAGGCCCAACTGTTTTGCCTTGGGATGCGCTCCTGTTCGATGTTCAACAGTTGCGCCACATTCTGCCGATCGGCCGCATTCTGGAAATCGCGGCCGCCGAGCAGATTCGTCGTGTTGCTGAACAGCCGCGAGCCCATCGCATTGCACTGGCCGGTGATCGAATTTGCCCCGGTGCCCGGCCGGCCCATGTTGCCGGTCAGCAATGCGAGATTGATGATGGCCTGAGCGGTGCGCACGCCTTGATGGCTTTGGTTGACGCCCATCGTCCACCAAAACGAAACCCGTTGCCCCTCATGGATGGTGCGCGCGAATTGATGCAAGGATTCGACCGGCAGACCGGTCGTTGCCGCAACCCGTTCGGGATCGTACGGCGCGACATGCGCGGCAAACTCCTCGAAGCCGGATGTATGCGCGTCGATGTACGGCCGGTCGATCCAATTCTCGGCGATCAGAATGTGCGCGATGCCGTAGAGCAACTCCAAATCGCTCTTGGGGCTCAGCGGCAAATGTTGGGTGGCTTGCATCGCCGTTTCGGTTCGCCGCGGATCGAGGACGATGATCCGCGGCGAATTGCGATTCCGCATCACGCGTTCCCACAGGATCGGATGCGCGATGCAAACATTCGCGCCGACGAACACCATCACATCCGATTCCTCGAAATCCGCGTAGCTGTACGGTGGGGCGTCGAACCCAAACGATTGCTTGTAGGCGACTACCGCCGTGGCCATGCACTGCCGCGTGTTTCCGTCGCCGTGAACCATTCCCATGCCGAACTTCGCCAGCGCGCCGAGCAGAGCCATCTCTTCGGTCGGAATCTGACCGGTGCTGACATACGCGACCGACGCCGGGCCGTGCTGCCCTTGGATTCCTCGAATTCGGGCGACAAACGTTCGTAGCGCCGTGTCCCAGTCGACCGGTTCGAGCACTCCGCGGCTGTTTTTCAATAGCGGTGTCGTCGCTCGGTCGGGTGCATCGAGCACCGCGAGGCTTTCCCAACCCTTGGGACAAGCCATGCCGAGATTGACCGGGTATTCGGTGTTCGGCGTCAGGCCGACCGCCAGTCCGTCGCGCAGATGGATATTCAATCCACAACCGGTGGAGCAATAACCACACACGGTGCGAGCCATTCCCTCCGGCGCACGTTTGGCGGGAACCTGGCCGAGTCCAAAACCGGCCGGCCGGAGCAGCAATTCGCGAGTCAGCGGGCCGTCGTGCGCGCGCATCAAATCGCGAAACTTGCCCGCCAGGCCTTCGGTCATGATCGTGTCCCTCCGGGCATTTTCGGCGGCACGACCGCGGTGAAAAACAGATACCGTTCGCAAAGCTCGCCCGTGAGCGTAAGACCGAATAGACTGACGGCAGCCAAGGCCAGAAACCAATTGCGGCCATCGCCAACCCTGTCTTGTCCGCCGATCGAAAGCAACATCCAAGGCAGCACAACGCCGCCCGCGAAGCCGCAAATAAAGCGGGCCTTCGTAACGGCCGACAACTCTCCCAGCATGAGCAGCGCCGAACGTTTCATCGGCGTGTTCTGCGGTTTCCAAAGATGGCGCAAGAGCGAAGCTTCGATCGCGAGCTTGATTAGCGTCGCGCCGATCAGCGCCAAGCAAAGGTCTCGGCCATACCCGGCCATCACTTGCCCCGTGGCGTCCGCCGCAAAACCTTCGGCGGCGAGCGATGTCACCAATGCTGTCGCCAATCCGAGATCGACCGCGGTCAACAAAAAGCGAGACGAGGTTCCAAATCCGTTCCACAAATCGCGCCGCGTGCATTGATAAACCATCACGGAGCAAAACACGCCGAGCACTCCCGACGCCACGACCGCGGCGCCGAGCGGACCGGCGACTTTTTCGGCGATCTGTGCATGCTCCGCCGCGAACCAATTCGCGGCGGCATAAGCGGCGGCGAGAAATGCAAACAATCCGAACGTGACAATCTCACGGCTCAGCCAGGAAGTTCGCAAGCCGAGCACTGCCCTAAACGCATACTGCGGCCGGCCCAAATGGAGCACGCTAACGCCCAAGGCCAGCAAACCGAATCCCAGCATGCTCAGCGATTGCACCGGCAACGTGGCGAGCGCCAGGGAATCACGAAGCACTCCCGTCAGCAGCCACTCGACGGCAAACGCTCCGACCGCAAGCTGCGTCAGCACCAACATCAGGATCAGCGGCCAATGGGCATGTTCCGGGCGAACCGTGTAGTAGTCGGCCGGGAGCATGTTGCGCGGAAACGGCCGGCTCGATTTGTAGTTCGTCGTCGGCAGCGTATAGCTCGGATCGGGAGCGCCCGGCAGAAACTGATTCGTCTGGCACGACTCGATCACATCATGCCGCCGGGCGATCGTAATTCGAATCGCCTCATGCGGACAGGCTTGCACGCAAGCCGGCGCTTCGCCGACCGCCAGCCGGCTACTGCACATGTCGCACTTGCGAATGATCCCCTTTTTCTTGTTGTATTTCGGCACGTCGTACGGACAAGCGAAAATACAATACTGGCAGCCGATGCACTGATCGTCCAAATGCTTGACGATCCCGGTGCGCGGGTCTTTCTCGTATGCCATCACCGGGCAGGCGCTCAAGCAGGCCGGATCGATGCAATGATGGCAGGCCGCGGTGACGTGCTGCATGACGGGCAATTCGCTCGTGCCGCCGTGCAGCAGACCGACATCGCGCCAGATTTCGCCCGGATCGAGTCCGTTCAACGAGTGACAAGCCGTCACGCAGGCCTTGCAACCGCTACACAAATCGAGATCGACTTCAAAGGCATATTGCTCGCCGTCGCGCGGCGGAGCGGCCGGCAATAGCGCGGAGTAATAGCGCGACTGGAGCGGCGGCGCGTCGTCATGCAAACGCGAAAACAACTCGACGGCCGAAAGATCCTCTTGCTCAAGCAGGTAATGGTCGATGAGCGAAAGGCCGCTGGCCGCGGGAAGCGAAAAATTGTCGGCAATCACCTCCGTCGCTTCAGTCGCTCGCAGTTCGTCTTCGATTGTGCTCATCGTTAGACAGAGCTGCATTCATGTGGACGCGCGAACGCTATCAAGGACGCAACAGGCGCGAGTTGCATCGATTTTCAGTCGAGGCGAGCGCAATCACGGCGCTTCGGGTGGTGCAAACGCAAACGTCGTGCCAGAGAGATGGAGGGCTTCGTCGGCCCGACGAATCATGCACCGAAGTAGGCCGACCATAGAAGTTTGCGACAAACCGGCCCCGTGCGACCATTCCATGGGGCGTTTTGAGAAACCCGGGATCCGCATTTGCGCGCTGCGCCGGGTGCCTCAATGCTGGGCAACAGATTGTGGGGATCGAGCCCGCAGCGCCAGCAAGGCCGTCAGCAAGCACTGGCGGAGCCAGTGGCACATTCGCCAATGCGGCTTTAGACCGCCAGGCAGCGCTCGAGCGCCTCGACTTCCACCCGGCCGCCGACGATGAGCGGCGTGCGCTGATGAACGCTTTCCGGTTGAATATCGAGAATGCGGCGTCGGCCGTCGATTGCCAGGCCGCCCGCCTGCTCGATGAGGAAAGCGATCGGGTTGGCTTCGTAGAGCAACCGCAATTTTCCGCCGGGATGATCGACGGTCGGTGGATAAAGAAAAATGCCCCCCTTCAACAGCGTGCGATGCACGTCGGGCGCCATCGAGCCGATGTAGCGCGAGCCATAAGAATGGCCGAGGCCGCCGGAGCGCAGCAGGTCGAGATAGGTTCGATAGCCTTCGGGAAACGAGTCTCGCTTGGCCTCGTTCACGGAATAGTAATGCCCCTGGCTGGGAATGCGGATGTTTTCGTGGCTCAGCAGAAACGCGCCGATCATCGGATCGAGCGTGAAACCATGAACCCCGTTGCCGGCGCTGTAGACGAACACGGTCGAGGAACCATACACCACATAACCCGCCGCCACCTGCTTCGAGCCGGGCTGGAGCACCCAATTGGTCACATCCTGATAATCGGCATCGACGGGCCGACTGAGGATAGAAAACGTCGTGCCGACGCTCACCGCCGTATCGATGTTCGACGAACCATCCAGCGGATCGAAAATCACCGCATACTTCGCCTTGGGCGAACCATGCGGCACGATCATCGGATGCTCGTTTTCCTCGGAGGCCAAAACGCCGATGCTGGGCCGTGACGCCAGGCAGTGCAACAATGCCTCGTTGGCATAAATATCGAGCTTCTGCTGCACCTCGCCTTGCACGTTCACGTCGCCCGCTTCGCCATGCGCGCCAAGTATTCCCGTCAACCCGGCCTGCCGCACCTTGGCCTGAATCATTTTCGTGGCCAGCGTAATGCCCGACAACAGCATGGAAAACTCGCCCGAAGCGCCGGGAAACCGCTTCTGTTCCGACAGAATATGCTGCTGGACCGTCAGCGGCGAATGCTCATCGCGCGGTTGAAAGCGTTCGGTGCTAAGCCGGGCTGCGCGGGCACCGGGTTGATCGTCGATCTGGCTCATGGACAGCTCCGTGAAAACTGCGTCTATTCATGCCCGGATTATCCGCGCACGGCAGCAGATAGAGCAAGGGGCCGATTTCGGCCGGAAAATGCGTTGGCCGAAAACCAGCGGTGGCAGAATCGCTTTGCTTCCAGTACCGGGCGCGGGCATAATGTTTAGGAATCATCCTCCGACCGCTCAGCTCTTCGACAGGAGCATGCAATGGATAACAACTCTATTACCGGCAAGCTTCTCGCGGCAATGGTTGCTCTCCCGATAATCATCCTTGCAGGAACCCGCGGCGAATCGGCTCAAACGACTGCAACGGTTTACGTTTGGTCTGTCGTCACTGAACCAGTCCAATCAGTCCAACGTCGCTTTGATTCGGTCTTCCTATTGGGGACCGCCGGTCGATGGAACGCTGGTGACGATCAAGGCACCTCTGGTCCCAATCCGTTGCGCGGTATGGAGGCGGCGAGCGAATATGTCCCCGACTACGTCAATTCGGACCCCGACGGGGTCCAGTCCGTGCAAACGCTGGACTTCGAAACCGTGGTTGTGAGTTCGTCAGTTGTGAGTTCATCAAACGATGTGCCCTGCTGCGGTGGAGGGTCGGATATCGTGATGCTCAAAGACAGCGGTGCGGTATCGGGTGAATGGTTTCAAAGTAATTCTCGGGCAGGGTCGAAGTGACGCGGCCGCCGATCGCGTTAGGATTGGACAGCGATTTCCATTACGGGTTCCTCTTCTCTGGTCACGTTTTCCGCGAGAAAGCGCCTTCGGCCATTTCTCGAATCGAGCGGCAGGAATCCAAATCGATTTTTTGACTTGACTGTTGGCTCAATCGACGGCTTAATGCCGCATGTGATCCGCGCAGCCGCGTCCAAATCCCCGTGCCGCAGCGCGGGGCACAACTCGGCCGGATTGTCGCGAGAGCCGGATCAGAAAAGAGGAACCCGTAAGCCCAAATTGTCCGAGCACGGCGGACCACCGGTTTGGCCAAACCCACTTTTCGGAGAAGCCCGCTGAAGCGGGTTACAAAGTGTTTTTCTTTCGCTGTCCCCCTGCATCCTTTCATCCGGTTACCGGAGAGCCCGGCCATGCCGCCCCGAGAAATTCTAAATCGATGGATATTATTGCGGCGAGGAGATGGGCTCAATCGAGCACTGCGGGCTACCCGTTACTTGTCGCTAAGCGCCATTGCATTGTGCGTGTTGGTCGGCGCAGTAGGCATGATCTTCGGTATCCGATACTTGGCGGCCGGTGTCCCCTCAATTGCGATTGGCTGGCTGATCGCCGAACGAAACGCAGTCGATTCACGCATCAAAATGTGGCCAACCTTTAGTCAGTACATTGATTGGCAGAGGGTGGAAAAAGACCTCGCCGACGGCGGTCCGCATTCGACCTAGCCCGCCACCATCTTTCCCACGCCTTTCAGCCAACCGGCGATTACAATCTAATGGATCGCCATGAACAAAATCCTGATCCTTTTCGATTCCGCCAGCGGCAATACGGCCGCGATGGCGCGGCTGGTCGCCGAAGGGGCACAATCAATTCCGCAAACGGAAGTGCGGCTGCGCAGCGTCGATGAAGCGGTCGCGGCCGATGTCTTGTGGTGCGATGGCATTGCGGTCGGCAGTCCGACGAATATGGGCCTGCTTTCCTGGAAAATGAAACGTTTCTGGGACGACACGATGCGCGAACATTGGATGGCCGTCGATGGCAAGATCGGCTGCGCGTTTTCATCCTCCGGCGGCTGGGGCGGCGGAACGGAATTGGCCTGCCAATCGATTCTCACCGTGCTCATCAATTTTGGACTGTTGGTGTTCGGCGTCACCGATTACGTCGGCAAACTGACGACGCTGCACTACGGCGCAATCACGGCCCGCGAACCGCGCTCCGAAGAAACGCAAGCCGCCTGCCGCATGTTGGGTCATCGACTCGCTGAATGGTCCGCTGCGTTGATCCACGGCCGCAAAGAGCAACACCCGTTGAACAAACCCGAGCCGCGCATGCCGCCGGGGTAATGTCGTCACCAACCGCGTCGCCCCTCGCTTGCGGCCAGCGCGCATCGCGTATAATGCCGTCGCGTTTTTAGTACGGCTTTTCGCTGCAATGGAGTGTCTCCGCATGACGGCTTGCGCGCTGACGATCAATGGCGGCTCGTCGAGCATCAAGTTCGCCGTCTATGCGCTTTCCGATCCGCCGAAGCAAACTTTGTCGGGCGAAGTCGAGCGTATTGGGCTGCAAGATTCCATGCTCAGCGTCAAGGAACCCGGCAAAGAGGCGACGCGGCAGCCGATCGATGCGGCCGATCATTCGCGGGCCGTGGAGCATTTGATCGCGTGGCTCGAACAACGAATTGGGCTGAAATCGATTGCCGCGGTCGGACATCGGATCGTGCATGGCGGGCCGAATCTTTGGGAACCGCAATTGGTTTCGCCCGAGTTGATCGCGGAGCTAAAGCGGATCAGTCCGTGGGATCCAAACCACTTGCCGGCCGAAATCAGCTTGATCGAAGCATTCGGCCGGCAGTGTCCCGATCTGCCGCAGGTGGCTTGCTTCGACACGGCGTTTCACCACGATTTGCCACGCGTCGCGCGAATGCTGCCGGTCCCGCGTCGGCTGGAAGCGGAAGGCGTTCGGCGGTATGGATTTCATGGGCTGTCGTTCACGTATTTGATACAGGAACTCGCGCGCGTCGCCGGGCCGGATGCCGCCAATGGCCGAATTATTTTGGCCCATCTCGGCGCCGGCGCAAGCCTTGCGGCAGTGCATGAAGGCCGGTGCATCGACACGACGATGGCGTTCACTCCGACCGCCGGTTTGGTGATGGCCACGCGCACCGGTGACATCGATCCCGGCTTGCTAGTCTATCTGATGCGCACTAAACAAATGACCGCCGACCAGATCGACGATCTCGTCAACCGTCAATCCGGCCTGCTCGGCATATCGGAGACGAGCCCCGACATGCGCGATCTGCTGGCTCGGCAATCGAGCGACACGCGCGCGGCGGAAGCAGTTGCCATCTTCTGCTACCAGGTGAAAAAATGGATCGGCGCTTACGTGGCCGCGCTCGGCGGGCTCGACACCCTCGTCTTCTCCGGCGGAATCGGCGAGAATGCGCAAGAAGTTCGCCGGCGGATTTGTGACGGCTTGGATTGCTTCGGCATTCGACTCGATGCGGCACGAAACGACGTCAATTCCGCTGTGATCTCGACCGAAGGAAGCCGAGCGATGGTTCGAGTGATCCGCACCGATGAAGAATCCGTGATCGTCGCCGCGATGCGACGAATCCTAAAGTAGCAGGCACGCTCGGTTCGGCTGAGCTCACCGAAGTCCGCGTGCCGTGGCCTGCGTGAGCGGTGAGGCTTGCTTAGTCTCGCCGCCAATTTTGCAGTCAGGCTCACGAAGTTCTAACCACCGAGTCACAGAGAACACAGAGAACAGCGAAAGCATCCGAACCGACGAGACGTAGGTGTTGGAACACATGGACCTTCAACTCGGTTTTGTCTTCTCGGCGTTCTCTGTGACTCGGTGGTGAGAAAAGAAGCTGGCCGAGTGTGCCTGTTAGAATCCACGACTTTGGAGCGTCAACATGAAAAATCCAGCCTCGCCCGATCTGCTGCAAAAAATGGATGCCTATTGGCGCGCGGCGAATTATCTGTCGGTCGGTCAGATTTATCTCTACGACAATCCCCTGCTCCGCGAGCCGCTGAAACTGGAGCACGTCAAGCCGCGACTGCTCGGCCATTGGGGCACCACGCCGGGACAAAACTTCGTTTACGTTCACCTCAACCGGGCAATCAAAGAATACGACCTGAACATGATCTATATCTCCGGCCCCGGACACGGCGGCCCGGCGCTCGTGGCGAACACGTATCTGGAAGGCACCTACAGCGAGTTTTATCCCAACATTTCGCAAGACGCGGTCGGCCTGAAACGGTTGTTCAAACAGTTTTCCTTTCCCGGCGGAATTCCCAGCCACGTCGCGCCGGAAACGCCGGGCTCGATTCATGAAGGGGGCGAGCTCGGCTATAGCCTGAGCCATGCGTTCGGAGCCGCGTTCGATAATCCCGATCTGATCGTCGCGTGCGTCGTCGGCGATGGCGAAGCGGAAACGGGACCTCTTTGTGCTGGTTGGCATGGCAACAAATTCCTCAACCCGGCGACCGACGGCGCCGTGCTGCCGATCTTGCACTTGAATGGCTACAAAATTGCCAATCCGACGATCCTCGCCCGCATCGGGCGCGAGGAGCTCGAGCAATACATGCGCGGCAATGGGTATGTCCCGTATTTCGTCGAAGGGGACGACCCGGCGAAGATGCACCGGCTGATGGCCGACACGCTCGACACGGTATTTGCCGAGATCAAGCGGATTCAAACCGAGGCCCGCGAACAGGGCGTGACGAAACGTCCTAGTTGGCCGATGATCGTGCTGACGACTCCCAAGGGTTGGACTGGGCCGAAAATCGTCGATGGAAAAAAAGTCGAAGGAACTTTCCGAGCGCATCAGGTGCCCCTTTCCGAACCGCGGCAGCATCCCGAGCATTTGAAACTGCTCGACACCTGGCTACGAAGCTACCACGCCGAACAGCTTTTCGACGCCTCCGGTCGGCTCATTCCCGAACTTGCGGAACTGGCCCCCAAGGGCGAGCGCCGCATGGGAGCGAATCCACATGCCAACGGCGGCCTGCTGCTGCGCGATTTGCATCTGCCCGATTTCAGAGATTACGCGATCGACGTGAAAACGCCGGGCGCGATCGATGCCGAAGACACCCGCGTGCTGGGCAAATACTTGTGCGACGTGGTGCGGCTCAATCAGCAATCGCGAAACTTCCGCATCTTCGGGCCCGACGAAACGGCCTCGAACCGGCTGGCCGACGTGTTCGATGCGACCGAGCGGCAGTGGATGGCCGAGATGATTCCCGGCGACGATCATCTCGCGCCCGACGGCAGGGTGATGGAAGTCCTCAGCGAGCACCAATGCGAAGGCTGGCTCGAAGGTTATCTACTGACCGGCCGCCACGGCCTGTTCAATTCCTACGAAGCCTTCATCCACATCATCGATTCGATGTTCAACCAACATGCCAAGTGGCTCAAAGTCACGCGCGGCATTTCCTGGCGACGGCCGATCGCGTCGCTCAATATCCTGCTCGCCTCGCACGTCTGGCGGCAAGACCACAATGGGTTCACGCATCAGGACCCGGGCTTCATCGACCACGTCGTCAACAAGAAGGCCGAGATCATCCGCGTTTATCTGCCGCCCGATGCGAACACGCTGCTATCGGTGGCCGACCATTGCCTGCGGGCTCGGCATTATGTAAACGTCATCGTGGCCGGCAAGCATCCGGCCCCGCAATGGCTGACGATGGACGAGGCGGTGAAGCATTGCACCGCGGGCATCGGCATCTGGGATTGGGCCAGCAACGACTGTGGCGTCGAACCCGACGTCGTGTTCGCCGCCGCCGGCGACGTCCCGACGCTCGAAGCACTGGCCGCGATCAAAATTCTGCGCGAGCATCTGCCGGAATTGAAAATCCGCATGGTCAACGTCGTCGACCTGATGAAATTGCAACCGCAGACCGAGCATCCGCACGGCCTGAGCGACGCGGATTTCGACAGCTTGTTTACGCGCGCGAAGCCGGTCATCTTCGCCTACCACGGCTATCCGTGGCTGATCCACCGCCTAACGTACCGCCGCACCAATCATGCTAATTTGCATGTGCGCGGATACAAGGAAGAAGGCACGATCACGACGCCGTTCGACATGGCGGTGCTCAACGACCTGGATCGATTTCATTTGGTAATGGACACGATCGACCGCTTGCCGCAGTGGACCGACAAAGCGGCCCACGCCAAACAAGCCTGCCGCGATAAGCTGATCGAGCACCGGCAATACATTTACAAATACGGCGAAGACATGCCGGAGATTCTCGACTGGCGGTGGAGCACCCCACCCCAGACGGTATAATGGCCGGCATGAACGACCTCGCTCCCAAACCCCGCTGGCATCGCCTCACGCCGGATCGCCTCTTGATCGGGGTTCTGGTCGTGGAATGTTTGCTCTGGCTATCCGAACGTTTTCAGTGGTTCGGCTTCAACGAGCATAAAGGCTGGACTGTGCTTATCGCCGTTGCGATTGTCGGCGTTAGCGCAATGGCCGTAGCAGCCGCAAGCGCGCGCCACATCACCGTCGTGAATTTGATGCCGGTCACGGCGACGGTTCAGTTCGATCAGGGTTATCGCAACCCGGTGGCCGGTACTGTCGAAGCCAAACGCGACCGGGTGTTCGATATTC
>Ga0182024_10012617_pt1 | contig 16676 bp, 15 predicted proteins | sample P32metaG_FD_120480 | JGI IMG/M metagenome (GOLD analysis project Ga0182024, IMG submission 120480) | Permafrost microbial communities from Stordalen Mire, Sweden - P3-2 metaG (Illumina Assembly) | ecosystem: Environmental > Terrestrial > Soil > Wetlands > Permafrost | place: Sweden: Stordalen... | reverse complement strand
TGTGCCGGCGGCACCACCGCGCGGTGCACGAGCAGGGTTGGCGCATCCGCATCGATGACGGACTTGCCGTCGTGGAGCCGCCACCCTGATGAAGGTGCTACGCGGTCAGGCAGCGTTTCCGCGAGAGAGAACTCAGCACCATCGGACACCGCTGAAGAATTTGTCTTCCAGCGGCACGACGCCACGCTCCGAGGAGCCAAGAGAGTTGCTAGTGGGGAAGCATTGAGGGACGCGCCTGAGCCGTGCTAGCGGAGCGGTTCGACGACCGACAGATCGTGCGCGAGGACGATGCGGCGCGGATCGAACTGCAGCAGGCGACTCATCCACGGGCTGTGGGGCGGGATTGCCGTGCCGCCTTGAGTCTGTGCAACGGCCGCGCGCAGATCGGCGGCAAATTCCGTTGCCGTGTCGTGCGCCTGACCAGCGAGAACGACCGTGCCGTCATCGCAGCGCACCGCAACCGACTGGTGGCCGTCGGTGTGTCCTGGGGTCGGTACGACCCACAACCCTGGGAGCAGCTCAACCTCTCCGTCGATGACCTCGTAGCTGGCGCCGGCGAAATCCACCAGGTCTGGAACGGTGTATCCCGGCTCGTGCGCGCCCTCGAGTTCCGCCGTCTGCACGACGATCGGACGCCCGGCGAGAAGCGGATTCCCGCCGCAGTGGTCGAAATGAAGGTGGCAGTTGACGATCCACCGCACCTCGTCCATCGCGATGCCGGCGCTGCGCAGCGCGGTGTCGAGGGGCCGCCTGCGGGGCTGGTAGTGTGCCTCGGTCTCCGCGTCGGCGAACCCCAATCCCGTGTCGAACAGGACCAGCCCGGCAGGATGCGCAACCGCGTAGCCGAGAAGTGACTCGACACGCGCCTTGGCGTTGCCGGTTTCCGACGCGGGCCGGATGAAGTATCCGAAGTCGAGACGCTGGATCTCGTCGACGATCACAGCGTCGAATGCCCGTCCACGCCGGGGACGATATCCCATCCGCGTGCGTGCGTTCCGGCGACCGCTCTGACTTGGGGACGAGCCTACTGACCCGGCGGTTTGTCGTCGGCGAGGAATCGCTCGATCCGACTGACCACGAAGCGATGGTCCTCGACCTGCGGCAAGCCTGAAACCGCGACCGTCCCGATGCAGCCACTCGCCCGGAGGATGATCGGGAATGCCCCGCCGTGAGCGGCGAACGCGCTCACGTCCAGGCAGGAGTCGACGTCGAAATCACGACCGTCAGCGCGGAACTTGCAGCCTACGAAGTACGACGAGTGACCGTAGCGTTCAACGACGGCGGCCTTGCGCATGAGCCATCCGTCGTTGTCGGCCGAAGACCCGGGCAGCGCAGCATGAAAGAGGCACTGGGCATTGCGCCGTATCGAGATGGCGATCGGCAGCTCTGCGGTGAGCGCCTCGGCGCGCAGGCGGGACCCGAGTTCCCATGCCGTGGTGTGGTCGAAGCTGTCGAAGACCAGGCGGTCTTCTTCCGCGAGCAGTTCGGCGAGTTGTTGCGCGTCGGCGTCCGTCACGGCCGGGGCACGGGCACGACGGCTCCGGTGGTGGCGCTCACCCTGGCCGCCTCGAGGGCGGTGGCGGTCGCGACGGCGTCGCGGGCATTGACGGGCGGTGGGTTGAGACCCCGGACCGCGCGTGCGAACGTCGGGTAGAACAGGTCCCATCGCCCGCGTTCGGTTGCATATGGCGCTGACGTCGTGCCCGTGTACAGGGTGCCGTGGCTGTCGGGCGGCTCGGCGCCCCAGCGATCGCCCAGGGTGGCCGGCGTTTCACAGGCCAGCAGTAGGTCCTCCTGAGTGTCGGCAGGGCCGAGCACGTAGCTTGCCTGCGTCCCGGTGACTCGATAGCGGGGACCGGGCGCGGATTGGCTCCAGCTCCCCCAGAGGTGCGCGCGAGCGTCGTTTGCGTGGGTCACCGCAATGAAGACGTCGTCCTCGAGCCCTGACTCACGGAGACGCCATTCGGCGTAGACCGAAGCCGCTGGCCCCAGGAGCACCAGCGCCTGGTCCATGAGGTGACTTCCGAAGTCGAGCAGCGTCCCACCGCCCGACCGCCCGGGCCCCCGCTCGGGGGCCCAGCGTTCGAAGCGCGATTCCATCCGGGTCACGCTGCCGAGCTTGGCCTCGGCGACGAGCTTCTGCACTGTGCGGAAGTCCGAATCCCACCGGCGATTCTGATAAGGGCTCAGGACCAGTCCGCGCTCCTCCGCCAGCTCGACGGTGTGCCGGGCGGCGTCCGGATTGAGCGCGAACGGCTTGTCGCAGACCACCGCCAAACCGAGCTGGAGCGCCTCCTCGGTGACACTCGAATGGGTGTCGGCGGGCGTGGAGACGGCGACAGCTTCGACACCGGCATCGACGAGCTCGGCGAGCGATCCGAAAATGCGCGCACCCGGGACTTCGCGAGCCACCAGCGCCTGGCGCTCCGGGGAGGACGTCATCACCCCGACGAGGTCGCACTCCGGCGCGGCAGCGATCAGGGGGGTATGGAAATACCGGCCACCAAACCCATAGCCGACCATGCCGAACTTCACAGGGACCATCGCTCGGCCTTCGTTGTGACCGGACGCGGGTTCGCCACCGGCGGCGGTCATCGCTCGCCTGGGTAGACGACGCCGACGGCCGCGCGGGCGCCGTCGAGAATTTCGAGGATCGCGATCGTGTCGGCATGCGGGACCAGCGGGCTTTCGATCAGGCCGGCGCGAAGGCAGCGCTCCACCTCCTCGATCTCGGGCTGGTAGCCGCGACCGTTCCCGGCCAGCGGGTCCGGTGTGTGCACCTCGCCGGCATCGTTGTGGAGGACCAGACCGGTGGGACGGTATGCCTCCGGGAGAAACGAGATCCAACCCTTCGTGCCAAGGATGGCCGCTTCATTCGGCGCGTGGATGAGCGCGGATGTCCACAGCTGGGCTCCGGGGTGATCGCCGTACATCCACTGCATCGCGACCGTCTCATCCGAGCCGGTGGGGGAGAGCGTGCCCACGGTGCGGACCTCGTCCGGTTGTCCCAAGAAGAGGAACGCGAATGTGGCCGGGTATACCCCGAGGTCGAGCAGCGCGCCGCCACCATTCGCCAGCTCATAGAGCCGGTTGTCGGGGTCGAACGCGCGGCCGAGCCCAAACTCGTTGCGCACGCAGCGCACCTCGCCGATCGCCCCATCGGCGATCAGCTGCTGCGCCTGGCGGATCAATGGGTTGGTCCGCGTCCACATGGCTTCCATCGAGAAGACACCAGCTTTGACTGCCGCAGCGAAAACCTCTCGCGCATCGCGTGCGTTGAGACACACGGGCTTCTCGATGAGCACGGCCTTGCCCGCGTCGATTGCCATCAGCGCCTGCGTTCGGTGATGGGGGTGGGTCGTGGCGACGTAGACGACGTCAACCTCGCCATCGTCGACAAGCTCGCTGTAGTCGCCATAGCTTCGCGCTGCACCATGCTTGGCAGCGAAGCGCGACGCCCGGTCTGCGTCACGCGCCGCAACGGCGGTGACGACGTTGCCACTGGTCAGGTTGATGTCGCCGCTGACGGTATCGGCGATGCCGCCCGCGCCGAGGATTCCCCAGCGAATCGGGCGGCCGTCCGTGATCGGTGTGGGCATGTGGTGTATTCCTCTGTCGACGGGATGGTCAGTGGGATTCGCGAGAGACCTGGTCGCCGGTGGACCCGACCAGGAAGTCGAGGTCCGCGCCTGTGTTGGCCTGCTGGACGGTCTGGACGTAGAGCCATTCCCAGCCGCGCTGGGGTTGTGCGTATGCGCTGACTGTCGCCTCGTCCGGTGAACGCGCCGCCAGCTCCGATGCGGGGATGTCGACGTCGAGTCGCCGAGCCGCAACGTCGAGTATCACGAAATCACCCGTTCGCACGAGCGCGAGCGGCCCGCCGGCGGCAGCTTCGGGCGAGACGTGCAACACCACCGTGCCATATGCGGTCCCGCTCATCCGGCCGTCGCAGATGCGAACCATGTCGCGCACACCCTGCTGCAGGAGTTTGCTCGGCAGCGGCATGTTAGCCACTTCGGGCATACCCGGGTACCCCTTCGGGCCGCATCCGCGGAGGATCAGGATCGACTCGGCGTCGACGTCCAGGTCGGGGTCGTCGATCCGGGCGTGCATGTCCTCGATCGAGTCGAACACGAGGGCGCGCCCCCGGTGGTGCAACAGGTGCTTGGATGCGCCTGCGGGTTTGATGACCGCGCCATCCGGTGCCAGGTTGCCGTAGAGGATCGCGATCCCTGCGTGCGGCTGCAGCGGCTCGGCTCGAGGGCGGATGACCTCGCTGTCCCAGATCGCAGCATCGCCGAGGTGTTCCACGAGCGGCTTGCCGGTGACGGTGAGCGCCGTGGGGTCGAGCAGATCCCGCACCTCGCCAAGCACCGCATGCAATCCGCCCGCGCGAAAGAAGTCCTCCATCAGGAACCGCCCCGCCGGCTGGAGGTCCACGAGCAGCGGGACGTTCGAACCGGTGGTATCGAAGTCGTCCTGGGTCAGGGGGACGCCGAGGCGACCGGCGATCGCCAGCAGATGGACCACGGCGTTGGTCGAGCCACCGATCGCCGCCAGCGCGACGATGGCGTTGAGGAACGATCCACGCGTCAGCAGGCTCGACGGGGTTCGGCGTGCGGCGACCATCTCGACGGCGAGCCGGCCGGTGTCATGGGACCGCTCGAGCAGCCGGCTGTCGGCGGCCGGGGTACCCGCAAGACCCGGGAGCACCATTCCCAGCGCCTCTGCCATCAGCCCCATGGTCGAGGCCGTACCCATCGTGTTGCAGTGCCCGCGGCTGCGAATCATCGATGACTCCGAGGTGATGAACTCGTCCTGCGACATCGTCCCGGCTCGAACCTCCTCCGACAGCCGCCAGACATCGGTCCCGCACCCGAGCGCCTGTCCCCGGAACGTGCCGGTCAGCATCGGCCCACCGGGAATGACCACGGCGGGAAGGTCCACGGACGCCGCCGCCATCAGCAATGCCGGGATGGTCTTGTCACAGCCACCGAGGAGAACGACGCCGTCGATCGGATTCGCGCGCAGCATCTCCTCGGTCGCCATCGCCGCCATGTTTCGCCAGAGCATCGCCGTCGGGCGGACCAGCGTTTCCCCGAGCGAGACCACAGGCAGGTTCAGAGGAATACCGCCAGCCTCGTAGACACCCTGTTTGACGCTCTCGGCAACCTCATTCAGGTGCGCATTGCAGGGGGTCAGGTCGGAGGCCGTATTGGCGATGGCAATGTGGGGACGGCCGTCGAAGGCGTGCGCGGGCAGGCCGCGACGCATCCAGGCCCGGTGGATGTACGCGTTGCGATCCGTGCCCGCGTACCACTGCCCGCTGCGTTGCTCCGCCACACTTGACCACCTTTCCAACGACCGGCAAGAAGCCCACATGAGGAGGCCCTATATTGTCGAGACCTGATGGCCCTGCGTCGTAACCGCTTCGCCGTCACCTCGTGAACCGGTTCGGTGCAGTTCCCGCCTCTCGCGAACCCTACGGACTGGGCGAGGGGCCGGTCTGGGACACCGACCGCAACCGGGTGCTCTGGGTCGACATCAACGCCGGGGCGGTGCACACAGGCACCCTTGGTGCCGAGGGTGTCAGGCACGACGCGGTGCTGCGCTTTCCCGGCACCGTGGGCGCTGTGGTGATCTCCCGTGCAGGTGAACTCCTGGTCGCCGGAGCACGGCGGCTGTACTCGGTCTCTCCTGACGGCGCCGTCAGCCCCGGCCCGCAGATCCTCCCGGAGACCGCGGCCAGCCGGCTGAATGACGGCGGATGCGATCCCGCGGGACGCTTTCTCGTGGGAAGCCTTGCGCTCGACGACCGCGCACACGACGAGGTCCTCGTTCGGGTGAATGCGGCGGGGCAGGTCGACGTGATCGACGACGACCTGGGACTTTCGAACGGCCTTGCCTTCACGCCCGACGGGGACGAGCTCTACAGCATCGACACCACGGCCGGCGTCGTCTGGATCCGCGACTACGATGCCGCCAGCGGTGCTGTCGGCCGGCGGCGCGAGTTCCTGCGCATCGAGGGCTGCAGTCCCGACGGCCTCTGCGTTGACGCTCAGGGAAACCTCTGGATCGCGATGTGGGGAGCCGGTGAGGTGCGGTCGTACTCCTCGGCAGGAGAGCCCCTTGCCATCGTGGATGTGGCTGCCCCCAACACCACCAGTGTCGCTTTCGTCGGGACGGACCTCGACAGGCTCCTCATCACGACGGCTTCAGAGCAGCTGTCCGAGTCCGAGCTGGCGCGCTACCCGGATTCAGGCCGGCTGTTCATCGCCCAGGTGGGGGTCAGCGGTCTTCCAGTGCCGGCGTGGGCAGGTAGCGGTGCACCGCCGGGCGGGCTTCCCGCCGCTACGACTGGTCCTCGCGGCTGATGCGAGCCTTCGTCGTCACCGCGCCGCGTGAAGGCGGCGTCGAGGAGGTTCCCGACCCGATCGCGGGTCACGGCGACGTGGTCGTCGACATCCATCGCGCCGGTGTCTGCGGCACCGACGTCGAGTTCTGGACCGGCGAGATGGCGTACCTGCACCAGGGCCATGCTCACTACCCGCTGCGCCTCGGGCACGAGTGGTGCGGTGTGGTCACTGCGGTCGGGCCAGGGGTCGACGCGGTATGGCTGGGGCAGCGCGTGACCGGCGACACCATGATCGGCTGCGGGCACTGCCAACGCTGCCGGTCGGGGCGTCACAACGTCTGCGCGGACCGCGTCGAGATCGGCATCAAAGGCGGCTTCCCCGGCGCTCTGGCTGAGCAACTCGCGGTGCCGGCGGCGGCGCTCCTCGCCCTGCCCGACAGCGTGGACGATACGGCCGGGGCAATGGTCGAGCCAGGCGGTAACGCCCTTCGCTCGGTGCGAGGGGCTGCTCTGTCGGTGGGTGATCGCGCCCTCGTGCTCGGCAGCGGAACCCTCGGGCTCCTGATCGCCGGATTCGCCCGGGCCGGCGGCGCGGAGGTCCATGTCATGGGCCGATCCCGGGAGAGCCTCCAGTTTGCTGGCGCGCTCGGGTTCGCCGGGACGTGGCTGCGGGATGAGTTGCCGGACCTGCCCTGGGATGCGGTCATCGACGCCTCGAACGCCGCCGAACTGCCGGCACTCGCCCTCGACCTGGTCGCGCCCGGCAAGCGCGTGGTCTACGTGGGGCTCGCCGGAAGTCCGAGCCTCATCGACACGCGCACGATGGCGCTGAAAGACGTCTCCGCCGTCGGCATCCTCGCAGCGTCCCAGGGACTGGCCGGCACCATCGAGCACTACGCTGCCGGCTACGTCGATCCCCGGACGCTCGTCGCGGCCACGGTCTGCCTCGACCGTGTCGGTGCGGTGCTCGACGGCTGGCGGCCCGACACCGCCTCGGCCGGACCGAAGATCCACATCGACCCGCGCCTCTCACCCGAAACCCGATGAGGGCAAACCAGATGCAAAACCCGATGCAAAACCCGATGCATGACTTCGAAGGCCTGGTCGCGGTGGTCACCGGCGGGGCGAGCGGCATCGGCGCCGCCACGGCAACGCTCCTCAGGGACCGGGGCGCCCGCGTGGCGGTGCTCGATCGGTCGTACCCGGCTGTGGCTCGTTCAGCCGCGATGGAAGTCCCCTGCGACGTCGCGGACGCCGATTCCGCGCGCACCGCCATCGAGACCGTTGCCGGCTCGCTGCGAGCGATCGACATTCTCATCAACAACGCCGGGATCGGCGCGAGTGGCGACGTGACCCAGAACGACGACGACGAATGGCACCGTGTCCTCAGCGTCAACGTCATCGGCATCGCTCGAGTCACCCGCGCGGCGCTGCCCTTCCTGCTCCGGTCCAGCCACGCGGCCATCGTCAACACGTGCTCGGTGCTCGCGAATGTCGGCGTCCCCCAGCGCGCGCTGTACTCGGCGAGCAAGGGTGCGGTGCAGGCGTTGACCCTGGCGATGGCCGCCGACTTCGTGAAGCAGGGCATCCGAGTCAACGGCGTCACCCCCGGCACCGCGGACACACCCTGGGTGCAGCGACTGCTCGAGCAGGCGTCCGATGCGGAGGCGGCCGCGGCCGCGCTGCGAGCGCGCCAGCCGATGGGACGCCTCGTCACTGCTGACGAAGTCGCATTCGCCATCGCCTATCTGGCGAGCCCGCTGTCCGCTTCGACCACCGGCACGATGCTTGCGGTCGACGGCGGCATGGCCGGTGTTCGAATCGGCTAGGGGAGAGGACAGCGCGCTCCGCAGACCCCGGGTTTCAGCGTGTCATGCACGTCCGATGGGTCAGATCGTGGCGCGGTGAGTCCAGTCGCCACCGAGCATCGTCGCCGCGACGGGCATGGTTCGCAGTGCCTTGGGATCGCATGTGAACGGATCACGGTCGAGGACGACGAGGTCGGCCACATCGCCGGCGCGCAGGGTCAGACCGCCGCGTCGCGTGGGCATCGACGCGGCCATTGCCTCGGCCACGGTGATCTCCTGCTCGGGATGCCAGCGAGGACGCTCGTCGCGGGTCCGGTGCACCGCTGCCGCGATCGCCAGCCAGGGATCCAGCGGCGCCACCGGCGCGTCTGAACCGAAGGTGAGCTGTGCGCCCGCGTCGAGGAGCGAGCGGAACGGGAAGGCGCGCCGCGTACGCCCGGCCCAGTAGCGATCAGCGACATCGCGGTCGTCGAGGAGGTGCTCGGGCTGGACGCTCGCGGTCACGCTCAGCTGGGCGAAGCGGCCGATATCGGCGTCGTCGAGGAACTGAGCGTGCTCGATGCTGCCGCATGCCCCCGTGCGCGCAAACGCTTGCAGTGCAATCGCGTTGGCACGATCACCGATGGCATGGATCGCACATTCGAACCCCGTCGCCTTCGCGCGGCGCATGAGCCGCGAGAGCTCATCAACGGAGAGGGGTAGGACGCCGCGCTCATCGCCGGCATCGGCGGTCCCCGCGTACGCGTCGTTGCAACACGCAGTGCGAGTGTTCAGAGAACCGTCGGTGATGACCTTCAGCGGTCCGACCGTGAGCTGCCCGTACGTCTCGTCGATGATGTCTCCTGTGTGCAGATCCAGCGCGATGACATCGTCAAATCGCTCAGGCCACACGGCACTGGTGACGCGCAACGTTCGGTTGCCTGCTGCGATCCGGCGCCGCCACGCCGGGAGCGACCATGGCTTCTCGACGTCGACGATGCCCACCACGCCTCGGGCTGCAGCGGCGCGGCCCGCGGCAAGGCACCATGCATCAACCACGTCATCTGCGGCGTCTCGCAGCGCGCCGATGACGTTCATTGCCGCTTCCTCGCGGAGGAGCCCTGTCGCATGACCGGCATGGCCAAACCGGCGGAGGGCCTCGGTGTTGAGCCACGCGCTGTGCAGATCAGCACCGATCAGTACCACCGGCCCCGCGCCGGGGCATGCGGCGTCGAGCACCTCGCGATGAGGTGCGTCCGGCCAGAGCGCATCGCGAAACCCGTATCCCACCACGGGCGTGTCCCCGTTTGGTTCGCGACCGGCCACGTGCACCGCGACCATATGCGCAACGTCTCTCGCCGCCGGCGCGCCTGACACGTCGAGCCTCGTGCGGACCTGTGCCCACTGCTCGAAATGCACGTGGCGGTCCCAGAGACCGGGCAGCAGATACCGACCGTCGAGGTTGACCACCTCGACGGCACCGGTCCGGGCCTCAACATCACCGACGGCGGCGATCTGACCCGCTGCGACGAGCACGTCCTGCGCGGAGGATCCCGCAGGGTCGAGGCGCGCGCGCCGGAACAGGATGCTCGTCGTCAAAGCGAGAGCCCCACGAGACACCGTGAGCGTGCTCCACTGTGTCCGGTGCACGGATTGCAGACGGGTGCGGTCATCGCTGTCTCACTCATCGCGATGATCGTGACGTTAGCGGCGAGCGAAGTCCTCGTGCGAGGAGTCGGGCGGCTCGCGCGCAACCTCGCGCTGCTCGGTGGTGTCGGCTGCTCGGTGGAGCAGCCCTCGCATCGGGCGCGGTGCGGATCCGGCGCGCGGCCCTTATGGTCGATGGAGGCGTTGCGATCCTGGTGACCCTCTTGATGGGTTTCATGGTGCTGGGCGCTCTCCCGGTCCCGGTCGGCTTACTTCTGACCGAGGCGGTGTTCGTCCCATACGTCGTCTTTCTCATCCTGCGTACGACAACGATCGCGCGCATGGCGCTGCCGGGTCGGCTGCGCGGGCTGCTGGTGGACGCATCGTGAGGCAGGGGTTGAGGGAATGGACCTCGAAGCCGAGCTCGAGAACCTCGGAAGCGGCGTCCAGTCCGTGGACTGGCTGCCCGTGGCGCTCATGATCCCCGCATTGGCAGTCATCGTCATCGGGTCGACCGTGATGGTGCAGGGGGCGGTCACGCTCGAACAGCGCTGGGATGTGGCCGGCGTACTTGTCGGCGCGGTGGCGCTGGCCACGGCGACGAGTCTTCCGAACGCCTATGCGGCCATCCGGCTCGCGCTTGACGGCCACGGTGCGGCTGTCGTCAGCGCAACCTTCAACAGCAACACCTTGAACCTGATTGCCGGCATCGCCATGCCGATCGTTCTGTTCCCGGCGCTGCGCCGGTCGGTTCCGCCCGGATACATCGTGTGGCTCCTCGGCATGAGTGTGCTCGCGCTGATCCTGCTCGCAACCGGGCTCACCCGTCGCGTCGCGGCGCGGCGCTGCTTCTCGCCGGCTACGCTGGATTCGTTGCCGACGCCGTACTGTTGCGCTAACCGGCCCGGTACTTCCAGAATCGCGGCAGCGCGGCGCTCAACACCACGGTATCGGCACCAGCTCAGCGAGGCTCACCAACCCGACCACCAGCGACGACCCGCGTGAGCTCGTAGGTCTGGCACGGTATGGCGACTCTGGGGCTTGTTGTGTCTTGTGCGTCGGGCCGCCGAGGCACGCTATCGGTGAGGGATCGGATCCAGCATGGCCGGGGCCGTGATCGGGTGTGCAACGCGATCGCTGCCCAGGCGATGCAACGGAGTTCGCAGATCGTCGAGGACGATGGCCGCCATCAGCAGCACGGTTTCCGGGATCAGGCGGAGGAACTGCGGCGCCTCGAGGAACCCGATCGCCGTGATGGCGCTCAACGCCAGCATGACCAGCAACGCGGCGTCACCGCGCCGGTTCGCGACGACGATGCACGGCAGCGCCAGCACCGTGAGGTCCTGGGCATAGATGTGCGGCGCCGCAACCAGCGACAGCGCGATGCCGAGCGCCAGCGCGTGAGATGGATGTTCGTGCAGCGCCCGACGAAACCCAACCGCCAGCACGCAGGCGGCCGTTGCGAGCGCCGCGCTGCTCCAGAATGCGGCGCTGCCGTTGCCGGTGATCGATGCAACGAAGGCCGGGAGCCCGACGCCGCGATACGCGTCGCTCACGTGCGTCTGGAGCAGGAAGCCCGGCCAGCGCAGCAGTTGCGACGGCCCCACGAGCTCCAGGCTCGCGGCGAGCCATCCGAGCGCGCCGATTGCGAATCCCACCAAGGTGCGCCACTGGCGCGCGGCCACGAGCATCGGGACCACGAGCCACACGACCTGGGGTTCGATGAGCAGCAACGACATGACCAGACCGGCGGGGACGAGACGCCCGCCGCGCTGCAGAACAAGCGTCATCAGCAGCGCGAGCAGCATCACCCACTGCCACTGGAGAAATGCGACCAGACCGACAAGTGATCCGGCCGCAACGAGGGCGCCGCCGGCGCGATGCGGCGCTCTCCATACTGCTGGCAGCAGCTTCCACGTCAGTGCGACCGCGGCGCAGAACATCGCGCCGCAGACGGTCAGCGTCACGGCGATGCCCTGGAGTGGCGGGAGCAGTCCAAGTGGCTCGAAGACGAAACCAACCGGCGGCAGGCTCACGAATGGGTTGATCCCGTCGCCCGGTGCAAGCCCCAGCGCATGCGTGGTCGCGAGCTGCGACCCGACGCAATACAAGCAGCCACCTGACCTGAGGAGATGCGATCCGACGGCGAAGGCCACCCAGTCGCTGTTCGCCGGAGACGTCAACGCCCCGGTGACACTGCGAGCGATGAAGCCGGCGGCGATGGCGCCGTACACAGCAACACAGAGAAAGCCGAAAGCTCTTCCGCTGCGCCAGGACACAGGGTCACCGTAGGGATGGCTCGATCTCCCAACCGCCACGCGACCGGTCCGTCACGAGTGCGTACCCATCTCCGCTTCCAATGCGTGGCGGAGCATCAGCGCAACGCGGATGGCGGAAACTTGACCAATCAAGTCGGGTTTTGATACCGTCGCGGGCGATGGGCACCAGGGCTTTCGGCTTGACGCGTTGCCTGTGGCTCGACCACGGCTGCTGCGGCTCCGCCATCTGTCGTCGCTGACGAAGCGCTCCGCACGTCGCGCGGCCGCACACCGGCGCGACCCGACCGTGTCCATCACCACCATGTCATCAACATTCAGTACGAGGTGTGTCATGTCTGTCACCGATGAATTGCTCAAGAACAACGAGCGCTACGCATCGAGCTTCACCAAGGGGAACGCACCGCTTCCTCCTGCACGCGGGGTCGCGGTTGTCGCATGCATGGACGCGCGCCTGCATGTCAGTGCGATCCTCGGTCTCGAGATCGGCGACGCTCACATCATCCGCAACGCAGGTGGTGTTGTCACCGATGATGCCATCCGGTCACTCGTCATCTCGCAGCGGCTCCTCGGTACCCGAGAGATCATCCTCATTCATCACAGCGACTGCGGCATGGTCACCTTTTCCGACGATGCGGTGAAGGCGCAGATCAAAGACGACACGGGCATCCGCCCGCCCTTCGCTCTCGAAGCGTTCCCCGACGCCGATGACGACGTCCGTCAGTCGATCGCTCGGATCAGGGCGAACCCGTTCATCCCACATCGCGACAACGTCCGCGGGTTTGTCTACGACGTGGCGACCGGCCGGCTGCGTGAGATCGAACCCGATCAAGAGCTCGCCGGCGCGTCGTCTGCCCCCGCCGAGCGAGCCGCCCGGTAACCACAGCGCTTCATGCGGCTCCTGCCCTCCGCGGGCAGGAGCTGCGGGGAGTTTGTTCGGCACAGCGTGTGCCGCGTTCCGGAGCGCTCGAACGCTTCGAACATGTACAGGGTGCAACGTTGTCGCACGCGTCTCGGTGCATCGCCGCACCGAACGCTGCGCTCGGGGACCGCGATGGAGTGCGCCACCGATGTCGCGATTGGAGCGCAACCACGCTGCGCATCGGTCTTCGAGTTCGCCCACGTCGAGAGTGACGCGACTGTTACGCGAGGCGTCGGGGAGCAACTCGCTCGACGCTTCACGCTCGGACGGCTCGCGTGCGCCACGCGCACAGATCGCGACCGCTCAAGTTGCGCACAGGCATGTGCCTTGCTGCACAAACAACGTGCGCGGTTGTCCACATTGTGCACAGCCCAGCGCGTGTCAAACGCGTCGCGCTGCGTGTGCGGCACGCGAGTCAATTGAGGGTTGACAAGGGGTCATGACCGCGGCGTACACTCGGGCGGTGACATCGGAGGCGGGCGGGTCGAGGCATTCTCTACGAGCCATCATGCCTCGCCGGATTTGCGCACGGGTTGGATGTGGCGAGCTCGTGCACAAGCCCACGGCGAAGTACTGCAGCATCAAATGTTGTTCGATCGATCCGGCGCGTCATGAACGTCTGCGCAACCAGGCACGTCGCGCATCCTCGCGTCCCATCCCGATGCTGCGTCAGTTGCGCTTCGACTTCGTCGCGACAGGCCTCGATCCCGAGGCGCAGCTGTACGAACTGTCTCAGGCAAGAGAGGACGTTCCCGCAGGCATGTCGCGCCTCACCGGCTGACACATACACTCAGTTCGGAGGGCGCAGCCCGGCGGACTGCGTAGAATCGGCGTCCCATGCCAGACGACATCGTCGACGACGCCGCTGAGGCTGGCGCCCCACTCCCGGCACCGGCCGAGCCAACTCTCGAGATCCTGCGCCACAGCGCTGCCCACCTCATGGCAGCCGCGGTGCTCGAACTCTTTCCCGGGGCACAGTACGACGTCGGGCCCGCGATCGAGGACGGCTTCTTCTACAACTTCCGCCTGCCCGATGGGCGCCACTTCGTGGACGACGACCTGCCCCGAATCGAGTCACGCATGCACGAGCTCACCGCAAGGAGGATTCCATTCGTGCAGGAGGTGGTCCCGCGCTCGCAGGCGATCGAGATGTTCACCGCGATGGGCCAGGACTTCAAGGTGGACATCATCAACCGGCTGGCCGACGATGTCAGCACCGTCAGCATCTACCGCACCGGTGACTTCGTCGACCTGTGCCGGGGGCCGCACGCACCCGACACCGGTTGGCTCAAGGCCGTGCGAGTGCTGCGTATCGCCGGCGTCTACTGGCGGGGCGACGCACGCAACGAGCAGTTGCAGCGCGTGTACGGCACGGCGTGGTTCACGACAGAAGAGCTCGACGCGTACATGCACCGGCTCGAGGAGGCGCGCAAGCGTGACCATCGCCGCCTCGGCGCCGAGCTCGACCTGTTCTCGTTCCCAGACGAGATCGGCTCGGGGCTGCCTGTCTTCCATCCCAATGGGGGGCTGGTACGCAAGCTCATGGAGGACTACTCGCGCCAGCGCCACGAGGAAGGCGGTTACTCCTTTGTGAACACCCCGCACATCACCAAGGAGGATCTGTTCAAGGTCTCTGGACACCTCGAGTGGTTCGCCGACGGCATGTTCCCTCCCATGGAACTGGACGAGGGCACCAAGTACTACCTCAAGCCGATGAACTGCCCCATGCACATCCTCATCTATCGCAGCAGGATGCGCTCGTACCGAGAGTTGCCGTTGCGCCTGTTCGAATTCGGCAGCGTCTACCGCTACGAGAAGTCCGGCGTTATCCATGGGCTCACGCGGGTGCGCGGGCTCACCATGGACGACGCGCACATCTTCTGCGCTCGCGAGCAGATGATGGACGAGCTCATCTCGCTGCTCGACTTCACGCTCGGCCTGCTCCGCGACTTCGGCCTCACCGACTTCTATCTCGAACTCTCGACCCGGCCGGAGCACAAGGCGGTCGGCACGACGGAGGAGTGGGACGCGGCGACCAGCGCACTGCGCCTCGCCGCCGAGGGCCGCAACCTAGAGCTGGTGCTCGACGAGGGCGGCGGCGCATTCTACGGACCCAAGATCTCCGTGCAGGCGCGCGATGCGATCGGACGCACCTGGCAGATGTCGACGATTCAGGTCGACTTCCAGTTCCCCCAGCGTTTCGATCTGCACTTCATCGATGACACGGGCACCGAGCAGCAGCCGATCATGATCCACCGCGCGCTGTTTGGATCCATCGAGCGATTCTTCGGCATCCTGCTCGAGCACTACGCCGGTCATTTCCCGCTCTGGCTCGCCCCCGTGCAATGCGCGATCATCCCGGTGCAGGACGACAGCGAGGAAGTGATGGCATACATCAGAAGTCTCGCCGCGGGCATGCGCGACCGTGGATTGCGCGCATCCATCGATGAACGCCACGGTGAGCGCATGCAGGCGCGCGTGCGTGACGCCGAGCTCAAACGGATCCCCTACGTGGTGGTGATCGGCAAGCGTGATGTCGAGCGGGGCGACGGTGTGGTACGGGTTCGCGATGTTCGTCGCAACGTGCAGGAGGACATCTCGACGGGTGCGCTCATCGACCGTCTTGTCGCCGAGGTGAGCGAGCGTCGACCCGAGTGAGACGCGCCCGGCCCCACAAGACTCCGGACGCTCCTCCGACCCACGCGCCGCTGCGCGGCGAAGCGAAGTTGCGCGCCGCACTCTCGGGCTTCGACGTGCCGGTAGTGGGTCGCGTCTGCCTCGACGTCGGCGCGGCGGCGGGCGGCTTCACCCGGGTCCTTCTGGAGGCGGGCGCCTCGCGCGTGTATGCCGTCGATGCCGGGTTCGGCCAGCTCCTGGGATCGCTCCGCCAGGATCCTCGCGTGATCAACCTCGAGGCCACCAACGTCGCCGCTCTCGACGCGCGCCTCATCCCTGATCCGGTTGAGGTGGTGACCATCGACGTGTCCTACCTCGCACTTGCAGCCGCCGTGTCCCAGCTGGACCGTATCGCCATCGCCCCGGGCGCCGACCTGATCGGCCTCGTCAAGCCGATGTTCGAGCTGCGCCTGGCCACTGCGCCGTCCGAGCCCGAGATGGTGTCCGGCGCGACCGAGCGGGCGGCGACGGGAATTGCAGCAGCCGGCTGGGAGGTCATCGGCGCGATGCCGTCGCCGGTGCTTGGAGGGAAGGGGGCTGTCGAGGCGCTGATTCACGCCCGGCGATCAAGTTGAGACCACAGGAAGTTTGGCCGTTCCGCGCGCGTGCTATATTCAGCGGCCGACGCCCATCGCGGGCGCCGCAAAGCAGGACCGCCAGGTACGGCCCTCACCTTTCGGGCTTGCCTTGAAGGTCCAGCACCCGAACCCTGGATAGCGGAACCGCTGTCCAGTTTTTTGTATCCACAAGGAGGCCGCGCCGATCGCATTCCGAGAGCTCAGGGTCAACGACCAGATCCGCATCCCATCAGTCCGCCTGTTTGACGACACCACCGGCGAGCAGCTGGGAATCGTGACCATCGAGCGAGCGCGAGAGCTCGCCGCCCAACGCGAACTGGACCTGGTGGAGGTAGCTCCCCAGGCCCAACCCCCGGTGTGCCGTCTCATGGACTACGGGCGCTTCAAGTTCGAAGCCCTGAAGAAGGAGAAGGAGAGCCGCAAAGAGCACAACAC